>Ga0209061_1000080_pt1 | contig 325748 bp, 306 predicted proteins | sample Coa_R1_10_FD_187157 | JGI IMG/M metagenome (GOLD analysis project Ga0209061, IMG submission 187157) | Surface soil microbial communities from Centralia Pennsylvania, which are recovering from an underground coalmine fire - Coalmine... | ecosystem: Environmental > Terrestrial > Soil >... | reverse complement strand
GCCCTTGCAGAGTTTCTCGCCGGAGGCGAACCACCGTCCTCCTCGCTTGTCCAGCGCGAGGTGAGCACGGCTCGGTTCGCCTATGCCTAAACGCTACACCGCCGCCGAGATTATCGCGGTTCTTTCAAAACTCGGCATCACCCAAGACCGACGCGGCGGTGAGGATATCTTCACCGGATCGTTTCGCGGTTCCAATCGAACCATCCCAATCCCTCGCAAGCACGGTGGCAAAGAGATCCCTCAAGGGACATTTTCATCCATCCTACGGCAGGCGAATCTGACCAAAGTCGAGTTCGACAAGCTGTACGAAGGACAAACAACGAAGGCAGAATTGGAAAACGATCCCGGGCCGAGACCCCACGGCTCCTAACTCCGTCGCTTAACTGCGAGATCCTGGTACAAACCAAAGATGTTCACACCAGTAGCATAGCCGGTCCGCAGCGCCCGCCTCGCGGCGGGCGGAGCCCGCGGTGAATACGCTCCGGTCGTATTCGCCCGACCCCACCATGCCCAAGACCACACTCCTCGTCCCGCGGACGGCACCCACAACGGCGGCGTTGCCGCGGTACACGCTCAAACGGCGGCACCATGCGTACGCGCTGTACCGCAACGAGCGCCTCTACGGGCTCGACGCCGCCCTCATCTCCGCCTCGTGCGACCGCGTCGCGGTCGAGTACAGGGTCGCCGCGCGGCCCGGCGAGGGGCGCGTCTACCACGAGATCCCCGCGGCCCTCATCGACGTCCAGATAGCCGGGGCCGCCTGAACGCACGCCAGGTTCCACGCTCGACCGTGAATGGCCGGCATATCCTTGGGCACGTGCTATGATCAACAACACCTCTCAAAACATCGACCTCCTCCTCGTTTGGGGCCCCCGGGCCCGCCCGACCGGTTCAAGGACGGCGCACCCGGCTGGCTCTACTGCGGGCGTCGGTACCGCGAGGTCCCGATCGAAAGCATCGTTGCGCAGGACTGGAACGGCCACACCAAGCAGTTCCGGGCGATCGAACGCCTCCTCTCGAACCGCGAGGGCAGCGCCAACGACACCGACCCGCCCGCCGAGATCCCGACACCGTCCATTGGTCGTCGGTGGGACGCCGCCTGAAGAGGACATACTAATGAAAATCACCTGCACGACACTCGCTCTGCTCCCGGCCCTGCGGACCGCCGCCCGGGCCGTGTCCCCCAGAGCCACCATGCCGATCCTGGGCACCATTCTGCTCCGGGCCTCCGGTGGGCGGCTTCATATCGCCGCGACCGACCTCGAGCTCGGGCTCGAGACGAGCTGCGAGGCGGAAGTTGCCGAGCCCGGTGCGATCGCGCTCCCCGCCAGGCTGCTCGCCGAGATCGTCGCCAGCCTGCCCGAGGGCCAGGTGCAGATCGGGTCAAGCGAGACAGGCGCAACGATCACAGCGGACGCCACGAGGTTCGACCTGGCGAGCATCGTCGTCGATGACCGCTTCGTCGGTACCGGGAGCTTCAATTGGACGCGCGAAGCAGAGTGCTGCAACTGGGAGAACCTGGTGGTCCTCGACGACCCAGCGCTTGCCCGCGCCTTCGAGGCCGAGTTCCAACGGCTGTGGGGGGCACAGTAACTCATGTCGCAGGCCCTGCGGAAGCTCACGGGCGCGATCAGCCAGTCGCACACGACGGTGGTGTTCATCAACCAGCTCCGCGACAAGATCGGCATGATGTACGGCCCCAGCGAGACCACGCCGGGCGGCCGGGCGCTCAAGTTCTACGCCTCCGTGCGCATGGAAGTCCGACGGATCGAATCCCTCAAGTCCGGTGATCAGGTGACGGGCCAGCGCGTCCGCGTCAAGATCGTCAAGAACAAGCTCGCCGCGCCGTTCCGGCAGGCCGAGTTCGACATCCTCTACGGGCAGGGGATCAACATCGGCGGGAGCCTCCTCGAGGCCGCGCTCGCCACCGGAGTGCTCGCGCGCAACGGCGCGTGGATCCTATACAACGGCCGCCAGCTTGGCCAGGGGCGGGACGCGGCTGTCCAAGCCCTCGCGGCCGACCGCGCCATGGCCGCGGCCATCGAGGCGGAGGTGCGCGGCCGGTGACTGCCAGGATGCCGCGAGGCCGGCGCACCCGCTTGACCACGAGACCGGGCCATTCCCAGGGCGCGCACGTGATCCCCAGCGCGATCATGATCGGCGGCCGCATCCTGATAGGACGCGAGACCCGGACGACCGTACCGATGCTAGACGCGTCGCAGCGTCACCTTCTCACCACACTCGACACCCTGGACGCGCTCGCGAGCTACCTCGTGGCGCAGGACGAGCGGCGCCGGGACCTTCTGTGGGCCACCGCGGACGTGCTCGCCGCGTGGGTGGCAGCGCGAGGCAACGGGGGTCCCGTGACGCCGCTCTATAAGGCGCTCGCGCAGGCGACCGGGTGGAGTAGCCGGTTCGTCCGCGACCTCGTGCGCACCGCGACGGCCTTCCCGGCCGAGGCCCGTGCCCGGTACGCCGACAAGGCGTGGCAGTGGTTCGCGGAGTGCCTGCGAGAGGGCGATCCCCTCAAGGCCGCCGAGCGCTACGCCGATCTGTCCGTGCGCGAGATCCGGGACTACCGGCGCACCCGCAACCACCGGCCCCAGGAGCCCGGGTACGTCCGCCTCAGCGTGACCCTGCGACCGGACCACGCGCAGGAGCTCGAGGCGACGGGTCACGTCGGCGTGAGTGCCGTTCTGCCGGACGGCCACGAGGCGCGCGTGACCATCACCAGAGGAACGCGCATCATGCCTCCAATCAACGCCTGATCTCTTGTCACCCGGCGCACAACGGATATCATCCGACCAACAACTTCGCATCCCGGAGGACATCCGTGACCGACCTCCTACCCCCGCCGCCGATCACCAGGCGATCGCCGGCCGAGATCCAGGCCGACATCGATCGGGCCGTCGCCGACCTCCGCGCCTTGAGGGCCCGGCAGGCCGGCGTTCATTTCGCAGACCGGCCCGGCCTCGCCGCCCAGATCCAGGTCTTGCAGGACAAGCTTGACCGCTTCTACGAGGAGAAGCGGGCGGCGCAGGCGATCACGAGTCGCGCCAGCAGGCACCACCATAGCCGCCCGGCAAACCCGGTAAGGACCGTCCCCGAGAACCGATACGCGACGACCGCGCGCCTCGTGGCGGGGCTCTTTGCTGATCCGGTAGGCTGATCTCTCGGCGGGCCGCGGCACGTTCCCCCATAGGCCGGGTTGCAGCCCTGTTGGCTACCTTGCGCGTTACGGTATCGTCGCCCATGCGTAGACAATCAATGACGGCCCCAAGGCGAGCAACGGCTGCGAAACCGTCTCCTTCCAGGACGCCCGACCGGACACGGAGAATACCCACTACCCCGGAGCCAGCCATGACCGACCTGGAGCGCCGCCTGCTCGACACACTGGCCGAGTTTATCGCCCGCGACATTCTGCGCCGGCGGGAGCGGCGCGACGCGGCAGATCTGGAGGCATCGTGAGAGCCGCCATCTATGCCAGGTATTCGTCAGAACTTCAGCGCGCCACCAGCATTGAGGACCAGGTGCGCCTGTGCCGCGAGGCCGCGGAGCGCCTGGGGTACGCTGTTGCTCCCGGCCACGTGTTCTCGGACCAGGAGATCTCCGGCGCCAGCGCCGCGCGGGCGGGCTACCAGCGCCTCCTCGCCGCTGCGAGAGAGCGCGCGTTCGACGCGATCGTCGTCGAAGCCCAGGACCGGCTGTGGCGGGACGCCGCCGAAATGCACAGCGCCCTCAAGCTGCTCCGGTTCCTCGGCGTGCGCGTCTTCTCCGTCGCCACCAAGACGGACCTCACGGACCGCGCCGGCAAAATTCTGGCCGCTGTCGTCGGCCTCAAGGACGAGCTGTTCCTGGAGGACCTGCGGGACAAGACACGGCGGGGCAGGGAGGGCACGATCCGCCGCGGCCTCAGCGCCGGAGGACGCGCCTACGGCTACCGCTCCGAGATGGTCCATGACGACGGCGGACGTGAGATCGGCCGCCGCCACGTCATCGACTCCGCCGAGGGCGAGGTCGTTCGATACATCTACCGGCTCTACGGCATAGACGGCCTCACGCCGCGCGCCATCGCGCACCGGCTCAACGCCGAGCGCATGCCACCGCCGAGGACCGCCCGCGGACGACGCGCCGGATCGTGGACGCCGGCCACCATTCTCGGTCCCGCCAACCGCGCCCTCGGCATCCTGCGCAACCCACTGTACGCGGGCAAGATCGCCTGGAACCGCAGCCAGAAAGTCCGTGATCCAGAGACGGGCAAGCGCGTCATGCGCGTGCGGCCGCGGTCCGAGTGGGTCTGGCACGACGCCTCGGAACTACGCATCGTCCCCGAAGACCTGTGGCAGCGCGTCCAGGCTCGCCTGCAGCAGCGCGCCTGGACGCCGGGGGCCCGCGAGGGTGCCCGGCCGAAGTATCTCCTCTCCGGCCTGCTCGTCTGCGGCGAGTGCAACGCCAGGTACGTGATCCAGCAGCACCGGCCCGGCGTTCAGCACTACGGCTGCGCCGTCCACTATGATCGTGGGCCAGCCGTTTGCGACAACGGGCGCCTGGTGCGGCGGGACAGCATGGAGCGGAAAGTCATCGAGTATGTGTTCGGCGACCTGTTCACGCCGCGGCGCCTTGCCTACCTCGACCGCGCGGTCGCCGAGGCCGTGGAGCGCATGACGCGCCGATCTGGCGACGCCACCGCCGAGCGCGAGGCCGCGCTTCGCCAGGCCCGCCGGGAACTCGATAACATCGCCGCGGCCATTCGCCAGGGGATCCTGACGCCGACGACTCGGCAAATGCTCGAGGACGCCGAGCGTCGCGTGGCCGCCCTGGAGCAGGCCGTCCGAGAGGCCCGGCGGGCGCCGGCGCCCGTAGTGTCGGTGCGATCTGTCGTTGAACGCGACCTGCGCGACCTGCGCGGCCTGCTGGAAACGAACGTGGACGAGGCCCGGCGGATGCTCGCGTTCGCCATGGATAAGATCGTGCTGCTCCGCGAGGGGCCGCACCTCGTGGCCGAAGTCAGGGGCAGCATGGCGGGGTTGCTGGAACTGCACGGGTGTGTGAGTAGCGTTGGTGCCGGGAGGGGGATTTGAACCCCCACGGGTTTCCCCACACGCCCCTCAAACGTGCGCGTCTGCCAGATTCCGCCATCCCGGCAACGAAAGCCCCTGCCGGATCGCGGCAGGGACACCCCATTATACGAACCCCCGCCAAACGCTGTCAATTCATGGCGGACGAACGAGCCGATGCGGTAATCCTGTTCTCGCAGGGACGCGCACGCCGCGTCTCGCCATGCGCAGCCGCCGAACATCAGGGCCGCAGCCGCGGATTGGGGGTACGGCCCGGGATGCGTCCCCGCTTGGCGATAGGGCGGCCGTTGATCTCGCGAATGTCCATCGTCATGTCGATCGGCGCGGCGCCGGTGACGTAACCGCCGACCCCGAACGCCGATGCGCCGGCCGCGATGAGGGCCGGCATACGGTCGGGGGTGATCCCGCCGGACACGAAGATCTGGACGTCCGGATACCCGGCCAGCGCCAGCCTGGCGCGGACCTCGCGCACGAGTTCCGGCGTGACGCTGCCCCGCTCGCGCGGTGTATCCAGCCGAACCGCAAAGAGGTCATGGCCCATCGCCTGGGCGACGCGAACGGCCTCCACGGTTTCGTCTGTAAAGGTGTCGACGAGCACGAGCCGAGGCACCCCGGATGGCATCAACTCGTGATACGCCGTGGCCGCGCGGACCGTGTCACCAACGAGCAGGACGAAGGCGTGGGGCATCGTGCCGATGGGCTCCTGGCCGGCCAGCTTGGCGCCGAGGACGCAGGCCGCGCCCCGCATGCCTCCGATGATGGCGGCGCGCTCCATGACCGGGGCCACCGCGGGATGAACATGGCGCGCCCCAAAGGAGTACACGGGCACGTCCCCCGCCGCGTCCACCACCTCGCGGGCGGCCGTGGCCCAGCCGCTCGGATGCGCCAGCATGCCGAGGATCACGGTCTCGTACATGCCGAACGCCGCGTACGGCCCCTCGATACGCATGACGATCTCGCGATCGGAGAACCGCTCGCCCTCACGCAGCGACTCGATCCGCACGCCGCTCTCGCGGAGCACGTAGCGTACCTCGTCGACGCCCACCAGCACGCCGCTCCGGCTCCCGAAGATCTCGGCCACGACGGGCGTGTCCGCGAGCCCGAGCGAGCGCAGGATTTCCAGGGTCCGGATGAAGTACACGTCGGTGGTCGCGCCGGCGCGGATCTCATCGTGCGACGCGCTGTGAAGACGCGCGCGGCCGTCAGCCGTGTACCGGGCGACGTCGTCGAGCGATGAAAACTCCCTCGGCTTTCGGGCCACCCGAAACCGGGTTTCAGCGACCGAAGTTCGTGAGAACCAGGATCAGCGACGTGATGCCGAACACAATCGCGAGCGAGGCGGTCACCCGGAGAAACAGCGTCTCGCGCGGCTTCGGACCGTGGAACAACCGGGCCCCGCCGCCGCCGATGGAGCCGAGCCCCTCGCCCTTCGGCCCCTGCAGGATGATCACGCCGATCACCGCGGCCGCGGCGATGAAATGAATGATCAAGACAACGGTATTCAACTGGGCCACCCCCACGTGCTAGAACCCTTCTACACTAGCACACGACTCACGCCGATGTCCAAGGTCACCTGGCGGCTGTGGCGGCTGCGCGGACGATCGCGGAAAACGCGCCGGCATCCAAGCTGGCGCCGCCCACGAGGGCGCCGTCGATGCCCGGCGCCTCGAGAAACTCGCCGATGTTATCCGGCTTGACGCTCCCGCCGTAGAGGACCCGCACGCGGCCGGCCGCCGCGGCGCCGAATTGGGCACGGATCAACGCCGCCACGCGTGCGGCCTCCTCCCCTGTCGCGGTCAAGCCCGTGCCGATGGCCCAGACCGGCTCGTAGGCGACCACCAGCGCGGGGAGCTGGTCAGGCGCCAGCATGGCGATCGCGGCGGTGAGTTGCCGGGAGATCACGGCGTCCGTCTCCCCGGACTCACGCTCGCCGCGCCCCTCCCCGACACAGACGATCGGCGTGAGCCCGTGACCCCGCGCCGCGCGCACCTTGCGGCCGACGTCCTCGTCCCGCTCGCCGAAATACTGGCGCCGCTCGGAGTGCCCGAGGATGACGGCGCGGCACCCGAGATCGACCAGCATCGGCGCGCTGATCTCGCCCGTGTACGCGCCCTGCGGTTCCCAGTGCATGGTCTGCGCGCCCAACTGAACCGGGGTCCCCTGGAGCGCGCGCCCGACGGCATCGAGTGACGTGGCGGGCGGGCACAGGACCACCTCGGGGGCCTCCACCTCGCCCACGGCCGCGACGACGTCGCGCGCGAGCCGCACGCCGGCCTCGCGGGTCAAGTGCATCTTCCAGTTGGCGGCGACAAACGGGATGCGCGCCGCGCGGGCGCGGCCGCTAGGCATCCTCTAGCGCCGCGACGCCGGGGAGAGTCCGGCCTTCCATGAATTCGAGGGACGCGCCGCCCCCCGTGCTGACATGCGTGACCTTGTCCGCGTACCCAAACTCCTCGATCGCGGCCGCCGTATCGCCCCCGCCGACGACGGACTCCGCGCACGATTCCGCAACCGCCCGGGCGATGGCGCGCGTGCCCTCGGCGAACGCGGGGATCTCGAACACGCCCATCGGCCCGTTCCACAGCACCGTGCCGGCGGACGCGATCGGGGCCGAAAACGCGGCGACGGTCCGGGGGCCCACGTCCACGCCGGCCCAGCCCGCGGGGATCGCGCGGGCGTCGACCACCCGCGCCGGCGCACCCGCCTCGATTCGCTCCGCGGCCACGACATCCACGGGCAGGAGGAGCCGAACGCCGCGCTGCTCCGCCTCGCGGGTGAGCTCGCGCGCGAGGTCCACCCGGTCCAGCTCGAGCAGGGACGCGCCGATCTCCGCGCCTCCCGCGCGCAGAAACGTGTAACACATCCCGCCGCCGAGCAGCATCGTCTGCGCCAGACGCAGCAGATTGCGGATGACGCCGATCTTGTCCCCGACTTTGGCGCCGCCCAGGATGACGACGAGCGGGCGTTGCGGGCGCTCCAGCACCTTGCCGAGAAACTGCAGTTCCCGCTCCATCAGGAGCCCGGCGACGGCCGGCAGGTACGCGGCGATCCCGGCGGTGCTGGCGTGCGCCCGGTGGGCGGTGCCGAACGCGTCGTTGACGTAGAGGTCGGCCAGCGACGCGAGCTGCTTGGCGAACGCCGGGTCGTTGGCCTCCTCTTCCTTGTGAAACCGCAGGTTTTCGAGCAGCACGACCTGTCCGGGCCGCAGCGCCGCGACCGCGTCCGCGACGGCGGGCCCCACGCAATCGTCGAGCTTGCGCACCGGCCGCTTCAAGAGCTCGCTCAGCCGTGACGCGATCGGGTCCATGCGCAGCGCCGGATCGGGACCCTTCGGCCGGTCGAGATGCGACGCGAGGATGACGGCGGCCTGGTGGTCGAGCAGGTAGGTGATCGTCGGCAGCGAGGCGACGATGCGGTGATCGTCCGTGATGCGGCCCTGCTCCAGCGGCACGTTGAAGTCGGCGCGGACGAAGACGCGGCGGCCGGTTGTGTCGACGTCGCGGATTGTCCTCTTCCGCATCGGGCAGTCCTCCGTCTCCCGGGGCCGGCGCCGTCCGGTGGCCGGCCGCTCAGGCCCCCCGTTCCAGCATGTACTGGACGAGATCGGCCACGCGGCACGAATACCCCCACTCGTTGTCGTACCACGAGAGCACCTTCACGAGGTCGCCCACCACCATGGTGGAGGCGCCGTCGACGATGCCGCTGCGCGGGTCGCCTTTGAAGTCCATCGAGACGAGCGGCTCCTCGGTATAGCCGAGATACCCACGCAACGGGCCCTCGGCAGCCTCCCGGAACGCGCGGTTGACCTGGTCGACGCTCGCCGGGCGCTCCGGCGTCACCGTGAGATCAACCATCGAGACGGTCGGCGTCGGCACCCGGAGAGCCAGGCCGTTCATCTTACCCGCGAGCTCCGGCAGCACGAGCGAGATCGCCTTGGCCGCCCCGGTCGTCGTCGGGATAATGTTCAACCCGGCGGCCCGCGCCCGCCGCAGGTCGTGGTGCACGGTATCCAAGATCACCTGATCGTTCGTGTACGAGTGCACGGTGTTCATGACGCCGCTCCGGATCCCGAACGCCTGCGACAGCACTTTCGCCGTGACGGACAGACAGTTCGTCGTGCAGGACCCGTTGCTGACGATGCGGTGCTTCGCCGGGTCGTAGGCGGTATGGTTGACGCCCATGTTGACCGTGACATCTTCGCCCTTGGCGGGCGCGGTAATCAGGACGCGGCGCGCGCCGCCCTCCAGGTGGCCGGCCGCCCGGGCCGCGTCCGTGAAACGCCCGGTGGACTCCACGACGAGGTCGACGCCGTGGTCCCGCCACGGAAGCTTGGCCGGGTCGCGCTCCGAAAGCACGTGGATCGTGCGCCCGTCGATGGCGATGGCGCCGTCGGCCGCCTCGACCTTGCCCGCGAAGCGGCCGTACGTGCTGTCGTAGCGGAACAGGTGCGCGTTCGTCCGGACATCCGTGAGATCGTTGACCGCGACGACCTCCAGCGCCGGGTACCGGTCGAGGATCGCGCGAAGCACGAGCCGGCCGATGCGGCCGAAGCCGTTGATCCCGATGCGTGCCATCTTGTGCCCTCCTCCGGCGCGCCGACGCGCCGCCCGCTGTGATATTTTCCCAGGTTCGCCGGCCCCGGGCGCGCGCCCCGCCCCGTCCGCGGGAGCGGAGGCCGCGCTACGTCTCGCCCGCCTCGAGCGGCGGCGTCTTCCACACCAGCCCCAGCAGGTCGCGCCGGATGAACCCGATGTTGTTGAAGATGCGAATGCTAAAGGCGACGACCGCCCCGAGATAGATGTCCAATCCGAGCAGGTCGCCGAGCGCCGTCAGGCCGGCCGCGAAGAGCGTGTTGACGACAAATCCGGAGAGAAACACGCGGAGATCAAATCGCCCCTCGCACTGCGCCCGCACGCCGCCGAGCAGCGTGTCCACGGCGGCGAGGATGGCGATCGCGCTGTACTTGACGTAGGTCAACGGCACCTGAAAACTCACCAGCAGGCCCAGCGCGAGCCCCGCGAGCAGTCCCAGAATCGGGATCACCATCGCTCCTACCTCCCGGCATCGACCGGCCTGGCAAACTGATGCACGAACGTCCCGGTGTAGGCGGAGAGCCGCACGTCGCTCTCGACCGTCACCGTGACCGGAAACTGAAACGCGCGCAGCTCGTCCAGGATGCCGCCTTGGGCCATCGCCGCGGCGGCGAGCGCGTGCGGATCGCCGATCGCCTCGATGCGGTACGGCGGCGCCAGCCGGCGTGTGTTGCACAGGATCGTGGTGCCGACGCAGGCGATACCGGTCGTGCCCACCACGCGCTCGTCGTTGACCGCCACCGCCTCGGCGCCGGCCGCGAACAACGTCGCCACGACCGCGTGCACATCGGAATAGTGGATGAGCACCAGGTTGGGGTCCTCCCCCGGCTTGAGCGGCCGCGTGCTGTCGGCGATCATCACGAGCACCCCCGGCCCATGCACCGGCGTCAGCCCGGAGAGCACGCGCATCCGGGCGAGATCGGCCGCCAGCGCTTCCGTCGCCGCGCGGCCCGCCGCCGCCTGCTGTTCTTCGTCCGCGATCTCCCGCCGCAGCTCCGCGAGCCGGCCGCGGAGCGCCGCCTGGCGCGCCTCAACTTGCCGGTACCGGTACGCAACCTCGCCGAGTCGCCCGGACGTGACCTGCAGGTTGGTCTCGATCAACCGCTCCGTCCGCACCTGGACTGCGAGGACGAACCCGACGACCAGGGCGGCGGCCGTCAGGGCGAGTTGCCACCGGCGGCCCGCAAAGACGGACCGCGGGGTCACGCCGCGCCTTCCGATCGGCGTTCCTCGCGGCCGGCCGGCGACACGCGGAGCGTTCCCCACTGCAGGACGGCGATCCGATCCGCAAGGGGCGGCGGGGCCAGGACGTCCATCGCCGCGCCGCCCGCGCGCACGCCGGTCACGGTACCGAGCGCCATCAGGTCTCCCGCGCCGTCGGCGAGCCCGACGAGCCGGTGGCGGAGTTCGGCAGCGGGGAGTCGCGTCGCAACGTCGGCGGGGGCGATGCGCACCCCCGCGTACGTCACCGCGCGCTCCTGGCGCAAGGCCCGAAGATCGAGGCTTCGGGGCCGGCCGCCGCGGAAATACCGCTCGAACTGTCGCTCGCGAAACGCCCGCCGCTCCGCGCTCGACCGGCGCCGCGCCCGCGCGTGGGGGCGCAGCCGGTGCACCATCACGCCGGGCGGGAGCCGCCGGAGAATCGGCTCGACTTCCTCGGCCCGCTGGATCGCCACCACGTGGCGCGCCGCGCCGGCCTTGATCTCGCGCAGCTTCGCCGCGATCCCCGCCGGCCCCCGGATCCAGCCGGTCGTATCGATGATGATCGTGACGGCCCCGAGGTCGTGCGCCTTCGCCACGAGGCGCGTGATGCCCGCCGTGAGGAATCGAAGGGTGGCCTGCGGGGAGGTGTCACCGACGAAGTACATGGCGCGGAGTTGGACCTCGGCCATGCGGTGGACGGGGCGGTCCATCGCGCCGAGCCCGACCGTGGTGGGAGGCCCGAGGTCGGATTGACCGGTGTCGGCGTCCACGATCGCGACCCGTTGCCCCGCCCGGCACACGACATTGGCCAACGCCGCGGCGCGGGTCGTCTTGCCGACGTCGACGGCCCCGAGCATCACCACGCTGCCCGGGGCGTCCAACACGGCCCGGACGACCGCCCGCCACCCCGCGATCACGCCGTGCTCGACAGCCTCCGCCGAGGGCCCGGTGCGGCCGGGGGTGCGTTACAGCGCGGCCGCCGGCACGTCCGGCACTCCGCCGGCCGCTTCGACCTTGCCGGCCTGCACGCGCTTGATCATCTTCAGCCGGAAGAGTTCCTCGCGCTCGTGCTGCTCGAGCGCGTCCTGGATGTACCGCAGCTTCGTCCGGAGGCTCGGGATAATCGACTCCTCCAGCGCGTTGATCTTTCGGTTCAACGCCCGCATCTCTTTGCCGACGGTCTTGAGGTTGTGCTCGATATGGGCGATGCCGAGCAACTTGTCGAGGAGGCGCTCCGACGTCGCCGCCAGCGCCTCGATGCGGCTGCTGATGCTGGCCGGATTGTAGCCTCGCGACAGCATGTCCCGCAGCAGCGCCGTGTGCACCATGTGAAAGATCTTGGTCCCCATGACGTTGTCCTTGGAGATCTCCAAGGACAGGTCCTGGCTGGTGGCCAGCGCGAGCGAGCGGACGGCGACGGTGCCCTCGCGGGCGCGTGTCAGGGCCAGCGTGTCCTTCAGGTGCTTGATGTCCTCCAGCAGCGCCTCCCGCTTGCCCTTGTAGGCGCGCACCATGTTCAGGAAGCGGCTCAGGAGCGCTTCCTTCTTCTTCTCCAAAATGTCCTTGCCGTCTTGCGCGATCTTGAGCTCCTGCCTCGTCCGGAGGAGCTCGTCCCGCGTGGTCTTGACGGATTCCACCGCCATCGCGGCGCCTCCTAGTCGCCGGCCGCTCCGGCCGCCCGCTTCGGCATGTACTTGTCGACGTACTTGTCCTCCACCCGGCGCAACTCTCCGCGCGCCACGCCGGAGAGCAGATCCCATCCGAGCGCCAAGCTCTCCTCGAGGCTGCGGGGCTGATCTCCCTGGTTGATGTACTCGCTCTCGAAGCGCGCCGTGAAGTCGATGATCTGCTTCTCGGCCACGCCGAGCCCCTCGCTCCCGATGATCGCCGTGAGCTTTTCCAGATCCTTGCCCTGCGCGTAGAGCGCATACAGCTGATCCGAGAGCTGCTTGTGATCCTCGCGCGTCTTGTCGCTGCCGATGCCGAGGTTCATCAGCCGGGAGAGGCTGGGCAACGGGTTGATCGGCGGATAGTACCCCTTCCGGTCGAGCTCGCGCGCCAGGATGATCTGGCCCTCCGTGATGTAGCCCGTGAGGTCGATTACGGGGTGCGTGATGTCGTCGTTGGGCATCGTGACGATCGGCAACTGCGTAATGCTCCCCCGCTGCCCCTTGACGATGCCCGCGCGCTCGTAGTTGGTCGCCAGGTCGGTGTAGAGGTAGCCCGGATACCCGCGCCGTCCCGGGATCTCCTCCCGCGCGGAGCTGATCTCCCGCAGCGCGTTGGCGTAGTTCAGCATGTCCGTCAAGATGACCAGCACGTCGCGCCCCTTGGTGAACGCGAAGTACTCCGCGGTCGTCAGCGCGAGCCTGGGCGTCAAGATGCGCTCGATCGTCGGATCGTCGGCCAGGTTCAGGAACAGCACGGAGTTGGCCAGCGCGCCGCTCTCCTGGAACTCCCGGTAGAAGTAGCTGTACTCGCGCGACGTGATGCCCATGCCCGCGAACACCACGATCAGCTCCTCGCCGGACTGCCGGATCACCTGGCGCGCGATCTGGACGGCGACCCGGTTTGCCGGCAGCCCCGCGCCCGTGAAGATCGGCAGCTTCTGACCCTTGACCAGCGTGTTCATGATGTCGATCGCGGAGATGCCGGTCTGAATCCACTCGAACGGCTGCCGGCGGGCCACCGGATTGAGGGGGCTGCCGTTGATCGGCAGCTCCGCCTCCGGGTACACGTCGCCGAGGCCGTCCGCCGGGTGGCCCGAGCCGTCGAAGACGCGGCCCAGCATGTCCTCCGCGAGCCCGAGCTTCACGACGTCACCGGTGAAGAAGACGGCGGTCCCCTTCTTGTCGAGGCCGTCGCTGCCCTCGAAGACCTGGATGACGATCGCCCGCTCCCCGACGTCGAGCACCTGGCCGCCCTTGCTGTGGTCCAGGCTGTCGGTAATGGTGACCCGCTCCCCGTACCGGACGTCCTTGACCGGCTCGAGGAAAATCAGGGGCCCTTTGATGTCCTGGATCTTGCGGTAGGCCTTGCCGTACAGTCCCGTCGCCATGGCTCAGCTCCTCGCGCCGGCGGGCGCGGGCTCCGGCGCCCCCGCGGTCAGCCGCTGCAACAAGCGCTCGAACTCTCCGTCGAAGTTTTCGTTGGGAATGTAGCGCATCTTGGACAGCTCTTCCCAGGCCGGCAGCGCCGCGATCTGATCGTAGGGCATGGTGCCGAGCCGGGACTGGCACTCGTGATAAAACGTGAGGATCGCCCGCATCATGTAGTACTGCTTCTTGGACGGGCAGTAGGCGTCGACCTCGTGGAACGCGCTCTGCCTGAGGAAGTCCTCGCGAATCGTGCGCGCGACGTCCAGGAGCAGCTTGTCCGGCTCGCTCAGCGACTCGCGGCCCACGAGCTGCACGATCTTGCGCAGCTCGTCTTCTCGCTGCAGAATCTCCACCATCTCCGTGCGCAGGTCCAGGAAGTCGGCCGCCACCTCCTTGGTAAACCACTCCTTCAGCGCATCGAGGTAGAGCGTGTAACTCGTGAGCCAGTTGATCGCGGGGAAGTGGCGACTGTAGGCGAGCCGGGCGTCGAGCCCCCAAAACGCCCCCGCGATGCGGAGGGAGTTCTGCGTGACGGGCTCGGAGAAGTCGCCGCCCGGCGGCGACACCGCGCCGATGACCGTCACGGACCCCTGGCGCCTGTCTTTGCCGAGGCAGACGACGCGGCCGCTCCGCTCGTAAAACTCGGCGATCCGGCTCGCGAGATACGTCGGGTACCCTTCCTCGCCGGGCATCTCCTCGAGGCGGCCGGAAATCTCGCGCAGCGCCTCGGCCCAGCGGGACGTCGAATCCGCGAAGAGCGCGACGTCGTAGCCCATGTCGCGGTAGTACTCCGCGAGGGTGATGCCGGTGTAAATCGACGTCTCCCGCGCGGCCACGGGCATGTTGGAGGTGTTGGCGATGAGAATGGTCCGGTTCATGAGGGGCGCGCCGGTGTTCGGGTCCTCGAGGTGCGGGAACTCGGTCAAGACCTCGGTCATCTCGTTGCCGCGCTCCCCGCAGCCGACGTAGATCACGACGGTCGCGTCGGACCACTTGGCGAGCGCCTGCTGGCTCACCGTCTTGCCGCTGCCGAAGGGCCCCGGAATGATGGCGCTGCCGCCCTTGGGCACGGGGAAGAACGTGTCGAAGATGCGCTGGCCCGTGATCAGCGGGATCCCCGTCGCCACCTTCTCCGCGTAGCGCCGGGCCTGCCGGATGGGCCAGGCCTGCACCATCATGATGGCGTCGCCGCTCTCCAGCCGGGCGACCGGCTGCGCAATCGTGTAGTCGCCCTCGCTGATCGAGGCGATCCGCCCCGCCGTCCCTTCGGGCACCAGGATCTTGTGCTGGATCGTGGGCCCCTCCTGCACGGTCCCGACGATGTCGCCCACGCCCACGGTGTCCCCGGGCTTCACGGCGGGCACGAAATGCCACGGTTTCGTCGTCGGGAGCGGCTCCCCGGTCGCGCCCCGCTCGATGAACGACCCGGTCTGCTCGCGGATGATCTCGAGCGGGCGCTGGATCCCGTCATAGATCGATCCGAGCAAGCCCGGGCCCAGCTGGACCAGAAACGGCTTCGCGTCGGTCTTGACCGGCTCCCCGACCTTGAGGCCGTCCGTATCCTCGTACACCTGGACCGACACCGCATCGCCCTTGATCTCGATGACCTCGCCGATCAGGCCCAGATCGCCGACCTCGACGAGGTCGCGGATCTTGATGCCGTCCAGTCCCTTGGCCTGGACGACCGGTCCGGAGATGCGCGAAATATGGCCTTGAATCATCAGGACCCCTCCACGTAGATCTTCTGGCCGAGGTAGCGCCGGGTCAGCTCGTCGATGTAGGTCTCGTTCCGCTGGACCTCTTCCGCCGGGAAGGAGGCCACCATCGGCAACTCCCGCCCCTCGAAGGCCCGCTCAAAATCCGCCATGTACCGCTCGTCGACCAGCACGATGCCGACGTCGCTGCGCGCGAGGACCGCCTCGATGATCGCCCGCGTCTGTCCCGCGGGCGCGCCGGGGCTGTCGTCGACCTCATAGACGGAAATGCCCGCGAGGCGAAACCCATCGGCCAGGTCGCTCGTGGCCACGACGACCGGCTTCACGCCGCCGCCGCCCGGTCCGGCGTCACGCCCTTGACCCAGATCATCTTTTGCTCGATCTCCTCGCGCGGCACCCGCCGCCACAGCCCGCTCGCGATCACCCGCAGGTCGGTCATCTCCACGTACTTGCGCCAGACGTACACGGACGCCATGTGAATGTCGAACGTCCGCCCAGGATCGTACCGGCACATCTCCTGATAGAGATAGGTCTCCAGGCGCTCCTGAAACTCGCCGACGCCGAGCGTGTCCTCGAACCCGCCGACCCGCGACGCGTACTCGGTGCCGTCGAGCTTGCGGAAAAACGACGCCCGGTCGGGGCTGGCGATCAACTCTTCGATGAACCTCCGGGAGAGGCGCTCGCCGCCGTCCAAAATGTACCGGTACCGCTCCTCGGATTCCACGCCTTCTTCCACGACGCGCAGCGCGTACACCAGATTCAGCAGGTCGACCTCCGTGCCGAGCGTCCGGCGGATTGCCACGGCGTTGTCGTCGCCGACGGCCTGCAACACCCGGCGCGAGCCGGCGAAGTAGTAGGAGTCCACGGCGCTCTCCAGCACCGCGAGCTTGTGGTTCGCCTCGTAACTCGGATAGCTCTCCGACAGCGGCTTATAGTACCGATTCCCGACGGTGAGCAGGTAATCGATGACCCCACCGATTCCGTCCCGCTTGAGGAGCTCCTGGTAGAACGACGTCGGGTAGAGGATCGTCGGAAACAGCCCGCGCGCGGTCTCCGCGGGATCCGTGCCCGCATGAAAGCCCCGCAGGATCGTCTTCAAGTTGAAGACCTCGAAGCGCTCGAGCAGGATGCGGACGAGCGGGCGCGCGTCGGCGAACGCCATGGACCACAACTTGCTGAAGTGGCGCTGCACGTTGTGCATCAGCGCGGCCTCGACGAGCGGGTACCCCGCGTGCTCGACGGCGTGCCGCTCCAGATCCGGGCCGTAGTCGGTCTCCGCCAGCGCCGAAATCAGGTCGCCCAGGTCCCGCAGCTCCAGGTATTGCTCGTACTGCGCCGGCTTGAGCAGCTTGACGATCATGAAGTGGAGCCGCGTGTTGAGGTATTCGTAGGACATCGCTAAGGAGAGGTGGAGGCGGCGCCGACGAACAGCGCCTTACCCACCTCCGCACGAGCGCGCTGCCGGAGATTGGCGATCCGCGTCTCGAGGCGGTTGTCGACCACGAGCTGGCCGCCCGCGTCGGTCGCGATGAAGCCGCCGAGCGTTTTGATCGCCTCGCCCAGCCGGTGGCCCGTCCCCTGAATCAGCTCGGTGATGACCGATTGATCGGCCGTGTCGGCGTGCAGCACGAGCGAGGCCCGCACCTCCTGCTCGGCCTCCCGCAGGCACCGCTGCAGGAAGGTTCGGTAGCGCGCGGCGTCGCCGCGGACATTCGCCGTGTCCTCCACCAGCCGTTCGAACAGCTCCTCGGCTACCCGGCTCTTCGCCCGGAGGAAGATCGCCCGTGCCTGCGCCCTGGCGCGGCTCACGATCAGACGTTGCTCCTGTTCCATGCGATGCCGCTCGCCCTGCCGGTACGCTTCGACCTCGGCGGCGATCTCCTGCTCGGCGCGCGCCAGGCGCCCCTGCGCCTCGGTTTCGGCCTCCGCGGTGACCCGCTCGGCTTCCTGCGCGCCTTCGCGCTCGATCTGAGCTAAGAGATCCATCGCATCAACGGAGGATGAATGCCATGACGAACCCGAGGATGACGAGCGTTTCCGGGAACGCCATCAGGAAGATGCCGAACCCGAGCTGCGACCGGTCCTCGGCGACCGCGCCGAGCACCGCCGCGATAATCCGCGACTGCGCCACCCCGGTGCCGATCGCGCCCCCGAGAAACGCCAGCCCGGCGCCGACCGTCTTGAGGCCGGCGTCCGTCAGACCGGCGGCGGGAGTCGTCGCCGCCTGGGCCCACGCCCGAATCGCGAGCCCCACCAGAAGCACGTTGAACAGCAGGATGCCGGCGGCGATCTGGATCGCGGTCCTTCGACTCATGAGCACTACTCCCCCTTTGTCGGCGAGTTCACGGTTCTGCGGCCGCCTCTTTTTCCTTGAACGGCCGGTACGGCTTTCCGCCCAGTTGCTCCAACAGAAACTTCTCGAAGAACTCCACCCAGTGAAGGCGCACGGACTGGATCGTGCCCTCGAAGACCCCCAGGACGAGGTTGACCGGCTGGAGGACCAGAATCACGATCGCGGCCAGGAGGACGCCGAGGACGACGTGCCCGAGCCCGCCGACGGCGCCGGCCAGGGTGTTGATCAGCTCGGCGAGCACGACGCTCGCCACGCCGAACCCCATGATGCGCGCGTAGGAGATCATGTGCACGAACGGGCTCAGGGATTCCAGGATGACCATGGTGCCGCCGCCGTAGACGAGCAGCGGCAGCGCCAGCACCAAGAGCACGATGCCGGGGACGAGCAAGGCGGGCGGCACGACGGCCATCAACCGGCCGAAGATCAGGGTGAACGCGACGAACGACATGAAGAGCCCGACCTTGACCACGAGATGCTTGCGGCTCCCCTGACGCAGCGCCGTGATGATGCCGAATATGAACCCCAGCGTCACCTGGGCCGCGCCGAGGACGACCGTCACGAGCAGGAACACGATGGCGCTCTCCACACGGCTGAACGGCCACAATCCCATGCGCGGGATCCCGAGCTGCTGAAACGTGAGCCCGAAGAACTCGCCGAACACGCAGCCTAGGACGACGGTGAAGACGCCGCCGTGCACCATGATCGTCAGGGCCTCGCGCCCGGCCGCGGAGTCCGACATCCGCTTGAGGCCGCCGCCGATCCCCGGAAACCCGCGCAGCCCCCACAACGCCAGCGCCAGCACGACGAGCCCGTACCCCACGTCGCCGAGGATGAGGCCGAAGAAGATGGGGAAGAAGATGCTGATCGTGGGGATCGGATCGACGGTGCCCGCCTTGGGCGTCCCGAACGCCTGCATAAACAGCTGATACGGACGGGCCCACCGCCCCTCCTTGAACGCCACGGGTTCCTCATCGTAGGCGTGGCCGCGCGCCTCTTCCCGGATGATGATGCCGGGAAACTCCTCCCGCAGCGCGGCCTGGAAGCCCGCGAGCCCGTCCTGCGGAATCCAGCCGGTGATGAGCAGCGTGTAGTCCGTGTAGCCGAAGACGGCGGCGGCCTCGAGCTGGGCCAAGCGGTTCTCGAGCGCATTGGTCAACGCCGCGATGTGCGTCGCGTGGTCCCGGCCGAGCGCGCGGAGCTCCTCGTCGATCTCCGCCAGGCGGCGCGGAATCGTCACCGCCTCCGCCTTGAGCTGGGCCACTCCCTCGACGAAGTCGCCGGTGACGTGGGAGGGCAGCGCCAGCGGGCGGACGCCGAGGCCTTCCAAATATTCGCTCGCGGCGAACGCGTACTCGGGCGGCGCGGCCACGATCACCTCGATGCGGTCCGCCCCGAGTTTCTCGTGGGCCACCGCGAACCGGCCGCCGCCCTCCCGCTCGAGCGTTTGGCGGATCCCCGCCAAGAGCGGCCGCTGCTCGGGCGCGAGCACCGCCGGCAGAAAGGTATAGCCCTCGTGCGGCAGGGCGCGGAGCAGGTCCTCCGACACGCGCACCGCCTCGGCCAGGCGCTCGCCGGCGGCGAGGTGGTCCCGGAGTTCCCGCCGCTCGGCCACGAGCGCCTTGAGCCGCCCCTCGAGCGGATCCAGCCGGTCGCGCAGCTGCTGGTAGAGGTCCTCCAGCCGCGTCGGATACGTCTCACGGGCGAGATCGCGGGGCGCGATCGTCAGGACCTCGGCCAGGAGGTCGCGGGTGCCGTGCGCCTTCAGCAACAGGTTCTCGACCCGCTTGCGGTCTTCACCGAGGTCGCGCCGCGGGCGCGCTCCGTCGGGCGACACGCCGTCGAGCCGGCTCTCTTCCAAGTGGAGCAGGCCGAGCTTCTGGAGACGGCTGACCAGCTCGTCCTGCTTCTCCTGCGTGTACAGGAGATATACTCGCGTCATCGCGCGGATCATTTGAGGGCCAGGAGTTCCTCCTTGAGCTGGTCCAACAGAGCCTGCTGCCGCCGCCGCACGTGATCCTCGATCGCCTTCGCTTCCCGCTCCGCCTGTTCCAGCAGCCGGCGCGCCTCGGCCTCGGCCTCGGCCAGGCCCTGGCTGCGCATGCGCTGTACCTCGGCCTGCGCCCGCTTCATCGCCTCGGCGCGGCGGGCGTTGATCTCGTCGCCTACGGACGCGAGCCGCTCCCGCGCCCGGGTCCTCGCCGCCTCGAGCTTCGAGCGCACCTCGGTCTCCTTTTCCCGAATCGCGACGAGTTCTTTGAAGCGCTCCTCGGGCTTGAGCGCCCGATGCGCCTGGTCAGGCTTGTGCTCGGCGACCATGGAATTCGGCTCCTCCCCACGCGACTGCGCCGCGCGCCCGCGGGATCACGGCGCCTCGAACCCGCGCGGGCTCGCAGGCGCCCGCGCGGGCCAAATCGCGCATAGACAAAAAAACGGCGCTCGTGGACGAGATCATTCCCGCTTCCACGCGGCCCACGAACGCCAGGCCTTCGCCGGTGAGATGGTAGCAGACTACGCGAAGGACTGTCAAGGCGAGGCCAAATACGGCCGTGCGAACCACTCAGCACCTCCGGTCGAGCGCAACCGCATCCGCAACCACATTTGCGCGCCCGGCCCGGGCCGGCGCAATTACCTCTCGCGTGAGGATCGTCCGGCGGGCGCCGGCCGCGGCCGGCCCCGGGACCCGCGCGAGAGGCGCCGGGTCGCTCCGTCCGGGCCGCACGGGTTCGGCGGCGGCAGACGATGGCGGGCGCCTAGACGCGCAGGAGGAGCGAGGCGCGCTGGACGAGGCGGACAAACGGTTCCGGATAGATGCCGAGCACGAGCGTGGCGCCGGCGGCGACCACCAGCAGCACCCGCATGAGCGCGCCCTCGGACGCGGGAACGGCGTCGACCGGGGCTTGCGCATACATGACCCGAACGACGCCGAGGTAGTAGTAGAGGGACGCCGCGCTGTTGAGAATCCCGACAATGGCGAGCCAGGCCAGGCCGCTCTGCAACGCCGCCCCGAACAGGCTGAGCTTCCCCCAGAACAGGGCCGTCGGCGGGATGCCGGTCAAGGAGAGCATAAAGACCGTCATCGCGAAGGCCGCAAGCGGCGCCCGCCGCCCGAATCCGACGTAGTCGGCGATCGTGTCGGAGCCGAGCAACCGCTCGGCCGCGACCACGACGGCGAACGCGCCGGCGTTCGTAAACACGTAGGCCAACAGGTAGTACAGCACCGCGGCGATGCCCGACCCCACCTGCGTGGGGGATGCGGTGAGCGCGACGACGCCGATCATCATGTACCCGGCCTGGGCGATCGAGCTGTACGCGAGCATCCGCTTGATGTTCTGCTGGGAGAGCGCGAGCAGGTTGCCGACGCTCATCGTCACCGCCGCCAGCGCGGCGAGGACCGGCACCCACGCTCCGGGCGGCAGCGCGACGTACAGGACGCGCGCGAGCGCCGCGAACGCGGCCGCCTTGCTGCCGACGGAGAGAAAAGCGGTCACCGGCGCCGGGGCGCCCTCGTACACGTCGGGCGTCCATTGGTGGAACGGAACGAGCGAGATCTTGAACCCCAGCCCCGCCAGGACGAGCGCCGCGGCGACGACGACGAACGGCTCGGGGAAGCTCGCAAGACGCGGGCCCAGTCGATAGAGGTTGGTGGTGCCGCCGGCCCCGTACAGGTAGGAAAACCCGTACAGCATGATCGCCGACGCGACGGCGCCGAAGAAGAAGTACTTGACGCCGGCCTCGCTGCTCTTCGCGTCCGCCTTGAGCGATCCGGCGAGCACGTAGGACACGAGCGACACGAACTCGATGACGAGAAACAGCAGGATCAGATCGGCCGAGGCCGCCATCGCCACAAGCCCCAGGACCATGAAGACGATGAGCGTATACACTTCGCCCTCGTGGCCGCCCGGCCGGCCGCGAAAGAACGCCATCGCCGCGAGGAGCACCAGGATCCCGCTCAGGACCGCGACGAGCTTGAAAAACGCGGCGAACGCGTCCACCGCGTAGGCGCCGGCGAACAGCAGGCGCGGCGGCTCGCCGAGCAGGGCCCACGACGGCGCGAGCGCCAGGACGAGCCCGATGACGCCGATCCATCCGACCAGCCGCTTGCCGTCCGGGCCGGTCAGGAGCTCGACGATCAGCAGGCCGAGGCTGAGCACCCCGAGCCACAACTCCGGCGCGATCAGCCTGAGGTCCACGTGCGCCTCCCGTCCGTCACCGGACCAGGCCCAAAATGTTCGTGACCGCGGCGTTGATCATCGCCACGAGCGGGCCCGGGTACATGCCGACGACAACCATCACGCCGCACAACGGCGCGAGCACCCATCGCTCCCGGCCGTCCAGGTCCGGCAGCGCGGCCCACCGCGCGTTGAGCGGGCCGAAGAACAGCCGGTAGATCGCCCAGAGAAAATACGCGACGGTGAGGACGACACCGACCAGCGCGAGCACGGTCAGGGCGGGAAAGACCTGGTAGGCGCCGAGGAAGATCAGGAACTCCGCGACGAACCCCATCAACCCCGGCAGCCCGAGCGACGCCAGCATCGCGAGGACGGCGACGCCGGACAATACCGGGACGCGGGCCCAGAGCCCTCCGAACTCCGTGAGGTTGCCCGTCCGCGCCTGACCGTCGGCGAGCACGCCGGCGACGAGGAACAGCGCCCCCGTGATGATCCCGTGCGCCAGCATCTGCAGCGTCGCGCCGGTGAGCGCCTTGCCCGCCGCGTCCCCGAGCGCTGCGCCCCCGCCCGCGGCCGCCGCGGCGGCGACCCCGAGCATGACGTAGCCGAGATGTCCGACGCTGCTGTACGCGATCATCCGCTTGAAATCGGTCTGCGCCAGCGCCACGAAGCCGCCATACACGGCGCCGATGACGGCCAGCACCGCCGTGAGCCCGGCGAACTGCCGGAACGCGTCCGGCAACAGCGGCAGCACGATACGGATGAACCCGTACGCGCCGAGCTTCGACAGGACGCCAGCGAGCAGCACGCTCCCGGCGGTCGGCGCCTCGGCGTACGCGTCCGGCAGCCACGTGTGGAACGGGAACAGCGGCACCTTGACCCCAAACCCCAGAAAGAACCCCCAGAATGCCAGCACGGCGAGCGGCAGGTTCTGCGCGAGGGGCCGGCGCGCGACCAGCTCGACGAGATCGAACGTGCGCGGCGTGGCGTGCAGGTACACGACCAGAATGGCGAGCAGCATCGCGAGTGAGCCCGCCAGCGTGTACAGGAAAAACTTCATCGCGGCGTACCCGCGGCGCGGCCCGCCCCAGATGCCGATGAGAAAGTACATCGGCACGAGGCTGACCTCCCAGAATACGTAGAAGAGGAAGAGATCCTGCGCGAGGAACACGCCGATCAGGCCGGTGTGGAGCAGCAGCAACAGGATCATGTAATCCTTGACGCGGGTCTCGACGCGCCAGGAATACGCCACGCACAGCACCACCAGCAGCGCGGTCAGGACCACGAGCGGGAGACTCAGGCCGTCGGCGCCGAGATGGTAGCTGATCCCGATCGAGGGAATCCAGGGGACCCGCTCCACGAGTTGCAGGGTGCCGGCGCGGGCCGGGTCGATCCAGGCGCCCGCGGCGACCGCCGCGGCGAGGTCCAGGAGCGCGACCGCCAGCGCGGTGACCCGCAGCGCCGCCACGCGTTCCCGCGGCACGGCCAGCAGGACCAGCGCGCCGGCGGCGGGGAGCCACAGCACGAGACTCAGCACGCCGGTCACCACGCCAGCCGCGCGAGCACGATGACCACGACGCCGAGCGCGGCGAGGAGCAGGTACGTCTCCTCGCGGCCGCTCTGCGCGTAGCGGAGGCCGAGCCCGAGCCGGGCGGCGAGCCACCCGGCGGCGTTGACCAACCCGTCGATGACGTACCGGTCGATGGCGCCCGCGATCCACACCGCGCCGGCGCCGGCCCGTACGAAGACCCAGTCATAGACGTCGTCGACGTAGTACTTGCGCACGAGCAGGGTGTAAAGCGCGCCGAGGTCGCGGCGCAGGGTCTCCGGCGCGACGATCCGCCAGCGATACAGGGCGCCGGCCGCCGCCCACCCCGCCGCGGCCGCCGCGACCGACAGCGCCAGCGCGCCGCCGTTGCCGGCCGGCGCTTCCAGCCCGGCGAAGCGGATGAGGCGGCCAAACGGATCGCCGAACGCGGCCGCGCCGATCCAGCCCAGCCCGACCGCCAGCACGGCAAGGATCACGAGGGGCACCGTCATCACGGCCGGGCTCTCGTGGGGCCCGGCGGCGCGGTGCGCCGCCCCGTCGCCGTGGGCGGCGCCCGGGACCGCGCCGCCGCGAAAGTCGCCCGCGAACGCGTACCAGCACAACCGGCCCATGTACAGCGACGTCAAAAACGCGCCCGCGAGCCCGAGCACCCACAACACGCGATCGTGCGCGTACGCGGCGAGCAGGATGGCGTCCTTGCTGAAAAATCCCGCAAACGGCGGAATGCCCGTGAGCGCGAGCGTCGCCGCGACGAACGTCCAGAACGTGATCGGCATCGCCCGCGCGAGCCCGCCCATCCGTTTCATGTCGTTGGTGGCGACCGCGTGGATGATGCTGCCCGCGGCGAGGAACAAGAGGGCCTTGAAGACGGCGTGGGTGAGCAGGTGGAACATTCCCGCGCTGTACCCGAGCACGCCGAGGCCGAGCATCATATAACCCAACTGGCTCATCGTGGAGTAGGCAAGGACGCGCTTGAGATCATCCTCCACGATCGCCAGCGTCGCGGCGAGCAGCGCGGTGATCCCGCCGACCCACGCCACGATCGTGAGCGCCTCGTGGTCGGGGGACAGCAGGAACAAGGGGTAGGCGCGCGCGACCAGGTAGACGCCCGCGGCCACCATGGTCGCCGCGTGGATCAAGGCGCTCACGGGCGTCGGACCTTCCATCGCGTCGGGAAGCCAGACGTGCAGCGGCACCTGGGCCGACTTCCCGACGGCGCCGCCGAACACCAGGAGCGCCGCGACGGTCAGGAACGTCCCGCCGAGGGCCCCCGTCCCGAGCGCGTGAAACACGTCGTCGAACCGGAGCGACCCCGTCCGCAGGTAGAGCATGAGGATCCCGATCATCATCGAGAAATCGCCGACGCGGGTCACGATAAACGCCTTGAGCGCCGCCCGGGCCGCCGCCGGCCGGTCGAACCAGAACCCGATCAGCAAGTACGAGCACAGCCCGACGAGCTCCCAGCCGGCGTAGATAAAGAGCAGGTTGTCGGCGAGGACCAGAAACAGCATCGAAAACTGAAACAGCGAAAGGTACGCGAAGAACCGCGGGTAGTGGGGATCCCCCGCCATGTACCCGACGGAGTAGATCGTGATCAGGGACGCGACGCAGCCGACCATCGCGAGCATCACGGCGCTCAGCGGATCGACGATGAAGCCGACGACGATCGGACGGCCCCCCGCCGCGACCCAGGTGTAGGTCAGGTCGGCCCGCGCGCCGCCCGTGACCTGGGCCAGGACGGCCAGCCCCCCGATCGCGGCGAGGACGATCGCGGCGATCGACACGTAAGCCCCGCGGCCCGGCAGGCGGGCGCCCCAGAACGTCACCGCGGCAAACGCGGCGAGGGGCAGCAGCGGAATGATCCAGACGACGGACGTCATCGCGCGGCTACCATCGCATGAGATTGAGGTCGTCGACGTAGGTGGTCTCGAACCGCCGGTACGCCGCCAGGATCAGCGCGAGCCCGACCGCGGCCTCGCAGGCGGCGAGCGTAATCACGATGAGCGCGAAGATCTGGCCCTGCATCGCCCCGGGCGCGCCGTACTTGTTGAAGGCCACGAGGTTGATGTTGGCCGCGTTGAGCATCAGCTCGATGCCCATGAGCATGGCCACCGCGTTGCGCCGCGACAAGGCGGCGTACAGGCCCAGGCCGAACACGAGCGCGCTCACCACGAGGTAGTGCGTCAGCGTGATCACTCCCCTGTCTCCTTCCGCGCGATCAGGAGCGCGCCGACGAGCGCCACGAGCAGGACGACCGACGTCCCCTCGAACAACGGGAGGTTGGGGCCGAGGAAGCTCTGGCCGATGGCGCCCGGCGTGTAGGACGGCAGCGCCCCCGGCTCGTGCGCCCACGGCGTCCGGCCGGCCACCGCGATCAACAGCGCCACCGTGGCCGCCGCCACCGCCGCCGCGATCGCGGCCTGCTCGTTCCGCTGCCGGATCCGCAGGCCCGTGCCGCCCTCCGTCAGCATGATCACGAACAGGATCAGCACGGTGATCCCACCGGCGTAGATCAGGACCTGGATGCCCGCGACGAACTCCGCGTTGAGCAGGACATAGAGGCCCGTCACGCCGAGCAGCGCCGGGATGAGCGCGACCGCGCTGTGCATCAGGTTGGGGCTCGTCGCCACGACGGCGCCGGCCGCGAGCGTGATGGCCGCCAGGACGTAGAAGGCAATCGCCTCCCCGGTCACCGTTGCACCACCATGACGACGTAGGCGGTGCCCACCAGGTTGAGCAGGGCCAGCGGGATCAGAACCTTCCACGAGAAGTTGAGCAGCTGGTCGACACGGAACCGCGGAAACGTCCACCGCACCCACATGAAGACGAACACGAGGGCGTACAGCTTGATGAGGAACCAGACCACCGAGGGAAGCACGGGGCCGCGCCATCCGCCGAGAAACAGGGTCACCGCCAGCGCGGCCATGGCGAACATTTCGGCGTACTCGCCGAGCTGAAACAACGCGAAGCGCATCCCCGTGTACTCCGAAAAGTAGCCCGCGACCAGCTCGCTCTCCGCCTCCACGAGATCGAACGGCGCGCGGTTGACTTCGGCCGTGGCCGCTGCGAGGAAGATCAGGAACGAGATGGGCTGCGTGACGATGAACCACAGATGCGCCTGCATCGTCACGATCGTCACGGTCGAGAGCGATCCCGCCAGCAACGCGATGGTGATCAGCACGAGGCCGATCGGAATCTCATAGCTCACCATCTGCGCGGCCGACCGCAGTCCTCCCAGCAGGGCGTACTTGTTGTTGGAGCCCCACCCCGCCATGAGAATGCCGACGACGATCAGGGACGACGTCGCCGCAAAGTAGAGCACGCCGATGTTGAGATCGCGGAAGATGAGCGGCCCCCAGCGCGTCGTGCCGAACGGCAACACCACGTAATCCAGCAGCGCGGCGAGCGGGACCAGCACCACGGCGCTGGCAAAGATCAGCGCGTCCGCATTGCGCGGCACGATGTGCTCCTTTTGGAGCAGCTTGATCGTGTCGGCGACCGTCTGGAGCAACCCCCGCGGTCCCACGTGCGTCGGCCCGATGCGGCTCTGAATCCAGCCGCTGACCTTGCGCTCGAGGAGCACGCCGAACATCGCCGCCACGATCGCCACGCCGCTGAAGATGATGATCGTGCCGGCGACGGCCCGCAGCACCTCGACGTACCAGGGCATCACGACCACTCCAGGGCGCCCTTCCGCCACGCATACGCCAGGCCGAGGACCAGGATCGCGAGGAAGACCAGGATGGAGTAGAAGGCGGAGGCGCCGAGGCTGCGGGCGACCACGGCCCACGGGTACAGATAGATGATCTCGACGTCGAACACGACGAAGATCAGCGAGAACATGTAGTATCGAACGTTGAACTGCGACCAGGCCTGGCCGACGGGTTCCACGCCCGACTCGTACGTATCGAGCTTATGCGGAAAGGAACTCCTCGGGCTCAGCAGGGCGATGATCGCAAACGGGAGCGACACCATCCCCGCCCCGACGATGACAAAGATCGCGACGTATCCCCAGTCGAGCAGCATCCCTTCCCCCCAACCCGCGTCCGGGCCGGCGGCACCCGCCGGCCGGCACACCGATTCCCGGCCCCGCGCCGTTCGCAGACGCGGGCGTGTCAAGACGGGACCTGTACCGCCGGCCTGATCGGGACCGGTGCGAGCGAACGTATCGCCACGCGGAGGTGGTCGGCGACCCGCGCGGTGCGAAAACCCCGGCCCCCGAGATCGGGCGGACCGCGCTTGTCACCAGGCCTCTTTCGCCTACGCGGCCCGCGCTTCCTACGCTTGCGCCGCCGGGGCGACGGCGTGCCGCGCCTCGGGCGACACAGTGGCGAGGAGCTGCAGGAGCACGGCGGAGAGCTTCCGCGGGTCGTGGCGCACCAATTCGTGCTCGCTGATGAGGTCCTCGGCGACGGGGCGCAACCCGAGCGCGCGGATCGCGTCGGTGTCCGGCTCCACGGGCTCCGCGCCCTCCTGGGCGTACCGCGCCAGCAGCGCCTGGTTGCGCGGGCGCCGGTCGTTGACCAGCACGTAGTCGAACAGCCCCGGCCCGCCCTGCTCGACCAGCACGCGAGCGTGGTCCGAGGCCTTGAACCCGCGGGTCTCGCCGTGCTGCGTCATCACGTTGCAGATGTAGACCTTGGGGCACCGCGCGCGGCGCAGGGCGTCGACGACCCCGTCGACGAGGAGGTTGGGCAGCACGCTCGTGTACAGGCTCCCCGGCCCGAGCACGACCAGGTCGGCGTCCACGATCGCATCGAGCACGTCCTGGAGCGCCGGCGCGTGCGCGGGCTCGAGGAAGACGCGGCGGATCGCCCGCCCCGCCCGGGTGATCGCCGACTCGCCCTTGACGATGGACCCGTCCGCGAACTCGGCGCACAGCGTGACGTCGCGCAGCGTCGTGGGGAGGACGCGGCCGCGAATCGCGAGCACCTTGCTGCACTCCTTGAGCGCCGTCTCGAGGTCTCCGGCAACCTGGGACATGCTGGCGATGAAGAGATTGCCGAAACTGTGGCCGTCGAGCGCCCCGCCCTTGAACCGGTGCTCGAACAGCCGCGTGAGGAGCGGCTCCGCCTCCGCCAGGGCGACGAGGCAGTTGCGGATGTCGCCCGGAGGCAGGATGCCCTGCTCCCGCCGCAGGCGTCCCGACGAGCCGCCGTCGTCGAACACGGTCACCACGGCCGTAAGGTTGGTGCTCTCACGCTTGAGGCCGCGCAGCAGGGTGCTCAATCCCGTGCCGCCGCCGAGCACCACGATCTTGGGGCCCCGCTGCAACTGCCGCTGCTGCACGAGCATCTCCACGAGCCGCGGGTCGCCGCGCGGGAGAAACACGTCGACGATCGACCGGATCATCTCCCGGAGGCCCAGGATCATGATCGCGACGCCGAGCAGCACGAGCAGCGTCCCGCCCAGCGCCGGCGAGAACACGTGGCCGGTCATCCGGTAGGCCACGTCCATCGCCTGGATGAGGGCGAGCTCGAGCACCCCGAGCAGCTTGACGTTGACGATCAACGCCACGCCCGTGCTCACCGAGCAGACGCCGAGCGCGAGGACGGCGATCCACCGTTTGACTCCCAGCCCCGGCTCGAGCCAGCGCAGCCACATGCGCAGCCGGCCGATCCGCGACCGTGTTGGGGCTCCGTTGAGGCTCATTCCTTTCGCACGTCCCGATGCTTGATGCGGACCGAATACCCCGCGGCGCGGAGAAACCGGGTGAGATCCTCGCCCACGACGACCGAGCGGTGCTTGCCGCCGGTGCAGCCGATGGCGATGGTCAGGTGCGTCTTGCCCTCCGCGGCGTACTGCGGCAGCAGGTACTCGAGCAGGTCGTGGAGCCGCCGCTCGAACTCCTGCGTCTGACTCCACTGCAGCACCCATTCGCGGATCTCCGCGCTGTGGCCGGGGAGGGCGCGCAGCGACTCCACGTAGTGCGGATTGGGGAGGAACCGCACGTCGAAGACCAGGTCGGCGTCGATGGGAATCCCGTGCTTGTAGCCGAACGTGGTGACGCTCACGACGAGGGAGCGCGCGCCGCTCGCCCGGACGAAGGTGTCCGCGAGCTCCTCGCGCAGCTCGCGCGCGCTGAGCGCGCTCGTATCGATGATCTTGTCGGCGCGCTCCTTGAGCGGCTGGAGCCGCCGCCGCTCGCTGCGGATCCCGTCGAGCACGCTGCCGCCGAGCGGATGCTTGCGGCGCGTCTCCTCGAAGCGGCGGACCAGGACCTCGTCCGACGCCTCCAGGAACAGGATCTGGAACGGGATGCCCATGCTGCCGAGCGCGTCGAGCGCCGCGTCGAGCGCGTTGAAGAACTCGCCGCCGCGCACGTCGATCACGAGCGCCACCCGGCGGATCCGGCCCTGGGACTCCTGGATGATCTCGGCAAACTTGGGGATCAGCGCGGGCGGCAGGTTGTCCACGCAGAAGAAGCCCAGGTCTTCGAGGACGTGCATTGCTTGAGATTTACCCGCCCCGCTCAGCCCCGTCACGACCAGGAACTCGACGCCGCCCGCGGCCGCGGCGCCCGGGGACGTGTCGACGGTCTGTCGCGGCAGGCTCATCAGTCGGCCACCAGGTGCGACAAGACGAAGCTGATCACGCTCAGCACGACGGCGCCGATCAACGCCGAGAGGAAGCTGGTGATGATGAGCCGGTGTGTCACCGCTCCCACCACGTACAGCATCACGGCGTTGATGACGAACGTGAACAGCCCGAGGGTCAGAATCGTGAGGGGAAGCGTCAGCAGCAGCAGGATCGGGCGGAGGACCGCGTTCACGATGCCCAACACCAGCGCGGCGAGCACGGCCCCGCCGAAGCTCGTGACCCGCAGGCCGGGCACGACGAACGTCGTCAGGTATAGCGCCACGGCGTTGATCGCCCAGCGGACCAGCAGCCCCGCCATAACGATTCATTATAGCACGGCCCCGCGGGCGGGCCGTGCCGGCGCGTCTAGCGGGTCTAGCGGATCTAGCGGATCTAGCGGAGGCGCGCCCCCACGAGCGCCGCCACGCCGCTCGGCAGCGTCGCCACCCGGGCGCCCGCCGCCTCGAGCGCCCGGATCTTGTGGTCGGCCGTCCCCTCGGTGCCGGAGATCACGGCCCCCGCGTGGCCCATCCGCTTCCCCGGCGGCGCCGTCCGGCCGGCGATGTACGCCACGACGGGCTTGCGCACGTGCGCCTCGATGTACCGCGCCGCCTGCTCCTCGGCGCTCCCACCGATCTCGCCGAGCAGCACGATCGCTTCCGTGGCGGCGTCCGCGTTGAACAGCTCGAGCGCTTCCACGAACGAGGTCCCGACGACGGGGTCGCCGCCGAGGCCCACCGCCGTCGACTGCCCGAGGCCGGCGCGCGTCAGCGCCGCGACGATCTCGTAGGTGAGCGTGCCGCTCCGCGAGACGACGCCCACCGGACCGGGCCTGAACAGGTGCGTCGGCATGATGCCCGCGCGGCACTGGCCGGGCGTCGTCACCCCGGGTCCGTTGGGCCCGAGCACGCGCACGCCCTGCTGCCGCGCGTAGGCCACGATCTCGATCGCGTCGTGCACGGGCATGCCCTCGGTGATGATGACGACGGGGTCGAGCCGAGCCGCCACGGCCTCGAGAGCCGCGTCGCGCGCGAACCGGGCCGGCACGAAGATGCAACAGGCGTTGGCGCTGGTGGCCCGGACGGCCTCGTCCACCGTGTCGAACACGGGCACGCCGTGGACCGCGGTGCCGCCCTTGCCCGGCGTCACCCCGGCCACGACCTTGGTCCCGGCCTCCAGCATGAGGCCGGTGTGAAAGGCGCCCTGATAGCCGGTGATGCCCTGGACGAGAAGCCGGGTCTGCGCGCCGACGATCACCGCCACCTATCGGGCCTCCCGCGCCTGCGCGCCGCGCCGCGCCAGCTCCACGGCGACGCGCGCCCCCTCGTCCGGATCCAATCCGGCGGCGATCCCGGCGTCCTTGAGAATCTGCTGCCCCTGCGCCTCGTTCGTCCCCGTCAAGCGAATGCTTGCCGGCACCTTCGGCGGATTCTCGACGATCCCGCGCGCGACGTCGTCGCAGCGCGTGATCCCGCCAAAGATGTTGATGAATACGGCCCGCACCCCGGGCTTCTGCTGCACGATGCCGAGGGCGGTCTGCATCGCTTCGGCGCTCGCGCCCCCGCCGACGTCGAGGAAGTTGGCCGCCCGCCCGCCGAAGTGCGCGAGCAGGTCGAGAGTGCTCATCACGAGGCCCGCGCCGTTGCCGATCACGGCGATGTCGCCGTCCAGCTCGACGTACGCGAGGCCGGCGCGCCGGGCCGCGGCTTCCAACTGGGTCAGCTCCTCGCTCGGCGGCGCCTCGGCGTGCCGGTACAGCGCGTTGTCGTCGAGCACCAGCTTGGCGTCGACGCACAGCAGGCGGCCGCCCACGAGGGCGAGCGGGTTGATCTCCGCGAGATCCGCGTCCTCCGTCCAGTACAGGCGATACAGCGCGGTGGCGATCCGCACGAACTCCTCGAGCACACTGCCGGCGAAGCCGAGGCGGCGCCCCACGACCCGCGCCTGATACGCCGGAAACCCGAGGAAGGGATCGGCCTCGGCGCGGACGAGCTTGTCCGGGGCCGTGCGGGCCACGGCCTCGATCTCCACGCCGCCCTCCCCGGACGCGATCGCGGCGACCCGGCCCGCGGCGCGGTCCGTGACGAACGCCAGGTAGTATTCGCGCTCGATGTCGGCGGCCTCCGCCACCAGCACGCGCGCCACGCGCTCGCCCTTGATGTCCATCCCGAGGATCACGCGGGCGCGTTCCTGCGCGTCCTCGGGCGTCGCGGCCAGTTGCACGCCGCCCGCCTTGCCGCGCCCGCCGACGAGCACCTGCGCCTTGATCACGACCGGATAGCGCAGCGCCAGTCCCGCGATCTGCTCCGCGCGGTCGATCACCACGCCCGTCTGCACCGGGAGGCCGTAGCGGGCGAAGTACTCCTTGGCCTGGTACTCGTGGAGCTTCATCCGCCTACCCTTTCACGCCGGCGAGCGCGACGTTCTCCCGGATGCTGGCCACCGCGGCGTCAAACGCGGCCCGCTCCGCACCCTCGAGCGGGATCTCGAAGATGCGCTCCACGCCGCCGGCGCCGAGGAGCGCCGGCACCCCGACGTACAGGTCGCGGACGCCGTACTGTCCGGTGAGGTACGCCGACACCGGGATCACCCGCTTGCGGTCCTGGAGGATCGCCTCGACCATCTCGCAGATCGCCGCCCCGGGCGCGAAGAACGCGCTGCCGGTCTTGAGCAACCCCACGATCTCCGCTCCGCCCCGGCGCGTCCGCTCGACGAGCGCGGCGATCCGCTCCGGCGGCAGCAGCAGCCGCAGGGGGATCCCGCCCACCGTGGCGAGGCTCGGGAGGGGCACCATGTGCGTGTCGCTGTGCGCGCCGATCACCAGCGCGGCCACGTCGCGCACCGAGACGCCGAGCTCGCGCGCGATGAACGTCCGGAAGCGGGTGCTGTCGAGCGCCCCGCTCTGCCCCATGACCCGCGCCGCGGGGAACCCGCTGGCCTGGTACGCCAGGTAGACCATCACGTCGAGCGGATTGGTCACGACGATGAGACGCGCCGCGGGAGACCGCCGGGCCACCTCCCGCGTGACGGCGGTGACGATGCCGGCGTTCGTGTGCAGCAGGTCCTCGCGGCTCATGCCCGGCTTGCGGGCGACGCCGGCCACGATGACGACCACGTCGGAGCCCGCGGTGTCGTCGTAGTCGTTCGTCCCGGTGACCGCGAGGTCGAACCCCTCGATGGGGCCCGCCTGCGCCAGATCGAGGGCCTTGCCCTGCGGCATGCCCTCGATCACGTCGACGAGCACCACGTCCGCGACCCGCCGCGACACGAGCCACTGGGCCGCCGAGTGGCCGACGTTCCCGGTTCCCACGATGCTGACCTTCGGCCGTTTCACGACCACGAACGTCTCCTTTGCGCGCCCCCCGGCGTGCCGCCGTTCTCGACCCGGGCTGCCCGGGACCGCCTAGAATTCCTCGATGACCGCGGTCGCAAACTCGCTCGTGCGCACCTCGCGGGCGCCGGACATCAACCGCGCGAGATCGTACGTGACGATCTTCTTGCGGAACGCCGCCTCGAGGCCGCGCACGACCGTCTCCGCCGCCTCGGACCATCCGAGGTGCTCGAGCATCATGACCCCCGAAAGAATGAGCGAGCCGGGGTTGACCTTGTCCTGGTTCGCGTACTTCGGCGCGGTCCCGTGTGTGGCCTCGAACACCGCGTGAAAGTCGCTCAGGTTGCCGCCCGGCGCCATGCCGATCCCGCCGACCTGCGCCGCGACGGCGTCGGACAGGTAGTCGCCGTTGAGGTTGCCGGTCGCGATCACGTCGAACGATTTCGGCCGCGTGAGCACGTGCTGAAACGTCACGTCAGCGATGTAGTCTTGGATCACAATCTTGCCGGGCGGGACCACGCCGTCGTGCTTGCGCTCGACCTCGTCCCAGGAGATCGTGACGTCGCCAAACTCCTCGCGCGCGAGCGCGTACCCCCAGTCCTTGAAGGCCCCCTCCGTGTACTTCATGATATTGCCCTTGTGGACCAGGGTGACGCTCTTGCGCTTGCGGTCGATCGCGTACTGGATCGCCTTCCGCACGAGGCGCTTGCTCCCAAACGGGCTCATCGGCTTGAGCCCGACGCCGGAGTCGGGGCGGACGCTCCACTTGAATTCCGCATTCACGAACTCGATCAGCCGCTTCGCCTCGGGGGTCCCGCTCGCGAACTCGTACCCGACGTAGATGTCCTCGCTGTTTTCGCGGAAGATGACGAGATCCACGTCCTCGGGACGCCGCACCGGGCTGGGCACGTTGACGAAGTGCCGCACGGGCCGCACGCAGGCGTAGAGGTCGAGGAGCTGCCGTAGCGCGACGTTCAGGCTGCGGATGCCCCCGCCGACCGGTGTCGTGAGCGGCCCCTTGATCCCAACGACGTAGTGCGAAAACGCCCGCAGCGTGTCCTCGGGCAGCCACGTGGTGAACCGGTGAAACGCCTTCTCCCCGGCGAAGACCTCGAACCACACGATCCGGCGCTTGGTCCCGTACGCCTTGGCCACCGCCGCGTCGAGCACGCGCACGGTGGCCTTCCAGATGTCCGGCCCGGTCCCATCGCCCTCGATGTACGGGATGATCGGCGTGGCGGGCACGTGCAGCGCATTGTCGCGGATCTCGATCGCGGCGCCGTCCGTGGGCGGGGTCAGCGAGTCGAACGTCGGCATCTCGCGGCTCCTCGGTCGGAGTAGGGCGGCGGCCGCGGCGGAGCGCCGGCCGCCGCCCGCAGGATCAGGTCCCCCGCGGCTCCCTGCGCCCGCCGAACGCGCGCAGGAGCGCGCGCCACGGGTCGAAGTACTCGTCCGCGACGCGCTCCTTGAGGGGGATGATGGCGTTGTCCGTAATGTGAATCTCCTCGGGGCAGACCTCCTCGCAGCACTTCGTGATGTTGCAGAAGCCGATGCCGCCGCGCCCCCGCAGCAGGTGCGCGCGCGACACGGTGTCCTTGGGATGCATCTCCAGCCCGGCGATGCGGACCATGAAGCGCGGTCCGTAATACCGCGACGTGCCGTCGTGCTCGCGAAGCACGTGGCACACGTCCTGGCACAGGAAGCACTCGATGCACCTGCGAAACTCGAACATCCGGTCCACGTCTTCCGGGTACATGCGCCAGGGGCCCGTGTCGTCCCGGGCGGGCGTGAACGGCGGGATCTCCTGGTTCACCCGATAGTTCCACGACACATCGGTGACCAGGTCTTTGATCAAGGGGAACGCCGCGAGCGGCCGCACCGTCACGGGGTGCCCCTTGAACTGGTCGAGCCGCGTCTTGCACATCAACCGGGGCTTGCCGTTGACCTCGGCGCCGCAGGAGCCGCACTTCGCCGCCTTGCAGTTCCACCGGCACGCGAGCGTGGCGTCCTCGTGCTGCTGGATGTAATGGATGGCGTCGAGCACGACCATGCCCTCGGTGAGCGGCACCTGATACGGGCGCAGCTCACCGCCCGTCTTGTCGCCCCGGAAGACGTGCAGCGTCGCCTCGGTCATGGCCGCCCCCATCTCATGCCGTTGCCTCGAGCAGCCGCGCGAGCCCGGACGGCATCTCGGGCACGGGACGCGTCGAGACCGTCATGCCGGCGTCGCCGCGCCGCACCACCAGGTTCTTGCGCCCCCACCCCGCGTCCTGATCAGGGAAGTCGAGGCGCCAGTGCGCGCCGCGGCTCTCGGTTCGCTCGATCGCGGAGCGCAGGATGGCCTCGCACAGGGTCAGCATGAAGCGCACGTCCCGGCAGGCGTGCCAGCCGGGATTGTACAGCGGCGAGCCGGCCGCGCGCATGCGCTCCGCCCGCTCCTGCAGGCTCAGGATCTTATCCAGGCCGGCGCGCAGCCCGTCGCCGGTCCGGGCGATGCCGGCGTGGGTGCCCATGACCTCCTGCAGGTCGGCGTGCAGCTCGTAGGGATTTTCGGTGTTGCCGGAGTCGAAGGGCCGCAGCAGCAGCCGCCGCTCCTCGTCCGCCTGGCCGTCGTCGATGCGGGGAGCGCGGTCCAGGCCCTTGACATAGCGCGCGGCGTGTTCGCCGGCCCGCTTGCCGAACACGACGAGGTCGCTGAGCGAGTTGCCGCCGAGCCGGTTGGCCCCGTGCAACCCCGCGGCCACCTCGCCGGCCGCGAACAGTCCGGGAACGGTGGAGGCGCCCTCGCCCGGCGCGACCCGCACGCCGCCCATGACGTAGTGAATCGTGGGCGCGACCTCCATCGGTCCCTTCGTAATGTCCACGTCGGCGAGCTTGAGAAACTGCTCGTACATGCTGGGGAGCTTCTTTTTGATGTACTCCGCTCCGCGGTGCGAGATGTCGAGGAACGCGCCGCCGTGCGGGCTTCCGCGCCCGGCCTCGACTTCCTTATAGATGGACCGGGAGACCACGTCCCGGCTGCTGAGCTCGAGCTTCTTCGGATCGTACGCCTGCATGAAGCGCTCGCCCTTCGCGTTGCGGAGAATGCCGCCCTCCCCCCGCACCGCCTCGGTCACGAGGATGCCGCGCACGCCGGGCGGCCACACCATGCCCGTGGGGTGGAACTGCACCATTTCCATGTCCATGAGCTCGGCGCCGGCCTCGTACGCCATGGCGCAGCCGTCGCCGGTGCACTCCCAGGAGTTGCTGGTCACCTTGTAAACCTTTCCCCAGCCGCCCGTGGCGAGGATGACGGCCTTGGCGCCGATCACGATAAACCGCCCGTCCTCCCGGCGGTAGCCGAACGCGCCGGCGACGCGGTCGCCGTCCTTGAGCAACCGGCTGAGCGTCACCTCCATCAGGACCTCGACCCCGCTGTGCACCGCGCGATCCTGGAGCGTCCGGATCAGCTCCAGCCCCGTGCGATCGCCGACGTGGCAGAGCCGCCGGTAGGTGTGCGCGCCGAACGGCCGCTGCAAGATCTTGCCGTCGGGCGTCCGGTCGAACAGCCCGCCCCAGCGCTCCAGCTCGTAGACCCGCTCGGGCGCTTCCTTGGCGAAGATCTCGACCATCCGGTAGTCGTTGATTCGCTGCCCGCCGCGCATCGTGTCCGCAAAGTGCACTTCCCAGCTGTCCTTGGCATCGACGTTGCCGAGGGCGGCGGCGATCCCCCCCTCGGCCATCACCGTGTGCGCCTTGCCGAGCAGCGACTTGCAGACGAGGCCGACCTTGACGCCGGCCTCGGCGGCGGCGATTGCCGCGCGCAGGCCCGCGCCCCCCGCGCCGACGACCAGCACATCGTACCGGCGGGCTTCGTACCAGTCAGCCACCCGGACGCACCCTCCCCCTCGCGGTGCGGCACCGCCGCGCAGCGCTCGTGCACCGTTGCGGTATTTCCGCAAGCGTTGGAGCCAGGCAGACCTGACCTCCGCTCCACGCACGACGCCTCACACATCCGTCTATTCGGTTCGTCAGCAGCGCATGTAGGGTGAGGCCACCCACATATAGCCATCGCCGGCGTCGACCGGAGGCGGCCACAGCCGCCGGAGGGGTCGAGGCCCTCGCTGGATTGGATTTCATGAGGGCCGAGACCAACGCCCGCTCTCTACGGCGTGAGCAGGGACGTCCGGCCGCTCGGCCCCTTCTCCTCTTGTCGCACATGAGCGACGCCGCGTTAGAACAGCTTCGGATCCGAGATCACCCCGGCCATGAGCAAGCGTACGTAGACGTCGGCGGCCGCGACCGAAAACAGGCTCGCCCACGCCCACGGCGCGTGCCGGTGGTTGAATGGATTGACCCACTGCCAGAGGCGGTAGCGGACGCGGCCGCCCCGGGCGCACGAATAGCAGTCGAGATTGCCCCCGACCATGTGCCTGAATGCGTGGCACCCGACCGTGTAACCGGTGAGGAGCACGACGTTGACGAGGAACAAGAGCGAGCCGAGATGGACCCCGAACCGGCCGTCGAAGAAGAACGCCGCGACCGTATCGCGCCAGAGAAACGCGAGCACGATGATGGCGAGATACAGGAGAAACCGGTGCAGGTTGTTGAGGATGAACGGGAACGCGGTCTCGCCCGCGTAGCGCCGCCGTGACTCGCCGATCATGCACGAGACCGGATCGCGGAAGAACGATCGGTAATACGCCTTGCGGTAGTAGTAACAGGTCGCCCGGAAGCCCGCCGGCACCCACACGACCCACCACGCCGGCGAGATCGGGATCCCGCCCACGCGCACGGGCGGCGAGTAGAACGGCGACAGGTATGGCGCCGCGTAGCCGCGCCCCTGGAGTGCGACCCAGATCGAATACAGGGCGAACGCGCTCAAGATGACGACCGTTGCGACGGGCTGGAGCCACCACGGATATTCCGGGGCGTACGAATGCGCGGCTGCCTGGTCAGCCATGGGAACCGTCCGGATGCCTGACTTGCGGTGCGACGCTCTTATGCTGCTTCGGGCACCGGCTGGACGTCTCCTCCCCTCGCCGAGGCCGGCCGCCGCGGCGCTCCGGCCGGGCGCAGCGCGCACATGGTGGCCGGGGACGGACGGGGGAGCGCGCGCGGCCGATCCGCGCCGGGACGGCGCGCTATCGCGTCGGCGACCACGTCACGTCGCCGGCGCCCGTCCGGTGGTTCGCCGCGCGCGCCAGGACGAAGAGCAGGTCCGAGAGCCGGTTGATGAACTTGATCAGGTCGGGATTGACGGGCGACGCCGCCGCCAGCGTCACGATGTCGCGCTCGGCGCGGCGGACGACCGTCCGGGCGACGTGCAGCGCCGCGGCTCCCGGCGTGCCGCCGGGCAGGATAAAGGCGCGCAGCGGCGGCAGGGCGTCCTCGAAGCGGTCGATGTCCCGCTCCAGCGCGGCGACCCACTCGGGCGCGACCCGGGGGACATGGGCGGCCGCGGCCTGCGGCGCCGCGGGCGGTGTCGCGAGCTCCGCGCCGAGATCGAACAGGTGGTGTTGCACCCGCGCCAGCACCGCGTCGATCTCCGGACCGGGCGCCGCGGCGCGCGCCGCGCCGATCGATGCGTTGGCTTCGTCCACCGCGCCGTAGGCGCGCACGCGCAGGTCGTCCTTCCTGACGCGCTGCCCGCCGAAGAGCCCGGTGTCCCCGCCGTCGCCGCTGCGAGTGTAGATCCGGGTCACGCCGCGGGGCGCTCACTCATCGGCCGTGACGGTCTCGCGACGGCCCGCCGCCGCGGCCGGTCCGGCGCCGGCCTGCCCGAGGTACGTCCCGAACCACGCGAGCATGTGCCGCAGCCGTTCGATGCGATGCTTGGGCTGTCCGTTGCGCGAGAGGTCATGGCTCTCGTTCGGGAACCGCACGAACTGTGTGGGCACGCCCTGCGTGCGGAGCGCCACAAAGAGCTGCTCGCCCTGCTCGATCGGGCAGCGGTGGTCGTTCTCGCTGTGCAGGATCAGCGTCGGCGTCCGCATCTTCGGGGCGTACGTGATCGGCGAGCGTTCACGGTAGAAGTCCGGGGACTCCCACGGCTCCCCGGGATACTCCCAGAATCCCTTCATGTAGGCGAGGTCGGATGTCCCCCACTGGCTCGCCGCGTTGCTGATGCCGCGCATGGTCACCGCCGCGCGGAACCGCTGGGTGTGCCCGATGACCCAGTTGGTCATGAAGCCGCCGTAGCTGCCGCCGGCCACGCCGAGCCGGTCGGCGTCGATCCAGGGATGCTCGGCCAGCGCGTGGTCGAGGCCGCGCATCAAGTCTTCGTAATCCTTGCCGCCCCAATCGTGCCGCGTCCCGGCGGTAAACGTCTGGCCGTAGCCCTGGCTGCCGCGCGGGTTGAGGTAGACGACCCCGTATCCGGATGCCGCGAGGAGCTGGAACTCATGGAAGAAGGCGTAGCCGTACGCGGCATGGGGCCCCCCGTGGATCTCGAGGATCGCAGGCGCGCGCCGAGCGCCCGCGGGGCGCATCACCCAGCCCTCGAGCCGCAACCCATCGACGCTGGCGACCTCGAACCGCTCCGGCATCGCGAGCTCGAGCCCGCGGAGCACGGGGCCGGCGTGATCGGTCAACCGTCGGAGCGGCGCCGGCTCGTCCCCCAAATCCGCGACGGCAATCTCTCCGGGGTTGAGCGGATCGCCCTCGATACACGCGATCCGCCGATGTTCCCGGTCCAGGGAGCATCCGATCAACTCGTGGTGCCCCCGGGTCTCGACGCGCACCGGGCCGCCGGCCGCGGGCACAGATCCAATCTGCGTGCTCCCGCCGTCGGCAAACATGAAGAAGATCCGGCGGCCGTCGCCGGACCAGGAGAGCCCGCCCGACGACGGGTGCGCGCGCAGATCGGTCACGACGTGGTGCCCGACGCTGTGGTCGAACGTTGCGGTCAGGCACACGGGCTCGCCGCCGGCGGCGGCCACGACCCAGACCCGCCAATTGGTGGCGCCCCAGCACTCGTTGTCGTGGCCGACGTAGGCGAGGCGTGCGCCGTCGGGCGACCACGCGGGCGCCTGGACCGGGCCGGTGCCGCGGGTGAGCCGCCGCGGCCCGGCGGCGGGTCCCGCCCCCGGGATGACCCACAGGTCGGTCGCCGTCGTGAGGTCGGCCCCCGGGTCGGGATTGGCGGTGTACGCGAGACAGGCGCCGTCCGGGGACCACGCCGGCGCGAGATGGTCGCAGCTCTCCTGCGTGAGCTGCCGCGGCTCGCCTCCCGCCGCCGGCACGACGAAGATCTGCTTCCAGCGGCCGTCCCAGAAGCCCTCACCGTCCTGCTTGTAGCGCAGCCGCGAGATGACGCGCACGTCGCTGTCCTCGCGCGCCTCGGCCGGGGCCGGGGGCTTGCCGACGAACGCGATGGAGCGCCCATCCGGCGCCCAGGCGATGTCGGAGGGCGACATCTTGCCGGGCGTGATCGCCCGCGCCTCCCCGCCGCCCACCGCGATGATCCAGATCTGCTTGTCGCCGCCGCGGTCGGAGACAAACGCCAGCCGAGACCCGTCGGGCGACCACCGGGGCGCGGTATCCCGCGCCTTCGCCGTCGTCAACTGGCGCGGCGCGCCGCCGCGGGATGGGACGAGCCAGATATGGGTCTGATACGCGTTCGCGCCGCGGTCGGCAAGGGTCACCGTGTAGGCGATCAGGGACCCGTCGGGCGAGTATTGCGGATCCCCGAGCACCGGCAGCGCCACGAGGTCCTCGATCGTGATCGGCCGGCGTCCGGCGCTGGCCTGTGCCTCGGTCGTCGCCACAGCTGGGTCCACCTCCGTTCGGTGCGGCTGGTCCGGACGCTGCGGCACGGCGACGTCCGCGCGGAGCATCCGGCGAGTCCACGTTCGCCGGTGCGAAAAGCGCTCCCTCCCGTTGGGCGGACGCGGCGGCGGATCGCCGTCGTCGCGTCCCGGCTAGCGCCCGATCGCCAGACGCTCCGCCAGCAGCGGCGGGAGCGCCACCGCCGCGATCTTGGCCTGCGTCTTCTCCAGCGCGTACGGCACCCGCCGCAGCGTCACCGTGGCGGCCCGGTCATCGAAGACCAGGTACGATGCCCGGGGATCGCCGTCGCGCGGCTGGCCGACGCTTCCGACGTTGATGAGATAGCGGACCTCGGGCCGCAAGCGGACCGCCGAGCCGGGAGGCAGCTCGGTGGCGCCGACCCGCCCGTCGGGCTCCAGGGCGAACGCGCCGGGCACGTGCGTGTGCCCGACGAAGCAGCACGCGAACGGCTCCGCGGCGAAGTTCGCGAGCGCGCCCGGAAGATCGAGGAGATACTCCTCGATCGGGTCGCGCGGGCTCCCGTGGACGGCGAGACAACCGCCGACGTCGCGGCGGAGCGGGAGGGCGGCGAGCCATGCGCGCGCCGCCGGGTCCAGCGCGCCCTGGGTCCATTCGATCGCGGCCCGCGCCACGGGGCTGAACCGCCCGAGGTCCACCGCGCCGACGGCCGCCCGGTCATGGTTGCCGGCGACGGTCCCGGCGCCGAGATCGCGCACGCGGGCGACGCATTCGTTTGGGTTGGGACCGTAGCCCACCACATCGCCGAGACACACGTAGGCGTCCGGCTGCGCCCGAGCGGCGTGCGCGAGCACCCGCTCGAGCGCCTCGAGGTTCGCGTGCACATCGGAGAAGATGACGTACCGCATCGCGCTATCCCGGCCCGGCGGCGGCCGCGCGACGCGCCACGCCGGCGCACGCGGCGGCCGTTACCGCCTGCGCTTGGCCAGCTCGTCGAACACGCGCGCCGGATCCACGCCCTGGTGCGCGAGCAGGACCAGCGTGTGATACCACAGATCCGCGGTTTCCTCGACGAGCCTCGAGGGCGTCTCCTTCCTCGCCGCGCGGGTGACCTCGGCTGCCTCCTCCATCACCTTCTCGTTGAGCCGGGCGAGCCCTTCGGCCAGCAATGCCGACGTGTAGGACCCGGCCCGCGGCGCGCGGACTCGCTCCTGGAGCACGCCGATGAGCTCGTCCAGCACCGAGGCGCCCGCGCCGCGCTCCGTCGAGGCGGCCGCGCCCGGCGATCCCTCGTGGCCGTCCGGCTGGGCATCCGCGCGGATCCGATCACCGTCGAGCGTCACCCTCCTATAAAAGCACGTGGCGCGGCCGGTGTGGCAGGCGGGGCCGGTTTGGTCCACGGTCACGACGAGGGCATCGCCGTCGCAGTCGAGCCGCACGCCGCGCACGTGCTGCGTGTGCCCCGACGTCTCTCCCTTGCGCCACAGCCGCCGCCGCGAGCGGCTCCAATACCAGGCCTCCTGTGTGGCGAGGGTCCGTTGAAGCGCCTCGCGGTTCATGTACGCCACCATCAGCACCCCGCCGGTGGCGGCGTCTTGGGCCACGGCGGTCACGAGCCCCGCCGCGTCGAAGGCGACCTCATCGGCTTGCAGCATGCTGTCCCTCCACCGGGCGCACGGCCACGCCGCGCTCCGCCAGGAATGCCTTGACCGCGGCGATGCTGTACTTGCGATAGTGGAAAATCGAAGCGGCCAGGACGGCGTCCGCGTCCGCTTCGACGATGGCGGCCCAGAGGTGCTCAGGGGTTCCGGCGCCGCCGGACGCGATGACGGGGATCCGCACGGCCTGGGTGACGGCGCGCAGCAGCGGCAGATCGTAGCCGTCTTCGCGCCCGTCCTCGTCCATGCTCGTCACCAAGAGCTCGCCCGCACCGAGCGCGGCGGCCTCGACGCTCCACGCGACCGCATCCATGCCCGTGGGCGTGCGGCCGCCGTGCACGCACACCTCCCACCGGCCGCGCCCGGTCCGGCGCGCATCCACGGCCACGGCGACGCACTGGCTGCCGAACAGGCGCGCCGCTTCGTGGATGAGCTCCGGCCGCCGCACGGCCGCCGTGTTGATCGCCACCTTGTCGGCGCCGGCACGGAGCATCCGCCGCATGTCCTCCGCGCTGCGCAGCCCGCCGCCCACCATGAACGGGATCGTGAGCACCTCGGCGGTCTTGCGCACAACGTCCTCCATAATGCCCCGCCCTTCGTGGCTCGCGGCGATGTCCAAAAACACCACCTCGTCGGCGCCCTCGCGATCGTACAGCGCCGCGAGCTCGACCGGATCGCCGGCGTCGCGCAGATCGACAAACCGCGTCCCCTTGACGACGCGGCCCGCGCGCACATCGAGACACGGGATGACGCGCCGGATCAGCACGCTACGCCGCCGCGGCGAGGAGGTCCCCGAGGCGCGCGCGCCCCTCGTACAAGGCGCGGCCCACGATCACGCCCTCCAACCCCCGCGCCTCGAGGGTCCGGAGGCTGCGCACATCGGCGGCGGAGGCCACCCCGCCCGACGCGATCACCGGCACGGCGGCGACCTCGAGCACCGCCTCGAGCTCGCGGAGGTTTGGCCCCCCGAGCATCCCGTCGCGGCCGGTGTCCGTGTAGACGAGACGCCCGGCGCCGGCCTCGATCACCCGCGCCGCGGCGTCGACCGCCCGTTCACCCGTCGCCGTGATCCACCCGTCCGTCACCACGGTCCCTCCGCGCGCGTCGATGCCGACGGCCACGCGATCGCCGAACTGCGCGCAGACGCTTCGAAGGAGGTCCGGCGACGTCGCGGCCGCGGTCCCGAGGACGACCCGCGCCGCGCCTCCGGCCAGGTACCGCGCCACCGCCGCCGCGTCGCGGATGCCGCCACCGACCTGGACCGGCACGCGCACCGCGCGGATCAACCGCGCGATCGTGTCCTCGTTCACGGGGCGCCCCTGGAACGCGCCGTCGAGATCGACGACGTGCAACGCCGGCGCGCCCTGGGCCTCCCACCGTTGCGCGGCCGCGACCGGATCGTCACCGTAGACGAGCTCGCGGTCCCGGGCGCCCTGGATCAACCGCACGCACCGCCCCTGCCGGATGTCAACGGACGGCAGCACCAGCACCGACCATCCACCTCGCGATGTTCTGCAGCATGCGAACCCCCACCGCGCCCGACTTCTCGGGGTGAAACTGCGTCGTCCAGAGATTGCCCCGGCCCACCACGGCGGGGACCTCGACCCCGTAGGGCGCGGTCGCCGCGACGACGGCCGGATCGGCCGGGACCGCGTAGTAGGAGTGCACGAAGTACACGTACGCCCCCGTGGCGACGCCGGCGAGGAGCGGGGACGGCCGCACCACGCGCAGCCGGTTCCAGCCGATGTGCGGCACCTTGACCGTATCCGGCAAGCGCACGACGCGGCCGGGCACAATGCCGAGGCCGGCGTGCCGCCCGTCCTCCTCGCTCTCGTCGAAGAGGAGCTGCATCCCGAGGCAGATGCCGAGAAACGGCCGCCCCGCGCGCACGTGTTCGCGGATCCGCTCGTCCCAGCCGAGGGCGCGCAGCCGCGCGGCGGCGGGCCCGAACGCGCCGTCCCCGGGAACGACGAGCGCCGCGGCGTCGCGCAGCGCGGCCGGCGCCTCGACGATCCTCGCATCCAGCGCCAGACGCGCGAGCGCCTGCCGGATGCTGTGGAGATTGCCGGCGCCGTAATCCACGATGGCGATCATGTGAGCGTCCCCTTGGTCGACGGGACGTCGGCCACGCGCGGGTCCCGCTCCGTGGCGCGGTCCAGCGCCAGGGCCAGAGCCTTGAACGCGGCCTCCACGATGTGGTGCGCGTTGCGACCGTGCACGAGCATGACGTGCACGGTGATCGCCGCGTTCATGGCGAGCGCGCGGAAAAACTCCTCCGTCAGGTCGGTGTCATAGGCGCCGAGGCGGCGGCGCGCCACGGGAAGGGCGTAGTGCAAAAACGGCCGCCCGCTCACATCCACGACGGCCAGCACGAGCGCCTCGTCCAGCGGCGCGTGCGCGGACGCGTACCGCCGGATGCCCGCGCCCGCACCGAGCGCGTCACGCAGCGCGCGGCCCAGCGCGATGCCGACGTCTTCCACCGTGTGGTGCCCGTCGACGGCGAGGTCCCCCGCGGCGGTCACCGCCAGGTCGAACCGCCCGTGGCGCGCGACCTGCGCCAGCATGTGGTCCAGGAACGGGATGCCGGTCGAGGCCTCGCACCGGCCGGTGCCGTCGAGCGTCCACGCCGCCTCGACGCGCGTCTCCGCCGTGGCGCGGGCGGCGTGTCCACGTCGGATCATGCCGGCCCGCCGCGCGCCGTCACCGCGAGGACATGGGCCGGAAAGTCCTCGTATCGGCCGAGACGCTCCACAACGGGCCGCACGGCGGCGAGCCCGCGCGCATCCAGATGCGCCACCGAGGTGGTCTTGAGGTAGCTCAGGACGGTCACGCCCGATCCGATCCGCGCCGATCCGCCCGTGGGCAACGCGGCGGGCACGCCGATCGCGTAGTTTCCCGCGGAGAACGGCGTATCCTGACCGAGGAGCACCTCGCCCGCGTGCCTGATCCGGCCGAGCGTCGCGGCGGGATCCCGTGTCGCGATCTGCAGATGCTCCGGCGCGTAGGCGTTGACGAAGTCAATCGCCTCGTCGACGGTGCGCGCCACGACGGCGCCCCCGCAGTCCTGGAGCGCCGCGGTCGCGAACTCACGGCGCCGCTCCGGCAACTGGGCCAGGTAGCGCGGCAGCACGTCCTGCACGTCGTCCACCAGCGCCGCGTCGTCGGTCACGAGAATCGCCGCGGAGTCGGCGCCGTGCTCGGCTTCGTTCAACAGATCCAGGGCGAGGCGCCGGGGATCCGCGGTGCCGTCGGCCAGGATCATGGACTCCGTCGGGCCGAGCGCCGCGAGCAGCCGGATGCCGTAGCTCTGGAGGGCCAGCTGAGCCGCGAGCACGTAGGGATTGCCCGGGCCGCCGAGGAGCCCGACGCGCGGAAACGTCGCCGTGCCGAACGCGAGCGCGGCGACGCCGGCCACGCCGTTTGCGCGAAAGACCTGCGTGATCCCGAGCAGGTCCGCCGCAACCAGGAGCGCCGGGTCTGCGCCGCCGTCCGGGCTGGGCGGCGTCACCGCCGCGATCTCCTCGACGCCGGCCACGACCGCGGGCACCGCCATCGTCACGAACGTGGAGGGGAACGCCCCTTTGCCGCTCGGCACGTAGATGCCGGCGCTCTCCACCGGCGTCCACTTGACGCCCACGGTCATGCCCGGCTCCACTTCGTCCAAGACGAGCTGGGGCGGCCGCAGCCACTCGCTGTACCGCCGGGTCCGCGCGATGCTCGTTTCCAGGGCCGTGCGGAGACCGTCATCGACGGTCTCGTAGGCGCGCACGGTCTCCGCGCGATCGACGCGCAGGCGCTCCGGCGCGAGCCGGACGCCGTCGTAGCGCTCGGTATGCTCGACCACGGCGACGTCTCCCCGCCGCCGCACGTCGTCGATGATGTCACGGACGTGCGCCAGCCGCTCCGGGGTCAGCGCCTCGGCGCGGGCGCGGCGAAGCATGCGCTCCAACCGCGCGGGCGATGCCTCGCCGAGCCTCAGGACGTCCACGGGCGCTCCTCCCCGTCCGGCGGCGTCGCGGGCCTCATCGAGGCGCCGGCGCACGCCGGCCGGCCGCGCCGCGCAGCCGGTCGACGGCGGCGGCCACCGCGTCCGCGCGGCTGCGGAGGCTGACGCGGTTGACCACCAGCCGGGCCGTCGCCTGGAACAGTTCCGCCACCTCGACCAGATGATTGTCCGCGAGCGTGCGCCCCGTCATCACGAGGTCCATGATCCCATCGGCCAGGCCGACCAGCGGGGCCAACTCGACCGTCCCATGCATCGTGATGACGTCGACCGCGCGGCCGCGGCTCCAGAAGTAGCGCTCCGTCACCCGCGGGTATTTCGTGGCAATCCTCACCGCATGCTTGCGCTCCCAGTCGCCGGCCGAATCCTCGGGAAACGCGAGCACGCCCCGGCAGAATCCAAAGCCGAGGTCGACGAGTTCGTAGACGTCGCCGGCCCGCTCGAGGAGCACGTCCTTGCCCGCGATCCCGAGGTCCGCCGCGCCGTACTCGACGTACGTCAGGAGGTCCGCGGGCTTCGCAATCAGGCAGCGCACCGTGCCGCCGGCGCCCGGCAGGATCAGCCGACGCGTCTCGCGCCACGCCCCGGGCGCCAGGTAACCCGCGGCTTCGAGCGTGCGCACCGCGTCTTCCTGCAACCGTCCCGATGGAATGGCGATCGTGACGCAGCTCATTCCCGGCACCCTCCGGCCTCCCCGTCCCGCAGCGCAGCGAGCGGCATCACGCGCTGGCGCCCGCCGCGCTCGCGGACCAGGACGGCCTCGCCGCGCACCAGGAGCGCGCGCTCCGCGCCGCGCGCCTCCGCGTCGCGGGCGACCTCGTCCCACGAGCGGCCCTGCACCTCGACCGCCACGACGAGCCCGCGCTCGCGCAGCTGCTTCGCGCAGGCCAGCGCCGCCTCCCGGCTGCCGTTGTCGAAGGCCACCACGGCATCCGGCGCCCAGGCGTCGGCCGGCTCCTCGCCGGCGGACAGCACGCGCTCAACCCGGACGGCGAAGCCTGTCGCGGGAAGGGGCACGCCGAAGCGCTCCAGCAGGCGGTCGTACCGCCCGCCGCCCAGCAGCGGCACACCGAGCGCCGTGGTATGCCCTTCGAAGACGATGCCCGTATAGTAGTCGAAATCCCGGATGATGCCGAGGTCCAGGGTGACGGTGTCCCAGACGCCGTAGGCCCGTAGCATGCGCTCCAGCGCCGCGAGGTCCTCGACCACCGCCAGAAGCTCCGGCGTGTCCGCGAGCCGGCGGGCCTCCTCGAGCGCCCGGGGTCCCTGCAACGTCGGCAGCGCGAGCACGGCGCGCACACGGGGCGGCGGCGCGCCGTGGGCCTCGAGGAGGCGCCGCAGCCCGACGAAGTCCTTTTGGTAGAGGAGCGTGCGGATCCCGTCGAGCGCCGGTTCGGCAAGACCGAGCCCGGCGAGGAGGCCACGCAGGAACCCGACGTGGCCGAGGCTGACCGAGGACTGCCCCACGCCCGTGGCCCGCAGCGCCTCCACCGCCAGCGTGACGATCTCGGCGTCCGCCTCCAGCGTGCCGGCGCCCACCAGTTCGCCTCCGACCTGCGGGAACTCGCGAAGGCGGCCGGACCCGGCTTCACGCCACCGGAACACCGGACCCGCGTACGCGAGCCGGAGCGGCAGGGGCGCGGCGCGCAGCCGCGTGGCGACGAGGCGGGCCACCGGCGTCGTCATCTCCGGCCGCAGCGCCAGGAGCTCGCCGTCCCGGTCCACCAGCTTGAACAGGCGCCCGCCCACGGCGGCGCCTTCGCCGCGCACGAGCACGTCGAGGTATTCGAGCGTGGGCGTCGTCACCTCGCGGTAGCCCCACCGCCGCATGCGGTCGAGGACGCGGTCGATCACCGCGCGCACCCGAGCCGCCTCGTGCGGCAGGAGATCGCGTGTGCCTGCCGGCACCTGTTGCCAGCGTTCCAACTGCATCCTGCCGCCTCCGCGCCGCGGCCTGCGCGCGCGGCGCTTCATCACGCTAAAGTACTACAGCGCGAAAGAACGCCCCGTATCGTAGCACGCGGCGGTCCCGCCGTCAACGAACGCACGCGCGCCGCCCGTCCCCCGGCGCGGCGTGGACGCCGATCACGGGGGGTGAGCTCACCGCCGCCGCGGTCGCGGTCGGACCTCGCATGACACGACGACACCCTTCGCCGGCAAGGGGCATCGACGGCGTGACAGGCGAGCCGGTCCGCCCGCGCCGGTGACGCCCGGCGTTGAGGCATCGCGCGGACCCGCGCCGGTTCGCCGGTCAGCGTTCGAGCGCGTCGAGGTCGCGGGCCAACCGGTCCAGATCCGCCGGATCCACGGCCGGCGGCGTCTCGGGCGCGGGGGGCGACGCGCGCGCCCACCGGCGAATGCGCGACGCCGCGAGCGCCAGCCCGCAGGCGAGCGCCGCGAACGGGCCGGCGTACAGGATCCAGGACACGCCGCGGCGCGGCGGCTCCGCAAGCACGCTGTCGCCGAACTGCCCGACGAAGTAGCGCAGCACCTGGGCCGGCGTCTCACCGGCGGCGAGCTTCCGCCGGATGACGGCCCGCATCTCCCGGGCCACGGTCGAGTCGCTCTCCGCGACCGTCTGTCCCCGACACACGGGACACAGGAGTTGACGGGCCACCGCGTAGACACGGTCGTCGAGCGTCGCCGCCGGCGCAGCCGCCGCCGCCGCCAGGACCACGCCCGCGGCCAGCGCGCAGATCCGGACCGCCGCGGGCCCGCTAGGCATGATCGCGGTGCGGCGGGCGCTGGCGCGGCGCGCGCTGGGGCCGCCGGCGCCCCTGATCGGCGCCCCGGCCGAGCCGCTCGAGGACCAGCGCGTAGCCGTCCGCCCCGTACGCGAGGAAGCGCCGCACCCGGCTGATCGTCGCCGACGACGCGCCCGTGCGGGCCTCGATCTCTTGGTACGTGCGGCCGTCGTCCAGCATTCGCGCGACCGCAAACCGCTGCGCGAGCGCCTTGAGCTCCCCGACCGTGCAGAGATCCTCGAAGAAGCGGTAGCACTCGTCGACCGTCCGCAGCCGCAGCACGGCGCGAAACAGCGCATCGGTCAGCGGGCTTCGCAGCTTGGGATTGACCACGGCGTGATCACCGTCCCCGGCGCGCACGCGTCACCGGCAAGCAACGCAGCCTTCGCTCATACCAGCGCCTCGACCTGCCGCGCTTCCCACTCGCACTCCAGCGCGCGAAACGATGCCGCCGCGGCCACCACCAGGTCCACCGCGTCGGGTCGCCCGGCGGCCAGCGCCGCGTGCGCCTCGGCGCGGGCGGCCCTGGCCTCGAGGTACCGATTGCCGGTGTCGTGCAGGACCAGCGCCGCATCCCGGGCGATCCGCACGGCCCGCTCCGCCTCCCGGCCTGCCGCCAGCGCCTCCGCGAAGTCGCACGCCGCCGCCGCGCGGCCCTGGACATCCCGCTCGGGCCATGCGTCGAGCGCCGTCGCGAACAGCCGCAGCGCGTCGCCCCGGCGGCGCGGGGACCCCTGCCCCGGCCGGAGCTCGTCCAAGCGCACGAGCAGCGCCGCCTTCGTCGCCTGCGCGGGCGGGGCGGCGCCCGTCGCCCGCAGCCGGCGCGCGAGCGTGAGCGTGCGGTCGCACGCCTCGATACCCGCCTCCGCCGCGGCGGCGGCCTCCTCCCCGCGCTCCACGTCGGCGAGATCCCGGTACGCTCCGTCCAGCTCGCGGCGATAGGACAGCGTGTCCTCCGCGCTTCGATGGCGGCGCACGATGTTGACCAGCTCCTGCGCGAGCACCACGGCCTGCCGCGCCTCGTCGGCGTCCCGCCGGAGGCGCAGCGCGAGCGAGAGGCCGAGGAGCGTGTTCACGAGCGGCTCGCCGCCGCCCGCGCCCCGCTGCAGCCGCTCGGCCTCACGGAACGCGGCGACGGCCGGGGCCAGGTGCGTTCGTCCCTCGTGAAAGAACGCGGCCAGATGCCGCCACCCGGCCGCCAGCCGTTCCTCGGCGGGCCGCGGGTCGGAACCGCCGCTCATGTCAGGAGGTGGCGCGCGAGGCGGCCGGCCGGAGGCTCAGCGCGACCGCGTAGCCCAGCAGTCCCAGGCCGATGACGACGCCGAGCAGCGTCCACGTTTGGAGCGTCAGCAGCTGCTGGCCGAACAGCACGGCGAGAATGCCGTACAGCGTTTCGTAGAGCACTGCGACGAGCAGGTACATGCCGAGCCGGCGGTGGGTTGCCCCGTACGTCACGAGCGCGGTGGACGCGGCGTTCGCGGCCACGAACCCGAACTGTTGCACGAGCGGGGTGGCCAGGCTGCCCGTGCCGATGGGCAGGGTGCGCGCGATCAGCGCCAGCGCGATCACCTGATACGCGCCGAACGCGCCGAAGCCGGCTCCCGCCGCGGCGCCGAACGCGGCTGCGTCGGCCTCCGTACCGCCCCGAGCGAGGGTCATGAGCGCAGCCGCGAGCTTGAAGATCTCGTTGATCGCCGCCGCGATCAGCGCGCCGACGAGGCCGATGCCGACATTGACGCTGTACGCGTCGATCTCCCACCCAAACACATACGCCACGAGCGCCTGGATCGGGTCCACGAGCAGCGCCGCCACCCAAAACGCGACCGCACCCGCGAGGAGCGCGGCGAGGAACCATGCCCGGCGCATGCACCCGCGGCCCACCGCCGCCGCGATCACGAGTCCGTAGAGGAGACCGACGCCGACGGCTACGGGAGAGACTGCGAGAATCGCGCGCGAAACCGCATGAACGAATGCGCTCACAAAGAACAACCGGTGAACACGACAGGCGTATTGTATGCTCCGGGGAGGTGCAATGCAAGGGCGGCGTCAGGCCGCGCGTTCGCTCCGGAGGCGCCGGCGGCGCTACGCGAAGCGCGCCAGGACCGCGTCCGTCATCGCACGGGTGCCGAGGGCCGGCGCCGTCCCCGCCATGTCCGCGGTGCGGCACCCATCCGCCAGCGCCCGCGTGGCCGCGGCCTCGATGGCCGCCGCGGCGTCCTCGTGCCCGGCCCCGTAGCGCAGCAGCAGCGCCGCGGTGAGGATGGCCGCGAGCGGATTGGCGACGCCCTTGCCGGCGATGTCCGGCGCGGTGCCGTGCACCGGCTCGAACAGGCCGGGCGGGTGGTCTCCGAGGCTCGCGGACGGCATCAGCCCGAGCGACCCCAGCACCCCCGCCGCCTCATCGCTCAGGATGTCGCCGAACGTGTTTTCCGTGACGATCACGTCGAATTGCGTGGGGTCCCGCACGAGCTGCAGGGCGGCGTTGTCCACCAGCATGTGCGCGAAGCGGACGTCGGGGTACTCGCGCGCGGTCTCGGTCGCGACCTCGCGCCACAGGCGGGACGTCTCCAGCACGTTGGCCTTGTCCACCGACGTCACCTGCCGGCGCGGCCGGAGGCGCGCCAGCTCGCAGGCCTTGCGCACCACGCGCCGGATCTCGGCGGCCGAATACGGGAGCGTGTCCGATGCCGACCGCGCGTCCCCCGCGCCGGTGCGGGATTGGGCGCCGTAGTAGAGGCCGCCGCACAGCTCCCGCACGATCAGGAAATCGGTGCCGTCGACGACCTCGCGGCGGAGCGGAGACGCCCCGAGGAGCGGCGGCGACATGCGCGCGGGACGCAGGTTTGCGTAGAGCTGAAACGTCTTGCGCAGCACGAACAGCGCCTGCTCGGGACGCAACGCCGCGGGACCCCGGTCCCACTTCGGCCCCCCGCACGCCCCGAGCAGGATGGCGTCCGAGCGGCGGCACAGCGCGACGGTGTCCTCGGGGATAGGGTGCCCGACCGCATCGATCGCCGCGCCGCCGGCGAGCCCTTCCTCGAAGGCCAGGCCGATGCCGAACCGGCGGCCCGCCTCGGACAACACGCGAACCGCCTCCGCGGTGACCTCGGCGCCGATCCCGTCCCCCGCGATAACCGCGACGCGATAGGGCTGGGAACCGTTCACGGGCGCACCCCCCGGCGCTTCCCGCCCGCCGGCGCGCGGATCACGTCAGCGCTCCCGGATCCGCCGCGGGCTCCGCCGGCTCGGCCCGGCGCTCGCGGGGAAGCAGCACGTACTCCAGGCTGTCGACGAGGGCCTGCCACGATGCCTCGACCACGTTCTCCGAGACGCCCACCGTCCCCCACGCCTTGTCGCCGTCGGTGGATTGAATCAGCACCCGTACCCTGGCGGCGGTCGCGGCGTCGGCGTTCAGGACGCGAACCTTGTAGTCCACCAAGCGCACACCCGCGATCTCGGGGTAGAATCGCTCCAGCGCCTTGCGGAGCGCCCGATCCAGCGCATGGACCGGCCCGTCGCCCTCCGCGGCGGTGTGCTCCTCCCGGCCGTCCACGGCGACGCGGATGCTCGCCTCGGAGATCCCGGCGGCGTCCCCCCGCTTCTCCGCCAGCACACGATAGCCCAGCAGCCGGAACGCCGGGCGGTGCTGCCCGAGCGTGCGCCGCATCAGCAGCTCGAACGACGCCTCCGCGCCCTCGAACTGAAACCCCTGGTGCTCCAGCCGCTTGAGCGCGGTGAGGATCTCGCGCGTCTCGGGACAGTCCTTGCTGAGGTCCACGCCCATCTCCTCGGCCTTGTAGAGGACACTGGCCCGGCCGGAGAGATCGCTCACGACGACGCGACGGCGGTTGCCGACGCGCTCCGGCGGGATATGCTCGTACGTCGCCGGCCGGGCCATGACCGCGCTGACGTGCACGCCGCCCTTGTGCGCGAACGCATTGCGGCCGACGAAGGGCTGGTACTCGTCGGGCGCCATGTTCGCGAGCTCCGCGACATAGCGCGCCAACTCGCCGAGTCGCTCGAGCGACCCGTGGGGAACGCAACGGCACCCCATCTTCAACTGGAGGTTCGGGATCACGGACACGAGGTTTGCGTTGCCGCACCGCTCGCCGATGCCGTTGACGGTGCCCTGGACGTGCACGCAGCCCGCCCGCACGGCCACGAGCGTGTTGGCCACGCCGAGCTCGCCGTCGTTGTGCGCGTGAATGCCGAGCGGCGTGTCCACCGCACGGCGGGCCGCCTCCACGCCGGCCCGGATCGCGAACGGCAGGCTGCCGCCGTTCGTGTCGCAGAGAACGATCACGGCCGCGCCGCCGCGGCGGGCCGCGTCGAGCGTGGCGAGCGCGTACGCCGGGTCGGCCGTCCAGCCGTCGAAGTAGTGCTCCGCGTCGTACACGACCTCGAGGCCGCGGCCGCGCAGGTAGCGGACCGAGTCCTCGATCATGCGGAGGTTTTCGTCCGGCGTGGTGCGCAGCGCCTCGCGCACGTGCAGATCCCACGACTTGCCGAAGATCGCGGCCGCGGGCGTGCCGGCCGCGACGATCAGCCGCAGGTTCTCGTCCTGCTCCGGCGCCACCCCGGCGCGCCGCGTGCTCCCGAACGCGACCAGCCGCGCGTGGCGCCACGGGCGGGCGCGCGCCCGCTCGAAGAACTCCAGGTCCTTGGGGTTGCTGCCGGGCCATCCCCCTTCGATGTAGTCGACACCGAAGTCGTCGAGCCGCTCCGCGATCCGCAGCTTGTCGTCCGCCGACAGGGTGATCCCCGCCCCCTGGGTCCCGTCGCGGAGCGTCGTGTCGTAGACGGCGACGCGCGTCTCACCCACCGGCGCGGCCCCGCTACCCGTAGATGTTGCTCATCCAGTGCTGGCGCTCGTAGATGATCTTGTTGACCGCGACGAGGTAGGCGCGCGCGCTGGCCTCCAGCACGTCGGTGCTCGTGCCCCGCCCGACAAACAGCCCGTCTCCGTCGCGCACCTTGACCGTGGCCTCGCCCATGGCATCGGTCCCCCCGGTGATGGCCTTGATGGCGTAGTCGGCCAGCGTCGGCGTCAGCCCGACGATCGCGTTGATGGCGTTGTAGATCGCGTCCACCGGGCCGTCGCCGGACGCCTCCTGCGTGAACAGCTCCTGTCCCCGCACCAGCGTCACCGAGGCCATGGGCGGGAGGGTGCTGCTCGTGGAGACGTGGAAGGCGCGCAGCGCGAAGGTCTGGGGCGCGGTCCGGAGCTCCGCCTCCACCAGCGACAGCACGTCCTCGATCGTCACCTGCTTCTTCTTGTCGCACAACGCCTTGAACTCCTGAAACACGCGCTGCAGCTCGTCCTGGGTCAGGCGCACGCCGTTGTCCTCGAGATGCTTCTTGATCGCGTGGCGGCCGGAGTGCTTGCCGAGCACCAGCTTGTTGCTCGGAATGCCCACCGTTTCCGGGGTCATGATCTCGTAGGTGGCGCGGTTCATCAGCACGCCGTGCTGGTGGATGCCCGCCTCATGCGCGAACGCGTTGTCCCCCACGACCGCCTTGTTCGGTTGCACGGGAACGCCCGAGATGGCGCTGATGAGCCGGCTCGTGCGGTAGATCTTCGTCGTGTCGATCCCCGTCTCGATCCCGTAGTGGTTGCGGCGCGTGTGCAGCGCCATGACGATCTCTTCGAGCGCGGCGTTGCCGGCCCGCTCGCCGATCCCGTTGATCGTGCACTCGATCTGCCGGACGCCGGCCTGGACCGCGGCGAGCGAGTTGGCGACCGCCAGGCCGAGGTCGTCGTGACAGTGCGCGCTCCAGATCACGCGCTCGCTCCCCGGGACGCGTTCCCTGAGGAGGCGCAGGAGATTGGCGTACTCTTCCGGGGTGGCGTAGCCGACGGTGTCCGGGACGTTGATCGTCGTGGCGCCGGCCCGGATCACACCGTCGAACACCCGGCACAGGAACTCCGGATCGGAACGGCTGCCGTCCTCCGCGGAGAACTCCACGTCGTCGGTGAAGGTGCGCGCGTAGCGCACCGCGTCGACCGAGGCATCGTACACCTGGTCCGGCGTCATCTGGAGCTTATGCTCCATGTGGATGGGCGAGGTGGCGATGAACACGTGGATCCGCGCGCGCTCCGCGCGGCGGATCCCCTCCGCCGCCGCGTCGACGTCCTGCCGGTTGGCGCGCGCGAGGGCCGCGATGATCGGTCCCCGGATCTCGCGCGCCACGAGCTGCACGCCTTCGAGGTCCCCGGGGCTGCTGATCGGGAAGCCGGCTTCGATGACGTCCACCCGCATCGCCGCGAGCGCGCGCGCGACCTCCAGCTTTTCCTCCGTGTTCATCGTGAACCCGGGCGATTGTTCGCCGTCCCGCAGCGTGGTGTCGAAGATCCTGACGTTGGTTGCCATGGCCGTCGCCTCCGCGCGTGTCGCCGATTGCCTGGGCCGGTCCTCAGCGCTTCGCTTTCGCCGCGCTCCGGACGGCGGGCGCCGCCGCGGCGCCCGGAGCGTCGCCGCGCTTGAGCCACGGCATCATCGCCCGCAGCTGCGCGCCGATCTCTTCGATGGGATGGTGGCGCTCCTGCCGGTAGCGCGCGGCGAAGACCGGCCGCCCGGCCTGATTTTCCAAAATCCATTCTTTGGCAAACGCGCCGCTTTGGATCTCGGCGAGGATCCGCCGCATCTCCCGGCGGGTCTCGTCGGTGACGATCCGGCGGCCCCTGGTGAAGTCGCCGAATTTGGCGGTGTTGCTGACCGAGTACCGCATCAGGCTCAGGCCGCCCTCGTAGATCAGGTCCACGATGAGCTTCATCTCGTGCAGACACTCGAAATAGGCGATCTCGGGCGCGTACCCGGCCTCCACGAGCGTCTCAAAGCCGGCCTTGATGAGCTCGGAGATGCCGCCGCAGAGGACGGTCTGCTCCCCGAACAGGTCGCTCTCCGTCTCCTCGCGGAACGTCGTCTCGATGACCCCCGCCCGCAGGCTGCCGATGCCGTGCGCGTAGGCCAGGGCCACGGCCTTCGCCTTGCCGGTGGCGTCCTGATGGATGGCCAGCAGGGACGGGACACCCTTGCCCTCCACGTACATGCGGCGGAGCAGATGGCCCGGGCTCTTCGGCGCGACCATGAAGACGTCGACATCGGGCGGGGGCACGATTTGATGGAAATGAATGCTGAAGCCGTGCGAGACGCCGAGCGCCTTGCCCTTGGTCAGGTGCGGTTGCATCTCTTCGCGATACACGCGCGCCTGGATTTCGTCCGGGATCAGCACCTGGATGATGTCCGCCCCCTGCGCGGCCTCGGCCACCGTCGCCACCTCGAGGCCGTCCGCGGCGGCCTGCTCCCACGAGCGGCTGCCGCGGTACAGGCCGACGATCACGGATACGCCGCTGTCACGCAGGTTTTGGGCCTGCGCGTGGCCCTGGCTGCCGTAGCCGATGACGGCGACGCGCTTCCCCCGGAGCACGTTGAGGTTGGCGTCCTGCTCGTAGTACACGTTGGCCGGCATCTGTCCCCCTCCTACCTACGTCGGCTGCGTGCCGCGGACCAGCGTCACCTGACCCGTACGCACCATCTCCCGGATGCCGTACTTGTGCAGCAACGACATGATGGCGTCGATCTTGTCCGACCGGCCGGTGACCTCCAGCGTCATCGTCTTCTCGGTGAGGTCCACGACGCTGGCCCGGAAGACGTTGCTGATCTCCATGATCTCCATCCGCGTGGCCGGCGTCGCGTTCAGCTTGATCAGCGCGAGCTCTCGGTCCACGGTGTTGAAACCGGTGACGTCGTTGACCTTGACGACCTCGATGAGCTTGTTGAGCTGTTTGATGATCTGCTCCAGGATCTCGGGGGCGCCCTCCACGACGATGATCATGCGTGAGACCGAAGGTTGCTCGGTCACGCCGACCGCCAGGCTGTGGATGTTGTAGGCGCGGCGCCGAAACAGCCCGGCGACCTTCATCAGAATGCCGGGCGTGTTCTCCACGAGCACCGAGATGGTGTGTTTCATCGGCGCCCGCGCGGCGGACGGGGCGTCCCGGGACAGCTCAATCGCGGATCCGGTCATCTTCGACGATCATCTCCTTGACCGATTGTCCGGAGGGGATCATGGGGTAGCAGTTCTCCTCCGGGTCGACCGTGATCGCGACGACGCACGGCCGGTCCGTCACCTCCAACGACCGGCGCACCGCCGGCTCGAGCTCGTCCACCCGGCGCACGTTGATCCCGACGGCGCCGTACGCTTCGGCGAGCTTCGCAAAGTCCGGATTCTTGAGAAAGACGTGCGAGTAGCGCTCGCGATAGAACAGTTGCTGCCACTGGCGGACCATTCCGAGCGAGCCGTTGTCGAGCACGTAGAGCTTGAGGGGAAGGCCCCACTCCACCGCGGTCCCGAGGTCCTGCAACGTCATCTGAAAGCCGCCGTCGCCGAGCAGCGCGCACACGAGGGCGTCGGGCCGGCCGATCTGCGCGCCGAGGGCCGCCGGGAAGCCGAAGCCCATCGCGCCCAGTCCGCCGGAGGTGAGCCACGTCCGCGGCTCCGTGCTGAGGTAGAACTGCGCGGCCCACATCTGGTGCTGACCGACATCCGTGACCACGATCGCCCGGCCGTCCGTCAGGCGATAGACCTGCTCGATCGCGAACTGGGGCTTGATGGTGTCGCCCGTCTGCCGGTAGCGAAGCGGGTAGCGCGCCTTCCATTCGGCGATCTGCCGGTGCCAGGGCTCGCAGTCCGGGGGCGGCGTCTGCGCGTCCAGCGCGCGCAGCGCCTCTTTGGCGTCCCCCACGATCGGCACGTGTGCGGGCTTGTTCTTGCCGATCTCCGCGGGGTCGATGTCGATGTGGATGAACCGGGCGCCCGTGGCGAAGTCGCTGAGCCGACCCGTCACGCGGTCGTCGAAGCGCACGCCGACGGCCAGGATGACGTCGGCCGCGTTGATGGCGTAGTTGGCGTAGGCGGTGCCGTGCATCCCGAGCATGCCCAGCGAGAGCGGATCGGTCTCCGGGAACCCGCCCTTGCCCATCAGGGTCGTCGTTACGGGAATCCGCGTCCGCCGCGCCAGCGCGGTCAGCTCCGGGGCGGCGTTGCTGGTGATCACGCCGCCGCCCGCGTAGATGACGGGCCGCGCGGCCTGGCGCAGGAGGGCGGCCGCCGCGGCGATCTGGTTGGGGCTCGGCACCGCGGGCGGGATCTTGCCGCTGCGCAGGGTGATCTGCTCCGGGAACTCGAACTCCGTCTCGGCCGTGGCGATGTCGCGGGGAATGTCCACCAGTACCGGACCCGGCCGGCCGGAGCCCGCGATCAGGAACGCCTGCAGTACCACGCGCGGCAACTCCGCCGCCCGCTGGACCTGGCCGTTGTGCTTGGTGATGGGCGTCGTGATGCCCATGACGTCCGCCTCTTGGAACGCGTCCGTGCCGATCGCATGCGTGCTGACCTGGCCGGTGATCGCCACGATGCCGGCGGAATCCATCATGGCGTCCGTGATGCCGGTGACGAGGTTGGTGGCCCCCGGTCCCGAGGTGGCCATGCAGACGCCGACCTTCCCGGTGACCCGGTGGTAGCCGACTGCGGCATGCGCGGCGACCTGTTCGTGCCTCACGAGAACGTGACGGATGGCGCGCGCATCGTAGAGCGAGTCGTACAGCGGCAGCGCGGCGCCGCCGGGATGGCCGAAGATGGTGTCGACGCCGGCGCGGTACAGGCACTCGATGAGCGCCTGTCCGCCCGTCATGCGCTTCGTCGTGGCAGCGGAACCCGCCCGCGCGAGGGGCGTCGTCTGGCGTGCCATCTTCGCGTCCTCCTTCGCAGCCGCACCGTCTTCGTGGAGCTCTGCCTGAAAAACAGAAACCGCGCGGAGCCGTCCTTCTAAGGACGGGGCTCCCCGCGGTACCACCTTAGTTCCGCCCGAGCGTCTGGGCTCGGACGGCTCTCATCCCGGTCTCGGCGGGCTCCGGCGGGTGCTACTCGGCCGATGGCGGCCTTTGGTTCCCGCGGCTCGGAGTTGAGCGTTCGCAGCGCCGGATGCTGGCTCGCACCTTGATCCAGCTCTCTCCGCTCCGGGGTGGCTGCGACCCGGTCTCGTCATCGCCGATATGACATTCGGCCGGCGCGCGGCCGAGATGCTGTCCCTGGGTTTACGCCGCCGTGCGGTGGGATGCAACGAGCACGATCCGAAACCCCCGGACGTTCCCGTAACTGTACCAGACCACCGGAGCCCTTGTCAAATGGCCGAATCGCGCCGTCTAGAATCTTACCGTGGGGCCGATCGTGGCGCCACGGAACATCTTACCGACCGAGCATCCCGGTCATGTACGCGCGGCCGACCAGGCCCAGCAGGAAGAGACAGAGCACCATGAGCCATCGCGACTCGCGGTATCTGGCCTCGTCGCGGACGATGACGCGCCGCATCCGGGTGCCTGGACGCAGCGCAGCCAGCGCCGCAAGGGTCGCCACGATCAAGCCGCCGTACAGGAAATGCAGCGAGGTGCTCGGCCGCCGCCCCGCCGCCAGCAGCGCGAGGCCCAGCACGAGTTGGATGCCAAGGGGAATCTGCGCGAGCCAGAGAACCCACCAGAACAGATGCGGCATGCGGTAGCGGCCGGTGAGGTCGCCGAATACGGCGGCCGCGACGCAGAGCGCGTCCCCGGCCAGCGTCACGACCAGCAGAATCGGCCAGGCGTGCCACTGAGGCAAGGTCATCGTCCTGGGATTCTGTCGCGTCGCACCCGGTCCTGCGTGGAGGCGCTCGATGGTCGACGACGCGAAGGCGTCGGTACGGTCTCAATTCGCGCGTCAGGCCGCCTGGTACACGGTCAGCGCGGTGCACCGGCACTCCGCGGGCCTCGATGCGCTGCTACGGCTCGCCGCGCCGGGTCCGGCAGACCGGGCCGTCGACGTCGCGACGGGGACCGGATTCACGGCGTTCGCGCTCGCGGCGCGCGGCGCGCGCGTCCTTGCCGTCGACATGACCCCGGGAATGCTGGAAGAAGCGCGAAAGCTCCGGGAGGCGCGCGGGCTCGGCACCGTCGCGTTCTGCCTCGCGGACGCGGAATCACTGCCGGTGCGGAGCGCGTGCGCGGACCTCGTGACGTGCCGGCACGCCGCGCATCATTTTCCGCGCCTCCCGGCCGCCCTCTCGGAGATGGCGCGCGTCGTCCGGACGGGGGGACGCGTCGTCGTGGACGACACCTGCGCGCCCGAGGACCGCGCGCTCGCCGCGCTGATGGACGACTGGGAGCGGCGCCGCGACCCGTCCCACGTTACGAGCTACTCGCCGGCGCGGCTGCGGGAGATGTTCGAACGGTGCGGCCTCGGCGTGACCGACGTGGTGATGACCCACGTCCCGCTGCGCTTCAACGACTGGGTCCGTCGAGCCGGGGTGCCGGCGGAGCAACGGGCATCGCTCCGGGCTGGGCTGCTCGGCGCGTCCCCCGCGGCGCAGGCCGCCTTTCGCGTTCGTCTCGAGGACGACGGCGACGTGAGCTTCGGCTGGGATGAGATTGTGATCCTCGGCGTGAAGCGCTGACCGCAACCGGTCGCGACGCGGTTGCGTGCGGTATCCCCTGTCTCGACCCGACGCGGCTCCCTGTGAGCCGGGAAGGAATCCGGATTCGGAGCGACCCGCCGACAGCGGTGAGTCGACGCGCGCCGGCGGCCGATCGCGGGGCGGGGCGGCGAGCCCCGGCTCGCCGCCCCGCCCCGTTAAGCTCCTGGCGTGCTGCCCCCCCGCGGTCACCGCCGGTCAGTGCGGGGACGGCCCGGCGACCACGATCAGCCCCGCCGTCACGCTACCGTCCGGGTTCGGCGTACCCTGCACGACGACGCGCGCGCCGGCGACGAGCCCGCTCGCCGGCAGCGGCGTCATGGTAAAGATCCGTGCGGTCGAGGGTACCGCAACGCTCGCCACGCTCCCGTCCGCGGCCTTCACGGACAGCGCGGCGGCGCCGACCTGGGTCACGGTTCCGCCCAGGACCGTCCGCCCAGCGCGCGTTTCAGCCGGGCTGCCCTTGCCGCGCGCCGGAAGCCCAAGATTCGCGGGAACATCCTGCACCACCATCGCGGTCAGCGACCCGTCCTGAGCCTTCGTGGCGATGACTCGAACGAAGTCGCCGGTACTGACATTGGCCAGGGTGCCTCGCGCGCGGCTGACGATGCGCGTCGATGGGGTGGTTTTGACTGTGACAGGCGTCCCGGCCCGCCCGGCCACGACAAACGTCCCGTCGGACACGGACGTGATGGCGCCCGCGACCGGCCGCCGGACCGCACGGCCCTGAGGCGCCGCCGGCTGGGCGCCGGGCTGTTGCACCACGGGCGCCTGCGGCGCGGATTGCCCAACGGCCGGGCGCGCGCTTGAGACCACGCCGGCCGCGGCACCGGCGGCCACGAGCGCCGCGGCGAACAACAAAAATGCGTCTCGTGAAGATCTCATGTCATCGCTCCTTTGCGTGAGAGTGCCTCCGGTGAGGAGTGCCTCCTAAGCGATGCCGCGTTGGGAAAGGTTCCGCGCGCGCGGACCGGGACATCATGGGCCGCTTATGCGCCGCCATACGAAGAGACACGACGTCCGCGGCGGCTGACCGCCGCGGACAAGGGCCGGCTTCCTCGGAGTTGTGGGCTACTGCAAGGTGCGCGCCGTCGTCACCTCGGCGGGAAGGCCGATCTCCGCCAGCGCACGCACCAAACGCTCGGCCTGCACGCGCGTCCGGTACGGCCGCGTGATCACCGCGGCCTCCCTGCCGACAGGCGCGACGTGCACGAGATACCCTTTGCGCCGGATCGCGTGCATCGCGCTGTTCGCGACCGCGCGGTCGGCGAACCGGCCGAAGCTCACCGCGTACCCGAGAACGACGGGCCGCCGCACGGCGCGCGCGGTGACGGCCGACCGGTGGGGCGCCGGGGCGGTGAGCTTCAACGCCGTCGCCTCGGCTGCTGCCGGAGCCTCCGTCAGGGACTTGGACGATTCGGCCGCCGCTTGATGCTTCCGCAGGGCCGTCGCCGCGTCGCTCGGCGCCGCCGGCCGCGCGTGCTGCTCGGTGACGCCGATCAGCCTGGCCGCCGCGATCATCAGCACCGCGGCCGCCGCGGCGGCCGCGAGGCCCCACCGCGCCGCGACAGGGCGCAGGGGCCGCGGCTCGGGCTGTTGCGCTGCAGCCGCCGCCGCCCCCAGCATACGAGCATACTGCTGGAGCCGCCGCAACCGGTGCAGCGGGCGGGCGCCCGCGCGGAGATCCGCGAGCTCCTCGTTGAGCTCGCGATCGATGCGCCGCCACACATCGTGCCACGCGTACGCTTCGATCGTGGCCGCGTCGGTCGGGCCGACGAGCGGGACTCCCTGCGCGTCGAAGAGGTACAAGTAGCCCTCGACTTCACGAATGCGATAGCCTTCGGGCAGTGAAGCGTCGATCCGCACGCTACCATCTCCCGGTCGATATTCATCACTATGATGCCCACAATCGTCGAGCGCTAGCGGCCCTCGCTTCGAGGCGGCCCATCAAGAGCCGTAAGATGTTGCCGGGTAGCACTACGCCCAACGCACTAGCCCGAAATTTCTTTACGGAGCGGTTACGCGCGCCGGGTAAATCCAAAGTAAATCTGTCGGCAGGGAGGCGAGACGGCCATGCGTCGTATTGCGGCAGCGGCGATAGTCGGAGCGATGGTATTGACAGTGACCGGGATGGCGGGAGCCGGGACCACGGCGTCTGCGATTACGGCAAGCTATGACACGGTCAATTGCGGCGGGGTGGACGTTCCGAGCGTGGCCCTCTCAGGGCTGCCGAGCCCGGACACGGGACCGTACCTCGACGCCAACCCGATGTGCGGCGGGACGAATAACGCCGGATCGTAGGCAAGGCACTCGGACGTCAACAAGTAACGCAACGTCATAGAGTCGCGGAGTCGCGGGCCCGGCGAGATTGCTCTCGCCGGGCCGATCAATTTTTCTCACCGGAATGCCCGAGTCCAGGTTTTCTATTTTCTGGGCTGCGCCCGCGGCTGCGCGACGATCGTAAAAGAGATGAGCGACCTGAGACATAGGTAAGAGGCTGTACCGGACACATGGGTAACACTTCCTCCGCGGAAAGGGGGAATGCCCCTCCCCGCGAAGAGCACGATCCATGCGGTGCTGGATCGCCACGGCCTGGTGCAGCGCCGCGGGCGGGTGCGCCGTCGAGCACAGGGCACCCCGCTCTCGCTCGGACACCGGCCCAACGAAGTGTGGTGCACCGATTACAAAGGCGAGTTCCTGCTGGGGAATCACCACTACTGCTATCCGCTGACCGTCACCGACCACGCCAGCCGCTTTCTCCTGGCCTGCGAAGCCCTCTCGTCGACCAAAGAAACCTATGCGTTTACGGTGTTTGAACGACTCTTTAAGGAGCGCGGTCTCCCGGCCCACATCCGCAGCGATAACGGCATCCCGTTCGCGTCCGCGCACGCCCTCTTTCAGCTGAGCCGGCTCGCGGTCTGGTGGGTACGCCTCGGCATTGGCATCGAACGCATCCAACCCGGCCATCCCCAACAGAATGGCCGTCATGAACGCTTGCACCTCACATTGAAGCGCGAAGCCACCAAGCCCGCCGCGGCCAACTTCCTGCAGCAGCAGGCGCGCTTTGACAAGTTTGTCGACATCTTCAACAACGAGCGCCCGCACGAAGCGTTGAACATGCAATGTCCGGCCGAAGTCTATCGGCCGTCCCCCCGCCCCTACACGGGCTTGCCGGATATCGATTATCCACTGCATGACAAAACGATCGTGGTAACCCGGTGCGGTCGCATCTGTCTGGGCGCGATCAAGATCAATCTCAGCCAGGTCTTTGCGGGACAAGCCGTCGGCATTAAAGAAGTGCACGACGATATCTGGCTGGTCAGCTTTATGGATTATGACTTGGGCTACTTTGATCTGGAGACGCGCGTGCTCGAACCGCTCGACAATCCGTTTGGGCCGAAAGTGTTACCCATGTCTTAGGTACGAAGTGTTACCTATGTCTCCGGGCTGGACCCTGGAAAGTTTGGCGCGCCCGGAGGGATTTGAACCCCCGACCTACGGCTCCGGAGGCCGGCGCTCTATCCGCTGAGCTACGGGCGCACGCCTCTCATTATATCAAACGACGTCCGGCGACCCGCCCTACGAGACCGCGGTCGGCGGCGCGACTGGGCGCGCGCGGCCCCGCTCGATGATCGCGAGGACGATCGTCCCAACGGCCCAGGTCCCGCTCAAAAACAGCACGAGCGCGCCGAGATGCGGGATGGCGAACGCGACGACCAGTACCACCGCGCCGACGAGCGCCTCCAGGCCGACCGTGGACGTTCGAATTCGACGCCCGAGCAGCACCGCGATCGCCGTCACACCGAGCTGCAGCGCGGCGATCACCGCGAGCGGGATCAGGGCCACGAGGACGAGGCCCACGATGCTGAGCGCGAGGCCGATGGCGAGCGGCCAGATCGCGGCCCACGTCAGCAGACCCACCCCGAACGTCGCCACCGGAGCCCGCTCGAGAAGCGCCGCGAGGTCGGCCGTCACCCGCGGGAAGAGGACGGCCGTCAGCCAGGTCGTGCCGACGAAGCTGAGGAGCGCCCCCAGGAGGAAGAGCAAGAAGAACGCCTTCAGCGCCGCGATCGCGCCGAAGATCGCCGGCGGCCAGAGCCAGATGTGCGGCCCGCCGAATGGACCCGGGGGCGGCAGCGGCACCGGAACGGAGAACGGCGGCGCGGGAGCCGGCACCGGCGCGGGGGCGGCCTGCCCGACCGTCGCGCCCGGATCGGCCGTGACACGGCCGCCCGTCGCGGTCGCGGCGCCGCCGACCACGGCGGTGGAACGCAGCACCACGTTGCCGCCGATCGCGCGCACCGAACCACCGACACGCCCGGTCACGGTGACGTCGCCGCCGATAGCGAGCGCGTTGCCGTCCACCGTACCCGCGACGTCGAGCGGTCCGCCGATGGCGACGGCGTCGCCGTGCACCGAGGTACCCGCGGGCACGTCGACGCCGCCTACCCGCACCAGCACTTCCTGGGCGCCCGCAGGAGTCGCGCCGGAGAGCCACGCCGCGCCGGCGAGCAAGAACGCGAGGCAGGCGAGCCGGCGCACGCGCTCAGCGAAATTTTGGAGGACTTGTCGCGACATCGGGGGATCACGCGTCGAGCAGGCGCACGCGCTCGCCCACCCGCGGCACGTCGGCCGACCGGTCGAGTTGCGCGCAGACGCCGAGGTCCTCGTCGAGCCCGATCTCCACCACGTGACGTCCAGCGCTCGTGCGGCGAAATAGGGATGCCGCATCCGGGTGTGCTCGAAACATGTCCCGGGCCGCCATCGCGGCGTCGGTGAGCTCGACCACGGGCGCGCCCTCGCCGGCGCACATGGCCTCGACCATCGCCCCGGCCGTGTAGGCATCGTCCAATCCAAAGCGTCCCTCCCGGCCCGCGCACACGATCATGGGATCGAGCCCGAACGCCCGTGCGGCGGCGGCGAGCGCGCGCGCCGCCGCCGTGCGGTTGCGGAGACACGCGACCAGCGCGACCGGCGCGGCGCGCGCGTGGTGAAGCGCCCGCGTGCCGTTGGTCGTGCCGAACGCGACACGCCGGCCCGCGAGCGGCGCCGTCATGAGCGCCGCCGGGCTGTTGCCGAAGTCGAAGCCGGCGGGCGCAAGGCCCGCCTGCTCGCCGGCAAGCAGCACACCCGGATGTGCGGCGGCGTAGGCCCTGGCGACCTCCAGGTTCGGCGCGATCAGCACCTCGTCACAGCCGCGCTCCGCCATGATCAGCAACGAGGTCGTCGCCCTGATGACGTCGACAACGGCGACGGCGCGCCGGCGGCAGTCGCCGGCCTCTTCCGGCAGGAACGCGACGTGAAGTTCCACGCGGCCGGATCCCCGCCTCAGTAGCCGCGATTATACGGCGCGTTGTCGATGACCTGAGCGAGACCCGCCCGTACGCTTTGCGCAAACGCGCCCAGATCGAGGTGCGCGTTCGCGGCATCCTCGGGGGCGACGTCGTAGAGATCGAACTCCCGCCCGAGCACGCTCGTCCGTCCGGCAAGCGTGCTCACATGGACGTCGTACGGGGCCGGGTCCTCGTTGAAGAATTGATTGAGTTGGGCCACCACCGCCTGTGCACGCTGCGCCGGCGTCTGCCCGCCTACGCTCGCCGCGAGCGTGATCACCGGCCGTCCGTCGACGCGGATCGTGACGGGCTGGTCCCCCGACGGGGTGGGCGGATCCGTGGCGATGCGCAGATACCCCTCGGGGATGCGCCGGATGATGGGGATATGGCGCCGCTCCAGGTCCGCCTTGATGTAGGCCACGCGCTCGTCGAACTCGGGGTGGTCCGCGTTGATCGTGCCCGCCACGCTCGGGGCTCCGGAGAGGCGCTGCGCCTGCGCCAGGTGTTCCATGACCGTGAGCATCGCCACCGGCGAATACTGGGTCTTGAGCAAGTCCGCCACGCTCGTGAGATCGGCATCCTGCTCCAGATCACGCTGATAGGACGACATCGTGCCGGTGACGACGGCCTGCTCCGCCATCATCGGGCCCGGGGACTGCGCGAGCACGGACAGCGCCAACCCGATGAGCATCGCCGGCGTCATGTGTCGCAGCCGATCCTGCTGGATGTAGTAGTGCCGGTGGTTGATGTGCGTCAGCTCGTGCCCGACGACCGCGGCGAGCTCGTCGTCGGTGCGCACGAACCGCATCATGCCCTCGGTGACGTACACCCACCCGCCGGGGATCGCGAAGGAGTTCACCACGGGCGACGCCACGATCTGAAAGTGATACGGCAGATCTTGCCGCTCCACGACCTTGTCCATCACGCCGCCGATCCGGACGAGCCGCGCGACCTGCGCGGGATCGGTCACCAGGCGGTATTGGGATTCGATCTGTTTGGCGAACTCCGCCCCCTGCTTGACCTCGTTCGCGGTGCTGGGAAACGTCAGACCTTCCCCGGGCGCCGCGCCGGCCAGCATCATCACGACCGCCGCGGCGACAGCCCACCGGCCCAGGGGGTAACGACGCCGCGGACAGGCGTTCACACCGATCCGGCTTGGGGTGGGGCGCGGCCGCGAACGCATGCTCATCGTCCCGCCGCTAGCGTGCGGCCGTCTCGCCGCGCGCCCAGCCGCGGGGAAAGGCTCGGGCGGTGTTGTCCGCGAGGGCCGACGCGAGCGCCTCGTCGGACATCTGCCGCAAGCCGGCGAGCGCGCGCGCCGTGTGAACCACGAAGCTTGGTTCGCAGCGCCGTCCCCGCATGGGGACCGGCGAGAGATACGGGGCATCGGTTTCCACGAGCAACCGGTCGAGCGGCACGCGCCGCGCGGCCTCGCGCAGCGCCTCCGATTTGGGAAACGTCAGCGGGCCGGCGACCGAGATCATCCAGCCGGCCAGGGCCCAACGCACCGCGAGATCCGGGGACCCGGTGAAGCAATGCATCACGACCGCGCATACTCCCTCATTATCTAATATCCGCTCCACGTCCTCCGATGCCTCGCGATTGTGCACGACGAGGGGGAGCCCGGCCTCACGGGCCAGGCGCGCGTGGGCGGCAAACGCGCGGTGCTGCGCGGCCGCGTCGGCGCGCCCGCGGGCGAAATCCAGGCCGGTCTCGCCGATGGCGACGACGCGCGGGTGGCGCACCAGCGCCTCCAGTTCATGCACCGCCGCGCCGGTGAGCGACGCCGCCCGCTGCGGGTGGACCCCCACCGCGGCGAAGACCTGCGGATGGCGCTCCGCGAGCGACACCGCGCGCCGGCTGCCCTCCACCGACGTGCCCGCGCAGATCATCGCCGCGACACCGGCCGCGGCCGCGCGCGCGATGACCGCGTCCCGGTCCGGATCGAACGCGGCGTCGTCGAGGTGAACATGCGTGTCCATCCACCCCGCCATCGCCGCTACCGGCCGCGCCCTGCGCGGGCAAACCTGTCTGGCCGGTACGCCGAGAGATCCAGCGAGGCGCGTCCCGTGGTGATCAGCTCGGAGACGAGCCGGCCGACAAGCGGACCCCGCGCGAAGCCTTGTGCCCCAAGCCCCCCGGCCATCACGTATCCCGGGACGGCCGGCATCGTGCCGAGGATCGGCCCGCCGTCCGGGGTGACCGCTCGGACACCGGCCCACGCATCCGTGACGCGGGCATGTCGAAGCGCGGGGTACCGCCGGATGGTCGGCGCGAGGGCATCGTCCAGGTAGCCCCACTCGGCCGCCGTGTCGTACGCTTCGCCGGGCGGCTGGCCGCACACCATGATGACGCCGTCTGGACGCTTCATGCAGTAGAAGTCGCGGGCTTCCTCCTCGATGAACGGGCCGGCGGCGGGATCCGTTCCTGCCGCGTCGAGTACAAAGACCTGACGCTTGCGCGCCGCGACCGGGATCCGCAGGCCGGCCGGCGCGGCAAGCGATCGTGCCCACGCCCCCGCGGCGTTCACGACCGTCGGCGTCGCAATCGTGCCATCGCGCACCGCCACACCGCGCACCCGCTCGCCCTCGAGCTCCAGGCCCGTCACCTCGCAGCCTTCGCGGATGATCGCGCCGCGAGCGCGCGCTGCATCCGCGAGCCGCTCAACCGTGGCGAGCGGCGTCGCCCAGGGATCCCGAGCGGAAAATGTCGCGACCGCCACGTCGTCCGCGGTCAGGTCCGGGAACCGGTACCTCAGTTCGTCCGGTTCGAGGATCTCGAGCCGCACGCCGGCCGCCTCATGCATCGCGGCGCGGCGGCGCGCCGCATCAGCTTCCTCGACCGTCCAGAGCAACAGGCTGCCGACGGGCGTGAGGTCGGTGCCAAGCTCCTCCCGTAGTCGCTCGTGGACCGCGAGGCTCTCCACCTGAAAGCGCAACTCGGGCTCGCGGGCGGCCTGGAGGGTCATGACGCCCGCGGCCCGCCCCGTGGCGCCGCCTCCGATTGTCCCCCGCTCCAGCACGACGACGCTCCGGACGCCGGCCTCGCCGAGAAAGAACGCCGTCGAAACCCCGGCGATCCCGCCGCCGACAACCACGACGTCGGCGGTCTCGGGCAGATCGCTCACGTCATCACCCCGGTGCCGGTCCCGGTCCGCATCGCGTGTCGGCTTCTGCGCGGCCGACGCCGCTCCTCCGGTCACGGGAGGACGCCGCCGGCCGGGCGCGGCGCCGGCGCCCGGCGGGGTGCGCGCCGCCGGGTGACGGATGTGGCGACATCCGGCGGGTGCGCCGCGGGCGGCGGCAACCGGCGCAGGGCAAACGGCGGCGGCGCGGGCGCGATGTCGGGCATTTCGTAGTAGCGGGCCTGGCGGAGCGCAAGCGGGCGCATGCCGCCTGTGAGGACGATGACCGATCGCTCGGGCAGCCTCGCCAGCTCGTCGGGCGCGGCCAAGGGCCGTACATGAGGGCGCACGGTGACGGTCCGGCGCGAGCGGCCCGCGCTCGTCACGGAGACCGCTGGGACCGACGTGTCCCCGAGCCAGGCGCTCGTCATCCGCGCGGTCTCGAGATCGCCCGCGCGAAAGAGGAGCTTGGTCTCCGTGTTGGCGACGATGGTGCGGGCGTCGCGGGGTCCATACACCTCCTCGATCTGACTCAACACCTGCGCCCCCAGGACGACGCTCACGCGCCGCTCCCGCAGCGTGGGCAGCCGGTCGCTCAGCCCGGCAAGATAACCGAAGCGGCGAAATTCGTCGAGATACAGACGCACCGGGCATCGGAGCCCCTCTTGGTCTGCCCGCGTGACGAGGCCGTCGAGCAGATCGGCGACGAGCCAGGCGACCAGGGGCTGCAAACGATGCGCCTCGTCCTCAGGCAGCAGGATGTAGAGCGCCGAGGGGTCCCGGCCGACCCGGTCGAAGTCCCAGTGCGCGGACGTGGCATCGCAGACGAGCGGATCGGCCCACGGCGCGAGACGCTCGAGGAGGCCGGTCACCGCCGCCTCCTGCACACGTCGCTCGCGCGCCGCGAACATGCCGGCCAACTCGCGGACCTCCGCGGCGCGGCTCGCCCGAAGGGTCTCGCGGAGCGCGGCGGCGCCCGACAGCGCAAGGCGGTACACGGCCGCCACGGTATGGCCCCCGGCCGCCCGTTCCTGCTGCACGTGCAGGAAGAGCAGCGCCGCGAGATCACGCGCCGCACCCGCGTAGACGCGCGCGTCGCCGGAGAGATCCCGCGGCGTCGTGTTGTGGATCAGCAGCGCAGCCTTGCGCTGGGCCGCGCCGATCGAGCGCACGTCGTGCAGCGGATTGTAGGGGACCGATCCGGCGAAGAGCGGGCAAAACAGGTGCGCGCGATCGCCGTAGCGGCCCGCGGTAACGGCCCATAGGGCGCGCGGGCCGGTCTTGACGTCCATGACGATGACGCTCTCGCGGCTGGGATCCCGCAGCAGAATGTTCGTGGCGATGGACCCGGCCGTCTTGCCCGCCCGGGACGGCCCCAATACGAGCACGTGGCCGGACAGCTGCTCCTCGCCGAGGTAGAGACGCCGGCCGGTACCCGGCCACGCCCCGGCGAGAAACGGCCCGGGCGCGGTCAGACGCGCGGCCTCCGGCCACGACGCCCACGATGCGCCGGCGACGGGCGCGACCCTGGTCCGCGGCGCGTCCCAAGCCGGCAGCACGGCAAGCAGGATCGCGGCGCAACTGCAGGCCGCCAGCGCGAGCGCCGCTGACGGCGCACGCTGAGCCAGCACGGCCGTCGCGAGGCACGCGAGAATGGCTCCGAGCCACCGCAGGATCATGCCGGCACCTCCTCGGCGCCGGGCAGCGGACCCCCGGCGCCCCCGGCGGCGGCGCCCGGCGCTGCCCCGGCATCCATCCGATAGGACACGCCGCCAACGGTCCCGGGCAGCGGTAGCAGACCCGCCGCATCGCCGGTGAGGCGCTCCGGCGCCAAGGCCTCGGAGCCGACGGCGGCCGCGAGGGCGGCGGCGCACGTCGTCGCCGAACCGGCCCATACCCGCTCCAGGCCGGCACGGGCAGCCGTGCAGGCCGAGGCCTTTGCGCGGCGGTCGTCGTCGCATGCGATGATGACCCACGCATCCGCGAGCGCGTCCCACCGAGGATCACCGGCCCGCTCGCGCGCGAGCCGGTCCAGCAGCCGGTACCGTCGCCATTTCTCCTCGAGCCGCTGCGCCGGCATCGTTCCGCGGTCGCGCTCGAGGCAGTAGATCCACCGGCCGCCCTCCGGGGCCGGCACCACGATGATCGCGTCGGGCACGAGGTGGGTGAGCCCGAGGTCCAGCCGCGCGTGATGGCTCCCCACCCACGAAAATGCGGCGAGGCGGCCGGCGCGGCACTCGGTGCACAAATCGCAGAAGATTTGGTTTGTGGCGATCAGGTGGTCCATCAGCAGCGCACCGACCGCGAGCGAGCGCGGCCCCGGCGGGACCGTACCGGCGAGCGCTCCCGCGGCGAGGCGCCCGGCCGTCCCGAGTCCCCAGAACACCCGGCGATCGTCGAACGCGCGGCCGCCGGCGCGCTCCAGCACACCGCCGCCGCGCAGCCGGGAGAGCCGGTGCGAGACACTCCCCGTACGCAGCGTCGGGTAGCACGCCTGGCGAATCTGGTGCACGGTCATGAAGCGCAGCTCCGCGAGCGTCTCGACGAGCAAGCGGTCGCGTGAGGTCAATCGGAGCAATGCGAGGGTTGCAGACGGCATGCGATCATCTCCTTTCGTGCCGGGATTGGCCACGCATGGGGCGTGGATCAAGCATGTGCAGCGTGACGGCGTACGGTGCGGCACTGGCTCCGGGGCATCGTCGCTGGCTGGTGGAAAGGGGTTGCGGCGGCGTGCGCCCCGCAAGCGACCCGCAATCCTGGGGAGGAATCGTGTGGAGCCGGACAGGCGAGAGCCGGTGGTGATTTACGTCAAGAGCGGCGTCGCCACGTTGACGCCGTGACGGCCGGCGTCCTCATGGATGACCGGGGGTCACGCGAGGCCGGCAGGTTGAGGAGCGTGCAAGCGCCGCCTCGACCGCGGCAGGCGCGCGCCTCGTACGCGGAACCCGCGTCTCGGACAACGCTCTTGTGCGGCCGTCACCAGCCCCGCGGGGCGATGGTGGACGAGGGGGCGCCGCGGGCGCCCGACGCCTCGGAGGGGGGAGAAGCGTCCACCGCGACCGGTGCCCCGTCCACGACTTACTCGTCGCTATGCGTTCGCGGAGACCACGGACGCTCAGTCGGTCTCCGCGGACTCCTCGTCCTCGCTGATGGATTCCGGCTCGGGCTCACCGCTTGGGGTCTCGGTCTCGTCGCCGGCGCGGCTCGCTGAGCTACTCTCCGGTCGCCGGCCGTCGAGAAACCACACGCGGTTGCCCACCACCTCCGTGGTCTTGCGGCGCACGCCGTCCTGCGTCTCGAAGGTACGGGTTTGCAGCCGTCCTTCGACCGCCACCAGGCGTCCCTTCGCGCAGTACTGTCCAACCTGCTCGGCGAGCTTGCGCCACGTGACGCAGTTGACAAAATCCGCTTCGCGCTCTCCCGCGGCGTTCCGGAAATCCCGCTCAACCGCCAGTGTGAACTGTGCCATCGGTTGCCCCGACGCGATGTAGCGAAGATCCGGATCTCGAGTCAGCCGCCCGATCAGTTGAATGCGATTCAGCACGCAAGCCACCCCCCGGATGTTCGGCGTCATCCCGCGTACTACAGGTCCCGCGTCGCCCTGGTGCTTGCCGTCCGTTCCGCTCCCGGGCCGTCGCTCCAGCGTCCGTCCCCGAGACTGCCGCCGCGCCTCGGCCTGCGGCAGACCGCGTTCATTTGACAAGCATTCTAGCATCTAAATATTTATATGTCAATCAGTCCAGATGTTCGAGCAGCGCACGCGATGTCGCCTCCTTCGCGCGGTATGGGCATAAGAACAGCACAGAGATGGTCGGGCGAGGGAGAGGACGTATGAAATGGACCTCCGTTCTCACCACAGGTTGCGCCCTCATGTTGTCGCTGGCGTTGTCGGCTAACGCCCAATCCGTGTCCTCCCCTTGCCCGGTCTGGCCCGCGACCGGCCAGTACGCTATCGTCGTGTTCGTCAATAACGTCGAGCCCCGGGCCGTGACGCAGTTCTCCCATGCCTGGGGGTACCGGTCGATCTTCAACGCCGCGAAGCCCGTCTGCACGCTGGCGCCGAACACATACTGCGTGGCGTTGGTCGACACGACGGTGCCGCATGTGCTGTTTTACAGCATCGAATACTCGCCACAGCCCGTGACGGGCGACACGCGCCGTGACGTGCATCTGCAGGCGGGACATCTGTATAAGGCGGTGCCGTGGGGCGATATGCTCAGCGACCGAGGACGGTATCGGGGCCCGCAGCAAATTGCGAGCTTCGGATATCCTGCCGGCGTCGACCCCTGCCACGCGCCGACCTTTTGACCGCGAGCCCCGTCGCGGATCGCGCCGCCTGAGGGCAACATTGCCGGGCACCGCCACGCGCTGAGCTTCTGAGCACCCGCCCGTTGCGGATCGCGCCGCCTGGGAGCGACACAGCGGCGCACCGCCGCGCGCGTCCGCCTGTTGACACCCTGCCCTGACCGGACGCGCTGATCTCAGCGCGCGACGCCGGGATCGCGCGGTCAGGAGGGCGCAGCCGCGGGCGCACCACCGTCAACGCGCCCGCCCGCCGTCGCCGATCGTATCTTGCTAAGAGGGGTGACCGCATCCGCGCGGAACTCCCTCACGGCACCCGGCCCCCCGCGTCACGATGCGAGCGCGCGGGCCGGGCGCCGACGTCGTCGACGATAGGTGGGCGTGCGATGAACACTGCCGCGGCGGATGCGTACCTGCGCAAAGCGCGCGACCGGCATCTGGAGGAGCTCACGGCCTTTCTCCGCATTGCGAGCGTCAGCGCCTTGCCCGCGCACAAGGACGCGGTGGCTCAGGCGGCCGCCTGGCTGGCGGAGCGCCTTCGGACGGCGGGCACCCCGGAGGTCCGCGTGCTCCCAACGGCGGGTCACCCGATCGTCTACGGCCGCTGGCACGTGCGCGACGGACTCCCGACGATCCTCATCTACGGGCACTACGATGTGCAACCCGTGGACCCGGTGGCCCTGTGGGAGTCGCCGCCGTTCGAGCCGACGGTGCGCGACGGCGCCTTGTTTGCGCGCGGCGCCACCGATGACAAGGGGAGCCTCTACACCCCGATCGCCGCGCTCGACGCCGTGCGCGAGACGGCGGGCGCCCCTCCGCTCAATCTCAAGTTCCTGTTCGAAGGCGAGGAAGAGATTGGCAGCCCAAGCCTCGGGCCGTTCATCCGGGAACACCGCGCGCTGCTCGAGGCGGACCTGGCGGTGAGCGCCGACGGATCGATGCTCGACGCCGCCACACCGTCCCTGACGATCGGCAATCGCGGGCTCTCCGCCGTGCAGATCGATGCGCGCGGCGCCAGGACAGACCTGCACTCCGGCGTCTACGGCGGGGCCGTGCCGAACCCGATCCACGCGCTCGCGGCCCTGCTGGCCGGGATGCATGACGCGCAGGGACGGGTGACCGTCGAAGGATTCTACGACGAGGTCCGCCCGCTATCGGACGCGGACCGGAGGGAGATTGCGCGCGTGCCGTTCGACGACGCGTCGTACCGCGCGCAACTCGGCGTCACGAGCCTCACCGGCGAGCCGGAGTACACGCCGGCGGAGCGGGTGACCGTCCGTCCGACGCTCGAGATCAACGGCATCTGGGGCGGATTTCAAGGCGAGGGCATCAAGACCGTCCTGCCGGCCGAGGCGCATGCCAAGATCACATGCCGCCTCGTGCCGGACCAGGACCCCGACCGAATCGCGGGCGCGATCGAGGCGCACGTGCGCCGCCACGGGCCTGCCGGGGTCAGCTTCACCGTCTCGCGCTTTCCCGGCAAAGCGCGCGCCTACCTGATGCCGTCCAACCACCCCGGCCTCGCCGCGGCCGCGCGCGCGCTCAAGGACGTGTACGGCAAGGACCCGGTGCGCGTGCGTATCGGCGGTACCCTGCCTGTCTCCGATCTCCTCCGCGACGGGCTCGGCATGTGGCTGTTGTTCTTCGCCTTCGGGGAACCGGACAATCGCATGCACGCCCCGAACGAATTCTTCCGCCTCGCGAGCTTCGAGCGCGGCACGCGGGCCTATGTGAGGCTGTTCGACGCGCTGAGCCGGCTCACGCCGGAGGCGCTCCGCGCGTCCTGAGGGGAGACGCCGGCCGGGCCCCAGGCCCGGCGGCCCGGTGGCGTCCCGCCGGGCCGCGGCGCGCCGCGGTGCGCCGTCAGTCGGGCGCGAGGTATTTTTCGAACCAGACGAGGATGTGGCGCAATTGCGCCAGCCGGTGCCGCGGTTGGCCCGAGGACGACATCCCGTGGCTCTCCCCTGGAAACCGCACGAACAGCACGGGCGTCCCCTGCTTGTGCAATGCGACAAACAACTGCTCCGACTGCGCCACGGGGCATCGCAGATCGTCCTCGCCGTGGAGGATCAGCATCGGCGTGCGCATCTCGCGCACGTATGTGATCGGTGATCGCTCCCGATAAAACTCCGGCGCCTCCCACGGCGCGCCCGGAAACTCCCATTGCCCGTTGTGGTAGCCGATGTCGGACGTTCCCCACTGCGCGGCCCGGTCGCAGGTGGTCCGCATGCTCACGGCGGCGCGAAACCGCTGCGTGTGGCCGACGATCCAATTGGTCATGTAGCCGCCGTAGCTGCCGCCCGCCACGCCGAGCCGTCGCGGATCGATCCAGGAGTAATGTGCGAGGGCATGATCGACCACGCGCATGAGGTCCTCGTAATCCTTCCCGCCCCAGTCGTGGTGGGTCGCGGCCGCGAACGCCTCGCTGTAGCCGCGGCTGCCCCGGGGATTCGCGTAGATGACCGCGTAGCCGGCCGCGCACAGGAGCTGGAACTGGTACATGAACGCGCACCCGTACGCGGCGTGGGGCCCGCCGTGGATCTCCAGCACCGCCGGGATCCGCCGGCTCCCCGCCGGCCGCATCACCCACGCTTCGATCGGCCACCCATCCGCGCCCCTGCACTGGAAGCGCTCCGGCCTGGCCAGCGCGACGCCGTCGAGCAACGGGCCGTTCCATCGTGTCAGCCGGCGCGGCGGGCCGGGGGCCGAGCCGCCCGCGTCGATCACCGCGACCTCTCCCGGGGTCACGGGATCACACACGATGCAGGCGAGACGCCGCCCGGTCCCGTCCAGCGAGCATCCGACCAGCTCGTGGTCGCCGCGCGTCTCGAGGCGTACGGCGCCATCCGGCGCCACGGATGCGATCTGGGTGGTGCCGCCCTCCGCCACCATGGTGTAGATCCGCGTGCCCTCCGGCGACCACGTGAGCCCGCCGGCCGTGGGGCCGCCCCGTACGTCGGAGCCCAGATGATGCCCGACGCTCCGGTCGTACTCCCGTGTCAGGCACACGGGGTCGCCGCCCGTGGCCGGGACCACCCAGACCCGGGCGTGGCTGGCGCCCCGGCAGGGGTTGTCGTGCCCCACGTACGCGATGCGCGTCCCGTCGGGCGACCACGCCGGCGATTCGGCCGGGCCGGCCGTCCGGGTGAGCCGTCGCGGCGGCGCCTCCGCGTTCACCGGCACGATCCACACGTCGCTGGCGTTGCCGAGATCGGCATCCGCATCGGCATTGCCCGTGTACGCGATCCGCGTGCCATCGGGAGACCACGCGGGGCCGGTATGGTCGTAGTCGCCGTGGGTCACCTGACGGATGTCCCCGGTCCCGAGATCGACGATAAACACCTGCTTCCAGCGGCCGTCCCAGAAGCCTTCCCCGTCCGCCTTGTACCGCAGCCGCGTAAACACCCGCACGTCGCTCGGCTCGTCGGGCGCCGCCGGCTCCGGCTTGCCGATGAACGCGAGCGACCGGCCGTCGGGCGCCCACGCGAGCTCAGACGGCGACAGCGCGCCCGAGGTGACCTGCCGCGCTTCGCCGCCGTCCGGGGCGATGATCCACACCTGCTTGGCGCCGCCGCGGTCGGAGAGAAACGCGATCTCGCGGCCGTCGGGGGACCAGCGCGGCGTCGTGTCCCGCGCGGCCGCCGCCGTGAGTGGCCACGGATCGCCGCCAGTCACCGGCACGATCCACAGATGGCTGCGGTACGCGTTGGCCGCAACATCCACCTCGGTCAACACGCACACGACGCGCGAACCATCGGGGGACAGCTGCGGATCATTGGCGATCCGCAACGCGAGCAGGTCGTCTACGGTGATGGCCCGGCCCGCGGATGGCGTGGCGGCAAGCGGCCCCGGCCGATGACCCTCCGGCATCAGACCCACCAGCGGTACCGCGACGGGTGGGTAAACGTGGTCATGTACGGTCCGTCGCGCCGGCACCGGGCCGCCCCGCGCTCGAGGGCCTCGGGATCGATCTCCACGCCGAGGCCGGGACCGGTGGGAACCGCGATCGCGCCGTCGCGGATCGGCAGCGGACCGCCCTCGATGACATCGTCCGCGTGAAACCAGTGCGTCACGTCGATCGGGTAGCTCAGGTGCGCGGTGGCGGCGGCCAGGTGCAGCCGCGCCGCGGTCGCAATCCCCAGCTCGTGCGAGCTGTGCAAGCCAAACCCCACGTTCATCCCCTCGCACAGCGCGGCGAGCTTGCGTGTCGGCCAGATCCCGCCCCAGATGCGGTGGTCGCCAAGGATGACGTCCACCGCCCGGGCCCGAAACGCGACGGGGACCTCGTCGAAGTTGCGGACGCACATATTCGTCGCGAGCGGAATCGGAACGGCGGCGCGAACGCGTTGCATGCCCTCGATGCCCCAGGTTGGGTCCTCCATCCACTCCAGGTCGAGATCGAGCGCGCGCTGCCCGAACCGAATGCTCTCTTCGGGCGACCACACGCCGTTGGGGTCCACGCGCAACGCGAGCCCGTCTCCAAACTGGCGGCGCAGCGCCCGGAGCGCGCCGAGCTCGGTGCCCGGCCGGTAGACGCCGGCCTTGACCTTCACGGCCCCAAACCCCCACCGCGCGATCGCCGCTTCGGCCGCCGCCACGGTCGCCGAGGCGAAGTCGGCCTCCGCGCCCTCGTCGGTAAACAGCGGGGCGCACACCGGCACGGCGGCCCGGTACCGGCCGCCGAGCAGATCACACACGGGACGCCCCACCGCCTTGCCCATGATGTCCCACACCGCCATCTCCACGGCCGACATGGCCGTCGGGGTCGGCCCGTACAGCCCGCGGTGCGGTCCCGGCAGACGCTCGACCAGCGCCTCGATCCGGAACGGGTCGTGTCCGCGCACCGCCTCGTACGCGCGCAGGATCTCCTCGTGCGTCTCCGCGCCGCCCGGGGCCTCGCCGAGGCCGACGATCCCCTCGTCCGTGCCGAGCCGGACGATGCACTTCGTCGTCCCGCTGGCTTTGGATGTCGCCGATGACATGGTGTGTGTGTATGTAATATTGATGAGGTCGACCTTGAGATCCGTGATCTTCACACGACGCCTCCCAGAAGGTCTCCGCCGCGAAGGCCGCGGGACCACGTGTGGCTTCTCTACGAGTCGCGCGGATTCCTGAGGCGCGCCCCTCAGGCGGGCCGCGGCCTCGTCCAGGACTTCGCGCGCGCGGCCGCCAACCTACCACCCGGGAGAGAGGGTATGCGTAACGCCATGAGCGCGCTCGCCGCCGCCGCCGTCCTGCTGGTGGCGGCGCCGCCAGCGATGTCTGCGGACAGCGACGAATTTATGCGGCCGGACCGGTGGCCGACGATGGCGTGGCAGTTCCAGGACGGCTATGCGATGGGCGTCTGGGACACCGTGCAAGACCTTGCCGACTTTCCCCCGGACGTCCGGGCCTATATCCCGCTGCTGCTCCGGCAGGCTCACGCGTGCCTGCGCGGGATGACGGACATCCCCGACGTCAGCGTGTTTGCCTCGCGCGCCATCGCGCGGATCACCGACCCCAGGCAAAACGTGATCTCGTCCATCGTGTCGGGCCTCGCGGCCTGCGCGGTGGTCCCACCATCGTCCGCGGGTACGGTCGACGCCGCCGGGGGGACGTTCATGTGGAAAGAACGCTGGGACAACGACCCGTCGTACTTCGCCCGCCGGGACCTCCACGAGGGCTACGCGGCCGGTGTCGCCGACGTGCTCAGGCACCTCGACAACTCCGGGAAGCCGCCGTCGGCGGTCGTGCAGGACATCGTCGACGCCGGCCGGTGCCGCACGGTCGCAACGATCGACGATCTCGTCGACCTAGTCGGCCCGGCCATCGCGGCGCACGAAGGCGATCCGTCGGTCTCGATGTCCGGGGTCATCTTCGACGCGATCGCGGCGTGCGGCCGCATCCGCTGAGCCGCCGCGTCTTCCGGCGCTGCGCCCGGGCCTGACCCGCGGTCCCGCCGCTCGCCGCGACGACGCGGGACACGCGCGCGGTCACGCGCGGTCGGGCGCGAGGCCGAGACGCAACTCCACCCCCTGAGCCGCGGAGGCGACGATCGCGGCCTGGACTTCGACGACGTGGAGCGTGTTTGCCGCGGACGTCGGCGCCGCGTGATCGTCCGCGCCCACCGCGCTCAGAAAGGCGCGCGCGGACTCGACGAATGCGCCGGCGAGCCGGCCGCCGACCTCGTCGGCGGTGCGCGGCCCGCCGAACGTCACCCGCTCGCTGTGCCGCGACGTAAACACGGCCATCTCGCGGCGGTTCCCGTCGAGAAAGACCGCTCCCTCGCTTCCGAGCAGCTCGAACCGGCTGTCCGCCGCCGACGGAAAAGTCTCCGGCAGGATCCACGAGGAGTGCAGGCCGACGCGCACGCCGCCGTCCAGCGTCAGCAGCGCGTTGTAACCGTCGACCGTGTCCCCGCGGGAGAGCGCGCCGCGGCGCGCCGTGGCGTACACGGTCCGAACCCGGCGGCCGGTCCACGACAGGATCAGATCGATGTCATGGCTCGACATGAAATGGATCGGCGTGGTGCGGTCCGCCCACGCGGCAATCATCCGCTCGGGCACCCACGCCGCGTCCCACCGGTGCGACTCGATGAACGCGATCTCTCCGAGCCGGCCCGATGTGACGAGGTCCTCGATCCGCCGCGACTCCGGCAACCAGCGTTGGCTGTAGTTCACCATCAGGATCCGCCGGCGTTCCGCCGCCCGATCGACCATGGCCCGCGCCTCGGCCGGATCGAGGGCCAGCGGCTTCTCGACGAACACGTGCGCGCCGCCGTCGAGACAGGCCATGACCGGGTCGTGGTGGACGTGATCCGGCGTGGCGACGGCCACGGCATCGACGCCGGCCCGCAGCATCTCGCCCGGCGACGCAAACGCGCGCGCGCCGTGGCGGGACGCCACCGCCGCCGCGCGCGCGTGATCAACATCGTAGACGCCGGCCAGACGGCAGCCGGCGAGTTCGGCGTAAACCCGGGCGTGACGCGCCCCCAGCAGCCCCGCCCCGATCACTCCCACGTTCAACACCATGACCCTCCCCGATATCGGCGCGTGCCGGGTCCGGCGACCGTCATGCCGCGGTCGTGCCCCGCGTCCCTTCCGCGGGCGCGCGCTCGAGCGCGGCGGCGAGTGCCGCGGCGCGGGCACCGTCGGCCCGGGGAACGGGCGATGCCCCACCCGACCGCCGCGACGCGAACCGTCACGCCTTGACCGCCCCCTGGGTGATCCCCGCCATCATGTACCGCTGCGTCACCATGAACAGGATCGCCGGCACGATGGTGATCACGAACGCCGTCGCCATCAACGCGGACCACTCCACGAAATACTGGCTCATGTAGGTCACGAGGCCCACGGTCGCGACCCACTTGGTCTCGGTGCTGAGAAACGTGCTGGCGAAGAAAAACTCGTTCCATCCCAGCATGAACCCAAAGAGCGCGGCCGCCACGACGCCCGGGAGCGCCGACGGCAGAATGACCCGGTACAGCGCCCCGAGGCGCGTGCACCCATCCGTGAGCGCCGCCTCGTCCAGCTCCCGAGGCACGCCGTCGAAGAATCCCCGCAGCATCCACAGGCACATGGGCACGCTGAACGTCGTCGTCGCCACCACGATACCGGTCAGCGTGTCGATGAGGTGCAACTGCCTGAACAGGACGTAGAACGGGATCGTCAGCACGGTCACGGGGATCATCTGGCCCACGAGCATGAGAAAGCCGAGCCCGTCCACCGCGCGCCCGCGGAACCGCGACAGCCCGTACGCCGCGTGGACGGCCAGCAGCAGCGAGCAGATCATGGTGCCGCCGGCGACAAACAGACTGTTCGCGAGCCAGCGGCCCAGCGGGTTGACGGTGAAGATGTGGGTGAAGTTCGTCCACGCCGGGTGGCTCGGGAAGAACCGCGGCGGAAAGTTGAAGAGGTTCCCCGGCTCGAGCGCGCTGGTGACCATCCAGTAGATGGGAAACCCGACGACCACGCAGACGAGGATGGCGGCAGCATACAGCAGACCACGTCTCGCCGCGCGCCACGCCGCCGCGAGGCCCGCCCGCCGGCGCGGCCCCCGCGACGGCCCCGGCGCGGGATGATCGGCGGCCGCGGGGACGCGGCTCCCAGCCCGGGTTCGGATCCCGGCCGCGCGGGCCTCAGCGTACGGCTCGGGGCGGGGCTGCGACACCCTACGCCTCCTGCGCGGTGCGGAGGGTCAGCCGGTAGTACAACAACCCGATGCTCAACGAGACCGCGAGCACGATCGTCGCGAGCGCCGCCGCGCTGCCAAATTGGAAGTCGGAAAACGCGCGCTGGTACACGAGAATCGCGAGCGTCTGCGTCGCGCGCGCAGGCCCGCCGGCCGTCATCGTCCAGATGATGATGACCTGGCCGAGCGACCAAAACAGCAGCATGAGAAGCAGGATGTTGCGGACGTGCCGGAGTCCGGGCCACGTCACGTGACGAAACCGCTGCCAGCCGTTTGCGCCGTCGATGCCGGCGGCCTCGTACAGGTCCACCGGAACGGATTGGATGCCCGCCTGCAGGAACGTGGTCGCGATCGGATACTGCCACCACACGGTGGCCGCGAGCACGGCATACAGTCCCAGGCTCGGCTTGACGAGCCACTGGATCGACGGGGTGGCGACGAGATGCAGCCGCCACAGCACGTAGTTCACGGCGCCGTACTGCACCTGCAATAGCCATCGCCACACGACCACCGCCGCGACCTGCGGCATGGCCCACGGAAGGAGCAGGACCGCGCGGGCGAAGGGCCGGCCCCAGAACCGCTCGTGCAGCAACATCGCGGTGACGAGACCCAGGCCAAACGAGCCGAGCAGGTTGCCGAGCGCGAACAAAACCGTCACGCGGACGGAGTGCCAAAAGATCGGATCGGCCAGCAAGGCGGCGTAGTTCCCGAGGCCGACGAACGGCGGGTGCGGATCGAACCCGGCGCCGACATTGAAGAGGCTGTTGCGGAGCGTCACGCCGACCGGGTAGACGAGCACCAAGAGCGTCCAGAGCACGGTCGGCGCCATCATGGCGATCGCGAACACGCGGCGCTCGCGCCTCACGGCCGGACGCGCCCGATGACGCGGGAACGCCCCCGCCCCCGGCGCCACACCGCGCGGGAGGTCCGGCGGCTCAGGTGCGGATCAGCCGGCGCGCGGGCGCGCCGCCCTGCCGATTCGCGGCGGCCGCTCGTGACCGCAGTGCGGAAGCGGCGCCGGCGGCCACTAGCTGCGCCCGCCCGGAGGCAGCGTCTTGGCCCAGGCCTCGAGTTCGCGCTGGCATTCGTCCATCGCGACCTTGGGCGGCTTGCTGCCGGACCAGATGTCGCCGACGTGGTCGATAACCTTCGTCTGGAACGCCGTGGCGACGAGCTCGTATCCCGGAGGAAGGTAGCCGAAGCCGGTCGCGTACTTCGCCGCCAGCTCGGTCACGTACCGGTAGCCCGGATTGAGCCGCAGGAACGCGGCCGTGGGCGGCAGCGTCGTCCCGGGCACTTGGACCTCGACTTCGATCCACCGCTGCTGCCACTCGTCGCTCGTCGCGAGCGCAATGTAGTCCCACACCGCCTGCTTGTTGCCGTCCTTGCGGAGGATCGTGTAGAAGGCGCCCCCTGTGATCGCGGCGTGCGTCGGCGTCGGGCACGGCGCCATGCCGACGAACGGGTACAGCTTGGGATTGGCCGTCTTGACCTGGCCGAGGTCCCACGGCCCGTCGAACAGCATGGCGACCTTGCCTTCCGCGAACATCGTCCGCAACTGGTACCACCCCAGCCCCTTCGGCGCGAACGGCGCGTTGACAAACCGCATCATCTGCTCGAACCCCTGCACGGTCTTGGGCGCGTTGCACGTGATCGTCCCGTCCGCCCTGCTGAAGTCGCCGCCGTTCCCGAGCACCCACTGCATGCACGAGACGTACGACAGCAGCATCGCGGACGTGTCCACGTGCACCCCGAAGCCGTAGACGCCCGTCTTCTTGTAGATCTTGTCGGCGGCGTTGTACAGCTCGTCCAGCGTCCGGGGGATATCCACGCCGGCCTGCTGGAGCAGCTGCTGATTGTACAGCAGCCCCTGCGGCGAGGCCGTCAGCGCGACGCCGTAGTTCTTGCCGTTCTTTCGCGCAAACCGCTGCAACAGCACGAGCTTGTTCTTGAAGGGCGCCTTGTCGAGCCACGGGTCCAGCGGCTCCAGGAGATCCAGGTGCATGTACTGCGGCATCTGCGTCGTAAACAGCGGCAGGATATCGGGCACCTGCCCGCTCTGCACCTCGGTAAAGATCTTTTCCACGTACTGGCCCGCGGGCAGCTGGATCAAGTCGACCTGCGTGCCCGGGTGCGCCTGCGAGTACGCCGCGCTGAGATCGCGGAAATATTTTCCCGTGCTCGGCTCGCTGAACATCCAGCTCGGGTACGAAAGCGTGAGCGACGCGGCCGATGCCGCGCCGGGGTCCAGAAACGTTTCGGCCGAGCGCGCGGCGGCCCAGCCCAGTCCCAGGGCGGCGGTTTGCCGCAGCAGGCGTCGCCGGTTCATTGACGTGCGCGACCACGCGGGCATGCTCATAGACGCACTCCCTCCCGGGAATCGTGAAACGGCCTCACACGAGACCTAGATAGGAAGGAAATACACTCCGCGGGGGCCCAAGCCCTGCTCAGCCGCGCGGGCGTGGGGAATCATCGACTTCCCATTGGATCCGCGCCGTGCGATCCGCCCGCGCCGTAAGTCGGGCTCGGGATCGCGCCGGCGCGACGCACTCCCGGGCCGGCGGCAAGCGCTCACGAGCCGTCGCCAGTCCCCGTCGACCCCGTGAACGATGCGGGCTACCGCAAAGGGGACGGCGGGCTCAACGTCGCGAGGCTATTGCTGCGCGGCGGCCGAATCGGCGCTCCACGGAGCCACCACCACCCGCGCCCGTGTCGCCACGTTTACGCCGAGGCCGCTCTCGCGCATGCGGTCCAGGAATCCCCCGCGCGTCTGGAGCACCGACAGCAGCAGCTGCGGATCACCGACCGCCGTGATGTGAAACGGTGCGACCATCCGGCGGCCGTCGATCACAATGGTAGGACCGGAAGACAAGATGGTGGTCCGCGCGGTAATGCGCGCCCCGTTCACCGCCACGCCGCGCGCGCCGCCATACCAGAGCAACATCTCCAGCAACAGCAGGTCACTGTCCTGGACGAGCGCCTCGCTGGGATTTTGGTCGGGACCGAGCGTCCGGGTCGAGTCGGACAGCGTGATCTCGATGCCCGGACCGATCACGGGCGTCAGTCCGGCCAGAAACGCCAGCCGGTCCGAGGCCTGGTGCGCTCGCACGGCCGCGACCGCGGCGACGCCGGCCACGGTCCACCCCGCCGCCGCGAGCAGGATCCAGGGCGCGAGCCCCGTGCGCAACCCTCGAAGCCACGACGGCGGCGCCAGCCACGACCGTCCACGCGAATGGACGTCAGTTGCCATGGTAATCCCTGTCCCTTCTGCATCCCGCCCAACGGTCCACGTCCGCCGTCAATTCCCGAACAGGACCGTTTATGCGGGGGTGGCAAGATCGACGCGCGCAAATCATACGAGCGAACCCGCACCGAGGAGGGATGCATTGTCTTGGTCGCGCGGCCGAGAGACCGCCGAGCATAATCACCGATGAATTCGAACCACACCAGTTCACTCCAACATTACCCATCCCCGGGCCGAAGCTAACGAGCCGCGGAGCGCGGTCACCTTGACACTCCATCGGCGCCCCGAGTATCCTACGTGTGCCGGGAATTCGTTGCCGAAGTGGCGGAATTGGCAGACGCGCTACGTTCAGGGCGTAGTGGGCGAAAGCCCGTGGGAGTTCGAGTCTCCCCTTCGGCACCACAGGTATCCGGGCATCCTCCGTCATACCGCGCTGCCTATGTATACGGATCCGGATGGCGGCCGGTGCCATCGACTGGCGGGGTCGCCGCGCTTGCGGGGTCGGGTCGGCTGATGGCGTGGATCGCGCGGCCGAGCACCCCCGGCGCGGTGCCGGGCCTCCCCGGGCGCCGGGCCTAACCACGATGGCCCGCCTGGCGTTGTGGGTCAGGTGCGCGGCGTGCGGCCGTGAGTTCGATACCGGCATCCGCATGGCGGCGCGCAACTTCGCCAAGGGCACGTTCGCGGCCAACTACCATACGTGCCCCCGGTGCGGGGCGCGCGGCACCTACCGCAAGGGGGACTACGTGACACGGGATGACGCCGGCGCGCCGCCGGCGGCGTCGGGCTGAGCCTCGGCGCGCCGGTTGCCCTCGCGTTTTGCCGGAGCGTATAATGAACGCGTCACGGCACTACTCCCCGCAATCGAGGCGCAAGCGCAGCAGTGTCTCCAAAGCCCGAGAGGAGGGACGGCTCATGGCGAAGTTTGAGGCGAAGAAGTTTCGATCGTTCGACGTCGAGCTGAACGGCATCAGCAAGAAGACGATGGAAGAGCATTACAAACTGTACCAGGGCTACGTCGCCAAGTCCAACGAGATCCTGGACCGGCTGGCAAGCGGCGGCGTGGACCTGTCCAAGGCCAACCCGACGTACTCGGAAGTCCGCGAGCTGAAGATCGAGCTATCCCGCGCGCTCGGAGGCGTGAAGAACCACGAGCTGTACTTCGAACATCTCGGGGGCAAGGGCGGCAAGCCGGCGGGCAAGGTGCTGGGTCTGCTCGAGAAGGCGTACGGATCGTTCGATGCGTGGAAGGCCGACCTGACGGCCACGGCCATGAGCGCCCGCGGGTGGGCCTGGACCGCATACGACTTCGACGCCGGCCAGGTGTTCAACTTCATCGGCGACGAGCAGAACACGTATCCGATCTGGAACTGCGCGCTGCTCGTCGCGCTCGACTGCTTCGAGCACGCCTACTTCATCGACTATGGAACGGCGAAGGCGCAGTACGTCGCGAAGTTCTTCGACAATTTGGACTGGACCGTGATCGGCAAGCGCGCGGACATGTTCCTGCCGTCCTGAGCGGGCGCACCGGACTCACGCGAAGCGGCGGGCCCAGGACGCGCACCCGGGGCCCGCCGCTTCGTGACCGTGTCGCGCGCCGGCCGCGGCACGGCCCCGCCCCCAGCAGGAGGTTCGAGCCGTGCACCGAAGCGGACCGTCGCCATGGGAATCCCGTTTACGAAGCCGTGCCCGGAATGCCAGGAAGAGATGGAACTGATCACGGCGGACGACGTCGGCGAGGTCGTCGTCTACGAATGCCCCGAGTGCGGGTATCAGGAAGAAAGCCGCGTCGAGCGTGAGGACGCCGACGACACCGAAGGCGCTCAGCCCGTCGATCCGCTCGAACTTCTCGAGGACGATCCGGCCGGCGAAGAGTCCGACGAGCTGCCCGACGCGGACGAGGCGGAGTAGCGCACCGCGCCGCCGACCACGGTCAGGGCCACCCGAATCTCGGGCAACTCTTCGGGCGGCACGGCGAACGGATCACGCGACAGCGCCACGAAATCCGCAACGTACCCCGGTAACAGCCTGCCCTTGATGCGTTCTTCGCCCGACGCGTAGGCCGCCCCCGCGGTGTACGCGTGGATCGCCTCGGCCACGGTGACGCGCTCCTCCGGATACCACGCCGGGCGCTCGGGTTCGTGCCGTCGCTTACGCGCGACCGCCGCGTAGATGCCGGCGAGCACGTCCGGCGTCTCCACCGGCGCGTCGGATCCGAACGCCAGGCGGGTCCCGCACCGCAGCAGCGACCGGAACGCGTAGGCCCCGCGGCTCCGCGTCCCCCAGTAGCGGTCGGCGATGTCGCGATCCTGCGTGCAATGGATCGGCTGCATCGAGGCAATGACGCCGAGCGACGCGAGACGCGGGAGATCTTGGGGGTGCAGCAGCTGCGCGTGCTCGATGCGGTGGCGCAACGCCGTCCCGTCCGCCGGCGGCGGCGCCGCCTCGATCGCGTCCAGGACGGACCGGTTGGCGCGATCGCCGATCGCGTGCACGACGGCGGCGATCCCGCATGCGGAGGCCCGGCCGATGAGGGCGCGGAGCTGCTCCGGGGTGCGCACCGCGACGCCCAGGTTGTCGGGCTGGCCGTCGTACGGCTCCAGCATGCTGGCCGTCTGCGAGCCGAGCGCGCCGTCGGAGAAGATCTTGACGCCGCCGATCCGCAGCACGGCATCCCCGAACCCGGTCCGGAGGCCGAGGCCGGCCGCGGCCTCGAGCGACTCTTCGGGGATCGTCATCCACACGCGCAGCGTGAGCCCGCCCCGCGCCCGCAGGCGCTGGCACGCCGCCAGCACGTCGCCGCCTTCCATGACGTGGACGCCGGCGATGCCCGCGCGGTGCAGCACGGCCGCGGCATCCTGCACGGCCTGTTCGACATCCGCGGGCCCCGGCCGCCCGGCGGCGGCGGCGGCGAGATGGACGGCGCGTTCGGCCAGGAGTCCCGTGGGTTCTCCGGTCGCGGTGTCGCGGGCGATCACCCCGCCTTCGGGGTCCGGCGTGTCCCGCGTGATGCCCGCGAGCACGAGCGCGACGGAGTTGACCCACGCGGTGTGGCCGTCCTTGCTGCGGAGCACGACGGGATGCGCGCCGGTGACAGGATCGAGATCGTCCCGCCGCGGGAAGCGGCCCTCAGGCCAGAGGTTCTTGTCCCAACCGCCGCCGCGGATCCACGCCCCCGGCCGAGCCTCACGCGCGGCCGCGGCGACGCGGGCAACCGCGTCCCGGAGGGACGGGCAGGCCCGGAGGTCGACGTCGCGGAGCGAGAAGCCGAAACCGGCGAGGTGGATGTGACTGTCGGTGAACGCCGGCAGCACCGCGCATCCGTCGAGCGGCATCCTCGGGAACCGGGGGAACCGCGCCCGTAACTCGGCGGTGTCCCCGGCGGCAACAACACGCCCGCCGCAAACCGCGAGCGCGGCGCACGCGGCGCCGCCCGCGGCGTCCGTGTAGATCCGACCGCCCTCGAACAGCGTGCCCGCGGTCCCGTCCTCGCTCATCGCCGTGTGCTGCCTCCCGCCCACCAAGTGCGCCGCGTCTGCCGGTACGCGCCGGTGCGGCCGCGCGGCGCCCGCTACAAAGTGCGGAGCGTGTTCGCCAGTTCGACGGCGGCGAGGGCCGCGTCCTCGCCCTTGTTGCCGTGCGACCCCCCGCTTCGGTCCACGGCCTGCGCCAGCGTCTCGGTCGTGAGCACGCCGAACGTCACCGGGACGCGGGCGTCCAGCGCCACCCGATTGAGCCCGACCGTCGCGCCGAGCGCGACGTACCGATCATGAGCCGTCTCGCCGCGGATGACGCAGCCGAGACACACCACCGCGTGATAGCGGCCCGACGCCGCGAGCGCCTGCGCCACGATCGGCAGGTCGAACGCGCCGGGCGCCCACGCGACGTCGACGGCGTCCTCGCCCACGCCGCACCGGCGCAGTGCGTCGCGCGCGCCGGCGAGGAGCCGGCGCGTGATCTGCTCGTTGAACCGGCTCACCGCGACCGCGACGCGCAGCCCCGCACCGTCGTGCCGTCCCCGCTCCGGCATCGCGTTCCCTGTCACTCGAGATTGAGCAGGTGGCCGAGCTTGTGCCGCTTCGCCGCGAGGTACCGGTAGTTCTCGGGGTTGGGAGGGATCTCGATCGGCACGCGCTCCACCACCTCGATCCCGTACCCCTCGAGGCCCACGCGCTTCGCCGGATTGTTGGTCAGCAGCCGCACGCGCCGCAGCCCCAGGTCCGCCAGGATCTGCGCGCCGACCCCGTAGTCGCGCGGGTCCGGGGCGAAGCCGAGCAGCTCGTTCGCCTCCACGGTGTCCCGGCCGGCGTCCTGCAGCGCGTACGCGCGGATCTTGTTGGTGAGGCCGATGCCCCGGCCCTCCTGCCGGATGTAGACGAGGACGCCCCGGCCTTCCCGGGCGATGCGCGCGAGGGCGGTTCGAAGCTGGTCGCCGCAGTCGCACCGCATCGACCCAAACACCTCGCCGGTCAGGCACTCGGAGTGCATGCGGACCAGCACCGGCGCTTCCTGGGCGAGGTCGCCGAGCGCCAGCGCGAGGTGGCTGGCCCCGTCGAGCGTGTTCTCGTACACGACGGCGGTGAACTCCGCGACCCGCGTCGGCAGGCGCGTGACGCCTTCGCGCCGGACAAAACGGTCGCGCGCCAGGCGGTACCGGATCAGATCGCGCACGGCGATCAGCGGGAGCTCATGCCGCGCGGCAAACGCCGCCAGCTCCGGCAACCGCGCCATCGTCCCGTCGTCACTCATGATCTCGCACAGCACGCCCGCGGGCGCGAGCCCGGCGAGCGACGCCAGGTCCACCGCCGCTTCCGTGTGGCCGGCCCGCCGGAGCACGCCGCCCGGCGTAGCCCGCAGCGGGAAGACGTGGCCCGGACGCGACAGATGCTCGGGCCTCGTGGCGGGATCCACGAGCGCGCGGATGGTCGCGGCCCGATCATGGGCGGAGATGCCCGTGGTGATCTTGTCCCGCGCGCCGACCGACACGGTGAACGCGGTCCCCTGGTGAGACGTGTTGTGGGACACCATCTGCGGCAGATCCAGCGCCTCCAGCCGCTCCGCGGTGAGCGGGACGGTGACGAGGCCGCGCGCGTGCCGGAGCATGAAGTTGATCGCCTCGGGCGTGACACGCTCCGCCGCGATGCACAGGTCTCCCTCGTTTTCCCGATCCTCGTCGTCCACGATGATGACGAACCCGCCGTCGCGGACTCGTGCAATCGCCTGCTCCACGGTCGCCCATACGCCGGCCGCCGTCCTGGCGGTGCTCATGTCGGACGCCCCTCGTCCGCGGCTCCACGGGGTCGGGTGCCGGCGTACGCGCCGGCGAGCCGCTCCACGTACTTCGCGATCACGTCCATCTCGAGGTTGACCAAGGTCCCCGCCGCAACCCGGCCGAGCGTGGTCACGGCCGCCGTGTGCGGAATCACCGACACCCCGAACCGGCACGCGCCCACGGACGCCACCGTCAGGCTCACACCGTCCACGGCGATGGCGCCCTTCTCCACCACGTAGCGCGCGAGCGTGGGGGGGACCGCGATCTCGATCCACCAACTCTCACCCTCGGCCCGGCGCTCGAGCACGCGGCCGACCCCGTCCACGTGGCCCTGCACCAGGTGCCCGCCGAGACGGTCGCCGATGGCCAGGGGCCGCTCCAGGTTCACCCGGGCGCCCGGCGTGAGTTGCCCGAGCGTTGTGCGGCGCAGCGTCTCCGGCCCGAGCGTCGCCTCGAACAACGCGCCGCCCGCGCGGGTCACGGTGACGCAGACGCCGTTCACGGCGATGCTGTCGCCGGCGCGGCTCCCATCGAGGAACCCGCCGGCCTCGACCACGAGCCGGAGCGCGCCGTCACCCGGGATCACGGCGCGCACGATACCCGCGGCCTCGACGATGCCCGTGAACATCGCTACCCCCGGGCCTCCGTCCGGCCCCACGGTGCGTCCGTCGCCGCGTAGCCCTCGACCACCACGTCGCCGTCGAGCCGCCGGACCTCGACCCGCCCGAGCCGCGCGGCGTCCGCGAGGCGCTCCACCCCGCGGCCGGCAAGCGGCACCGGGGCCGGCCCGCCGATCAACATCGGCGCGACGAACACCATCACCTTGTCGATGAGGCGGGCGTCGGCGAACGCACCGAGCACGGCGCCGCCGCCTTCCACCAGCACGCTCAAGACCCCCCGCCGCCCGAGTTCCCGCAGGAGCGTCGCCGGGTCGACGCGCCCGTCGGGCGCGCCGGCGGTCACGACCTGGACCCCCATCGCTTCGAGCTTCGCCTTGGCCTCGGGGCGCGCGCGCGGTGTCGTCGCGACGAGCACGGGCGTGCCGTCGCGCGCGAGGACGCGGGCGTCGAGCGGGATGCGGAGCGTGCTGTCGAGCACGATGCGCGCCGGGTTGCGCGGCGCGGCCGCCGTGCGCGCGGTCAGCGCCGGGTTGTCCCGCAGCACGGTCCCCACGCCGACGAGGATCGCGTCGCACGCGGCGCGGAGTTCGTGCACGGCCGCGCGCGACGCCTCCCCGGAGATCCACCGAGACTCACCGGAGCGCGTCGCGATCCGGCCGTCCAGCGTCATGGCCCACTTCGCGGTCACGAACGGCACACCGAGGGTCCGGTGCTTGACGTACGCCTCGTTGATGCGCCGTGCCTGCGCTTCCGCGATGCCGACCTGGGTCACGAGCCCCGCTTCGGCCAGCCGCCGCAGCCCGCGCCCCTCCATCCGGCGATCGGGATCGACCATGGCCGCGACGACACGGTGGATGCCCGCACCGATGATCGCTTCGGTGCACGGCGGCGTCCGGCCCCAGTGCGCGCAGGGCTCCAGCGTCACGTACAGCGTCGCGCCCCGCGCGCGGGGCCCGGCCTCGCGCAGCGCAAAGACCTCCGCGTGCGGGTCGCCCGCCCGGGGATGGTACCCGCGGCCGACGATCTCGCCGCCCGCGACCACCACGGCCCCCACCATCGGGTTGGGACTCGTCGCGCCCGCGCCGTGCAGGGCAAGCGCGAGCGCCTCCCGCATGTACCGCTCGTCGTCGCGTTCGTGCGCCAAAAAAGAACCCCCGGGGCAACGTACGGCCTCGGGGCAAGCATGGCGCAGCTGCGCGTGCCTTCTCCATCCGGACTGTACCGTCGGCTCTGGACTCTCACCAGATCCTGCGACGCCGCGTGAACGCAGCGCCGCTCGCGGGCTGTACCGCCGATCGGGAATTGCCGGCGCCGGCCGGCTCACCCTGCCCCGAAGGCTGTGCGATCCTCTGTGGTTGTGGCGCCACTATAGCACGCGGCCGCCGGCCGCGCAACGCATGCGCCGCGCCGGCCGGTCGCGCCGCCGAGCCTCCGCACCCCGCGCAACGCGCGGCCGCCGCGCCGATGCTACGGCGCCGGGTGTTCGGGCTTCACTTCCTCGGCGATGTCGCCCGCCGTCCCCGCCGTCGCACGAAGCAGGTCATGCGGCGCGATCGCGAACACCGCGTTCGGCGCGCCGGCGGCGGCATACACCACCGGGTGCCCGAGCAGCGCGCGATCGACATACACAGGCAGCATGACCGTGTGGCCCAACGGCGGCACCCCTCCGATGCTGAAGCCCGTAGCCTCACGGGTCACCCGCGCCGAAGCCTTCTCCACGCGGGACGCACCGGCGAGCGCGGCGACCTTGCGCTCGTCCACGCGATTGGCGCCGGACGCCAGCACGAGAATCGGACGGCCGTCCGCGAGGAACACGAGCGACTTTACGATCTGCGCCACCGAGGTCCCCACCGCGCGTGCGGCGTCGTGGGCGGTGCGGGTGCTCGCGGGGTACTCCACGATGTCCGCCGGCAGGCGCCGTTCGGCCAGGGCTGCCCGAACGCGGGCCACGGCCCCGCCTGCCTCCGTCACTTGGACGCGGAGAAGCTCTTCACGTACAGGATCACGAGCCAGCGCTGCTGCGGCGTGAGCGAGCCTTCCCACGGCGGCATCGCGGATCCCGCCGCGCTGAACGGAGGGACGCTGCCGCCCTTGGTCACCCGCCAGAAGTAGTAGCCGTCGGGCAGCTTCGCGTGGATGGGGGTCTTGAAGTCCGCGGGCTTCGGGTTGAGCGCCGCCGCGGCCGGTCCGTCCCCCGCGCCTCCGGTGCCGTGGCACGGCGCGCAGTTGGCGTCGAACAGCTGCTTGCCGCTCGCCAGGTTCGCGGACGTTGCGGTGAGCGGGTCCTTGAGCTTCGCGTAGTCCGCGGGCGGCTCGGGGCGCGGAGCGTTCGCGTTCCGGGGATAGTCTGTCGTGGCCGCGAGCGCCGGTCCCGTGAACGGCGCGGACGACGCCGGGGACGACGCCGCGCCGGTCTGAGATTGCCCCGTGTGCGCCCGCATCGCCAAAATCTGTCGCCCCGTACAAGCGGTGAGGCCGAGGCACGCGAGCACAATCGCCCCGGCAAGATGCGCACGGGAAGACATATCCTACTCCACCCCCGAACGACAGGAAGAGGATCGCATACGCGGCGACACGGCACAAACTTTCCTGCCCGTGTGCTTATACGGCGGCGGGAAAATTCCCTGCGGCGATCCCACGGGGCCCGCTCGCGCCACTATCGCGCCTGGAGCAGTTTGTCGAGGCGCGCGGAGAGCGCATGCGCCGCATCCGGCCCGACAAACCCGCCGATCTGGGCGTCGCGGACGACGCCGTCCGCTCCTACGAACACGGTCGTCGGGAGGCCGATGATGCCGTACAGACGCAGGGGCCGGTCGTCGGGAGCGACGACGAGCGGGTAGTCGACATGGTAGCGAAGCGCAAAGCCGCGGGCGGCGTTAGGCTCGTCCTGGGCGTCCACGCCGACGAATGTGACGCCGCGCGGGCCATAGATCTTGGAGAGACGCACGAGGAGCGGGGTCTCGGCCTGGCACGGCCCGCACCACGACGCCCAGAAGTTGATGACGATCGGCCGGCCCCGGAAACTCCGCAGGTCCAGCGTGCCGCCGCCGTCGAGCCGCCGTAACGTCAGGTCGGGCGCGGGCTTGCCGAGGAGTGAGGATGCCGGCGGAGTCCCGGCCGGCCGGGCGGCGCGGCGGACCCAGTCCACGCCGGTCCACACCGCGACAACGAGCAGGCCCGTCGCGGCGCCCACGGCCGCGCTCCACAAGACGGGCGCCCGCCGCATTCGCCGCCGCCACGACGCGAACTCGCTCCTCACGGCGGCCCCGTCTCAGTAGGCCCGGGCGTAGTACACGACCTGCGTCCCCGGCGCTCCGCAGGCGAGGCACGCCCCGTCCGCGGCTTCGTCCACAATCACCCGAGGCGACGCGCCGCTGGCCTGGCGCAGTGCCGCCTCGCACGTGGCCGCGCCGCACCAGCGGACACGCACGAAGCCGCGGCGGCCGGCGATCGCCTCCACCAGCTCCGCCATCGTCGATGCCGGCACGATGTGCTCGTCGAGATAGCGCTTCGCCCGGTGAAACAGCTGGGTGCCGTACGCCTCCAGCGCCTCGCTCACGGCCGCCTCGATTCGCTCGAGCGCCGCCGTGTCCTTGGCGCCGGCCCGCGGCACGAGCACCGCCTGGCGCCGGGCAAGATCGCGGGGGCCCAGCTCCACCCGGAGGGGGACGCCGCGCATCTCCCAGTCGTTGAACTTGTACCCGGGCGTGACCTCGGTCCGGTCGTCGAGCCGCGCGCGCACGCCGGCGGCCGCAAGCCGCCGGGCCAGGGCGCGCGCCTCCTCGAGCACCGCGTCACGTTCCTTACCGCTCAGGATCGGGACGATGACCACCTGGAACGGAGCGACCCGCGGCGGGAGCGCCAGCCCCCGATCGTCCCCGTGCACCATGATCAGGCCGCCGAGCAGGCGCCAGCTGACGCCCCACGACGTCGTGTACGCGTACTTCTCCGCGTTGTCGCTGTCGAGAAACTTGATGCCGAAGGCGCGCGCGAAGTTTTGCCCCAGGTTGTGCGAGGTGCCCGACTGCAGCGCCTGGCCGTCGGGCATCAAGGCCTCGATGGTGTAGGAGTGCGCCGCGCCGGGGAACTTCTCGCTCTCCGGCTTTCGCCCGGCCAGCACCGGGATCGCCAGGTCGCGCTCCGCGAAGTCGCGGTACACGTCGAGCATCTGGCGCGCTTCCGCCTCAGCTTCCTCCTCGGTCCGATGCGCCGTATGCCCCTCCTGCCAGAGGAACTCCATCGTCCGGAGGAACGGGCGCGTGGCTTTTTCCCAACGGACGACGTTGTTCCACAGGTTGATCAGCACCGGCAGGTCGCGGTACGACCGGATCCAGCGCGCGTACATATGGCCCACGATCGTCTCCGACGTAGGCCGCACGCCGAGCGGTTCGGTCAGCTCGGCGCCGCCGCCGCGCGTGACCCACGCGATCTCCGGCGCGAAGCCCTCCACGTGCTCCGCCTCGCGCGCGAAGAACCCCTGCGGGATAAAGAGAGGAAAGTAGGCGTTCGTGTGCCCGGTCGCCTTGAAGCGGCGGTCGAGCCCCTGCTGCATCAGCTCCCAGATCGTGTAGCCGTACGGCCGCACGACGATGCACCCTCGGACCGGCGCGTAATCCGCGAGCTCGGCCTTGAGGACGACCGCGGTGTACCAGTCCGAGAACTCGGCGTCCTTCGGCGGAATCTCCTTGACAAACCCCCCGTCCGCCGACGGTCGGCCGGCCGGCCGCGACATCCGCACCTCCTGACCCGGCGTCCCCGCGGAGCGTGACCCCCGGCCCCCGGAGCGCCACAATAGCGGAGCCTCCGCGTCCCGGGGGGACGGGAGGCTCCCTTCGTTTGTAGCACGCGCGTGGGGAGGCGTCAAACAATCCGCGCCGCTGCGCGCGGGGACGGCCCGCGCGATCAGGGCCGCTCGATCGGCGCTCCCACCAAGCTCCCCCACTCGGTCCACGAGCCGTCGTAGTTGCGCACCGTGGGATATCCGAGCAGCTTCGCCAGGGTGAACCACGTGAGCGACGACCGTTCACCGATGCGGCAGTACGCGATGACTTCCTTGTCGGGCGTGATCCCGCGGGACTCGTACAGCTGGCGCAGCTCCTCGGGCGACTTGAAGGTGCCGTCCTCGCGCACGTTGAGCCCCCACGGGATGTTCCGGGCGCCGGGGATGTGGCCGCCGCGCTGCGCGCCCTCCTGCGGATACGCCGGCATCGCAATGAGCTCGCCCGTGAACTCCTGCGGGCTTCGTACGTCGACGAGGACCGTCGCGGCGTTGCGTACCCGCGCCATCACGTGGTCCCGAAGCGCGCGGATGCCGGCATCGGGATTTTTGGCCCGGAACGTGGCGCGTGGATGGGACGGCACCTCGGCCGTCATGGGACGGCCCTCCGCGATCCACTTCGCCCGGCCGCCGTTGAGGATGCGCGCATGGTCCACGCCGTAGAGCGAGAGCAGCCAGTACGTGTAGGTCGCAAACCAGTTGTTCTTGTCGCCGTAGAGGATGATCGTGGACTCGTTGCCGATGCCGTGCGCGCCAAGCAGCGCCTCCAGCTGTTCCTTGGTGATCCAATCGCGCGTCACCGTGTCCTGGAGCTGCGTCTTCCAGTCGAAGTGGACGGCGCCGGGAATGTGTCCCTGACCGTACAGGCTCGTGTCCTCGGAGACCTCCACGATGCGGATCTGGGCGTCTCGCAGGTGATCATTCAGCCACGCGGTTTCGACGAGCACCTCCGGGTGCGCGTAAGAAGCGGGCATGAGTGCTCCCTCCCTCCCACATGATATCGGTGCGCCGCGGCGGCGCGAAGTGCGACACTCGGGGGGCGGAGACCAAGCCGTAACGGGGGCGTTGGGGGACGGCGCGAACAGAGGACCGCTGCCCGCCGGGGGCTAGCCTGGCCTCCGCTCAGGACAGATACATTGCCTCGGAACGTAGGGCCTGCGCACGCGCCGTTGCATCGCCGCTCGATCCATCTCTTAGCACCGCCGCCGCGGCGTGTCAAGCACTCCGCGCCGCGGCGGAGACGCTCAGGCGGGCGGTTTGTCGCCGAGGATGTCGGCCTGGAACGGGAGCACGCCGGGCACGAGCCACCGGGTCCACATCTGGTCGACCTTGGCCTGGAAGTAGTCGATGTCGTCGTCCGTAAAGTGCGCGAACCGCCCCTGCTTCAACAGGTAGTCGCGCACCGGCAACCGCTTCTGCCGCCCTTCCGCGATCTGCTTCGACTTGCCGTACAGCGCGAGGCGGTGGTCCAGGACCTCGAACAGGGGGAAGATCCCGGTCAGCACCGCGAGCTCGCCGAGTTCGTGGGACATCATCGGATCGTAGTCCCAGCCTTTCGGGCACGGATCGAACGAATGGATGAACGTCGGCCCGCCGATGCTGAGCGCCCGGCGGATCCGGTTCATGAAGTCCACGGCGTAGCTCGCGCAGACGGTGCCCACGTACCGGCACTCGGAATGGCCGGCCGCGAGCATCGCGGCCACGTTCTTCTTCCAGCGCCGGTGCAGGATGCGCTTCGCCTTGCCGGCGGGGCTGAACGACGTGTAGGCGCCGTAGGGCGTGCTGCCCGACGACTGGATGTCCGTGTTGGCGTACGACTCGTTGTCGTACAGCAGGATGAGGTGATTGTACTCCGTGTGCTGCAGCGCCGCGGAGATCGCCGACAGGCCCATGTCCACGCCGCCGCCGTCGCCGCAGAACGAGATGACGTTGATCGGCTCGCGCTTGATCTTGCCTTTGCGCATCAGCGCCTTGTACCCCGCCGCGGTGCCGACCGCCGCCGAGCCCGCGGACCCGAGCTGGGTGTGCATCCACGGCACGACCCACGGCGTGCTGTAATAGGTCGTGTTCGCCACGTACATGCAGCCGGTGCTGCCGAGGACGACGGTGCGCGGTCCCGCGGCTTTGACCATCAGCTTCATGACGAGCGCGGACTCGCACCCCTGGCACGTGCGGTGGCCCGACGTGTAATACTCCTCGAGGGGCACCCGCTTGACGCCCTTGAAAGGTTCCAGCACCGGCAGCGGCGCGGCCGTCATCTCAGAGCTGTCCATGGCGTTCCCTCCCGCGGTGACGCGTGCCGGCGGCCCAGCGCACCGCGCCGCCGGCGGCCCGTCACGATCTCACGCCGATCCAGAGCGTGTCGCGCGGCGCGGCGCCGCTCTCGGCGGCCCGGCGCGTCAGCTCAAACATCTCCCGGACGTTGGGGATCGTCACCTCCCGGCCGCCCAGCCCGCTGATGAAGCTTGCGACGGGGGGCCGGCGGTCCTGCGCATACAGCGTGGCGCGGATCTCGTTGGCCAGCACCCCGCTGTGGAACGGCGATCCCATCGAGAAGTCGCGGTCCACGACGCCGATCGCCGCAAACCGCGAGAGCAGCGCCCCGAGCCCCTCGTAGTCGAACGGGCGGAACCACCGTACCCGCACGAACCCGACCTTCTGTCCCTCCGCGCGCAGCTTGCGCACCACGACGCGGACGGGCATGGAGAGCGTCCCCATACCCACGAGCACGATCTCCGCGTCGTCCGTGTAGTACTCCTCGAAGAACGGACTGCCGTCGCCCCGGCCGAAGATCGCCCGAAAGTCGCGCCACGCCTCCTCGATGACGCCGGGCGCCTGGCGCATCGCCTCGTCCGTCTGACGCCGGATCTCCATCAGCCAGTCCTCGTTCACCTGAGGCGCAATCGTGATGGGGTTGTCGGGGTGCAGCACCAGCTTGCCGCGATCGTACGGGGGGAGAAACCGGTCCACCCAGGCGCGCGGCGGCACCCGGACGAGCGACTGCGAGTGCGTCAGGAACGCGCCGTCCGTGCTGATCGCCACCGGCAGGTAGACGCGCCGGTCCTCGGCGACGCGATACGCCAGGAGCGTCGTGTCCAGCGCTTCTTGCGCGGTATCGACCCAGACGTGGAGCCAGCCCAGATCGCGCGCCGCCAGCGCATCGTTGTGCTCCGTGCCAAACGCGCCCGGGTCGTCGAGCGCGCGGTTGCCGACCATCGCGACGAGCGGCAGCCGCAGCGCCGGCGTGACGGCGATCGCCTCGAAGGCGTAGCACCAGCCGACCCCGCTGCTGCCGCAGAGCGCGCGCGCCCCCACGGCCGACGCGTGCTTGGCGATCTCGAACTGGCTGTGCTCGCTCTCCGCGACGATGTACTCCGCGTCCTGCTCACCGTCCGCGATCTGCTTTGCCACGTACTGCATCAACGTATCGTAAGGGCGGATCGGGTAGGCCGTGAGCACGTCGACATCCACGAGCTTGGTGGCGACCGCCACCGCCTCGCTGCCGCTGATCAGGGCTTCCTGCTCCACCTCCGCCGCCTGGACGGCGGCCGCGTCCGCGTCCACTACTCGCCACCCCCTTCGCCGCCGGCGCCGGCCCGGAGCTTCGCGATCTGCTCCTGGTACTGCCCGCGGTATCGAAACCCGTGCGACCGCTCGGATTGGCCGGCCAGCATCCCGCGCACCCACGCGGCGTAGGCGGCCGGATCCGCCTTGTAGCGTTCCCACTGGCTCCGGTGATCCGTGAACGCCGCCTCGTTGACCATGGTGATGCAGTCGTCCACGGGGCACACCGCCGCGCAGACCCCGCAGCCGCAGCAGGCGTCCGCGTTGAGGTCGTACGTCTGCTCGGGAGTGACGTCGAAACACCCGTCCGGACACTGCAGCCAGCACAACGTGCACTTCACGCACTTCTCGAAGTCGACGACCGGCCGCATCGTGCGGGTGGAAAACTTCTTGAAGTAGGGGTTGCGCGCCGGCCGGTAGCCGCCCACCTCCCCGCCCACGCGCATCGGCGCTCCGAGCGGCATGCCCTCGACGGTGACGCCTTCGCGCATCGCCGTCCACCCCGGCAGCGTGAACGTGTAGGGCACCTCGGGGTTGCCTTCGTCCGGGCGCACGACCCGCACCTCGGTCTGCTCGTACGCGCGGCGGGCCGAGGTCACCTTGAGGTCGTCCTTCCATTCCTCCTTGATCGCCGCGAGCATCGCCTCCAGGCTCACGAGCTCGGGACACACCTTGGCCAGCGTGCCGAGCACGCGGACGTCCGTGTGGTCGTTCTTGTAGACCCACAGGCCGGAGAAGCTTGGAATGGCCGGGATGACGGCGAGCCGGTACGGGAAGGGCTTGCGATGGCAAAACTCGACGATCGCGTCCGCCGGCAGCGTCGACGTGACCACCAGGACGCCGTCCGGCCGGACCTTTTGGTTGATGGGCTGGAGTCCGTACCAGGCCCACGACTCCACGCCCTTGCACAGCGTGTCGTCGACCGCGATCGTCACATCGGTCTCGGCGGGCTCGTACTGCGCCATGCTGAGCTCGAGCTCATCTTGATCGGGCGCGACGATCGCGAAGTTCTTCGCCGGCACGCCGTTGCGCTCGGGCGAGTCGCCGTACCGCCCGAACGCGATCCCGACTTTGCCGCCACGGCGTGCGGCGAGCACCACGCCGCGGCTGATGTTCTTCGCGAGCGTCTTCTGAAAGATCCCGCGATAGACGATCTCCACGGACACCGTGCGTCCCATCGATGGCACCTCCGTGTGCTCGCGCCCGCGGGACCGCGCGGCCCGCGGACGCGTCAGACCCCGCGCGACTCCCCGGCGGCCGCCGCGCCATCCGACGGCTCGCGCGAGGCCGGCGGCAGGTCGGCGAACAGCACCGCCTCGATCTCCTCGATGTGTGTCCGCATGCGCTCGGCGGCGGCGTCGGGATCCCGGTCGCGAATCGCGTCGAGAATCCGGCGGTGGCCCTCGAGCGACTTCTCCGCGCGTCCCGCCCCCTGCAGCGACCGGACGCGGCTCTCGCGCAACAGGTCCATCAGGATGTCGATCGTGCGGAGGACGACCTGGTTCTTCGCGGCCCGGGCGATCTGGTAATGGAACGCGTTGTCCTCGTCGATGGCGATGTCGCCGGCGCGAACCCGCGCCGCCTGCGCCGCGACGATCTCCTCCAGCCGCCGGACGTCGGCCGCGGTGGCACGAAACGCCGCCGCGCGCGCCAGCGGCGGCTCGAGCATCTTGCGCATGTCGAAGAGATCCGCCGCGGCGTGCTTGAACGCGGCGACGGCCTCGGCGAGCGGGGCGACAATGGCGTCGATGGAGACGGCCTTGACAACGGTCCCCTCGCCGTGCCGGGGCTCCACGAGCCCGCGCACCTCGAGCACGCGAATCGCGTCCCGGACCGACGTACGGCTCACGCCGAAGACCTCGGCCAGCTCACGCTCCGGCGGGAGCCGGTCCCCGGGCCCGAGACGGCCCTCGGCGATGAGCCGGTGGATCTGCGCGGCGATGTCCGCGTACACTTTCGTCTTGCGAACGGGCTCGAGCGCGTCTCGAACCGCCTGGGCCGGCAGCGGAGGAAGCGGTACGCTTGACACGGCGCGGTTTGCTCCTCAGAGCTGGTTCAGTGGTCCAACCACTTAGAGTATAAACAACTCTCCCGGGGCTCGTCAACGAGCCGCACGTCCTCGAACGTCCTCGAAGCATCCTACAGCCGCAGGGTCCAGGTTTCGCGCATCAGCCGCCCGAACGCCCCATCGGCACGCCGGCGGATCACGCGGAATCCGCCGCGCGCAAGCAGCCCCCGCGCCGCCCGGAATTCCCGGGCCGCGTCGGCCCGGATATGCCGGTACCCGGCCTCGCCCGCGAACCGCACGCAAGCGTCGAGGAGACGGGCGCCGAGCCCCGCCCCGCGGGCCCACGGCTCGACAAACAGCAAGCGCGCGGCTGCCGCGGTGCCGGACTGCCGCATCACGAGAGCGCCGCCCGCGCGGATACCGCCGTGCTCCGCGACCCAGCATCGGGAGCCGTTGCGATCTGCATCGCGCAAAAACTTCGCCGCGGTCTCCGCCACGCGGGCCTCGAACCGCGGGCCGAGCCCGTACTCCTGCACGCACAACGCGCCGTGCCGGTAGGCGATCCACCCGAGATCTCCCGGTCCGTGCAGCCGCAACAGCGTCGGAGGCGCCGCAGACGGCGCCTCCAGCAACCGCTCGATGGTCTGCATGGCGTCCACGAGGCGGTCCTGGAGTCCGGGCGCCAGGCCCCGCAGCAGGGAGACGATCTCGTCGCGCTGGCGGCTGGAGAGCGGGACAAACACATCCCGGCCCCGCGGCGTCAACGACAGCAACATTTCGCGCCCGTCCGCCCCCGACGGTGTGCGCGCGACGAGACGCCGCGCTTCGAAGTTCCGGAGGATGCGGCTCAGGTACCCCGGGTCGAGCGACAGGTCGCGGCTGAGTGCCGCGGCCGTGAGCGTCTCGCGGTGCGCCAGCTCGTACAGGACGCGCACCTGCGCCAGCGAAAACCGGCTGCCGAGGAACCCCGGGCGGAGCACGCCGATTCTGCGGGTGTAGAATCGGTTGAACCGGCGGATCGCGGCAACACGCTGTTCCAGGTCCGCCTCAACCGCCGGTCTCATCGCCCAGCACCACCTCGTAGTGCTGCGCCCGGCGGTCGTACTGCGCGAGCAGCGCGGCGGCCTCGTCGGCGACGACCGCCTGCTCGACATCGGACCCGGCAAAGCCGCGGACGGCGTCGAGCGATCGCCACAGGGTGACCACGGCGACCTCCACCACGCCGGACACCGGTCGCTCGAGCAGGAACATGCGCACGTATCCGGGCTGCCGCCGCAGCGCGGGCAGCACGTGGGCGCGCACATGGTCGGCGTAGGCACGCGCCCGGTCGGGCGCCGCCTGCGCGCGCCAAACGCGGGCGATCACCGGCCGCGCCCCGGCCGGGGCGGCTCCAGGTCGTTGCCCACCACGACCGCCCACGGCCGCACCTTCCATCGCGCGACGAGCCCGCCGGTCACGTACGGATCGGCCTCGGCAAAGCGCTCCGCCGCGCCGCGGTCCGCGCACCGGAACACGAGCAGTGCCTCGTCCGCGGGCTCACCCACCGCCCCGGCGAGCACCAGCTCGCCGCGCTCGTACGCGTCCCGCACCAGACGGAGGTGCTCGCCACGGTACGGCGCGCGCCTGCCGACGAAGTTCTCGACGACCTCGTAGGTCAGGACCCAGAAGTTCATCGTACGACCTCCCCCGCCGCGAGCCGGATCTCCAAGCGGCGGTTCGCCTTGCCTTTGTTCTCCGTCTTCACGATCTTGAGGGCCCCGATCTCGCGGGCGCTGGCGACGTGCGTGCCGCCGTCGGCCTGCGCGTCGTACCCTTCGATCTCCACCACCCGGATCCGGTCGAGATCGCGGGGCACGGTATCCCGGGCGAGCCGCACGAGATCCAACCGTTCGAACTCGTCCCGCGTCACAAACCGCACCGTGATGCGGGGGCCCACGGCGATCACACGATTCGCCTCCTGCTCCACGGCCGCCACGCGATCCCTGCTGAGATCCTCGAGGGCAAAGTCCATGCGGGCGCGGTCGGGATAGATGGCGCCGCCCGTGACCAGGGCGCCGAACAACCGGTAGACCGCGCCCACGAGAATGTGGAGCGCCGAGTGATGGCGCATGATCGCGTACCGCCGGTCCCAGTCCAGGACCGCGGTGACCGCGGCGCCCGGCGGCGGGCCGTCGCCGTCGAGGACGTGCCAGACGTCCGGCCCGGCGCGCCGCACCTCCACGACCCGTCGCTCGCCGCCCGGCCATCGCATCCACCCGAGGTCCGGCGGCTGGCCGCCGCCGCCGGGGAAACACACGGTTCGGTCGAGCACCACGGCCGGCCCGTCGGCGGCTGTGACGGCGGCCGCAGTCTCGCGCAGGTACGCGTCGTGGAGGTACAGGAGCTCCGTCATGGGCACCACCGGGGGCGCGCGAGATGTCGCCATCGTCGCATAATTAGTTGACAATCGTCAACTATTTCACGACGACCCCGCGGGTGGCGCGGCGTGGAGGGAGACAGAGGAGGAAGCGGGCGGACCGGTGCGACGGAGCGCGTGACGCTAGGGAGAGCCGCCTTCGCCCGGCGACGCGGGAGCGCCGGTCGGGAGCCCCGGCACGAGCTCGCCTCTGACCTGCGTGGAGTGCCCGCGGAACAGCGCGATCACCCTGCCCGTCTGGTCGGTGACCGTGACGTCGCACGTGCCGGACCGCGCGCCGCGATGCCGCTCCGCGGCCGAGGCGGTCAGGACGTCGCCCTCGCGGGCCGGCGCGATGAACGTGATGAGGCAGTTGTTGGCGACCGTAACGCGGTTGTGCGAGTTGCAGGCGAACGCGAACGCGGAGTCCGCGAGGGAGAAGATCAACCCCCCGTGGCAAACGAGGTGCCCGTTGCACATGTCGGGCCGCACCGGCATGCGGAGCACGGCGCGGCCCGGCCCGACCTCGAGCACTTCCATGCCGAGCGCCTGGCTGGCGCGATCCCGCGCCCACATGGCGTCGCGGGCCGCTTCGGCGATCGATTGCGGCGTCAACCTGCGGCTCATGCCCACCCGGCCGTCGATGCACGCGGCCGGGGTACGGCTTCGTGAGCGGGCGGGCCGCGGTCCTGCCGCGCACCCGCGGACCGGCGCCGCGGCGTCCCATGCTATCATAGCCACGTGATGACGACGGCAACCGACCGAAAGCGGCAGCCGCCGGTCCAGAAGGGCCGGGACGTGGCCCTCGACATCGACCGCCTCGCGTACGGCGGGCGGGGCGTCGGGCGCGTCGACGGCTTCGTCGTGTTTGTCCCCGGCACCGCGCCGGGCGACCGCGTGCGCGCGCGCCCATGGCGGGTCAAACGCGGGTACGCCGAGGCCGACCTCGTCGCCGTGGAGCGCCCCTCACCACACCGCACGCCGCCGCCCTGCCCGCACTTCGGACCCTGCGGCGGCTGCGTCTGGCAGCACGTTGCCTACGAGACGCAGGCCGCGGCCAAGGAATCGATCGTGCGGGAGAGCCTGACGCACCTCGCCGGCGCCGCGCCGGTGTCCGTGCGGCCGATCATCGCGATGGCGGAACCGTGGCGCTATCGCAACAAGATGGAGTTTACGTTTCATCCCACCGGTGTGCTCGGCCTCCACCGCCGGGGCGCCTTCGATCGCATCACCCCGATCGAGTCGTGCCTCCTGCAGTCCCGCGCGGCGAACGGCATCTTGTCCGCCGTGCGCGCGTTCGCGGCGACCTCAGCGCTCTCCCGGTATGCTCCGCGCGAGCGGGCCGGGCTGCTGCGCCAGCTCGTGATCAGGGAAGCCGCGGCCACGGGGGAGCTCATGGCCGCGATCGTGACGACCGCGCCGGAGGTGCCGGCGTTGCGCGCGCTTGCGGAGCGTCTCGTGGCGGGCGAACCGCGGATCGCGGGGGTGCTCCACGCCGTCAATCCGGGCCCCTCCGACGGTCTGCCGTTTGCGAGCATCACCGTCCTGGCCGGGCGGCCGTACATCGTCGACGCGATCGACGGACTCCGGTTTCGCATCGGCCTCGAGACGTTCTTCCAGACCAACACGGCGCAGGCGGAGCAGCTCGTGCACGTCGTCCGGGAATTTGCCCGGCTCGGCGGCGGCGAGGCGGTCTACGACCTCTACTGCGGGGTGGGGACGTTTTCCCTGGCGCTCGCCCGGCGCGCGGCGCGTGTCTACGGGGTCGAGATCGCGGCGGCGGCCGTCGAGGCGGCCGCGGAGAACGCCGCGCTCAACGGCCTCGCAAATGTCGAGTTTACGAGCGGCGACGTGCGCAGGGCTCTCCCCGCGCTCGCCGCGCGCACGGGTCGGCCCGACCTCGTGCTGCTCGATCCGCCGCGCGGCGGCGCGGGCGGGCGGGTGATGCGGCGAGTGATGGAGACCCAGGCGCCGCGGGTCATCTATGTCTCGTGCAATCCCACGACGCTCGCCCCGGATCTCAAGGAACTGCTCGCCGGCGGGTACGCGCTCCGGGCGGTGCAGCCCATCGACCTGTTCCCTCACACGCACCACGTGGAGTGCGTCGCGCTCCTGGAGCGGGCCTCCTAGGGAGCGCCGCGGGTCGAGGCCCCGCGCGGCCGGCGCGCCCGGTCAGCCGCGGGCCAACCGTGCCAAGAGCGGCATGACATCCGTGCCCCGCAGCGTCCCGAGGCTTCCCCGCGCGCACGCGGCCTCATTGAACACCCGGCTTCCGTCAGAAGCGACGCCGTGCCCGGCGACGAGCAGCGGCACCGGATCGTCCGAGTGGCGCCCCAGAATGCACGGCGTCGCATGGTCGGCGGTGACCGCGATGACCACCTCGTCCAGGGACACGTCCCCGAGCAGCGTGCCGAAGAAGGCGCGGTCGATGGCCTCGATCACCTGCGTCTTTGCCCGGCAGTCCTTGTCATGCCCCGGCTCGTCGGGGCCCTTGAGGTGCATGTACAGGCCGCCGTGCGACCGATATTCGCGCGCGGCCGTGCGCGCCCACTCCGCGTAGACGCGCTCCTTGTCGGCGCCGCTCGGCGGCACCGGGATCACGGTCATTCCGGTGAGCTGGGCGATGCCGCGTTCGACCGGCATTTCGACGAAGCACCCGAAGCCGATGCCGAACCGCTCGGCGATGGGGGGCATCTTGGGCAGGTGGTCGCCGGCATCGCGCACGAGCAGCAGGTTCGCGGGCGGGCGGCCGCGCTGCCGCCGGCGCTCGTTGACGGGATGGTGCTCCAGCACCTCGCGAGCACGGTCCGAGAACTCGTTGACCAGGAGCGCGGCGGTCCGGGCCTCCTCGCTCTCGTCGAGCGGCCGGCACCGCTCGACCTCGTTGCCGACCGTGACATTGGCCACGCCGAGGCCGTCGCCGACGCGCCCGTAGGCGGGATCCGTGTTGCTGATCTTCGCGGACAGGCGCCCGCCCCTCCGCCGGATGACGACCGCGGCGCGGTGGGCCACGCTGGCCCGCACCTCGAGATCCGCCGGGGCCGAGTGGAGGCGCACGTCCCGGGTGACTGCCTCCGCCAGTTCCCGCGCGTCGTCGGACGCCAAGTCCCGCCCCGCGCGACGATCGAGGATGACCCGGCCCTCGCCGCCGGTCGCGAAATTGGCGCGGAGCGCGAGGTCGCCGTCCTGGAACGCCATGCCCGACCCCACCGCCTCCAGGACCCCGCGGCCGGTATGGTACGTGAACGGATCGTAGCCCAGGATCGCGGTGACCGCGACGTCGGACTCGGGCGCGATGCCCGGACCCACCGTCTGCACGACGCCGGTGCGTCCCTCGAGCGTCAGGGCGCCGAGGAACGGCACGGCCGCGGCTTCGAGCGGGGTGCGGTTGCCGAGGGCGGGGACGGGCCGGTCCGCGAGCCCGTCCAGCACGACGTAGAGCACGTGGGTCATCGGGCGCCTCCACGAAGCCGCGCGAGGAGGTCGCGGCTGAGGACGCCGCGGCACACTTCCTCCACCGGGCCGGTCAAGCGGATGGAGTAGTCGGACGCGACCTCGACGCGCAACAGACCGCCGGGGCTCCGGACGGCGACCCGGCGGCCGGTGAAGTCGTGGCGGACACACGCCGCCGCCACGGCGCTGGAACTGGTGCCCGATGCCATGGTCTCGCCGGCGCCGCGCTCCCAGATGCGAATGGTGACCCGGCTCGGCGAGTCCACGCGGACGAACTGTACGTTCGTGCGTTGGGGGAACATCCGATGGTGCTCGAGCGCCGGCCCGAGGCGTGCCAGATCGACCGACGCCGGATCGTCCACGAACACCACGCAGTGAGGGTTGCCGACCGAAACGGCCGTGACCTCCAGCGCTTCCCCGTCGACGGTGATCCGCTCGCCGAGGATCTCGCGGTCGGGTCCCGTGGCCGGCACCTCGCGGCTGCGAAACGTCGCGCGGCCCATCCCGGCCGTGATCGCCGCGACGCGGCCGCGCCGCACGTCGAGCGCGACGGGCACCACGCCGCCCTTGGTGTCCACGCGAAACACCCGACGGCGCGTGTACCCGTGGTCCCACAGGCACTTCGCGAAAATGCGGATGCCGTTGCCGCTCTTCTCCGCCTCGCTGCCGTCGGGATTGAAGATCCGAAGGCCGAACTCCGCGCGGCGGCTCCGCTGCAGCGTCAGGATGCCGTCCGACCCCACCCCGAGATGGCGGTGACAGATCAGGCGGATCGAGCGCGGGGTCAGCCGGATCCCCAGCGTCCGAGGATCCACGACCAGGTAGTCGTTGCCGAGACCGTGTCCCTTGATGTATTCGTTCCGCCGGAGGGGAGGCATCGCTACACGCCCGGACCGCGGCGGGTACGCGCCCGCCGGCGCGCGCTCGCAATGACGCGCCGCAGGAGATCCGGAAATCCGATGCCGGCGGCCTGGGCGGCGCGCGGGATCAGGCTCCCCTCGCTCAGGCCTGGAATCGTGTTGGCTTCCAGGACGATGATGTTGCCGGCGGCGAGAAACATGTCCACCCGGGAAAATCCCTCGCAGCCGATCACGCGGTGCACGCGGAGCGCGATCGCCTGAGCCCGTTCCGCGGCCGCAGCCGGAATGCGGGCCGGCACGATCTCCTCGGAGGCGCCGGGCACGTACTTGGCTTCATACGTGAAGAATTCGCGGTGCGGAACGATCTCGATGACCGGGAGCGCCTGAGGCTCGCCGCTCGCCGGCTCGTCGACGATGGCGCAGGTCAGTTCCGTACCGTGGAGGTGCTCTTCGATCAGCACGAGCTCGCCGTAGCCGAAGGCGTCGTCGACGGCGGCCGCCAGCGCCGCCTCGTCGCGGGCAATGGCCACGCCGAGGCTGGACCCGACCGCGTTCGGCTTCACCACGCACGGATAGCCGAGGTCGCGCCCGACCCGCGCCGCGATCGCGGCGCGGTCGGCGGCCCAGCGGGTCCGCTCCACCGGCAGGTAGGCCGGCACGGGAATACCGTTGGCCTGGAGCACCTGGCGGCTGCGCAGCTTATCCATCGCGAGCGCGCTCGCGAGCACGCCCGACCCAGTGTACGGAATGCCGAGAAGCTCCAGCATCCCCTGAATGGTGCCGTCCTCGCCGTACGGCCCGTGCATCGCGATAAAGGCGACGTCGACCGCGCCGCCGCCGACGACCTCGCCGATCTGCCGGGCCTCGCGGACCAGCGACGTCCCGGGCGCCGGGCCCGGCGGCGGCGCCGCCGGGGATCCGTCCCCCGCGCCCGGCAACCGGAGCAGGTCCGGACGCGGAAGCCAGTGGCCCTCCGTCGTGATCTCGACCGGCAGGACATCGAACTCGGCGGCATCCAGCGCGGCGATCACACGCGTCCCGCTCCACCACGACACCTGGCGCTCGGGCGACGGACCGCCGAGCAGCACGGCGACGCGCACACGCCGGGGCCCGCGGGGGCTGGACTCGCCAGGGAGAGCGTCGGAGCGGGCGGACATGACTCGCGGGCGTTGTTCGGGAACGAAGGAGCAATCCCTTCCGGCGTGGTAGCGTCGGAGCGTGGCGGTTGTGCGCGGCGTCATCTTCGATCTCGGCAGCACCCTCATTCGCCGCACGGGCCTCGAGCTGGAGCAGGCCAAGTGCGCGGCGCTGGCCGCCTGGGCGGCGTCGGCGCTCGGTTATCCCGACGGCGCGGCGCTCAGCGGGCGCCTGCTCGAAATCCGGCTGGAAGGGTGGCGCCGCGCCGAGACCGAGCTGGTGGAGTATCGGGCGACCTGGGCCATTGCGCGGGCGTTCACGGAGGTCGGCCTGCCGGCAGACGAGGGCACGCTGGCGCGGGCGGACCGCGTGTTTTTCCGGCCGGAGGTCCGGATCAGCCGCTTGTACCCCTGGGCGCACGAGGCGCTCGACGCGCTGGTCGCCATGGGCGTTCGCGTGGGGATGATCAGCAATGCCACGAGCCACCAACTCGTCGTCGACATCGCCGAGGCGCACGACATCGCCCGCTACTTCGATCCGCTCGTGAGCTCGGCCGGATTCGGGCACCCCAAGCCCCACGAGGGCATCTTCACGCACCTGCTCGGCGCCTGGGGGCTCCAGGCCGGCGAGGCCGTCATGGTCGGCGACACGCTCGGGACGGATATCCTCGGCGCCGAGCGCGTCGGCATGCGATCGATCCTGGTCGACGTCGAGCCGAACCCCGACAACCGGCGCCACGCCGGCCGCGTGCGTCCGACCGCGACGGTGACGTCGCTCCGGGAGATCGCCCCGATCATCGAGCGCTGGACGGACGCGTAGCCTAGAGCACCGCCAGCGCCTGATCGAAGTCGGCGATCAGATCGTCGAGGTCCTCGATGCCGACGGAGATTCGGATGAGCCCGTCGGCGATGCCCGCCGCGAGGCGGGCCTCCCGGGGCATGTTGACGCTCGTCGTGGAAGCCGGGTGCGTGACCAGCGTGCTCACACCCCCGAGGCTCACGGCGAGTGTTGCCACGCGCAGGGCTTCGACGCAGCGGGCGCCCGCGGCGACGTCGCCGCGCACCTCGATGCTCATCATGCCGCCGTACCCGTCCGTCATCTGCCGCGCGGCCACCGCGTGCCGCGGATGCTCCGGCAGCCCGGGGTAGTACACGCGCTCCACGGCCGGGTGCGCCGCCAGGTACCGCGCCAGCGCAAACGCGTTCGCGTTGTGGCGTTCCATCCGCAACCCCAGCGTCATGAGCCCCCGGATCAGCAGGTACGCGGCGAAGGGGTCGAGCACGCCGCCGAGGATGCGCATGGTGCGGACGCAGCGCCGGATCAAATCGCTGGGTCCCGCGATGACGCCGGCCGTCACATCGTGGTGGCCGCCCAGGTATTTCGTCGCGCTGTGGCACACGAGGTCGACCCCCAGCGCGAGCGGGCGCTGATTGTACGGGGTCGCGAACGTGTTGTCCGCGACGGTCCAGGCGCCGCAGCGCTTCGCCAGCGCGACGACGCCGGCGATGTCCGTGACGCCCAGCAAGGGGTTGTTTGGCGTTTCGATGTAGAGCAGCTTCGTCGACGGCCGGATGGCCCGACCGTACGCGTCGAGGTCGGGATCGTCCAGAAACGTGGTCTCCACGCCGTATCGCGGACACACCCCGTGGAACAGCTCGAACGTCGCTTGGTAGACCGCCTTCGGCACGATGGCATGGTCGCCGGCGCGCAGCAGGCTCAGCACCGCCGTGGAAATCGCGGCCATGCCGGAGGAGACGGCGAGGGCCGCCTCGGCCTGCTCGAGGAGCGCAACCTTCCGCTGAAACTCGTCCGTGGTCGGGTTGGCCCACCGCGTGTAGAAGTACCCCGGCCCGGTTTCCGCGCCCAGGCGCGCGCCCTCCTCTACCGTCTCGTAGCGGAAGGTGGCGGTTTGATAGATCGGCGGAACGACCGCACGGTGCCCGTCCGGCACCCTGCCGCCGTGGATGGCTCGCGTCGTAAAGCCGTGCGCGCCGGGTTTCGTGGACATGGGTGCCAGGCTTCGTGGACCGGCCGGACCGGTCCTGCGATCCCGTGAGGTCGCGTCATCCACGCCAGGCGCCATGCGTGCACGGCGGGGGGAACGTCCCGGGAGCGTCCCGAACCAGTCGACCGTGCCCATCGGCGCCCACGTATCCACGAGCGGCCGCTTGTATGAGGCGGTGCCGCGCGCCCAAGCGATCGGCTGCGAGTGCCTGCAGATCTTCGTGGGCAGCCCCCGCCAGTGGCGGCTCGCGGTCTACCCGGATAGCGACCTCGCGGAGTTCCGGCGCCGGCGCACCGCCGCCGGGCTGGAGCCGCTCGTGGCGCACGCCTCATACCTGATCAACCTGGCCGCTCCCGATCCGGTGCTGCGACGCCGCTCGGTGGCCGCGCTCCGGCACACGCTCCGAGGCGTCGACGCGCTCCGGGGATCCGCCGTGATCACGCACATCGGGAGCGCGCCGGAGGTTCCCTGGCCGCTCAGCAGGCGGCGCGTGGCCGCGGCGATCCGCCAGGCGCTCGCGGACGGCATCCGGAGCGAGCTCCTTCTCGAGGGCAGCGCGGGCGGCACGATCGGCGGGCGGTTCGAGGAGCTGCGCGAGATCCTCGACGAGGCCGGCGACCGGCGCGTCGGCGTGTGCCTCGACACGGCGCACCTGTTCGCGGCGGGGTGGGACCTGAGAACCGCCGACGGCGTCGCGCGCGCGGTCGAGGCGTTCGACCGGACCGTCGGGCTACGTCGCCTGCGGGTGCTCCACCTCAACGATTCGCGGAGCACGCTCGGATCGCGGCTGGACCGGCACGAAAATATCGGCGACGGGCAGATTGGACGGGCGGGCTTTCGCGCCGTCTTCGCGCACCCCGCGCTCGGCCGGCTCCCCGCCGTCATCGAAACGCCGGGATTCGCGCGGACCGGCCCGGATCGACGCAACGTCGCGATCCTGAAGCGCCTCCGCGCCGCGGCCCGCTCGCGAAACGGGCGCTAATGCGGTGCGCAAACCATCCGGACCGCGCCGCGCTCGGGTACTGCGCGACCTGCGGCCGCCCGCTGTGCACGGCGTGCATCGTACGGACCAGCGCCGGCAACTATTGCGAGCGGTGCGCGGCGGGCGGAGATCGCCCCGCGCGGGCGCACCGCGGCATCCCGTGGTGGGCGGTCGCGCTCGGCGTGCTGGTGCTGTTCCTGATCGTACGGGCGTTCCTGCATTAGGAACGACCCCGCACCGGCACGCTCGAGGCCATGGCGACAAACAAGGTCTCGAGCACCAGCCGGGCATTGAGATTGCGTCGGAGGTCCGCCTTCGCCGCCTCGATCGCCGCGGCGGCCGCGCGGAGCGCGGCCGGGTTCGCGCGGCCGGCCCACGCGGCGACCTCGGCGTGCGCGTCCGCGTTGGCGAGCGCCGCCGGGTCGCCGGCCTCCTGCCACACGAGCACGTCCCGGACCCAGAGCAGCGCCACATCGAGCCACCGCTCGATGTCATCGCGCCGGCGGGCGATGGACTCGGCCGCGTCGAGCAGCCGGATGATGTCGCCGCGCAGCGCGACGTCGAGCGCCCGAAGCACCTCCGCTCGCCGCTCCAACGGATCCTCTCCCGCGGCAGCGGCCGCGAGCGCTCGGCCCACACGCCCGCCGGAGAGCGCGGCGAGAAACGTCGCCCGGTCCTCCGGCACACCGGCCTGTTGCCGGAGCACGCGGACGACCTCCGGCGCCGGGATGAAGCCGAAGCGCACGGATTGGGATCTCGAGACCAACGTCGGCAGCATCGCCGCGGTCGATTCCGAGATCAGGATGATGACGATGCCGGGCGGCGGTTCCTCCACCAGCTTGAGCAGGCTGTTGGCGGCTTCCGCGCGCATCGCCTCGGCGTCCTCGACGATAAACACCTTGCGCCGCCCCTCGTACGGCCCGTACGCGGCTTCGCGCTTGAGCTCCCGGATCTGGTCGATCCCGACGGCCCGGCGCTCCGTCCCGCTCTCCGTGCGCCCGGCGGAGATCACCCGCAGATCCGGGTGCGCCGCGGCGCTCACCTTGCGGCACGCCGCGCACCGGCCGCAGGCGTCGTCGCCGCCTTCCGCGCACAGCAGGGCCTGGGCAAAGGCTCGGGCCGTGGTGAAGCGTCCGACGCCGGCCGGCCCGACGAAGAGGTACGCGTGCGAGACCCGTCCGCTGCGGAGCGCCCCCTGCAGCAGCAGCCGCGCGTGGCGCTGATCGACCAGATCGCGGAACGGCACTAGATCTTGACGAGGCGCTCCACGTCCAGCACAAACACGGTGGCGCCGCCGACCTGCACCTTCACCGGATACGAGATGTAGGAGTCCACCGGCTCGACGACCGGCGGGAGCGGGCTGACGAGCTGCTCGCGGACACGGCAGGTCTTTTGGATCACCGCCAGCGCGTCGTCCACGCGGGCTTCGTCGGTGCCGATGAGGATCGTGGAGTTACCTTCGCGCAGAAAGCCTCCCGTGCTGGCGAGCATCGTCGCCTGGAACTCGGCCGCGACGAGGGCTTCCATGAGGCGCCGGGAGTCCTTTTCTTGCACGATCGCGAGGATTAGCTTCATGGGCGGCTCCTCCCCCTGACCCCGCCCCGGCGGCGAGTTCGGACGCGCCGCGGGGCCCGGGGCTCCTTACGGTACAATCTCCGCGCGCGGCCCGCCCTGCTCTCCGCGCAAGAACCCGGCGACCAGATCCCAGATGGCCCGGTGCACCTCCTGCACCGACCCTCGCGCGTCCACCACCCGGATTCGCCGAGGCTCATTCCCGGCTAGGGTGAGAAACCCCTCTCGCACTCTCCGATGAAACGCCAGCGTCTCGCGCTCCAGGCGATCCCCGCCCCCCCAACGCTCGACGCCCGCGCGTCCGGCCTCGCCGCGCGCCCGCGCCAGCCCGACCTCCGGGTCGATGTCCAGGAGCACCGTGAGGTCGGGCAGCAGTCCGCCCGTGGCGACCTCGTTGACCGACCGGACGATGGGGATGCCGAGGCCGCGCCCGACGCCCTGGTAGGCGAGCGACGCATCGACGTAGCGGTCGCAGACGACGACGGCGCCCTCGGCGAGCGCCGGGCGGATCACCTCGGCCACGAGCTGCGCGCGGGACGCGGCGAAGAGCAGCATCTCCGTGCACGATGCGAGCTCGCCGTGTCCGGGATCGAGCAGGAGCGCCCGAATGCGCTCCCCGATCCGCGTCCCGCCGGGCTCCCGGACGAGCCGCGCCGGGCGCCCCGCGGCGCGAAGCGCGTCCGCGAGCAGCGCGGCCTGGGTGCTCTTGCCGGCGCCTTCCGGTCCCTCGAGCGTCAGGAACGCGCCGGCCGGCGGCCGGCCGTCCCGGTCCGCGGCGTCACTGCGGATAGATGACCACCCGCCGGAACGGATCCGTACCCTTGCTCTCGGACGCGAGTCCGTAGCGCTCGACGAGCTGATGCTGCAGCCGCCGCACGTACGAGTTTTGGGGCGACAGCTCCACGGGTTGCGCCGCCGACATGACCTCGGAGATGGCCTCCTCGACCTCCCGGAGCGCTACCTCCTCCGCGCTCAGCCGGTCCTCGACGCCGAAGATCTCCCGCAGGACGCCTTCGATTTGCGAGAGCGTGTTGCTCTTGATGACGCGGGTTGGCAGGCCCCGCGATCCGGCCTCGCGGAGCCGCTTCGGCTGGCGCTTCTCCTGGGACTTGAGCGTCAGCAGGACGTCCGCGCCGTACAGCGTGTCGGCGATGGCCGCCGGCACGCGCAACTCGCGGATCGCCCGCTCCAGCCGGTTCCGGCTGACCGCGTAGGGGTAGATCCGCACCACCTTGTGCGGCGCCCCCGATGGGACGCCGCCCGCGGCCGGCCGGTGACCGTTTGGAGACGGCGCGGCGAGCTCCTCGGCCTCGCCGCTCGTGATGCGTACCTCGCCCTCGGGCGTGCGGGTCCGGATCTCCGGCCGCGGAACCGATCCGCGCAGGAACCGGTCCACCACCTGGGCGACGTCGTGATGCACGGCGAGCCGGTCCTTTTCCTGGATCTCGATCACCACGTCGAAGGTCGGCGGCGCCTTGCGTTCGAGCACGGTCTTTTGGGTGCCCCGGCGGCGCGCTTCCTCATCGCTGAGGGTCACCGCCTGGATCCCCCCGATGAGATCGCACAGCGTCGGGTTCTGCAGCAGGTTGTCGAGCGTGTTGCCGTGCGCGGTCGCGATCAGCTGCACGCCCCGTTCGGCGATCGTGCGGGCCGCGAGCGCCTCGGCCTCGGTCCCGATCTCGTCGATGACGATGACCTCGGGCATGTGGTTCTCGACGGCCTCGATCATCACGGCGTGCTGGAGCTCGGGGTATGGGACCTGCATGCGCCGCGCGCGGCCGATGCCCGGATGCGGGATATCCCCGTCGCCCGCGATTTCGTTGCTCGTGTCGACGATCACGACGCGTTTGGCCACCTCGTCGCTCAACACCCGGGCGCTCTCGCGCAGGAGCGTCGTTTTGCCCACCCCCGGACGGCCCAGCAACAGCACGCTCTGGCCCGCCTCGATGACGTCGCGCACGATATCGACCGTGCCAAAGACCGCGCGGCCGACGCGCAGCGTCAGCCCGATCACCTCACCGACCCGATTGCGGATCGCGGAGATGCGGTGGAGCGTACGCTCGATCCCGGCGCGGTTGTCCTTGCCGAACGTTCCGACACGGCTCGTGACGTAGTGCATCGTCTCGCGGGTCACGTACGTGTCGGACAGGCGCACGGCCCGGCTCGCGAACCGGGCTTCCGGCTCGCGCCCGAGATCGAGCACCACCTCCAGCAGCGCGTCGACGTCCGGGTGCGACTCGATGGCGCGGCGGATGTCCGAGGGCAACACCGCGAGCAGAAGGTCGAGGTTGTCGGTAATGTGGATCTGGTGGCCTGCCACCAACGGTCGTCTCACCGTGCCTTTCCGGGTCCGACCCCGGCACGTCGCGAGCCCATCCCGGCGCCCAAAAAAGACAACGAGGAGAACCCCCCTGGCGGCTCTCCTCTGTCCGAGGCTACCCCTATGGCATCCAGCATTCTCGCCTACATTATATAGGGGGCCCTGCCACCCTGCAATATCTTCCCCGGCGGCATGCGTCAATCCACGGCGAAGATCAGGCACTTGAGATAGCGCGTTTCCGGCATGGCGGGGTGGACCGGATGGTCCCGGGCCTGCGAGCGGCTCTCGACCAAGCGGATGTACCGGCGGGCGTCGCGTGACGCCTCCCAGACGGTCCCGAGGAGCGCGGCTTCGGCCACGTGAAAGGAGCACGAGCACGTCACGAGCCAGCCGCCCGGCGCCACCAGCTTGAGCGCGCGGAGGTTGATCTCTTTGTAGCCGGCGAGCCCCGCGGCCAGCGCGGTCCGCGTCTTGACGAACGCGGGCGGATCGAGCACCACGAGGTCCCATCGCGCGGGCTCGGCGCAGAGGCGCCGCAGCTCGTCGAACGCGTTTGCCACGCGCGGGCGGTACCGGTCGCCGGCGCCGTTGAGCGCCGCGTTGCGCTCTGCCGCCTTGACGGCGTCCAGGGAAGCCTCGATCCCCACGGCGCTCGCCGCGCCGCGCGCGAGGGCGTGCAGCGCCCACGCCCCGGTGTACGAGAACACGTCGAGCATCGCGCCGCCCGGCGCGAGCGCCGCCACGTGCCGGCGGTTCTCGCGTTGGTCGAGAAAGAAGCCGGTCTTCTGGCCGCGCGCAACATCGACGACGAAGCGGACGCCGTCTTCCTCGATCAGGACCTCCGTGGCCCCCGCCCCCGTGAGCCACCCCGTGTCCCGCGGCAGCCCCTCGAGGCGGCGCACCGCGGGATCGTTGCGCGCGAAGATGCCGCGCGGCGCGAGCAGATCGCCGAGCAGCCGCGCCAGCATCTCCTTGCGGCGGTCCATACCGAGCGTGAGGGTCTGCAGCACGAGCACGTCGCCGTAGCGGTCGACGACGAGCCCGGGGAGGCCGTCGCTCTCCCCGAAGACGAGGCGGCACGCGGTCGTGTCCCCGACAACACGCCTGCGCACCGCGATCGCGCGGGCGAGGCGCTCGCGAAAGAACGCCTCGTCCACGAGCTCCCCGGGGGACGCGAGCAGGCGGATCGCGATGGCGGAGCGGGTGTTGAGGAGGCCGATGCCGAGCGTGCGACCGCCGGCGGCATGCACCTCGACGGCGTCGCCGTCGAGGGCGGGGCCATCCAGCCGGGCGATCTCGTTGCGGTACACCCAGCGGTGGCCCGCGCGGATCCGCGCGTCCCGGCCGGGATGGAGCACGGCCGCAGGCCCCCGGGCGCGCGTGCGAGGCGCGCCGCGGAGCGGGCCGGATGCCGCGCCGCGGTCAGAAGAGGCTGGTTTGCGCCGGTTCCTCGACGCGCGGTTGGTCGTCGGCTCCTTGGAAGATGTGGATCTCTCCGAACACGCCATCATAACCGGGGTGAATCACGACCCGTCCCTCGCGGACGCGCCGCAGCCCGTCGACCACCCGCGGATGCGCGTACCGGGCCACGTCCGCCGGCGGCGCGTCGAGGAGCACCGCGAACTCGCTCCCGAGCTCGTGCACGAGACGGAAGTACTCCTCGCGTACCGCGCCCGTGCCGGGTTGGGCGCCCAGGGCTTCGGCGATGATCTCCTCGAGAGGGATCAAGTTGCGAAACGGGACGCGGCCCGTCGCCTCGCCGGTGGGCCGGTCGGCGAGCGCCTCGACGCGCGACATCACGCCGACCGTGATCGGCCGCCCGCACGACGGACACCGTCCCCCGGCCGCGCGGGTTTCCTGCGGCGACAGCCGGAGCTGGCATGCGCGGTGGCCGTCGAAGTGGTACTTGCCCTCCTCCGGAAAGAACTCGATCGTGTAGAGGAACTTGGACCGGTCCCGCTCGCGAAAGACCCGGAGGATCTCGTCGTAGTCCAACTCGCAGTCGAGCACGTTGGCCTCGCGACCCAGTTTTGCCGGCGAGTGCGCGTCCGAGTTGCTGACCAGGGTCACGCGGTCGAGCTCCGACAGCCGCCAGTTCATGGGCGGATCGCTGCTCAACCCGGTCTCCGCCGCGGCGATGTGCTTGACCTGGTCACCGAAGCACTCGACGAGCGAGTCGAAGCCCGAGTTGCTCCCGTACAGCGAAAACCACGGCGTCCAGACGTGAGCGGGGATCACCATGCAACGCGGCGAGATCTCCATCACGTACTCCACCAGCTTGTCGCTCGGCAGCGACAGCGTGGGCCGCCCGTCGGCCATGAGGCTGCCGAAGCGGGCGAGCACGGCGTTGATGCGGTCCACCACCTCGAAGCTCGGCGCCAGGATGATGTTGTGGATCTTGCGCAGCCGGCCGCCCTGCGGGTAGATGTTGCTCACCTCGACGGTGAGCATGAAATGCTGGGTGCGATGGGTGAACAGGCCGCGCTCGGTCGGCTTGAGCTTCGCGCGGAGCTCCCGCAGCCACACGGGGTGGGTGAAGTCGCCGGTGCCGACCAGCGTGATGCCTTTGAGGCCGCACCATTTGGTGAGGCTCTCGACGTCCATATCACGGCTGGTCGCGCGGCTGAACTTGGAGTGGAGGTGCAGGTCGGCGATGATCCGCATGGGTCCTGATTCGGGCCACGCGCGGAGGATCCTGCCGGCGGGCGACGGACCGGCCGGCGCGGCGACGCTACATCTGCGCGAACATACCGGACATCAGCGCCTTGAGCACCAGCGGCGCCAGGGCCGGGCGGCGCACCGCCGTCACGCTCAAACCGCGCAGCAGCGGCCCGAACAAGCGCGACTGAAACTGCGTGTCGCCGGCGCCCGCGATCGCCGCGAGCAGGCGAGGACTCTCCGCGATCGCCCGCATGATCGCGTCGAGCTCGCGATCCGTCATCCGGTTGATGGCCCGGCGGCCGAACGCGGTAAACGCCACCTCGCGTCCGATGCGGCTGCGCCACTCGTGCTCGTACGCATCCGTCGCCGTCCGGTCGCCCCCGACGTACCGGCCGGCCGCGCGGCCGGCGATGCCGCCCGCCGTCATCGCATAGTAGATGCCCCCTCCGGAGGTCGCCTTCACCATCCCCGCCGCGTCGCCGACGACGAGGACGCCGTCGGCGCTTGCCGGCGCCCGGCCGGTGAGGAGCGGGATGCGCCCGCCGACCTTGCGCTCGATCACCGCCCCGGCCATCCGGCCGCGCATCGCCGGATGCCGCACCAGCAGGCGCTCGAGATACCAGACCGGCGGGCGCGCCGTGCGCCGCGGGTCCACCGCCAATCCGATCCGGCAGGTGTCGCCGCCCACCGGCATCAGCCACGCGAAAAACCCGGGCGCCACATCCGCGCCGAAGAACATCTCCGGCGTGTCCTGCTCGACGCCCCGGACGCCGCGCATCTGATACTGAAGGCCGAGCGCGTGCCGGCGCGGGATCGCGAGGCCCAGCATGCCGAGCAGGCGCGGCGCCGATCCCTCGGCGTCGATGAGGACGCGCGCGCGGGCCTCGAAACTCCGGCCGGCACGGGCGCCCCGGACCATCACGGTCCCGTTCACCCGCGCCGCTTCCGTGACGCGCACGCCGGTCACGAGTTCCGCGCCCGCCTCCTGGGCGCGGCGCGCGACCCACTGGTCGAACGCGATACGGTCGACGGCATAGGAGTCGACCGTGGGCCGCCGCACGCGCACGACCGCGCCGCCGGGCGAGTACAGCGCGGCCGCGCTCACCGCCGTGTGCGCGAGCGACCGGGGAACGTCGAATTCCTCGAAGGCGTGAAACGAGAGCTTGCCGGTGCAGTGGCTGGGGATCCCGACCGCGGGATGTTCTTCCACCACCAGGGTGCGTAACCCCGCGGCCGCGGCCGTCCGAGCCGATTCGGCGCCGCCGGGTCCGGCGCCAACGACCACGACGTCATAGTCTGCCACGGGGCTCACTCGGTTCGCGCCGCCGCAGGGCATTTCCTTCCCGCGCCTGAACGTATTCCCTCACATGAGCTTGAGGCTCCGGGCCGCGCTGTGCGCGGTCACCGCCGGCGCCGTGCTCGCCGCCGCATGCATCGGGCCGGGCGCGGCGCAGCCGTCCGCCGGCGCGGTCGAACGTGCGTTGCTGAGCGTGCCCGGCGACAGCGAACCCCACACGCCGGACGCGTACAATCGGGCCGTCGCGCTCCGCTACTTCACGCCCGGCGCGCCCGCGCCCGCGGTTGTGCTCGTGCTCGTCCCCGGCCTCAATTCGGGGCCGAACACGCTCGACATCCTGGCGCGTCAGCTCGCCGGGCGGGATGCGCGCCTCGAGGTCTGGGTCGTCGCACCGCGCGCAACCCTCCTGCAGGACCGCCGCGGCATCGAGGCCGCGCTCGCGTACCGCAACCCCGACTTCGCGCTCGGCTACTACTACGGGGGGCTTCCCATCGACGGGGACACCTATCATGCCCTCTCCGCGAGCGCCGTGTCGTACGCGGCGTATTGGGGACTCGACGTGCATCTCCGGGACATCCGCGCGATCGTTGCGGAGGCGCACCGGCGCGATCCCGGCGCGCACGTCGTGCTGGGCGGCCACTCTCTGGGCGGGATCCTGGCCGCGCTGTACGCGGGGTATGACTTCGACCGGGTGCCGGGGCCGGAGCCGGTGGCGACGGACCACGGCGCGCCGGCTCCCTCGCCCGGCGCGGGCGCGCACGATCTCAGCGGCCTGCTGCTCCTCGACGGCGTGCCGCTGTCGTTGATCCCGCGCCTCACCGGCGGCCAGTACCTGGACGGCGTGCACATCCCGCTGCTTCCCCGCATCCCCGGCGTCCGCGCCCTCGTGCGTCGGTTGGCGGCGCCGTTCACGGACGTCGAGGACGTCGCTCGTCCGCAGGACAGCATTCTGCTCGACGTCATCGCGGTGTACGCGTACCTGCGGCCGAACGCGGCGAGCCGGCTGCCGTTTCCGCCCCGCGACGGCCTCGCCATCACGAACGAGGCGTTGCTCGGAGCGATCTTCTCGGACCGCATGCAGCGCGATCTGCTGGTGCGCGCATCGATCGGCGCCCCGCTCGGCGTCTTCAAGACGATCCCCGACCCCGCCTCCATCCGGCCCGGCGGTCTCCTGGATCTCGCGAGCGGGCAGCCCGCGCCGGGACACGCGCTGATCGGGTGGATCCCCTACACGCAGACCGAGCCGAGAGGCCGGGTGGATCTCCGCGCGTTCAACGCGGCCATGCTGCGGCCCGGCGCGGACGTCACCCAGTGGTACGTGCCGTGGCGGCTCGTGCTCGATCTCGGACTGGCGGCCGGGCTGGACACGAGCGACGAGTTCGCCCGGCGCTACGTCAGCCTCACGCAGGTGCGGTACACGGACGTGCCCGTCCTCGTCCTGGGCGCGGGGAGCGGGCTGATCCGGCGGCCACAGACGGCCGCGTTCTACCTGGGGCACATCGCGACGCCGCCCGCGGACCGGAGCGTCGAGATCCTGCCGGGGTTCACGCACCTCGACATCGAGGACGCGGTGGACAATCCGGCCGTCCCCAGGATTCTCGCGTGGCTCGGCCGCATGCTACACTGAGGCACGACGCGGCTCGGGTGCCCGCGCGGGAAGGAGACGGCGGCGCGAATGCGGAGGCTCATCCCGGCGGCGGGGATCGCCGTCCTGGCGCTCGTGTGGCTCAGTCTCCCGGTGCCCGCGGTGCAGGCGGCCTGCATCGCGCCCGGGGGATTCCAGTACAAACATGGGGTCGTGACGTTTGCCGAGCACGGCGCGGCCGCGCGCGTGCAGGTCGAAATCGCGGACACCGAGGTGTCGCAAGAGACCGGGCTCATGTGCCGGACGTCCCTGGCGCCGGACGCCGGCATGCTGTTCTGGTTTCGCGACGACACCGACACCCCGTTCTGGATGAAAAATACCCTCATTCCGCTCTCGATCGCGTTCATCGACAAGTCGTGGCGCATCGTCGCGCTGATGGACATGCCGGTCGCGCCGGACCCGTCGAGCGATCAGTTGCCGACCTACGGCCCCAAGACACCGTACCGCTACGCGTTGGAGGTAAATCAGGGTTTCTTCGCGCAGCACGGGATCGACGCCGCGGCACAGGTCACCTTCACGCCGACCGACCCCGGTCGATAGCCCGCGAGGCGCCCGGTGCCGGCGTCATAGGAACGCTCTCCTCGTCTACCCTCACACGCACGATTCCGCAGCCGAAATCCGGCGTCTCCGCGCCAAATCTGACCGAAAATCGGGATTTTCCTCACTTGGACGCCACTTTTTCTTGAATCGCCCGACCGGGCTCTGGTATCATGAAGAACGCCGCGCTCAGCGTAGGGGACGGCCAGGAGGCTATCATGAACGAGTCGAGCATCAGACTCCCGTCGTTCGGCGGGCTCGAATCCGCGCTGCTGTGGCTCGTCGTGATCGCGGCGGCCGTGGCGCTCCTCTACGGCTGGTGGTTGAGCGCGAGGGTCCTCCGCCGCAGCGCCGGGCCGGCCTCGATGCAGCAGGTGGCCGCGGCGATCCAGGAAGGCGCGCGCGCCTATCTGCGGCGCCAATTCCGTACGATGTCGCTCTTTATCGTCGCGATCACGCTGGCCCTGTTCTTTCTCTACCTCCCCATCTACACCAACCCCACGCTCGCGGTCGGCATCGCGCTGGCGTTCCTCATGGGATGCCTGGCGAGCTACGGCGCAGGCTACGTCGGCATGAACCTCGCCGTTCGCGGCAACGTGCGTACCGCCTACGCCGCGACCCGCAGTTTTAAGGAAGCGCTGGAAACGGCGTTTCAGGCGGGCACCGTGTCCGGCATGTTCACCGTCGGGCTCGGCCTGCTCGGCGCGACGATCATCTTCCTGCTGTTTCGCGGGGACGCGACCCGGGTGCTCGTGGGGTTCGGGTTTGGCGGCTCGCTCGTCGCCTCGTTCATGCGTATCGGCGGCGGCATCTACACCAAGGTGGCCGACGTCGGCGCGGATCTCGTCGGCAAGGTCGAGGTGGGCATCCCGGAGGACGACCCGCGCAACGCCGCCACCATCGCCGACAACGTCGGCGACAACGTGGGCGACTGCGCCGGCATGGCCGCGGACGTGTTCGAGTCGTACGAGGTGACGCTGGTCGCGGCGATCATCCTGGGTGCGGGGGCGCTCCTCGATCCCCAGTTCCGGGCGGGGTACGCGGGGGCGGCGGCCGCGTTTGCGCTCAAGCTCGTGATCTTTCCGCTGCTCGTCCAGGCGGTCGGCGTGTTCGCGTCGCTCATCGGCACGTGGGCCGTGCGCGCCGGGGGCGCCACGGAAGACCCGATGGCCCCGATCACCCGCGGGTTGTGGATCTCCGCGGCGGCGGCAACCGCGGGGTTCGCGGTCGTCAACGGCCTGTATCTGAGGGATCCCCGCAGCGGCGCCGCGGACTGGCGGTTCTTCTTCGCGCTCGTCACCGGCCTGGTGCTCGCGTTGTTCATCAAGTGGCTGACGGATCAGTTCACCGCGTCCGACAAGAAAGCCGTCACCGAGATGGCGTACTCCACCAAGACCGGGCCGGCCACGTTTCTGCTGTCGGGGCTCGGTTACGGGTTGGAGTCGTCTGTCTGGGCGATCCTGGCGATCGGCGCGACCATTCTGGCGTCGTTCTCGATCTTCCAGGGCGATCTCGCGCTCGCCGGCTACGGGGTGGCGCTGTCGGGGCTCGGGCTGCTGACGATGACAGGGTACATCCTGGCGATGGACACGTTTGGGCCGATCGTCGACAACGCGAACGGCATCTACGAGATGTCCGGCATCGCCCGCGCGCCGAGCGCCTCGGGCGCCGACGCGGGCTACATCGTGGCGCAGCTGGACCAGGCCGGCAACACGACCAAGGCGTTGACCAAGGGCTTTGCCATCGCCAGCGCGGTGCTCGCCGCGACCGCGCTGTTCCGGTCGTTCGTCGGCCAGGCCAACCTCCTCGCCTCCGCGGCGACGCTGCAATCCACGCTGGCGCAGGGCGGGGCCGCCGCCGCGGCCGCGCTGGATCGGATCGGGATCCAGGTCAACCTGCCGCTCATCTTCATCGGCCTGCTCGTCGGGGGCGCCGTGCCGTTTCTCGTGTCGGCGTTCCTGATCCGGGCGGTCGGCCGGTCCGCGTTCTACATCGTGGAGGAGGTCCGGCGGCAGTTTCGCGAGATCCCCGGCATCATGGACGGAACCGGGAAGCCGCAGTACGACCGGTGCGTGGACATCGCCACGCTGGCCGCGCAGCGAGAGCTGGCGTCTCCGGCCGTCGTCGCGATCTCCGCGCCGATCATGGTCGGCATGGCGCTCGGCGCCGCTCCGCTCGGCGCGTTCCTCGCCGGGGCCATCCTGACGGGCCAGCTGATGGCGGTGTTTCAGGCCAATACGGGCGGCGCGTGGGACAACGCGAAGAAGAAGATCGAAGACGGCTTCCTCGGCGGGAAGGGCACCGAGTACCACAAGGCCGGCGTGATCGGCGACACGGTCGGCGACCCCATGAAAGACACGGCCGGCCCGGCGCTCAACCCGCTCATCAAGGTCATGAACCTCGTGAGCATCCTGATCGCGCCGGTGACGATCATGCCCCTGAGCGGGGCGGTCCGCGGCGCCGTGGTGGTGATCGCGCTCGCGCTCATGGCCTGGGCGGTCGCCGCGAACCGGCGGAGCGCCTTCAAGACCCAGGATATCCAGGCGGCCGCGCGCATGATGCCGGCGCCGCGCGCGCCGGAGCCGCTCGCGCCGTCCGGACAACCGCGCTGAGCATGGACCCGCGTCCCGGTCGAGGGAGGACGGTGTGCCGACCCGCGGCGGGATGACCCGCGAACAGCTGCGCTCGCGCGATGCCGCGCAGCAATTGGCGCGGAAGACCGCGGAAATCTCCGCGCTTCGCACCATCAGCCGCGCCGTCAGCGCCGCCCTCGACCTCGACACGACGCTGACGCTGATCACGCGCACCACGGCGGACGTGATGCGCGTGGACAGCTGCTCGATCTATCTCTTGGAATCGCAGGAGTACCTGATCCTCAAGGCCACGACGGGACTGGCCCCCCAGGCCGTGGGCCGCGGGCGCCTGCGCCTCGGCGAAGGACTGACGGGGCACGCCGCGGCCACCGGCCGCGCCGTCGCGTCCGCGAACGCGCAGGCCGACCCGCGCTTCAAATACGTGCCCGGCACGGACGAGAGCCGGTTCCGCTCCCTGCTCGCCGTGCCCCTCACGATGGCCGGCAAGGTGCTCGGCGCGGTCAACGTGCAAACCACCCGCGCGCACGAGTGGGGCGAGGACGAGATCGAGCTCCTGAGCATCATCGCGGACCTCGCCAGCGGCACGCTGGAGAAGGCGCGGCTGTACGACAGCATGCGGCGCCAGATCATGGAGCTCCGGACCCTGGCCGAGGTGAGCGAGACGCTCACGTCCCCGCTCTACCTCGAGCAGATCCTCCGCCTGGTCGTGGAGATGGCCGCCCGGGTCTTCGACGCGCCGCTGTGCACGCTGATGCTCCTGGACGGCAACGAGCTGGTGCTCGCCGCTGCGCACCCCGAGGCGGCGGGGCTCCGGCCGCGCACGACGCTCCGGGTCGGCGAGGGCATTCCCGGCGAAGCGGCCGCCTCGGGCCAGCCGGCGATGAGCGTGGAGCTCGCGGACGACCCGCGGTTCCGCCGACGCGAAGTCCCGCAGCCGCCGGCGGTGCGCTCGTTGCTCTCGGTGCCCCTCCGGGTTCGCGACCGCACGCTCGGCGTGATCAACTGCTACACGGCCCGGCGGCATCAGTTCACGGGGCCCGAAATCAACATGCTGCAGACGCTCGCCAACCAGACCGCGCTGGCGATCGAGAACGCCAGCCTGGTCGTCAAGTCGGCGATGGTGCGCGAGATGCACCATCGCGTGAAGAACAATCTCCAGATGATCGCGATGCTGCTCCGGCTGCAGTTGCGCGAGGGCCGTGAGGTGTCGGGACGCGAGGTCCTGACGGAGACGATCAACCGGATCCTGAGCATCGCCGCGGTGCACGAGATCCTGGCCGCCGAGGGGCTCCGCCACGTGGCCGTGCGCGAGATCCTGGACCGCGTCGCCCACACGGTCGCGAACTCGATGGCCCCGCCCGGGTTCGCGCTGGCGGTCCACGTCGGCGGGGACGACGTCAGCCTGCCCAGCCGGCAGGCGACGTCGCTCGCCCTGGTTGTCAACGAGCTGCTCCAGAACGCGATGGAGCATGCCTTTACCGGGCGCCGGCGCGGGACCGTGCGGATCGCACTCGCGGTCGCCGGCGCGTCGCTGCGCGTCGACGTGCAGGACGACGGCGTGGGGCTGCCGCCGGACTTCACCCCGGACCGGTCGGGCGATCTCGGGCTCGAGATCGTGCACACGCTGGTGCGGGACGACCTCAAGGGCACGATCGCCTTTGCCAACGCGGGCGGCACGCAGGCCGTCATCACGATGCCGCTTCACGCCGGGGACGCCGGATGACCGAGGCGCTGCGCATCCTGATCGCCGATGACGAGCCGGTCATCCGGATGGGGCTCCGCACGATGCTGGAGGAGCACGACTACCAGGTCGTCGGGGAGGCCGGGGACGGCGAGGAGGCCGTCACGCTCGCCGGCAAGCTCGCGCCCGACCTGATCTTCATGGATATCAAGATGCCGGGGCTCGACGGCATCGCCGCGGCGTCGACGATCATGACGCGCCAGCCGCGGCCGATCGTGCTCCTCACCGCGTGGAGCGAGCGCGACCTCGTGCAGCGCGCCCAGGAGGCGGGCGTGCTCGCCTACCTCGTCAAGCCGGTGCGGGAAGCGGAGCTCGTGCCCGTGATCGAGGTGGCGATGGCCCGGTTCGCGGAGTTGCGCGCACTGCAGCAGGAAGTGGGCAACCTCAAGGAGACGCTCGAGACGCGCAAGCTGGTGGACCGGGCGAAGGGCATCTTGATGCAGCGCGAGGGCATCGACGAGCAGGAGGCGTTCCTCCGGATCCAGCGTCAGAGCCGCAACACGCGCACGCCGATGCGCGACATCGCGCGCGCGATCCTGGTGTCGGACGAGATGCGGCAACACACGCCGGCCAGGCCCGCGGGCCGCATCGACATCCGCACCCCGGCGGACCTCCTGCGCGTGCTGAGCGCGGTGCAGATGCTGCCCGGCGGCGCGGACCACGCCGACCTGGTGGTCTCCGGGGCGGAGCCGCTCGCCTATCTCCGCTTCAGCCCGGGACTCGACGTCACGCTCGAAGGGTACGTGGCCGCGCGCAGCCCGGAGGGCGAGTACGGGCTCGGCGTGGCGTTCGCCCTGACGCCGTCGCCGAGGGAGTCCAACGGCTCGGGCAGCGTGGCGTGCGTCATTCAAAACGCGATCCGGCCCGGGACGCTGGACGCCGGCGGCACCGCCCACAGCCAGTACGGGCAGCTGCTCGACGAGGTCATCGGGACCCAACAGCGGGTGACGGTGACGGGGCTCCTGCGCCTTCTCCCGGACCACGCGTCCGGCGCGCACCCGTCGGTGCCGCGCCTGCTCGAGCTCCACCCCGTCCGGAGCGTGCGGACGGAGCGCGGCCTGACGTTCCCGCCGATTCCGCTCGACGCCCCGGGCGGCGCCGAGTGGACGCAGGTGGAGAGCGTGCACGCGATGCCGTTTCCGGACTTCCAGCCGTCCACGCGCGTGGCGTTTACCGGCGGCACCATGACGTTCCGCCATGCGCCCGTCACGGAGACCGCGTACGTGTACATGACCGGCCAGTTCTACGGTGGACGCAGCCGGTTCGTGGAGGGGAAGCCGTTTCTGTTCGCGTTCGGCGACGCCGCGCGGCGCATGCGGCTCACGGCCGTGACGATTCCCGACACGCCGGCGTACGACACCGTGCGGCGCTGGCTCTCCACGCCGCCGACCGGGCCGTTGACGATCGTGGGGCTGCGCGCCCTGCACCTCCCGGCCCTGTTCGCGCCAGGCGGCGGCAGGATCGAGGTGTTTTTGTGCCCCGTGTTCCGGATCCTGCCGGGGGCCGTCAAGGGCGCGGCCGTGCCGGCGCCGACGGCGCGGTTCGAGCTGGTGCCGGTCGGCGGACCGCCCGCCGAACCCGTACTCCCGCGCCGCGCGTCGGCAAAGGCTTCGGGGGCCGCGCCGCGGAAATCCGCGCGCCCGAAGCGATCGGCGCCGGGCAAACGGCGCGCGAAGCCGTCCGCCCGGCCCTCCGGGAAACGCACGGCCGCGTCGTCCGGCGCGCGCCGCAGAGCCCGGTAAGCGCCGCCGCGCTGCAAGGCCCGGTTGACGGCGGGGTGCCCACCGTGGTATAAGATACGCAGGTACTAAGATGTACCGAGGGCCTGGACGCCCTCCGAGCGGATGCTCGGAGGGCGTTTTTCTTTGGCGCCTCGGCAACACGGAAGCGTCCCCGGCGGGGACCTGGAGGTGCACGATGGCCGGCAAGGACATGACTGCGCAGGACGTGATCGCCTACATCAAGGATCGCGGCATCAAGATGGTCGATCTCAAGTTCGTGGATGTCCCCGGCACGTGGCAGCACGCGACGATTCCGGCCAGCCAGGTCGACGACAAGACGTTCAAGCGGGGCATCGGGTTCGACGGCAGCAGCATCCGCGGTTTCCAGGCGATCGAAGAGAGCGACATGATCCTGATGCCCGATCCGGCCACGGCGCGCCCCGACCCGTTCACCGAGATCCCGACGCTCTCGATCATCTGCAACGTCTTCGATCCGTCGACCGGCAAGCCGTATACCCGCGACCCCCGGCACGTGGCGCAAAAGGCGGAAGACTACCTGAGGCAGTCCGGCGTCGCCGACACGAGCTACTGGGGACCCGAGGCGGAGTTCTTCGTCTTCAGCAACGTGCAGTACGAAGTGCTGCCGCACCGGGCGGGATACAGCATCGACTCGCCCGAGGGCATCTGGAACACCGGCCAGCCGGGGCTGGGGCACCGGATCCGCTCCAAGGAAGGCTACTTCCCGGTCGCGCCGGCGGACACGCTGCTGGATCTGCGCAGCGAGATGGCGCTGCAGATGGAATCCTGGGGCATCGAGGTGGAGATGCAGCACCACGAGGTCGCGTCGGCGGGGCAGTGCGAGATCGACATCAAGTACAACACGCTCGCCCGGATGGCCGACAGCCTCATGAGCTACAAGTACATCGTGAAGAACGTCGCGCGCCGTCACGGGATGACCGCGACGTTCATGCCGAAGCCGCTGTTCGGCGACAACGGGACCGGGATGCACGTGCACCAGAGCCTCTGGAAGGGCGGCGCCAATCTCTTCTACAGCGAGGGCGGCTACGCCGAATTGAGTACGGAGGCGCTCCACTACATCGGCGGGCTCCTGACGCACGTCAACGCGCTGCTCGCGCTCTGCGCGTGCACCACGAACTCGTACCGGCGGCTGGTGCCGCACTTCGAGGCCCCGGTGAACATCGCGTTCAGCAAGCGCAACCGAAGCGCGGCGGTGCGCATCCCGATGTACTTCACGGGGCCGGCCGCGGCGTCCAGCAAGCGCATCGAGTTCCGTTGCCCCGACGCCACCTGCAATCCGTACCTGGCCTTCGCCGCGATGCTCATGGCCGGTCTCGACGGCGTGAAGCGCAAGATCGATCCCACGAAGGCGGGGTTCGGACCGCTCGACAAGAACATCTACGAGTTGCCGGCCGAGGACGCCGCGAAGATCAAGAGCGTGCCGGGCTCGCTCGACGCGTCGCTGGCGGCGCTGGAGGCCGACCACGAGTTCCTGCTGGAAGGCGACGTCTTTACCCGCGATCTCCTCGACACGTGGATCGATTACAAGCGCACGCGCGAGGTGCAGGAAGTCAACATCCGTCCGGTGCCCCACGAGTTCTACCTGTACTACGACGTGTAGATCGGCGCCACACCGGGCCCCCTCCCGGACGCACGCGCTGCGGCCCCGCCCGATGCCCGGCGGGGCCGCAGCGTCCCGGCGCGCCCGCCGCTACACTCGGAGCCGCGACGGCTCCGTGCGCTCCACGTCCACGTCACGGACGCCGTGGAACCGGGCAAATGCATCCAGGCCGGCCGCGAGTCTTCGGCGCAACTCACGGGTCACCGCCACATCCGGCTCGAGGTGCAGCAGGCGGATGACGAGGCGCCCGCGGGCGCGGTCCAGGCGCGGGTCGATCCGGCCGACGAGGCGCGAGCCGACGAGGATCGGCATGGCGTAGTGCCCGTACCGCCGCCGCGTGACCGGAAGATATTGCTCCCACGAGTACCGAAAGCCGAACACGTCGGCGACCCGCTCGCGGCGCCAGAGAAGATTGTCAAGCGGCGGCAAGAAGCGTACGCCCGCGCGATCGACGGCGTCGTCCTGCGCCGCGCGGTCCCACCGGCGGAGCGCCGGGATGTCCTCGGCCAGGGCAAAATACCGCCGCGACACGCCGGGGATCTGGAGCGGGACGAGCGTCCCCGCACGCAGCCGCCGGCGGATCGCCGCGGCGCGTCCCGCGGCGCCGAGCGCGCGCCAGCCGAACCTGGCGTCCGATCCGTCGGCGATGCGATACGCGCGGAGGTACATGTCGAGAAGCCCCTCGTCGGCGTCCTCCGTCGCAATCGCCCCGGCGTCGCGAAGCAGAGACGCCGGGATGGCGCGCTCGGGGAGATCGAAGGACCGCTCGGCGCCGTCGCGCCGGGCGACCACGAGCGCGCCCGTGCGGAACAGCAGCGTGAGCGCGTGCGACGTCGCCTTGGTGCGGGCCTCGGCGCCGTCCCAGTAACCCCGCAGGCGCTCGGGAGACACGAACTCGCGCGCCGCCAGCGGACCGCCGGCCTCGAGCGCGGCGAACATCCGGCGCACAATCGGCCGGAGCGGCCGCAACTCGGCGGCGAGCCGCCGCCGGAAGCGCCGCCGCGTGCCCTCGAACAGCGGGAACCGCTCGATGGGCAGGATGCACGCGGCATTGGCCCAGTATTCGAACACCGCGCCCTGCCCGCGGAGCACCTCCAGGCTGCGCGGGTCGTAACCCGGAACGCGCGCGGCGAGCACCAGGTGCTGATTGCGCTCGACGACGGCCACCGGGTCGAGCTGCACGCACTCCAGCCGCCGGATCGCGACGAGCGCGGCCGGGGCCCCGGTACCCGCCGGCCACTCCCGGGCGGCGCCGAGCCCTTGCCGCGAGAGCAGAAACCTGGCCACCCCGGACGGGCTCACGACCAACGGCGCGCGCACAGAACGGCCGATTCCATGGCGGCAAGAGCGCTTCCTCGTCGCGATGCGCGTCCACGCGCCCCGGCCGCCGCGGGAACGGACACGGGACGGTGTATAATGAACGCGGGCGGAGCGCGCCGTCGCTCCGGGAGGACCGCATGGCACCGCGATTCCGGGTCGCGATGGCCCAAATCAATACGACCGTCGGGGATTTCGACGGCAACACGCGCAAGATCATTGCGCGCTTGGAGGAAGCCCAGGCGCTCGGCGCCGACGTGGTCTCGTTCCCCGAGCTCGCCGTCCCCGGGTATCCGCCCGAGGACCTGCTCATCAAAACCGACTTCATCGACGAGAATCTTCGCTGCCTCGAGGAGATCGCCCGGCACGCGGCCGAGACGGCCGCGGTCGTGGGCTTTGCGGATTCCGGCGACCATCTGTACAACGCCGCGGGCGTGCTGTACCAGGGCCGCATCGCCGGCGTCTACCGCAAGATGCGCCTGCCGAACTACGGCGTGTTCGACGAGAAGCGGTATTTCCAGCCCGGGAGCGACGCGCCGGTCTACGTCATCCACGGCGTGCCCGTCGGCGTCTCCATCTGCGAGGATGTCTGGGCGCCGGGCGGCCCGCTGCTGGCCCAGGCGCTCGCCGGCGCACTGATCGCCGTCAACATCAACGGATCCCCGTACTCCGCGGGCAAGTGGCGCGTCCGGGAGGAGATGCTGCGGACGCGCGCCCGCGACTACGCGATCGCGCTGGCCTACAACAATCTCGTCGGCGGGCAGGACGAGCTCGTCTTCGACGGACTGGGCGTGGTCGTCGACCCGGCCGGGACGGTCGTGGCCCGCGGACCCGCGTTCGAAGAAGCGCTCGTCGTCGCGGACATCGACGTCGATGCCATCCGCAGCATTCGCCGCTACAATCCGATCCGCACGACGGACGCCCTGCGCGACGAAGGGATCCGGGCGCCGAGCTATACGCTCGCCACCGCCGGAACGCCGGCGTCGCGGCCGCCGCTGGGACGGGCCCCGCTGCTCGCGCCGCCGGACGATCTCGAGGAAGTGTACCGGGCGCTCGTCCTCGGCACGCGGGACTACGTCCGCAAGAATGGATTTCGCGACGTGTTGGTGGGGCTGAGCGGCGGCGTCGATTCTTCCCTCGTCGCGTGCATCGCGGCGGATGCGCTCGGCCCCGAGGCCGTACACGGCGTGCTGATGCCGTCGCGGTTTACGTCCGATGAGAGCCGGCGATACGCGTCGGCGCTCGGCGGGGCGCTCGGGATCCGCCTGCTCGATCTCCCGATCGACCCGATCGTGACCGGCTATGAGACCGCCCTCGCCGGCGCGTTCCACGGGCGTGCGCGCGATATCACCGAGGAGAACCTGCAGGCCAGAACGCGCGGGAACCTCTTGATGGCCCTCTCCAACAAGTTCGGGTGGCTCGTGCTGACGACCGGCAACAAGAGCGAGATGAGCGTCGGTTATGCGACGCTGTACGGCGACATGGCCGGCGGGTTCGCGGTCCTCAAGGACGTGCCAAAGACCCTCCTGTATCGCTTGGCGCGCTGGCGGAACGCGCAGGCAGGACGCGACCTTGTGCCCCAGGGCGTGATCGACCGCCCGCCCACCGCGGAATTGCGCGAGCTCCAAACCGATCAGGACAGCCTGCCGTCGTACGACGTGCTCGACCAGATCCTGGAGCGCTACGTCCAGGAGGACCGCTCGGCGGCCGAGATCGTGCACGACGGGTTCGACCCCGAGATCGTCGCGCGGGTCATCGCGATGGTGGACCGCAGCGAGTACAAGCGCCGCCAGGCGCCGCCGGGCGTCAAGATCACGCCGAAAGCATTCGGCAAAGACCGGCGGCTCCCGATCACGAACCGCTACCGAGGACGACGCGCCCCGGCCGCTCCGCCGCGCGCGCCCTAAGGCCGGACGGCGACCGCGCGCCGGGGCGGCGCCGCGCCCGGGGCGCGGCGGCCGTGTTGACGCATTTTCCGGGTGTCCCGTACAATAACCGCGGAGGATTTGGCATGTCGTTGTCCGGCGTGCTCCCGCTTCTGCAGCGCAGACGGGAGTTTCTGTTCGTAAGCGAGGCTCTCGCGCATCGGCGGCGGCCGTGGGTGACGGGACCGGCCGGCGCGGCGAAAGCCTGCCTGATCGCGGCGCAGGTGGCGCACCACGGGGCCGCCGTGTTGGCGTGGCTCGTGCTGGCTCCACACCGTGACGAGGCGGAGCGGCTCGCCGACGACCTGTCGGCGTTCCTGCCGCCGGGGGGGCACGAGATCCACCTGCTCGCGGCCTGGGAGGGGCTGGGTCCGGAGGATCCGCCCTCCATCGAGGCCGAGGGCGCGCGGCAGCGCCTGCTCGACGCCGTCACCCGCGGCGTCCCGGTCGTCGCCGTCGCTCCCCCGGCGGCGTTTCTCGCGCGCATGCCCGACCGGGCGGGTGCCGCGGCGGCGCGCGTGGCGCTGCGGCCCGGCCTTCGGGTGCGCCTCGAGGATGTGCTGGCGCGGCTCGCCGCCGGCGGCTACGAGCGCACGGACCTGGTGCAGGCGCCGGGCGACGTGGCCGTGCGCGGCGGCCTGATCGACGTGTTCCCGTCCACGGGCGACCGGGCCGTGCGGATCGAGTGGATCGGCGACGAGGTCGAGTCGGTGCGAACCTTCGACCCGGAGACGCAGCGGACCGTGGCCCCGCTCGACGAGGCGATCGTGCTGGCGGCGCGTCCCGCGGCGGCCGGCGGCGTGCCGCTGCCGCAGGCGCTCGGGGATCCCGTCTGCGTCGTGGACGAACCCGACGACGTGGAGCACCAGGCCCGGGTCCTCTACGCGCGGACCGCCGCGGCCTACCGGCGCGCGATCGAGACCGAGCGGATCCCGGCCGGCACGGCGGTGCCGCTCGTGCCGTGGGAAACGATGGCGTCGGCGCTCGGCGGTCGGCGCCTGCTCGCGGTCTCGACCCTGCGGCGCCCCCCGTCGGGGGGCGCCGTGGAGACGGCGTTCGGGGCCGTCGAGTCGTTTGCCGGACAGACGGACGCGCTCGCGCAGCATCTCCGCCAGCAGGTCGCCGCCGGGCGCCGGATCATCGTCACGAGCCGGCAGGCGCATCGCATCGCCGAGCTCCTCGGGGAGCACGGGATCCCGGCCGGGCTCACCGACCGCGTGGATGCGTTGCCCGCGCCGGGCCAGGCGCTCGTCGTGCCGGGCTCCGTGAGCAGCGGCCTGATGCTCGACGACCTGCTCGTCATCACCGACAGCGAGATCCTGGGCTGGCACCGCCGCTCCCGCAAGTTGCGGTGGTTCCGTGACGGCGCCCGGCTCGGCAGCTGGACGGAGCTGTCGCCGGGCGATCTTGTGGTGCACGTACACCACGGCATCGGGATCTACCGCGGCCTCACACGGCTCGGCCTTGGGGACGGCGAGCGGGATTATCTGCGCCTGGAGTACGCCCAGGGCGACGCGCTGTACGTGCCGACCGACCAGATCGCGCTGGTGCAGCGCTACGTTGGGGTCGAGGGGCAGGCGCCCCAGATCCACCGCCTCGGCGGCGCGGACTGGGAGCGCGAGAAGCGCCGCGTGCGCGAGCGCACGCGCGAGATGGCCCGCGAGCTCCTCCACCTCTATGCCGCGCGCGAGCGCGCCAAGGGTCACGCGTTCGCGCCGGACACGCCCTGGCAGCGCGAGATGGAGGACGCCTTCGAGTACGAGGAGACCCCCGACCAGTTGAAGGCGATCGAGGACGTGAAGCGCGACATGGAGGCGCCGCGCCCGATGGACCGCCTGGTGTGCGGCGACGTCGGCTACGGCAAGACCGAGGTGGCGCTGCGGGCCGCGTTCAAGGCCGTCATGGACGGCCGGCAGGTCGCGGTCCTCGTCCCGACCACCCTGCTCGCCCAGCAGCACTACACGGTGTTCCGTGAGCGCTTTGCGGCGTTCCCCGTGCGCGTCGAGATGCTGAGCCGCTTCCGCACGCCCAAGGAACAAAAGGCGATCACGGCCGCCGCGCGCGACGGCACCGTGGACGTGCTCATCGGGACGCACCAGCTGTTGAACAGGACCATCGCGTTCCGCGCGCTCGGGCTCGTGGTGGTCGACGAAGAGCAGCGGTTTGGCGTCGCGCACAAGGAACGCCTCAAGCAGTTGCGGACTCAGGTCGACGTGCTCACGCTGACCGCGACGCCCATTCCGCGGACGCTGCACATGTCGCTCGCGGGGCTCCGCGACCTGTCCGTGATGGAAACCCCGCCGGACGTCCGCCAGCCGATCCGCACCTTTATCCGCGAGGACGACCCCGCGCTCGTGCAGGACGCCATCCGCCGCGAGCTGGAACGGGGCGGCCAGGTCTACGTCGTGCACAATCGCGTGGAGACGATCGAGCGGGCCGCCCGGCGCGTGCGCGAGGCCGTGCCCGGCGCGCGCGTCGCGGTCGCGCACGGCCGGATGCACGAGGCGGCGCTGGAACAGGTCATGCTGGATTTCCTCGGCGGCCGCTACGACGTGCTCGTGTGCACCACGATCGTCGAGATCGGGCTCGACATCCCGCGGGTCAACACGATCATCGTCGAGCAGGCGCACCGGCTGGGGCTCGCGCAACTCTATCAGCTCCGCGGGCGCGTCGGCCGCGCGGACCGCCAGGCCTACGCCTATCTGCTCTATCCCCGGCGCGCTCGCCTGACGCGCGAGGCGGAGCAGCGTCTCGTGGCGATGCGCGAGTTTGTCGAGCTCGGCTCCGGACTGCGGCTGGCGATGCGCGACCTCGAGATCCGCGGCGCCGGCAACCTGCTCGGCGCGGAGCAGCACGGCCATCTGGCCGCGGTCGGGTTCGAGCTCTACACGCGGCTCCTCGACGAGGCCGTCCGCCAGATGCGCGGCGAACGCGTCGAGGAGGCGCCGGAGACCACGGTGGATCTCGGCGTCGAAGCGTACCTCCCGGACGCGTACATCGCCGCGCCCAGCCAGCGGATCGCCGCGTACCGCCGGCTGGCCGAGACCCGGACGCCGGACGAGGTGGGGGCCGCGCTGGACGAGCTCCGCGATCGCTACGGACCGCCGCCGGAGCCGGTGAAGACGCTCGGCGAGATCATCCGGCTGCGCGTGGCGGCGCGCGCGCTCGGCATCGCCGCGATCTCCCGAGATCCAAGCGGCGTGTTGATCCGACCCGCGGACCTACACACGTTCGGCGAGCGGGTCCGGCCGCTGCTGGCCCGCTTCCCGGCGGCGAGGTGGACGCCGGAGGGCGTGCGCGTCACGGTCAACGGCGCCGGCTTCACCGAGACCGCACGGATGATCGACGGATTGTTCGCGACGCTCGCCGGCGCGCGATCCGGCCGTGACGGGGGCAACCCCCCGGGGGGACGCGATCACACCGGCCTCCACACGGCGGCCGCGGGGCGCCGCCCCGCGACGGGGAGAGCGCTCACCGGGGCGCGCCCGAGCCGCGGCGGCGGTGAGCGAGACTGATGGATCAAGGCCGGCGCGGGTTCGCGGACCTCGTTGCGATCATGGCGCGCCTTCGAGGGCCGGGCGGCTGTCCGTGGGATCGCGAACAAACCCACGCATCGCTGCGCCCCTACCTGCTGGAAGAGGCGTACGAGACGCTCGAGGCGATCGACGCCGGTGACGCGCGCCGCCTCCGCGAGGAACTCGGCGACCTCCTCCTCCAGGTCGTCTTTCACGCGCAGATGGCGGCGGAGACCGGGGCCTTCACGATTGATCATGTCGTCGCGGAGCTCTCGGACAAGCTGATCCGGCGCCACCCTCACGTCTTCGCCGCCGAAGACGCCGCCACCGCGGACGCCGTGCTCAAGCGCTGGGAGACGATCAAAGCGTCCGAGCGGCCGCGGGACGAGCGAGGCGGTGCGCGCGCCGGCCACGCGGACGGCGCGCTCGGCGGACTACCACGCACGTTGCCCGCGCTGGCCCTGGCCCAGCAAATGCAGGCGCGCGCGGCAAGGGCGGGGTTCGAGTGGACGGGGTGGCCGGAAGCGGCCGCCAAGGCACGCGAAGAGCTCGACGAGCTCGAGCGCGCGCGGGCGGAGGGGCCCGCGGACCGCGTCGCGGATGAGCTCGGGGACCTGCTGTTCGCCATGGCCGGGCTGTCGCGGCTGCTCGCGGTCGATGGCGAGCAGGCCCTCAGGGCCGCGTGCGAGCGGTTTCGCGAACGGTTCGCCCGCCTGGAACGGGCTGTCCGCGCAACCGGACGGTCGCTGGCCGACTGCGGGCCGGACGAGCTCCGGGCCTTTTGGCGTGCGGCTCGATAAGTTTCTGCAGGTGAGCCGCATGGTGCGGCGCCGCACCCTCGCCAACAGCTTGTGCCACGCGGGGCGTGCTACCGTGAACGGTCGCACGGCGCCGCCGGCGGCGGCCGTTCGTCCGGGGGACATCGTGGCGGTGGCGCTCGGGGATCGGCGGATCCGAGCCCGCGTACTGGCCGTGCCCGGGGACCGGGACCGCGGCGGCGGGCGGCTCGTGGAGATTCTCGAAGATACCACCAACCCGGTGACCGGCTGAGGAGGGGCGACGTGTCGAGCATTGCCGCGGTCACGGCGCGGGAGATCCTGGATTCCCGCGGCAACCCCACGCTCGAATGCGACGTCACGCTGGACTCGGGTGTCACCGGACGCGCCGCGGTCCCGTCCGGCGCGAGCACGGGCGTCCACGAGGCGCTCGAACTGCGCGACGGCGGCGCACGCTACGGGGGCAAGGGAGTTCGAACGGCCGTCGCGCACGTGCGGGATACGCTCGGGCCGCTGCTCGCGGGCCGCGATCCCGCCGCGCAGGCGGACATCGATCGCGCCATGCTGCGGGCGGACGGCACGCCGAACAAGGGCCGGCTCGGCGCCAACGCCATCCTCGGCGTCTCGCTCGCCGTGGCGCGCGCCGCGGCCGCCGATCGCGGCCTCCCCCTGTTCCGGTACCTGGCGGCGCTCGGCGACAATGACGGGCGCACCGCGCTGCCCGTGCCGATGATGAACATTCTCAACGGCGGCAAGCACGCGGACAACGGGCTCGAGTTTCAGGAGTTCATGATCGTCCCCCTGGGCGCGCCGTCCTTCTCGGAGGCGCTCCGGATGGGCGCGGAGACCTATCACCGGTTGCACGGCATCCTGCGCGACCGCGGGCTCGGAACCGGTGTCGGCGACGAAGGCGGGTTCGCGCCGCGCCTGGGCGGCAACGAGGACGCGCTCGAGCTCCTCGTCGACGCCATCACCCAGGCGGGGTATGCGCCCGGCGGCGACCTCGCGATCGCGCTCGATCCCGCGGCCAGCAACTTCTTCGAGCACGGCCGCTACGTCGTGGACGGCGGGCGCGCGCGGCGCACGTCCGAGGAGATGATCGCGTACTATGCCGGGCTGCTCGACCGGTTCCCCATCGTGTCGCTCGAGGATGGGCTCGCGGAGGACGACTGGGACGGGTGGTCGGCGCTCACGCGGCGTCTCGGCGGGCGGCTGCAACTGGTCGGCGACGACCTCTACGTGACCAACCCCACGCGCATCGCCCGCGGCATCACCGACCGCGCGAGCAACGCCGTGCTGATCAAGCTCAACCAGATCGGCAGCCTCACCGAGACCCTGGAGGCGATCCGCGACGCGCGCCGCGCCGGGTGGGCGGCCGTGATCTCGCACCGCTCCGGCGAGACGGAGGACGTCACGATTGCGGATCTGGCGGTGGCGACCGCGACGGGACAGATCAAGACGGGCGCGCCGGCCCGTTCCGAGCGCGTGTGCAAGTACAACCAGCTGCTGCGCATCGAGGAGACCCTGGGCGCGCAGGCCCGCTATCCGGGCCGCGCGGCGTTCGCACACCTCGCCTGACGCAACGCCCCCGGGAGATCCTGCGCCGGGGTGACGGGCGCGGGAAGGAAAGACGGCCGGCATCCAGAAAGTCACGACGGCTATGGCCATCGGTCGCCGCACGGGAGGGGCGCCGAGGTGGATCCGGCTCGTTGCGGGATGCACGGCGGCGGCCCTCCTACTCGTACTCACGGTCGTCTACGCGCTGACCACGATCCACGTGCGGTCGGCGCTCGCCCGCTTTAGCCGCGGGGACGCGCCCTCGCGCCCCGTCCATAACATCCCCTACGCCGAGCTCATCAATCGAACGGCCGGCGCGCACCACGTCAACCCGGCGGTCGTAGCCGCGGTGGTGGCCGCCGAGAGCGGGTTCAACCCCGCGGCGCGCTCGCGCCGCGGGGCGTACGGGCTCATGCAGGTACTCCCCGCTACCTGGCGTGACGTCGGCCCCAAGACCTCGTGCGCGCCCGAGACGGCACGGCTCACGACGCCGCCGTGCATGGACGATCCCGGGGCGAATCTCGACGTCGGGGTGACGTACCTGGAGCGGCTCATCCGGCGGTTCGACGGCAACTTGCTCCTGGCGCTCGCGGCCTACAACGCCGGCGCCGAGACGGTCGCGCGGACCCGGGGCGTCCCCCCATACCCCGAGACGGCGCGTTATCTGCGCCAGGTGGCGCTGGCGTGGTTCCAACTGCAGCGCGACGGCACGCTGACGCCGTTCTGGCGCGGCGTCCTTCGCTCGTTCGACGCCTGGCAGCGGGCGCGCGCGGCACTGCTCGGGGGTCGCGCCGCGCACGCGCTCCCCGCGGTGTGGGCCGGCCCGCTCGACGTCGCACGGGCGGGGTTGCCGTGATGGGGGCTCGCGGCCGCGACGTGAAGGAGGCGCGGGGCGGCGCGGCCGCGCGGGTGCGCCGTCCGGGTCCCCCGGCATCGAGGCGTTTCCTCGTGCTCGCCGGCGCGGCCGTCCTCGCGTGGTCCGCCTGGGCGCTGGCCGCGCAGTACTCGCGCACGTACGCGCTGGGACGGGAAGCGGCGCGGTTGGACGAGCGGCGCCGCGAGCTCGTGGCGTCGAACGAGGCGCTGCGCGAGGAGATCCAGCGTCTTCGCACGGACGACAAGTATCTCGCCTGGCTGGCTCGGAAGGAACTCGGCATGGTCCGCCCCGGCGAGGTCGAATTTCTCATCGTATCGCCCCAAGGGGGCGAGCCCGCCGGCGCGATTGGCGGGGAACCGGATCGGCGCGGCGCCGCGGCCACCTCTCCCGACCCCGGCGCCATTACTGCGCCGGCACCGGACGCCGGCGCGGCCCGCATACCCCAGGGGGGATGGATCGAGCGCCTGCTGCGGCGCGTGACGGTGTGGGCCGCCCGGCTTCACCTGATCCGCTAAGTGATGAGGGCCGAGACCACCGGCCGCTGCCTGCGGCGTGAGCCAGGACGTCCGGCCAGGCCCGCTCGGCCCGTCTACTCTTGCCGCACATTGGCGACACCGTCCCAGAGCTCGCGGTAGAACAGGACGGTGTCGTCGAGGGATCCCGCGGCGCCGCGCGCGTAGCGGGGGATCACGCCCGCGCGCACGTACCCTAAGCGCTCGTAGAGCCGCTCCGCCGCGTCTCCGCGCCGGGTGTCGAGCACCAGCAGCGTGCGCCCCATCGCCCGGGCCGCGTCCTCGATCGCCCGCATCAGCGCGCCACCAATTCCCCGCCGGCGCGCGACGGAGTGCACCATCAACTTCATCACCTCGGCGCGATGGCGCGCGTTTGGCATCGGTGCGAGATCGGCCTGGACCGACCCCAGCACGGCGCCGTCCTCGACCGCGGCGAGCAGCACACGTGTCCCGGCGGCGACCGCGCGGATCGCCGCCACCCAGTACTCCGCCGCCGCCGCAGGATCCAGCGGCGGCAAAAATCCCACCGATGCGCCGCCGTCGACGACGTCCCGCAGCAGCGCCACGAGGCCGTCGAGACACGCGCCGGCGTCCGCGGCGCTCAGGCGCTCGACCCGATACGTCTGCGTGCTCTCGCACGCGCGGAACCCGGGTGCAGCATCACCGAACACCGCATCCCCCCCTATAGAGACGTGTTCCGGCTCCGTGCCGACCGGTCGCACCCTGCTCCGGGCCGCGGCCACGAGGGCCGAAGAAAAACGCGCCGTCCGACGACATGTCGAACCGGCGCGACCCTGGCACCCGGCCACGGGGTCAGCGGGGACCCGCAGCCTAGTTCATAGCGCACCACACAGGGCCGCGGTTGTCAAGGTGCCGCGTGGCCTCCGGTTGCCGCCGGGCCGGCTTGGCGGACGCTCGTGGGATGACAGAATCACTGATCGGTTAGGGGGTGACAGAATCATCGAGCTATTACACTCACTTGATGCTTTATTGACACCCCCTGGGAGCAGGGCTATAATTCTCCCGCATCTCTTTAGGGGGAGGGTTGGTTTCACCGGTATGAGCCTCGAGGCGGGAACGGTCCTTGAAGGCGTTGTCGTCAAGATCACCCACTACGGCGCGTTCGTTGAACTGCAGGACGGCAAAAGCGGCCTCGTTCACATTTCCGAGATCGCCGACACGTACGTCAAAGACGTCCGCGACTATCTCAAAGAGCAGGAACGGGTCAAGGTCAAGGTTCTCGGTTACAACGACAAGGGCAAGCTGGATCTCTCGGTCAAGCAGGCGCTCGACCCGGCCGAGCGGCAGGCACGAGCGCGCTCCAAGGCGACGTTTGAGGAGAAGCTGACCAAGTTCATGAAGGAGAGCGAGGAGCGCCTCCTCGACCTCAAGCGTAACACCGAGGCCAAGCGCGGCGGCCGGCGCCGCTGACCGCGCGGCACCGACCCTTACTGGACCCCGAGCATCCAGGCTAGATCCTCGAACGTCTGCCAGACGATTTCGTCGGTCTGCAGGCTGCGGCTCTGATCCCGGATGTTGCCGAGCTCGCCGAGTTGCTCCAGCTCGTCGCGCATCCGCTGCAGCCGGTTTCGGAGCCCGAGCACGCGCTGATCGACGGTTTCCTCCGGGAGCAACCCCTGCACTTTTTCGAGCGCCTCACGCTCGACCTTGCGGGCGAGCCGGTCGATCTCCACGGGCTCGAGCCTCGAGTACACCACCAGGCCGCGTCGCTCCTCGACCGCCGCGCTCACCACGTTCTGCAGTTCTTTGAGTACCTGTTCGCTCATCGCCGATCCTCGCGCAGTGTGTTCGACTTCGGTGCGGCGTCGCCTGCCGGCTCTCCGCCGCCGGACGTCGCATAGCACAGCAATGCCCGCAGCGCCTGCAGCGCCACCTCGACGGCGTACGCGGGACCGTCCTCGGATGTCCACGAGCCGTCCGGCCGGCGGCACCGGGCGAGCAGGTCGAGGCACCGGCCGACGGGCCGGGCCTCCTCGTCCACCGCGGCTGTGCCGAGACACCGCAGCAACTCGACGAGCGCGCCGGCGCGCCAGCGGCTGTCGTCGACGGCCGCGAGCGCTTCCAGCCCCCGGGCGACCGCGTCGGAACCGGGCCCGTCCATGAGGTGGAGAAACGCCGTCGCGAACCACGTTGTCCTGAGGAAACCCACGAACCGCCCCCCGCTCGTTTGGCACGCCCGCAGGTAGGCGGCCGCGCGTTGGACCGCATCGGTTCCGGCGCCGGCGCGCGCGAGCCAGTACGCGACGAGCGCCGTGGACGCCACGCGGACGCGCGGGTCGCTGGGGAGCAGCCGGGGCGGCGGGCCATACCGGAGCAGACCCGGCGGCTCGTCCCATGAACCGTCGGGACGCTGCTGCGCCAGGAGAAACACGAGCGCGCGATCCACGTGCGGTCCAGCAAAGAGGCCGAGATCGTCGAGCCACATCAGTGCGGTCGCCGTGGCCTCGATCGTGGAGGGGCGGCCCTGCACGAACTGATACGGGAACCCGCCGTCCTCGTTCTGCCGCGCCTCGAGCGCGCGTGTCACCTTGTCGTCCGGCCGCGCCCGCCCGAGAATGCCGCGGAGCCGCGCCCGCTCCAGCTCGCTGCCCTCGCGGTCGATATAGGCGATCGTCGCGCCCCACTCGATCGGGGCGGCGCGGGAGAGCGCTACGGCGGACATGATCGGGCGCAGCGCATCCCGAGCGGACACCCGGCCCGGCCACAGGAAGCGCGCGGGTGCAATCCGAAGCGTCCTTTCATCAGATCGTCAGGGGAGGTGACCCCGCCCGCCTCGGCGGCGCGGGAACACAGCGTGGCGGAGCGCATCGGCTTTCTCGGCATCGGGGCGATGGGGCAACCCATGGCCGCGAACCTCTTGCGCCGGGGCCTGGACGTCACGGTCCTGGTTCACCGGCGTCCCGAGCCCGCGCGGGCGCTCGAATCTCTCGGCGCGCGCGTCGCCGGCTCGCTCGCCGACCTCATTGCGGGCTGCCCCATGGTGATCGCCTGCCTGCCGACATCCGCGGAGGTCGAGGCGACCGTCCTCGGGCCCGGTGGCGTGCTCGACGCCGGCGCGCCGGGCGGCATCTTCGTAGACATGGGCACCAGCCGGCCCGCATCGACGCAGATGCTGGCGCGGCGATTGCACGAGCGCGAGATCGCCATGGTCGACGCGCCGATCACCGGTGGCGTCCGGGGCGCGGCGGAGGGCACCTTGACGATCTACGCCGGCGGCCGGGCGGAGGACGTCGCACGCGTGCGGCCGGCCCTCGACGCGATGGGGCGCGCGATCTTCCACATGGGGGACATCGGCAGCGGTCACGTCACCAAGCTCCTCAACAACATGATCTCGCTCTCGTCGATGGCCGTGCTGGCGGAGGTGCTGCCGCTCGGCGTCCGCGCCGGGCTCGACCCGGCGCGGCTCGTCGACGCGCTCAGCGCCGGCAGCGCCGCCGCACCGATGCTACAGGCGCGGAGTACGAGGATTCTCGATCGCGAGTTCACCCCGTCGTTCCAGGTCGCCCTGGCGCACAAGGATCTGCGCTTGGCCCACGAGCTCGCCCAGGAGCACAACCTCCCCGTGCCGGCCACGACCTCCGCGCTCTTGACGTACACGATGGCGCGGAGCCTCGGTCTCGACGCGGAGGATACCGTGGCCCTGGTAAAGGTGTGGGAGCGTCTCGCCGGGGTCGAAGTCAAGCGCAACGCCTAACCCCTCGCGACGCCGAGCCGCTCGAATGCCGCGGCGCTCACAGCCGGACAGCCGTCCCACCGGGCCGCCGCGCCACGCTCAGCCGGCGGCCAGGTCCTCATCGCGCAGGTCGGTCAAAAACATGTGCCCCGGCGCATGAGTGATCATGAGCTCGACCTGCGCCGCCATCGCCACCGCCTGCGGCGTGACCCCGCACCCCCAGAAGACCGGGATCTCCCCGGGTTCGATGCGCGGCGGATCCCCGAACTGGGGACGGGCGAGGTCGGCGACCCCGATTGCGGTCGGGTCGCCCGCGTGCACCGGCGCGCCGTGCGCGCCGGGATACCGTCCCGTCACGAGAATGGCCCGCGGGACCGCCGCCGCGGGCAGCGGCCGCATGCTGACGACCATGGGGCCGCTCAGGGCGCCCGCCGGGCGGCACGGCAGGGACGTGACGTACATCGCGACGTTGCACCCATCTTCGAGGTGCCGCACTGGCAGCCCGGCCCGGACCATGGCGCCCTCGAACGTAAACGAGCATCCGAGGAGGAACGCGACGAGGTCATCCCGCCAATACCGCGTGATCTCGGTCTCCTCGGCCTCGAGCCGGCCGCGGCGGTAGATGCGATACCGCGGGAGGTCGGTCCGGAGATCGGCCCCGGGCGCGGCGCGGGCCGGTTCGGGAGAGCCCGGGTCCGTGACATCGATCAACGGACACGGCTTCGGATTGCGCTGGCAGAAGACGAGGAAGTCGTAGGCGAGCCCGCGAGGCACCACGACCAAGTTGGCCTGCGCAAAACCGGGCGCCAGGCCCGCCGTGGGGCGATCCCAGCCCCCGCTCCGGATGCGAAGACGCAGATCCCGTGGAGACGCATTCTCGAGCGCGCTGATTTGCGCCGGCACCGTCATGGCACGATATTCCTCGACTCCCCCGGTCTGTCCTCCGCGCCGCGGGAGGGGGGCGCGGAATGCTCTCGAACGGATCGGCATGTGCCGCACCGGTAGTTTACCCGGCGCCCCGGCCACCTCTCGCGCCGCGCGGCCGGCGTTCGCGCCGCGGCGGTGATCTCGCTTCCGGGGCTCCTCGGCCGCCGGCGCGCCGCCGTGCACTACGGCTGGATCATCGTCGGCGCGCTCTCGGTCACCGAAACCGTCTCGTGGGGGATCATCTACTACGGGTTCCCGGTGTTCCTCCAACCGATGGAGCGCGCGCTCAACGCCTCCGCCGTCGCGGTCGCCGGCGCGTTTTCACTGGCGCTCGCGGTCACCGCATTCGCCGCAGTTCCCGTGGGACGCTGGATCGATCGCGGCGGTCCGCGCGGCCTCATGACGACCGGCTCCTGCCTCGCCGTGCTCCTCACGTTTGCCTGGGCCCGCACCGGCAGTCTCGCCATGCTGTATGCGGTGTGGGGCGGCATGGGCGTGGCCATGGCGATGACGCTGTACGATCCCGCGTTTGCGGCGATCGTGCAGTGGTTCGGGAAGCACCGCGACCGCGCCCTGCTGATCGTGACGCTTGCCGCCGGGCTGGCGAGCACGATCTTCATGCCGTTCGCCGCGTGGTTGCTGGCGCGGATCGGCTGGCGCGCGGCGATCGAGGTGCTCGGCATCCTGCTCGCGGCGATCACGATTCCCATTCACGCGGCGGTGCTGCGCCCCTCGAGCCTCACGGAGGCGACCGCGAGGCCCGCCGTGTCCCGGGAGCCCGCCGATGCCGGCGGCGTCCCGCTGGGCGATGCGGTACGCCGGGCATACTTCTGGACGCTCAACGTGACGTTTGCGGTCGGCGCGTTCGCCACGGTCACGATCACCGTGCATCTCATCCCGTTCCTGACGCAGCACGGGTATCCTCCGGGGTACGCCGCGGCCGCCGTGGGCTGGATCGGCGCGATGCAGATTCCGGGGCGCCTCCTCTTCGTACCGGTCGCCGCGTGGCTCGGCCCGCGCGCGGTGACGGGATCGGTGTTCGTCGCCCAGGCCCTGGCGATGGCCATGCTGCCGCTGGTCGGCCGCCTCCCGATGCTCATCCCGGCGATCCTGCTGCTCGGCGCGGCCAACGGCATGTCGACGCTGGCGCGCCCCTCCGCCGTTGCCGACGCCTTTGGCCGGCGCCACTACGCCAGCGTGAGCGGGGCGATCGCGGCCGGGTCAAACGGCGCGCGCGCGCTGGCACCGGTCGGCGCGGCACTGCTCGGCGCGTGGATGGGAAGCTACGCGCAACTGTTCGGCATGCTGGCCGGCGCGCTGGCGCTCGCCGGCGCCGCGTTGCTCGTGGCGGCGCGCACGGCGCCGTCCGGAGCGAAGCGGGCGGCCTAGCGACCCGCCCGCCGCGCCAGCGGGGCCACGAACGGATTGGAGTGCCGCTCTTCTCCGATCGTCGTCTCCGGGCCGTGGCCGGGGTAGCAAACCGTTTCGTCCGGCAGGGGCAGCAGCACGCGGGCGATCGAGTCCAGCAACGCCTCCATGCTCGCGCCGGGCAGATCCGTTCTCCCCACGCTGCCGGCGAACAGCGTGTCGCCGACGAACGCCAAGCGCTCCCCGATCAGGCAGACGCCGCCTGGACTGTGGCCGGGTGTGTGCCGCACCGTCAAGCCGAGCGCGCCCACCCGCAGGTCATCGCCGTCCCGGAGCCACCGGTCCGGCTGCGGCGATGGCGGCACCTCGATCCCAAACAAGATCCGCGCGCGGGCAGGCCCCTGCTCGAGCACGTCGCGCTCGGCTTCGTGGATCCAAAACGGTGCGCCGGTCGCCCGGCGCACCGCATCGACGGCCATCACGTGGTCGAAGTGTCCGTGGGTGTTGACGATCGCCGCGACCCGCGCGCCGTACCTGCGAACCGCGGCTACGATCCTGTCCGGTTCGTCCCCGGGATCGATGACGAACAACTCACCGGCGGCCTCGTCCCCGAAGAGATAGCAGTTCGCCTGGACCGGTCCAACCGGAAAGCCCTCGAGGATCATCCCGCGGCCCGCGCCGCCGCGCCGGTCCGCCGGGCGACACGTGACGCCGGCCCCGGCGCCGCGGAGGGGCGGCCGCGGAGCAGGCTACGCCCGCGCCCCAACCTTGGCTCCGCTCAGCGCCTTGACGATCTCCCGGCAAAATGCCGGTAGATCCGCGGGGGTGCGCGAGGAGATCAGATTTCCGTCCACGACCACTTCTTGATCGACGTACCGCGCGCCGGCGTTGATCACGTCGTCCTTGATCGCACTGACGCACGTCATCGTCCGTCCCTTGAGGATGCCCGCCGACACCGGCACCCAGCCGGCGTGGCAGATCGCCGCCACGACCTTGCCCTGCTCACAGGCCTCGCGCACGAGCCGCAGCATCGGCTGATGCCGCCGCATCCGGTCGGGCGCGTAGCCGCCCGGCACGACGACCGCGTCAAACTCCGATGCGCGCGCATCGTCCATGGAGAGGTCGGCCTTCGCCGGGTACCCTTCCTTGCTCTTGTACGTCTCTCCGGCCTTGGGCCCGACGATCGTCACCTTCGCGCCGGCCTCCCGAAGGCGCAGCGCCGGATACCACAGCTCGAGATTCTCGTAGTGATCCTCCGCGAGCACCGCGACCCGCTTCCCGCTGAGCTCCATGCGGCCACCTCCCGTGGGCTGTCCCCGTTTGTGCGCCACTCAGCCTGAGTGTAGGAAGGCGCGCGATCACGGTCAAACGGGGCCCCGGCCTGCGACGCCGCCGCGTCAAACGGGGGGCCGCGGGCCGGTGCGCCCGCGGATCAGCGGGGCGCCTGCATCACGCAGGCGCCCCGCGTGTCGACTCCCGGCGGAGCGCGCCGTCCGCTCGTACTAGTACCGGTGAAACCGGCACCACCGGACCGCCCGCCAGTCGCGATTCCAGTACGCCCAGCGGCAGAATCGATCCCGCCGGTAGTAGTAGTCGGGAGGCGGACCGTAGCCCGGCCCGATCTGCACGTAGAGCCCTTGTGCCTGGGCCGCCGCCGGCGCGAGGCTCAACGGCACCCCCACGAGCATGAGACACGTGACCGCGAGCAAGCCCGCGCGCGTCGCAAGCGTTCTCATATCACGATCGCCCTCCTTGTTCCCGGCTCCACCCGCCGGACAAATAGTGGTGCGCCTCAGACATATCGCACCGGCGTGAAAAACTCGCCGAGAGCCCGTGAAGGTCCCGTGAATGTCTGATGAACCGGACAGGGCGGTCGTGACGCCGGGGCCGGGGCGGGCTTACGGCTTGAGCTGCACGGGCGCGCCGCCGCACGCGTCACAGGGCTGTGACAGGTCCGCCTGGCTGCTCAAAACAAACGCGTCGCCGGTCTGGCGGAACGTACGGAGCGGAAATGCCACGGGCCAGCCGCGCAGATCCAGGATCGGGTTGATCTGACGCTCGAATTGGCCGGCCACGGCCGCGGGCATGGGCACGGAATCGACCACCAGCGACTGAATGTGAAAGAAGACCTCCGGCTGGCCGTAGACCTGAAACACCCCGCGCATCTGCACATGCGTGGGGAGACCCTGGTACACGACCGTGCCCTGGACCGCGGTCGCGTCGCCGGCCTCGCTCACCTTGGCGTCGCGCACGGCGCTCTCGTGATTGAGAAACTCCTCCACGCTCGACGTGGCGACGCGGCCGTACACGGCGCTGTCCCGAACCGCGAGCACCTTGAGCGTCCCCTGCCGGAGCTGCGCCGCGTCGAAGCTCGCCCCGAGCAGCCTGATCCACAACTGGTCGACGCGGAGCCCTTGGATCGCGGCGTGCTCGGCGTAGACGTTGACGCGCTCGTAGTCCCCCGCCTGCGGATCGAACACCGCCGCGAGGCGCACGACCGGCGGGCTGCCGAGCAGGCGGCCAAACACGTCCTGCAATGCGGCTTGGTCCACGGGCGGGGCCGCGGCGCCGTACGCGGCTCCGCCCGCCGCCAGCAGGCATCCGATCATTGCGACCACTCGCAACGCGCGCACCATCGCCTACCCTCGCCGCTCATGCAGCATGATCGTGCCGGCCCAGCCGGGCCACATACTCACTATCCCACCGGCCGGGCGCGACGTACCGGGGCCGCCGAGCCCGCCTACCCCGTCGACGCCGGCGAATCGGAACCGAACCGCACGCCGTACCGGTGCCGGCCGTAGTCGAACATGCGGTCCGTGAACGCCGCCGGCCGGTCGAAGCCGCGGTGTTCGGGTTTGATCTCGGAGAGCTGAATCATGAACCGCACGTCGCCGTTCTGATAGAAGAAGTAGAGCGACCAGCGCTCATCGCGCTCGAGCACCATGTAGTCGGAGGCGAATCCCCGCGCGCGCACGTGCTGCCACGCGGCATCGAGATCGTCCACGACGAAGCCCAGATGGTGCGCGCGCGACGGGATCCCCGGGTTCAGCGGGCCGGGGACCGCATCGAAGAGGAACACCGCGGTCAACCCCGTGGTGAGGACCGTCTGGTGGGCATCGTCGCGCACGACCCGCAGTCCCAAGCCGTCCTCGAGGAACCGGCGGGCATCGCCGCGGTCCGCCACCGCCAGCGCGATGTGATCGATCCCCAGCGTCCGCCATGGACGTGCATCGGCGCGCAGCGGTTCCGAACGCACCGCGAACTCCGTGGTGTGAAAGTGCGACACGGTTTCGCCGACGAACATGTCCGGATAGACGGCGTCGCCGCCGGGCGTGCGGATCGTGATCCGCCGTCCCACCCGCAGATCCTCGGGCAGCAGGCGCTCCAGCGCCTCGTGAAACACGCTGCCGGCGGGCACCGCGCCGGTGAACCGCCCGTGCTCGGTGACGAACGTCAGGTGCGTGCGCGGCCCTTCGGTTGACATCGTGCCCACCCTACCCTATTCTCGTGCTCGTGGTCCGGCCCGCGATCAACTTCCCGATGCCGCCGCGGTTCCCTACCGCGCGGGCGTGATGGCCGGGAACGCCGGCCGCCCGCGCCGCGTGTCGACGACGGTGCTCCGCACGTGGTGGGTGGCCGTGCGGCCGTACTCGTTCACGGCGTCGGCCACGCCGGTCCTCGTCGGATCGGCCCTGGCGCTCCGCGCGGGCCGGTTCTCTCCATGGTTGTTCGCCGTGACGCTCATCGCCTCCGTCGCCATTCACGCCGGCACCAACCTCCTCAACGACTACTACGACCACGTACGCGGCGTCGACACCGCGGAGTCGGTCGGGCCGAGCGGCGTGATCCAGCGCGGGCTGCTTGCGCCGCGCGCCGTGCTCGCGGGCGGGTTTGCGGCGCTCGGCGCCGGGAGCCTCCTCGGCCTCGGCCTCGCAGCGGTCGCAGGGTGGCCGATCCTGGCCGTGGGCGCGCTGAGCGTGCTGGCCGGGTACGCGTACACCGGAGGCCCGTTGCCGCTCGGCTACGTCGGTCTCGGCGATGCCGTGGTCTTTGTCTTCATGGGCCCCGTGATGGTGCTGGCGACGTACTACGTGCAGGCGCGGTCGGCGCCGGCCGCGGGTCTGTGGGCGTCCATCCCCGTTGCCGCGCTCGTGACCGCGATCCTGGTCGTGAACAACCTGCGGGACCTGGCGGACGACCGGGCCCGCGGGAAGCGGACGCTCGCCACCGCGATCGGCCCCGCCGCCACCCGGCTCGAGTACGCGGCGCTCATCGTCACCGCCTACGCGGCGGTGGGCGCCGGCGTGCTGGTGCGGGCGCTCCCCCCGTTGTCGCTCCTCGCGCTTCTCACGCTGCCGCTCGCGGCGCGGACCTGGCGCGCCGTGCGCGAGGACACCGACCCGCGGGTCCTCACGCGCCGCGCGCTGCGCGGCACGGCGCTGCTGCACCAGCGGGTCGGCCTGTTGATCGCGCTGGCGCTCCTGCCGCTCTGGCCCTAGACGCCCTCCTACGCCGTCAAGCCTCCGATGATCGCGCCCAGGAGCAGGGGGCCGGCGTGGAGCAGCAGGAGCACGGCCGTGCCGGCGCCGGCGACCATCCCGAGCAGCGGGATCCCGGTCAGCATCGTCCCCAAGACGAGGAGCGCGCCGCCGAGGCACAGCGCCGGCAGGATCACCGCGACGATCGCGGCGCCGACGCCGCCGGCTTTGCGGCCGCCGACGATGCCCGCGATGAACGGCCCGACGCCGGGCAGCCAGAACAGCAGCGCCGCGATGAGGAACATCCAGCCGATCGCGCTCACGATACTGCCGCGTCTCACCCGCGCGGGTGCGGTCACGCTCGCCTCCCTCCCGGTCTCCACGAAGGCATTCGCCGGGGCGGCGGCCGGTCCCCCGCAGTCGCGCCGGGCCGGGTCTGAGGCCCCGTGCGCGTGCGCACGGGGCTCAGCGCACCGGCCCCGGTCGTCCCGTCTGCCGGCGCACGACACTCACGGCCAGCGCCGCGCCGAGCGTCAGGAGCACCGCGCTGCCCACAAACGGCGCGTGCGGGCCGAGGCGATCGTAGAGGAGCCCGCCGAGGGCCGGGCCGACGACGAACCCCGCGCCTTGCGCGGTCTCCGACACGCCCATGACCGTGGCCGTGGCCGCGGCGGGCGCGGCTTCGCTCACGAGCGCAAGCCATGCCGGCGCCGACAGTGCGTAGCTGGCGCCGAGCATCGTCGCGGCGGCGCCGAGCACGATGAAGTTGCCGCGCCCGGCCAGCGGCAACAGCCACATTCCCGCGCTCGCGATCCCCATGCCCCACGCCACGATCCGCGGCTTGCCCACGCGGTCGGCGAGGCGGCCGCCGGGGATCGACGCCGCGGCCACGGCCAGCACGATGCCCAGGAACACCAGCCCGAGCGCCTGGTCGCTCAACCCCACGATCTCGTGCGCGTAGATGGGGAGGATCGGGGCGAGGAGCCCGATGCCAAACGTCTGCAGAAACGCGACGGCGAGCATCGCGCCAAACCTCGGCGAGGCGGCGACGCTGCGCACCAGCGCGCGGTACCGTCCGGCGCCGGGGCGCAAGCCCGCATCGCCCCCGGCGCCCGGCGCGCGCACGCCCAGCACCCGCGATGCGAGCACGGCGGCCGAGAGCAGCAACGCGCTTGCGAGATAGAACCCCGCCCGATAGTCGCGCAGGGCGCCGGCCACGTAGAGGCCCAGGCTCGGGCCGAGCGCCAGCCCAGACAGAAAGAACATGTTGAGGGTGCCCATGGCCGCGGCGCGGCGGACCCTCCGCGTCCGGTCCACGATCGAGGCGGCGATCGACGGCCACACCGCCGCGCTGCCCGTGCCGTCGACGAGCCGCAGCGGAACGAACAGCAGCGGGACGCGGAGAACCGCCATGAGAAGCGGCGCCAGGCTGCTCACGAGCAGCCCGCCGACGACGACGGGCCGGCGGCCGATCCGATCGGCCACGCCGCCCCACAGGGTCTTGCAGACCGTCTCGATACCGGCAAAGGTGGCGACGACGATCCCGACGAGCGCGGCGCTTGCGCCAAGCTGCTCCTTGAGATACAGCGGCAGCAACGGGATATTGGTCGCGAAGCCGAGCTCGGCGATCCCCATCACGGCCGCAAGCCCGTACAGCGCGCCGGCGGCGCGCGCCTCCGCCGGCGCCGGCACGGCGGCCTCGTGGGGCGGACCGTCCCCGCCGCCGCCAGGCGCGCTCACGCGTCCGCGGGCCGCCCCGCCCGGGCGAGGACCGCGGCCCGCGCGTGCTTCTCCAGCGCCTCCGGCAAGGGCGCGAGCTCACAGCCCGGGTGGCGGCGCTCCAGCGCCTCCCGGATCAGCCGATCCGCAAACACCGGGTTCTTGGGAAGCAGCGGGCCGTGGAGGTACGTCCCGTATACGTGCGCCGCCACGCCGCCTTCGCCGCCGTCCCGGCCGTTGTTGCCGAATCCCAAGACGATGCGGCCGAGCGGTCTGGCGCCGGGCCCGAGATACGTGCGGCCTCCGTGGTTCTCGAAGCCGATGAGGGCGGGACCGCCGCCGTCCGGCTGCACGACGAGGTTGCCGATGAGCCTCCGCGAGCCAGCCCCCGGGTGCTCCGTCCAGAGGTCGAGCAGCCCGACCCCCGGAAGGTCGCGACCGTCCGCGGACCGGTAGAAACGCCCCAAGAGCTGGTAACCGCCGCAGACCCCGAGCACGACGGCGCCCGCCGCGGCGGCATCGGTCAGCGGGCCGCGCTGCCGCGCCGCAAGATCGTCCGCCGCGATGCGCTGCTGGCGGTCCTCGCCGCCGCCGAGGAAGTAGAGGTCGGCGTCACCCGGCGCCGTGCGCCCGAGCGTGACCTCCACGACCGCCACGTCGACCCCGCGCCACCGGGCGCGCTGCGCGAGGACCATGATGTTTCCCCGGTCCCCGTACAGGTTCAGGAGATCGGGGTACAGATGGCAGATACGGAGTACTAGCGTCACGTCGCCCAAAACCCCCTCACCGCACCCCACCGCCGCAGCACGGCACGGAGCGCCAGCATAGCCGTGTACGTCGGCAGCACGTACAGTCGCCCGCCCGCCGCGAGATCCAGCGCCCGCTTCAGCGCCCGGTCGTAGGCCGGTTCGACCTCGATCGCGTCGCGCGGCAGGCCGGCGTAGCGGAGGCGGAGCGCCATGTCGCCGGCGCGCAGCCCGGTCACCACCGCGCGCGCGGCGCGGCCGGCCAGCATCTCCGCGTCCACGTCCCAGAGCCACGAGACGTCGCGACCGTCCGCGGTCTGGTCGTTGATCGCGATCAGCACCACCGGCAGCGGCCCCTCCGACAGCACGACGCGCAGCACCTCGTTGAAGCCGGCCGGATTCTTGACGAGCAGGAGGCGCACCTCGCGACCGTCCACCGGGACGCGTTCCGCGCGGCCGAACGCGGGCGTAAACGACGCGACCGCCCGCGCCGCCGCGTCGAGCGGCACACCCAGCGAGCGGGCGGCGGCGACCGCGGCGAGCACATTGTACACGTTGTAGAGGCCGGGCAGAACCGTGCGGACCCGCGCGACGCCGCCGGTCTCCCGCTCGCGAACCGCAAATTCGCTGCCGTCCGGCCCGAGCGGCGCCAGGTCGCAGGCCGTGAATTCGAGCTGGGGCCGGGCCGCACCGCACCCCGGACACCGCCAGCGGCCCATGTGGCCAAAATACGTGGCGCCGTAGATGTAGGCCGTGCCGCACCGGTAGCAGTACCGGGCCTCGGCCGTGTGTTCCAGCGCGGGGCGCGCATGGCGCTCGTCCTCGATGCCGAACGGCACCAGCCGGCCCGGCAGGCCGCGTACGGCGTCGGCCACGAGCGGGTCATCGGCATTGGCCACGACCACGAGATCGGGCGCCCACCCTGCGCCGCCGGACCGCCACAGTCCGGCGATCGCATCGATCTCGCCGTAGCGGTCGAGCTGATCCCGGAACAGGTTGAGAAACACGGCCGTGCGCGGCGCGATCGCCGGCACGACGCGCGGCACCGTCGCCTCGTCGACCTCGAAGATGCCGAGATCACCGCGTGGACGGCCGAGCACGTCCGCATCCGCCACGAGGGCGGAGGCGATGCCGGCCGCCAGGTTCGCGCCGGCCCGGTTGTGGACCGGAGAGCGCCCCAGCGCGCGCACGATGTGCGCGAGCAGGTGCGCGGTCGTGGTCTTTCCGTTCGTCCCCGCGACGACCACGCTGCCCAGGCGGAGCCGCGCGGACAGCAGCCCGACCACGTTCGGCTCGACCGCGCGGGCAACCCGGCCCGGGACGGTGGTTCCCCCGCCCCAACCGAGCGCCCGGCTCAGCGTCGCGGTGGCCTTGCCGAGCGCGATCGCCGCCGTGAGGCGCGAGCGCACACCCCGCCGTCTGCGAGTCGTCACCGCCGCGTGCTCGGCATCGGCACTCCCTCTGGAGCGGGGGCCGCAGGCTGGACGGGAGCGGCCCCGGCCGGCGCTCATGGACGGAACGGGCTAGATGCGGCGGGCTCCGAGGTAGCGCACAGCGTAGTACGGCTCGAGCATGGAGGACACGGTCACACCGCGCCGGCTCTCCGCGTGGATGAACCGGTTGGCGCCGAGGTAGATCCCCACGTGGGACGCGCCGGATCCATAGGTGTGAAAGAACACAAGGTCCCCCGCCGCAAGGGCCCAGCGAGGCACGGCGATGCCGGCTTGGAACTGGCCGTACGAGGAGTGCGGCAGCCTGAGCCCGACCGCGGCGAACACAGACTCGACCAGGCCGGAGCAATCGAAGCCCGTGTTCCCGACGCCGGCCCAGCGATACGGCCGCCCCAGGTATCGCAGTGCCGTGCGCACCACGGCGGACGTAAACGCGGCGCCGCGCGACGGCAGCGCGGTGCGGACGGGCGTGGAGAGGATGCGTGTCTCGACGATCGGCCCCGGCGGGATCGGGCCCGCGGGGGCGGGTCTGACGGTCGCCGCTCCGGCGGGATGCTCGGGCAACGTGGCATCCGGCGGGGCGGGCACGGCGTGCGCCGACGCCGCGGGACCGGGAACCGCGAGGGCCTCGCCGGGCCGAATCGGCGTCGTGAGCGCGATGCGATTGGCTGAAGCCAGCGCGTCTACGCGGACACCGAGATGCGCCGCGATACCGGAGAGCGTATCACCCGGCCGCACGATATAGGCGCCGGATGCGGGATGCGGCGCCGGCGGCGCGTCCTGGAGCCCCGGAACGATCAACCGCTGCCCCGGGCGGATCGTCGAATGCTCACCGAGGTGGTTTGCGGAGAGGAGGTCGCGAACCCCGACACGCAGGCGGCCGGCGATCGACCACGGCGTGTCGCCCGCCTGCACCACATACTCCGACGCTGCATCGGCGCGTGCGGCGAGCGGTATGAGCACCGCGCACCCGCACGCGATCAGTGCGAGACTCAGGTGCCGCGTCGTCAACGCGTGCCTCCTGCTCGTGTTCTCATAGCGGATCGGCGCGGCGAGCGCCCGATCCGGCCGGTCCACACAACCGGGACCGTATCCGCCCCCTTACCATGCCCCGCTGCGTATTCGTGCCGGCGCGCCACGCTCCTTCCGGCGACGAACACGTTCGCTGCAGGTCCGTTCCTACCATGCCCCGCATGGCCGTGTCCCAGACCAGCGCCGCGACGGCGCGGCGCGCGGCCGGCTCTCGACGGAGGGGACCGGCGCCGCCGGGGGAAATCCTGTGGCATGCGGGTCCTCGAGATCAAGCGCACGCTGGAGGGCGCGACCAAGACGTACGCGTGCCGCGCCGCCGAGGTCGCGGCGGATCACGCGGTCCTCCTCTACACCCTGGAGCGCCCCCGCGCCGTCGGCGGCGTCGCGCTGCCCGGGGGCACGCTCACGGTCGCGTACTATTGGATCGACCGCCCGTACAACGTCTACCATTGGATCGGTCCGGACGGGCGAACGCTCGCGTACTATTTCAACCTGAGCGGCGCGACCCGCATCGCGCGCGAGCGCGTCGAGTGGGACGATCTCGAGGTCGACGTGCTGGTCACGCCGGATGCGCGCGCGCGGGTGCTCGATGAGGACCGCGTGCCCGTGGCTGCCGCCGGCCGGCTCCCCGAGATCGCCGCGGCGCGCGCCCGCGTGCTCGCGGAATACGAGGACGTCATCCGGAGCGTGGAAGCCGCGTCGCGCGCCCGGTTCGCGGACGACGCGCTCCCGCGTCCCCACTCGTGATGCGACCGCGCGATCGCGTGGTCGTGGTCACCGGCTCCAGCCGCGGGATCGGGCGGGCGATCGCGCAGGCGTTTGCCCGCGACGGCGCCGCGGTGGTGGTCAATGCGGCCCGCTCGATCGCCGAGGCGCGCGGCGTGGCGGACGCGATCATCTCGAGCGGAGGGCGTGCCGCGGCGGTGCAGGCCGACGTCGGCGAGCCCGCGGAGGCCGAGGGGTTGATCGCGAGGGCGCTGAAGCTCTTCGGCCGGGTGGACGTCCTCGTCAACAACGCCGGCGTCATCGACCGCTCGGGTCTCTGGCAGATCGACCCGGCGCGATGGGCGCGGATGATGGCGGTGCACGTGACCGGTCCGTTCTTCGCCGGACGCGCCGCGGCGCAGGCCATGCTCAAGCAAGGAGGCGGCGCCATCGTCAACATCGCCTCCATGCGGGCCATCGAGCCCGGCTCCGGCGCGCTGCACTACAACGTCAGCAAAGCGGCCGTGCTGATGCTCACCAAATGCCTCGCGCGGGACCTCGCCCCGCACGTACGCGTGAACGCCATCGCGCCGGGCTATACCGACACCGCGTTCCACGCGGACCGGACGATCGCCGAGCGCGAGCAGATCACGGCGCGCATCCCGCTCCGGCGGTTCGCACGCCCCGAGGAGATCGCCCGCGCCGCCGTCTTCCTCGCGTCGGACACCGCCGCCTACATGACCGGCCACACGCTCGTCCTGTCGGGCGGCGCGGTGCTGGCCTAGACGCGGCGGGCTACGACTCTTCCAGCTTGCGGTCCTTCTGGGGCTTGAGGAAATCCGTGGGCTTGACGGTGGAGAGGAACCGCTTGAACTCTTCGACTTCGTGCTCGTCGAACGCCTTGATCTTCTTGAGCGGGATCGCCGTCGCGGCGACCTTTTCCTCGACGTAGATCGGCGCTTCGGCGCGGAGCGCGAGCGCGATCGCGTCGCTGGGGCGCGAGTCCACGACCACCTCGGCGCCCTGGCTGTTCAGGTGGATCTCGGCGAAGTACGTGCCGTTTTGCAGGTCCGTGACGACGATGCGGTTCACGCTGACCGTGAGGTGCTTCAGCATGGCCCGCATCAGGTCGTGCGTCATCGGGCGCGGCATCCGGACGCCCTGCAGTTCGAGCGCGATCGACTGGGCCTCGGGCGTGCCGATCCAGATGGGAAGCGCCAGGGATTCGCCCTGATCGACGAGCAACACCACGGGGTTCATCTGCTGGTCCATCGCCACCGTGCGTACCTTCATCCAGATCATGCACCGCCTCCGTACTGCCCGATCCGCGCGGCTTGCGCCCATTATAACAGAGCCGCTACGTCGAGGAGAGTCCCCGCCGATCGTACGTGTACACTTTGCCGTTGGCCCGCAACTTCACCGGGTTGCGCCACAGCGTATAGACCGCCTTCAGAAACAGCCCGACGCGCTTGGGCTCGAGCTTGCGGTCTTCGTCCATGTGCACGAGCATGAGATCCCGCCCCTGCGAGGCCGGGTCGACCTCCACGCGCGGCTCCCCCTTGAAGAGCTTCTGGGCGATCAGCATGTCCTTGACCTTCTGCAGGTCGTAGCTCTTCTGCTTCTCCTTGGGGTCGTAGACGAACAGGTCGAGCCGGCGCACCAACTCCTCGGTCAGCGCCTCGTCGATCAGGCTGATATCCTCGTAGAAGCGCCGGATCTCGAGCACGCGCTCGAACCCGCCGTGGTCGCGCACGTGCTTGAACAGCGTGTACCCAATGGTGTACGGCGCCGGCCGGTTGCACAGCTGTACCGAGAGGCTCGCCCACTCCCGCGTGGTGAGCAGCCGCGTGAGGAGCTCCGCCTCGATAAACGTCGCCCACCCCTCGTTGATGATGTGCGTTCGCTGGATGAGATCGAAGTACTCCGCTTCCTCGCGGATGGCGTCCACCAGGACGCGCTCGAACTCCTCGAGGGGTGCGCGCTCCTCGAGGAAGTAGATCAGGCGCTTGCGGCGCTCCTGGGGACTGCGCTCGAACGCGTTGACCGAGGTGGCCACCGTCAGGAGCGCGTCCAGCAGCTTTTCGATGCGCTCCGCGCCGTATCGCCGCTCGTAGGCGCGGATCAGCCGCGCATGCTGCTCCGTGTGGTTCAGCATGTTCTTGTTGGACTTGCGGTACCAGTGGTTATTCGTGAAGAAGTCGGCGTGCCCGAGGACGTGGGCGATGACCAGGACGTTCTGCAGATATGTGTTGGTGCTCCGCAGGAACGCGTGGGACGGCGACGTGTTGAGCACGAGCTCGAGGATCGTAAACACTTCCTTGTTCTGCTGGGTGACGAGCTCCTTGTACGCGCCGCCCCAGTACCAGTGGATGAATCGGTTGGGCAGCCCCATGCTCGCCACTTCCGCGATCTCGTCGCTGTCCGTAATCTGAAAGATCACCGGATCGAACGCGAGGCCGCGGTCCGCGGCCAGTCCTTCCAGACGCTGGATGACCGGCTCGTACTCGCTCAGCATCGCCCGCTCACCGCGGAGACGCCGCCGGCGCCTGAAAGCGGCCGAGAAAGTCGCGCATCGCCGCCCGGATCGTATCCAGGTCGACGAGGTTGGCGAACACCGCGCCCGGCCGCGACCGCGCGGCCTCCTGCACGTACTCGCTGAACCCGCCCACGCCCCGGCCGCCGGGGTTGACATGGCCGTAAGTCACGAGATCAAACGCCCCGAGCGCCTCGTCGTAGGCGCGCTTCGCGACGTCGAAGTCGCCGGAGCTCGTCTCGCCGTCCGTGAAGATGAACAAAAACTTGTCGTACTCGGTGACGCCGGCCAGCAGCTCCACCGCCTTTTGAAACCCCGTGCTAATGTGCGTGCCGCCGCTGGACTCCACGCAGAAAAACTCGTCGCGGCCCTTTTCCTCCGCCACGTCCTGGAAGACGACGTACCGCCGGAGGTTCGTCGGGTACCGCCGCTCCAGGTAGTGCCAGAGGACGAAGATCGTCTTGCGCACGAGCGCAAGGTACTCGCCCCGCATCGACCCCGAGATGTCGAGCACGTAGATCTCCACGGAGCGGTGGTTCCGAAACGTCGCCGGATCCTCGATGAAGTACCACCCGTCCTGCCGCACGTCCACGTCGTAGTCCAGCCGGCCCCGCTCGCGCGCGTTGCGCAACAGGCTCTGCACCATGGTTTCCTCCAGGTTCAGATCCGACCGGAGGCCGATGCGGTCCAGGTCGTCCAGCTCGGGAGTGTCCTGCGTCTCCACCTCGCCGGACCGGGTCGGCTCGTGGAAGGCGGGCAGGCGCAAGTCGTCGAGCAGCACTTCCTGGGCCAGCCGCACGAACTCGTCGAAGTCCAGCTCCACGGTGAGCTCTTTGCCGTGATGGTCGCCGCCGAGCAGGCCGCCGAGGGCCTGCACCTCGTCGCCCCCCGGCCCCGCCGCGCCGCCCGCCCCGCCGCTCCCGCCGCCGCCCTGCGCGACGTACTGGGCCTCCTCGCCGAATTTCAGCGTCGGCAGGTCGAGCGTCGCGATCTGCGTTTTCACTTTGCCGTTCGTGATCAGCTCTTTCTGCTGGATCAGGTCGTTCAGGTTCTGCTTGAGGTAGTCACGCAGCAAGGCGTCGTGTTTGTATTGGGCGATGCGCCCTCGATGGATCTTCATGGCACGCCTCCGCGCCGCGCCCTAGAAGCTCCGCCCGATGATCTTGAACAGGGACGGGGCGCACGACGGGCAGTATCCGTGCTCCTCGATCGCGCTCCGCTGCAGCACGTCGAGGAGGTCGCGGCTCTTCTGATCCATCTCTTCCGTCTTCTCGTAGAGGCGGAGGCAGTTCTTGATCTTGTTGAACACGACCTCGTTGATCGCCCCCGCGAGGTGCTCGTTGTCGCGGTAGCTCATGCGGCGCAACTCGTCCCGCCGCTCCAGCAGCACGTTTTCGAACGCGACCCGTCCCTGGCGGCTGATCTGGCGCTTTTGCACGAGCACGCCCTCGACCTCGTCGAGCAGCTCCTTCTCGCCGTCCGACAGCGCCTCGCCCAGCACGCTTCGCGCCGCCACGTCGAGGTAGTTGAGATACAGGTTTTGCGCGTAGTCGTAGAAATGGTGCGGGACGATCTCCTCGACGATCACGTCCACCTTCTTGTTGATGAACTCCACCTTCGTCTCTTCAAAGAGCTTGAGCAAGTCCTTCTGATTGAGGTCCTTGATCGACTGGTGCTCGAAGGTCCGCTCCACCGCGTCGGTGATGACCTCGAGGTCGATGCACCGCCCGGCGCGCGTGTACGCGAGGGAAAACGCGTCCTCGAAGAACCGCGGGGACAACCCTTTGAGCCCGGCCGACTCCTGGCGGGTCTTGACGGCGTACGTGGCGGCCAGCGCATAGACGTCCGCGGGCACGTGCTTCTCCTCCCCGCGCACGCGGTTGGCACGCTCGACCAGGGCGCTGTAGATGCGCGTCTCGCCGCCGACGTCCACGTTGTACGGAAAGTCGACCTTGTGAATGCGGCCGCGCAGGGGCTCCATGATGTCCTCGGAGAGGAACACGTTGTACTCCGGGTAGTTGGTGTGACCGATCACGACCGTGTCGATGTGCACGGTCGGAAAGTTGGCCAGGTCGATGCGCTTCGATTGGATCAACTCGAGCAGGAGCGAGAGCAGCTGCCGCCGGCTCTTGAACACCTCCGTCCAGTCCAGCACGCCGCGGTTGGCCCAGATCACCTTGCCTTCGAAGTCATAGGCGTCCGGGTCGTACGTGGAACCGCGCTCCTTGAGCATCGCGAAGTTGATGTTGCCGACGAAGTTCGTGATGTCTTCACGGCGGAGATCCGTGGGCGTGTGCTTCGCCACGCCGACCTTGTCCCTGGCCGAGATGAAGATCCGGCGCACCGGCACGTTCCGCCAGCCGCCGTGGGCGCCGAGCTTGCGCTCGCACACCGGGCACGGCACCGCTTCTTCGTGCCACCACAGGCCCTCCGCCTCCCGCGCCTCGGGCGGGATCAAGTCGAACGGGTGCTGATGGAACGGGCACCCCTCGATCGCGTACAGCTGGCCGTCCGGCTTGTACGAATACTCCTCGAGACGGCGCTTCAGCCGGTCCACGGTCATCGATTTTCCGGAGCCCTGCGGCCCGACGAGCAGCAGCAGCCGCCGCTCCATGCTCATCGCGTAGCCGCGGAAGAAGCTCACGATCTGGTCCAGCTGGCTGTCCATGCCGTAGACGCCTTCGAACACGCGGGCCTTGCCGAAATAATCGATCATGTCCGCGATGTAGTGCAGCGTCGTGCGCGTCAGGCGTCGATCGCGTCGGCTCGCGGTCAGGTACGTCTCTACCGTGGTGATGTCTCCCATTGCCTCACCCGATTCTTCGAGGGTCGCCGTCCGCCGGACTCCTCGAGGACCTCAGTCGATCGCCCGCCTGTGCGCCTCGCTACTTCACTTCCCCGCCACTCGATCGCCATGCGCCGGATTCACGTCGCACTACATTCCTACCCGTCGCGCATCCGGACGTCCCACGCATCTCACGTGTGGCTCGCGCGTCGTGTTCGCATCGAACAGTCCTGTCGAATCGCTTTGTTCGCATCGAACGGTTCGCCGGTCTGTTTTGTTCCTTCCGCGGCGCGGCGTTACAGAAAACACAGAAGCCCCGCACGGGAGCCATGCGCGCTCCCCGGCCGGGCTTCGTGGACCACCGCCGCGCACTACCACGATGTTTGGTTGGATGGCCGCCTCGTCGTCTGCTGCCGTGTGGCCTGCGCCGATCCGATCGACGAACGGTCCTACCGCGACGACAACGCCGATATGAACTTAGAGCCGAGTATAGTCCCGCCGGTAGACGGTGTCAAATGACCGTTTCCGGGCGCCTCCGGGCATCCCGGCCGTCATGCCATCACGGTGGGGGGCAGGCTCCGGAAGTATAGATAGACGGGGCGGGACCGGGCGACGGCGCTCAGCGGACGGACGACCGGGGCGCGCGGTGCCGGCGAGATCGCTATCGCAAACCGCGGGGCTGGAGCGCCTCGCCTCCGAGGTGACGGGCCAGGGCCTTGGCCAGGTCGAGCCCATCGCGACCGGCCGGCGGCGCAGGCCGGCTGCCAGCATGGCTCAAAACCGACACCGAAACGTCTCCCGAAAAGAAGGCAAACGCGTCCGTGCCGGGTTCCAGCGAGGGCGGCGTCTGGATCCGCAACTCGAGCCGCAGGAGGCGCCCGGGCTCGCCTTGCTCGGGCACGTGCTTGACCACGGCGGGTTCGATGACGTGACTCCGCGCCACGGTGGTGGCCCTGACGGCTCCCGGGCTGGCTGACGGCACGTTGATGTTCACGAGCGGCGAGCGGTCTGTTGCCCCGGGTCCGCCGGATTCGTCACGGAGAAGATCGGCGGCTCGAAGAGCCAGGCCGGCCGCCGTGTCCCACGGCGGGCCGGCCGGATCGCGGCGGCAGGATACGGCCACGCCCGGGATCCCCAGTGTCGCGGCGACCCGCGCCGCCCCCACCGTGCCGGATAGGTAGGTGTCGGAGCCGAGGTTCGGACCCGGATTGACCCCCGAGACGACGAGGTCCGGCCGGGCCACGAGAGCTCCGCGGGCCGCAAGCACGACGCAGGTTGCCGGCGTGGCGTCGAGGTGGTACGCGGCCACCGCCCCAAGGCGCACCAGGGGCACGGCGGAGCGCGCCTCGAGATCCCGGCGAACGGTCAACGCGGCGCTCGAGGCACTGCGGTCGTCGCTCGGCGCGAGCACGGACACTTCATACGTCGACGCAAAGGCGCGGACCAACGCGTAGAGGCCCTCGCTCTCGATCCCGTCGTCGTTGGTGATCAAAACCCGCAGCACGCGTCTCCCCTCCTCGGCAAGCACGCTTCTCCGTTGCGCTCCGTGAAGCCTGTCATGGCGATGGAGAACGGGCGGGCGCGCGTCCGCGAGGCGCAGGCTCGCGCGCATCCGCCGCCGTATAGCCGCACCCGTCGAGACCTATTCGTCATCTATTATCTGCGCAGCCCCGGCGGGAACGGCTGGAAGGAGGCTAAGAGGCGGCGAAGAGTCGACGAAATTTCGGACACAAACAAGCGCTCCGGCTCGAGCGTCGAGGCCGCGGCCCCCAAGACTCGGGCGCGCCGAGGAAGCGCCTATCAGGAGCCGTGAAGCGCGACGATATGCGCCGGTACGCCGCGAGGTAATGGACCGCCGCCACTATCATCATTCGTCCGCGCCAACCGTGCCTGGGGGCGAACCCGTTCCAGCCCGCCCTCGGGACACAGTGGGTGCGTCACCGTCCGAGCGGCCGCTTCAGGTGAGGCCACGTCCTAACGTCGCTGGACAGCGCGAGGCGCCACCGCCCGCATGACGTCCGCGTTCCACAGAGCCGCGTCATCCGGCGCGAGGCCATGCGCCTTCGCGTACGCGATCTGCCGCCCCATCGCGCCTACGCGCGCCCCCGGCGGGGACCGCGAGGGGCGAACCCGGCCCGGCGGCCGGCTTTCGCAGCCTTCCACTCGACGCCGAGCCAGATACGGTCTTCGGCCGCAAGCGCGTGGCCGGCACGGAGCGTATCGCGTAACCGTAGCAACCGAGCCCGCGGTCCGGCGGGATCGTCCGGGGTGCCAAGATACCGGGTCTCCAGGAGCCGCTCGATACGCTCCTCGTCGGGGCTTCGCTCGCGCTCCCGCGTGATCTCGAAGTAGTCGTCGAACTCCCCGCCGAGCACGTCGAGAAGGCGCTGGCGCGTTTGTGGACCGGGCGCCGTACGCCCGGCAAGCAAATCCGACAGGTGCGTGCGGTGGAGACCCGTCAACCGTGCCAGGGCCGTCTTTGTCAGGTTCCGGCGAAGGATGGCCATCTCGACCGCCGCACGCTTGAGGCGCACCCGCATGGTTAGGGCGACTCCTCCGGCCGTGGTGAGACCAACCGGTCGTGCCTAGGCTAACCAGAGCTTGCCAATTTGTCAATTTGAGCTTGCCGTGATGTCAATACAGTGATGGGCCGGTGTCGGACGTCTGTCTTGTGGGCGTGGGTACACTGTGGTATCGTCGGGCCGACCAAATGTCAGGACCCAGGCTGCCGGAGTCCAGTACCACCCGCTTCTACGCCAAGCTGGGCGAGCGAATCCGCGCCCTGCGCGTGCGCGCGGGGTTGTCGCAGGCGGCCCTCGGCAAGCTCCTCGGCCGGTCCGCCAGCGCGGTCGATCGGTACGAAATGGGCCAGCGGCGTGTCGCCCTGGCAGAACTCGTGCGGCTCGCGGCGATCCTGGACGTCTCCCCCGACGTGCTCCTCACCCCCGGGCCGGCGGGACGCCGCGGCTTGCCGCGCCCGGCGCTGCCGCCGCCGGCCGACCTCCGCCGGGAGCACATGCGCCTGCTCGCCGCGCTGGACCGGCGGCTTTCGCCCGCCGACACGCCGCCGCACCCCGGCGTCGAGGAGGAGCCCCGCCGCTACCGCCGCGATCCCGCCGGACCGGCGAGGGCCGCGGAGGCAATCGCCGCGTCGATCCCCGACCACAGGCTCCGGCGCTGGGCCACGCACGCCGGCGTGCCGGCGACCGTCGATGTGCCGGCGCTCCGCCGATACGCGGCGTTCGTCCTGCGACACGCCCCCCGTCCTCCCAGGCGCCACCGCTAACCGCCCGGCCGGCCGCCGCGAGCGCCTCTCTGCCCGCCGCCGCGACGGCGCCGCGAAACCGGGGGCGCGGGGCCGGGGTGCGATTCCGGCCCCGCATCCATCCGAGCGATCCGCCTACCGCCGTTGCCCCCGCCGCCACACAATCGTGTCGTCCTCTAACTCACGCGCCGCCGACCCATGCGGTCGAAAAACCACCACCGCAGCCCAGAGCACCACGGCAAGCGCCACGGCCGGGAGCAGTTGCGCGAGCCATGCCGGCACCTGACTGGCGTACGCAACCGATGCTAGGTTCGACTCCGCCAATGTCGGCCAGATCATCCCCGCCACCAACGCCGTAACGCCGGCCACGCGATCACTGTCATCGCGCCGAGGATCGGCAGGTCAACGGCCGCGCGCCCGATCAGCCCGGGTGGTTTCGGCAACCATGCGATCAGCGCTAGCCCCGCCAGGATCATGGCAGCCTTCGCCCATTCGCGCCAGTCTCGATCCAAGTCCCGAGGCCCGTTCAATTCCGCCCACCTCCTCCGGTCGCGCCGCCGTCACCGTTTCCTCCGACCGGCGTACCGCCTCCGTCATTGACCGCCTGCTCTAACAACTGAGTCAGGATCAAACCGGCGGCACTGAGGTAACCCATCACCTGCGTCGCGGTCGACACGGGCTGTCCATTCTGAAGCGCTCCCACGGCGGTTAAGGCTGACGCGACCGCAGCCGACCCGAACACTACATTCAACGCGTTGAACGCGGCGCTGACGTCGAACTCGCCGCCGCCGCTGTCCACGATCTCCGCGCAACTACCACATGCATTGACGTTGTAGTCGGCCCCGTACCCGCCATTCTCCAAATCGGTGCCTGTGCCGAGCTCCATTTCGGCTTGGATCAACCGCACAGCCGCGACGACATCCGTCACGGTCACACCGTTCCCCCGCCAGAACGCCACCACGGCGCGCTCGCACCCAGGACCGCGCGCGACCACGTACGCGCTGCCGACCACCGCGAGATACGCGCGGTACAGTCGCGCCGCCTCGGGCTCCCACATCGCCCTCGCCGCGGGCGTGTACAAATCGGCGCGCAGCGCTACGTTGGGGTCCGAGGGCTGTCCGCGCCACTTCAGGTACGCCTCCTGGGCGGAGGCGACGGCCCACTGAGACATCGTTGTACGTATCGCCGTCTTATCCGTCGGGGTGAGGCACCGTACTCGATCCACCGGGGGCAGCAGAGCCGGCAGCGTAGCATGCTGCGGCCCGCCCCGCACCAAGACAAACGTATCGGCCATTGCAGAACCGGGTAGAACCGGCACCACCGTCAGCGCCAGTAGGACCACGAGCGCCGTAACCCGTGTCACCCGTCATCCCCCCTCTACGATGCGTAAGGCCTGCCGTTGCTGGTCGCGCGCTTCATTGCCGTCGCGATCGGCAGCGGCGTACGGGGGCGGACGCGCCACGGTCAGCCCGTCCGCGGCGGGAGCAGATCAATGATTGATTGCTGAAGGCTCGGCGCCGTACGCCCGGCAAGCAAATCCGACAGGTGCGTGCGGTGGAGACCCGTCAACCGTGCCAGGGCCGTCTTTGTCAGGTTCCGGCGAAGGATGGCCATCTCGACCGCCGCACGCTTGAGGCGCACCCGCATGGTTAGGGCGACTCCTCCGGCCGTGGTGAGACCAACCGGTCGTGCCTAGGCTAACCAGAGCTTGCCAATTTGTCAATTTGAGCTTGCCGTGATGTCAATACAGTGATGGGCCGGTGTCGGACGTCTGTCTTGTGGGCGTGGGTACACTGTGGTATCGTCGGGCCGACCAAATGTCAGGACCCAGGCTGCCGGAGTCCAGTACCACCCGCTTCTACGCCAAGCTGGGCGAGCGAATCCGCGCCCTGCGCGTGCGCGCGGGGTTGTCGCAGGCGGCCCTCGGCAAGCTCCTCGGCCGGTCCGCCAGCGCGGTCGATCGGTACGAAATGGGCCAGCGGCGTGTCGCCCTGGCAGAACTCGTGCGGCTCGCGGCGATCCTGGACGTCTCCCCCGACGTGCTCCTCACCCCCGGGCCGGCGGGACGCCGCGGCTTGCCGCGCCCGGCGCTGCCGCCGCCGGCCGACCTCCGCCGGGAGCACATGCGCCTGCTCGCCGCGCTGGACCGGCGGCTTTCGCCCGCCGACACGCCGCCGCACCCCGGCGTCGAGGAGGAGCCCCGCCGCTACCGCCGCGATCCCGCCGGACCGGCGAGGGCCGCGGAGGCAATCGCCGCGTCGATCCCCGACCACAGGCTCCGGCGCTGGGCCACGCACGCCGGCGTGCCGGCGACCGTCGATGTGCCGGCGCTCCGCCGATACGCGGCGTTCGTCCTGCGACACGCCCCCCGTCCTCCCAGGCGCCACCGCTAACCGCCCGGCCGGCCGCCGTGAGCGCCTCTCTGCTCGGTCGCAACCGCGCCGTGCCCCGCGCCGAGCCTATGGTACACTCGCCGTAGCGACCCGACCGCGCGTGGCTCGACCCCTCGGACAGCCGGCGTCCGCGGCAGTGCGGCTTGCTCCCAGGCGCAGCCCCGATAGCGGCGGCCGGCCATCGTTGCGGGGCCAAGACGCGACCAGAGTCGACGGCTTGACGACAAGTTGCGTGACGATGGGAAGGGTGACGATGGGAAGGGAGCCGACCGTGGAGACGCTGCACCCGCTCGCGCGCCGCGCGCTCGCGGCGCTCGAGCCGTACATCCCGGGCCGGTCCGCGGAGGAGGTCACGGCCCGGTACGGCGTCCGCGATCCGAGCAAGCTCGGCAGCAACGAGAACCCTCTGGGATTGTCGCCTCGGGCCCGCGGCGCCCTGATCGCGGCGCTCGACCGCATCCATCACTACCCCGATCCGGACTGCTCCCGGCTCAAGCAGCTGATCGCCGGCCGCCTCGGGGTCACACCCGCCCATCTGTGCCTTGCGAATGGCGTGGACAACGTCCTCACCTGCCTCGGCCTCGCCTTTCTCGACCCCGGCGACCGCTGCGTCGTCGCGGCCCCCACGTACACCGCGTACGCGTCGCTTGCGCTGCTCCTCGGCGCGGTGCCGGTGGAGGTGCCCCTTACGGCGTGGCGCGTGGACGTCGACGCCATGGCGGCGGCGGCGGACGGGGCGAAGGCGCTCATCGTCTGTAATCCCAACAACCCGACCGGCACGATCGCCCGGCAATCCGAGGTCGATCGGCTGCTCGCCCGTGTATCCCAGGGCACGCTCGTCGTGCTCGACGAAGCCTACGCGGAATGGGTGGACGACGCGGCGTTTCCCGACGGTCCCGCGCTCGCGCGGCGGCATGACAACGTCGTGGTGCTCAGGACGTTCTCCAAGATCTACGGGCTGGCCGGGCTCCGGGTGGGCTACGCCGTCGCTTCACCCGGCCTCGTCGCGTGCCTGGAGCGGGTGCGAGAACCGTTCGCGGTCGACCGGCTCGCGCAGGCGGCCGCCGAGGCGGTGCTGGGGGACGATGACTATCTGCGCCGGGCGTTCGAGAACAATCGCGCGGGACGAGCGTTTCTCTCCACGGCGTTCGCGGAGATGAACCTTGAGTATCTGCCGAGTCAGGCCAACTTTGTGCTGGTAAACCTCGGCCGGCCGGCGGCGGAGGTCGCCGAGCAGCTCCTCCCCCGCGGGGTCATCATTCGCCCCGGGGCGCTGTGGAAGCTTCCCACGTGGGCGCGGGTGACGGTGGGCACGGCCGCCGATAACGCCCGGCTCGTGGGCGCGCTCGCCGATGTCCTCGGGCGGCCGCGACCCGCGCCCGGTGGCTAGGGAGCGGGTCCGATGACGGCGTCCGGCGGATCCCCCGGAGCCCGCGTCGTCCGGGCGCCCCGCGGCACCGTGCGCTCGTGCCGGGGCTGGCAGCAGGAGGCTGCGCTCCGCATGCTCATGAACAACCTGGACCCGGAGGTCGCCGAGCGTCCCGAGGACCTGATCGTCTACGGCGGCACCGGCCGCGCGGCGCGGAACTGGGCGTGCTTCGACGCGATCGTGCAGTGCCTGCGGACGCTCGGGGACGATGAGACCCTGCTCGTGCAATCCGGCAAGCCGGTGGGCGTGTTTCGTTCGCACCCCGACGCCCCGCGCGTCCTGATCAGCAACGCCATGCTGGTACCGGCGTGGGCGACGTGGCCGGAGTTTCGCCGGCTGGAAGCGCTCGGCCTCACCATGTACGGCCAGATGACCGCGGGGTCGTGGATCTACATCGGCACGCAGGGCATCATCCAGGGCACCTACGAGACGTTCGCCGCGGTGGCGCGGCAGCATTTCGGAGGGACGCTGCGGGGGCGGCTCGTGCTGACCGCCGGGCTCGGCGGGATGGGAGGCGCGCAGCCGCTCGCCGTGACCATGAACGGGGGCGTGGCCCTCGTGGTCGAAGCCGACCCCGCCCGCATCGACCGGCGAGCCCGCTCCGGGTGGGTCGACGAGACGACGCAGAGCCTCGACGCCGCGCTGCGCGTTGCCGACCAGGCGGTCAGGGAGGGGCGGGCGCGATCGATCGCGCTGCTCGGCCATGCCTCCCAGGTCTACACGGAGATCGCGCGGCGGGGTGTTCGGGTCGACGTCGTGACGGATCAAACCTCGGCCCATGACCTGCTGGAGGGCTATATCCCGGAGGGGCTCTCGGTGTCCGAGGCGGCAGCCTACCGCCGCCGCGCACCGCAGGAGTACACGGAGCGCGCGCGGGCCTCGGTGGTGCGCCACGTCGAAGCGATGCTCGCGCTCCACCGGCAGGGCGCCGTCGCCTTCGACTACGGCAACAACATCCGGGCCCAGGCGGCTCACGGCGGCGTCGTGGACGCGTGGGCGTTTCCGGGGTTCGTGCCGGCGTACGTGCGCCCGCTGTTCTGCGAGGGGCGGGGCCCGTTCCGATGGGTGGCCCTATCCGGCGAGCCGGCCGACATTCGCAGGACGGACGAGCTCGTCCTCGAGCTGTTTCCCGACAACGCGGATCTCGTCCGCTGGATCCGGCTGGCCGGCGCGCGCGTGCCGTTTCAGGGACTCCCGGCGCGGGTGTGCTGGCTCGGGTACGGCGAACGCGAGCGGTTCGGCCTCGCCATCAACGACCTGGTCGCGCGCGGCGAGCTACGCGCGCCGATCGTGATCGGGCGCGACCACCTCGACACCGGTTCGGTGGCGTCGCCGTATCGGGAGACCGAGGCCATGGCCGACGGAAGCGATGCCATCGCGGACTGGCCGATCCTCAACGCGCTGCTCAACGCGGTGGGCGGCGCGACGTGGGTGTCGGTGCATCACGGCGGCGGCGTCGGCATCGGGTACTCGCTCCACGCCGGCATGGTGATCGTCGCGGACGGCTCCGCGGACGCGGCCCGGCGGCTGCGGCGCGTGCTGGCCACAGACCCCGGCATCGGGATCGTGCGCCACGCGGACGCGGGCTATCCGCAGGCCGCGGCGGCCGCGCGCCGCCACGGCCTCGTGCTACCCATGCGGTCCGCCGAGGGCTGAGACGGCTGGCTAGGCGCGCAGCCGCGACGGCTCCGGCGTGGTGCGCTGCGCCTCTTCCCGGATCATCGCCAGGACGCGGCGCTTCGCCGCGAGGAACGCCTCCGAGGTCTCGACTTCCAACGTACGCGGGCGGGGGAGCGCCAGCACAACCTCGTCCCGCAGGCGCCCGGGGCGGGCGGTCATCACGTACACCCGGTCTCCGAGGAACAACGCTTCGTCGATGTCGTGCGTGACGAAGAGGATCGTCTTCGGCGTCGTTTCCCAGATGTCGAGGAGCAGCTCCTGCATGAACACGCGCGTCTGCGCATCCAGCGCGCCAAAGGGCTCGTCCATGAGCAGCACCTCGGGATCGTTGGCCAGGGCGCGCGCGATGGCGACCCGCTGCATCATCCCGCCGGACAGCTCCTTCGGGTACGCGCGCTCGAACCCGGCGAGCCCGACGATCTGGATGAAGCGGGACGCCACGTCGCGACAGTGCCGGTCGGGCATGCCTCGAAGGCGCGGGCCGAACTCGACGTTGCCCTGCACCGTGAGCCACGGGAACAGCGTGTAGGACTGAAAGACCATGCCGCGATCGGCCCCGGGCTCGGCGACCACGTGGCCGTCGAGGCGGATCTCGCCCGACGACGGCCGCACCAGCCCGGCCACGAGCCGCAACAACGTGCTCTTGCCGCAGCCCGACGGCCCGACGATGCTGACGATCTCGCGGTCCGCGACGTCCAGCGACAGCCGCTCGATCGCCGGCACCAGCGCGCCGTGCCGCGCCCGAAAGGTCACGGTGACGTCGTGGAGCCTGAGCTTCGGCGGGGCGCTCACGCCTTCGGCGACCACGGGAGCAGCACCCGGTGCAGCCATTTGAACAACAGGTCGAAGCACAGCCCGAGGCCGCCGATGACGGCCAGCCCGACGAAGATCCGGTCGGTGAAGAGGCCGCGCATCGAGTCCAGGATCATGAAGCCGAGACCGCGGTCCGCGGAGACGAGCTCGGCGACCACGAGATACGTCCACGCCCACCCCATCGTGATCCTGAGCGTGTCCATCACGCCGGGCAGCGTCGCCGGCAGCAGGACGCGCCGGATCACCTGACCCCGCGACGCCCCGAGAGTGTAGGCCACGTCGAGCTGCTCGTGCGGCACGTGCGCCGCGACGTCTGCCACGAGGAGGACGAGCTGGAAAAACGTCCCGATAAAGATCACCGCGATCTTCTCCGCGGGGCCGATGCCGATGTACAGGATGAGCAGCGGGATGAGCGCGCTCACCGGCAGATAGCGCACGAAGTCGACCACCGGCTCGATCAGCGCCTCGACCGCCTTGAACGAGCCCATCAGCACGCCGACCGGGACGCCGGCGAGGACGGCCAGCGCCCACCCGCTCACGATGACCAGCAGGCTGGCCTGGGCGTGCTGGAGCAGCGTGCCGTCCTGCGCCATCGCCACGCCCGCGGCCAGCACCGCGGTGGGACTCGGGAGGAACAGCGGCGCGACGAGCCGGCCGTACGTCAGCACGCACCACACGGCCACAAGCGCCGCGGCGCTCGCGGTGAGGATGCGCAGATACGTCCGCCGCGGGATGGCTTCCTGGGGGCGAAGGACCTCCGAGAGCGGACCGCGGGGGCGCCGGGCGATCGGGCCGGTCCGTGCGAGGCTCACGTAGCGCCGGCCGGGCCGGCGCATCGACGCCGGCCCGGCCCTCCTCTCTCTATCCCGAACGCGGACAGCGCATCACAACGCGGGCATGCCCGTCAGTTGGTCGCGTTGACGAACGACGGGTTGACCAGGTCGGACGCGCTCTCCTTCACGGTGATCTTGCCGAACGATCGCCAGATGTCGATCGCGTTTTGCGCGGTCGTGTAGATCTGGCCGCCGGAGGCCATGTACTGCCGGTTGATCGTCTGATCGTAGTAGCGGACGCCGGCCAGCGTCTCCTTGAACGTCTTCACGTCCTTGAGCCAGCCGCCGACGGCTTTCGCCATGATCGCGTCCGCGTCGTCGGGGTGCGCCTTCCAGTATTCGACCGCGCGGTACCAGCCGGTCACCATCGCCCGCACGGCCGCGGGCTGGGCTGCGAGGACGTCCCGCCGCAGGACGAGCACGTCCACGATGAGCCCCGGCGTCTGGCTGCTGTCCACGAGCACGTGCCCGCCCGGAGCCTGCTTGGCGCGGCTGAGCCACGGCTCCCACGTCACCGCGGCGTCCACCTTTCCGCTCAGAAACGCGGCCCCCGCATCATCCTGCCGCATGTTGATGATGTTGAGCTGGCTCTCCGTCATGCCGTTCTTGCGCAGCAGCACGTTCAGGAAGAAGTCCGACACGGAGCCGCGATTCACGGCCACGCGGCGCCCGCGCAGGTCCCGCACGGTCCGGATCGAGTCCTTGGAGACGATGCCGTCCCCGCCCTTGCTGTCGTCCAGCCCCAGCACGGCCTGAAATTGGAAGTCCGGACGCCAGTAGAGGCTCATGGTGTCGAGCGTGGTCACGAGACCGTCCAGCCTGCCGGCCGCGAGCGCGGCGAACCGCAACTTGGGATCCTCGATATTCACGAGATCGACGTTGACCCCGGCCTCGTCGAAGAACCGGTCGTCACGGGCCAGGAACAACGGCCCGTACCCGACCCACGTCGAGTACCCGATCCTGAGCGTCGTCGCCGCGGCGCGGGCCGGGCCGGGCTGCACGCCGGCCGGCACCAGCGCGGCCGCCAGCACAACGAACACGACCACAAACAGCCTGCCTGCGCGCCACATCCTGTGCCCACCCCCCGGACCGATCTGGATCTTGAGCGTTGAGCGTCAGAGCCGTTGTCAGGATCTACCTACTCCGCCGCGCCGGCGGCAATCCCCTGCTGCCCCGGCCGGGGTGCGGATCCTGACGCGAGGCGCCGGGCCTGGATTTCCGCAAGGCCGGCGCCGTCAGACTCCTCGGGGCCATGGGTAAATATGCGATAACCTAGTTCGGGGAGACCGGCGCGCGACGGGTGACGCGCGTCGGCGCGCGGTTCCGGCAGCAAGAGGCAGCGAACACCGCGGTGCCGGGGTGCACGATGCGTTTCCGACTCACCAGGCAGCCGACCGCGCCGATGGAAGCCCGGCGCCGCATCCGCCCCGAACTGGAGCAGCTGGGCTACGTGGAGGATGTCGTCGACGAGTTGCTGGTCGCGGTCGGCGAAGCGGTCACCAACGCGGTGCTCTATGGCGGCGGGAGCGGCGCGGATCCTATCACGATCACGCTCCGCACCGACGACGCGGCGTGCACGATCGACGTTACGAGCCGGAGTGCCGGCTGGACCCTCTACCCGCCCGTGCTCCCCGCGCCGACGGCCGAACGCGGGCGGGGCTTGTACATTATCGACCGGTTTACGGACGGGTGGGAGATTCGGCAGGGTCGGAACGGCTCGACGCTCTCGCTCAGGCGGCGCCTCCCGGCGCGGGCCGCCCCCTCCTAGACCGGACGCCTACCGATCCCCGGCGGCGCGCCGCGACGCCGCGGCGGCGTCGAGCAACCACACGAGCTCACCATCGCCGGGGCGCACCACCTGCGCCGGCGCCGCGTCGGGATCCCACGGATCGTCCAGCACGCGCCGCACCGCGTCCGCCTTGCCGGCCCCGGCCACGAGAAACACGACCAGCGCGGCCCCGTTGAGGACCGGGGGCGTCAGCGTCATCCGGTTGGCCCGCAGTTCGGGGATGTAGGCCGACACGACCGCCCGCCGCTGCTCCTGCACGACCGGCGTCCCGGGAAACAGCGACGCCGTGTGGGCATTGTCTCCGAGCCCCAGCAGAACCCAGTCGAACCGCGGCCAGCCTCCGCGGCCGCGCGGAAGCAGCCGCCGGAGCGTTCGTTCGTAAGCCGCCGCCGCCGCGTCGAGATCCGCCTCATCCGCGGGCATGCGGTGAACGCGGTCGGGCGGAATGGGAACGCGGCCCAGCAGCGCCTCCCGCGCGAGGCGGTAGTTGCTGCGTGCGTCGTCCGGCGGCACGCAACGCTCGTCCCCGAAGAACACGAGAAGCCGGTGCCAGGGGATTCGCGAGCGATACGGCTCGCCCGCGAGCATCTCGTAGAGCGTGCGGGGCGTGGTGCCGCCGGAGAGCGCGAGCGCGCACTCGCCCCGCGCGGCCACCGCGGCCTGCACGACGCCCACCAGTTGCTCGGCCGCGGCCGCGGACGCGGCATCGAGATCTCGGTGCACCGCCACCCGCGTCATGGGGTGCGCCAGCGGCGCCCGTCCCGCTCGATCAGCGTCCGTGCGGCGTCCGGGCCCCACGTGCCCGCCGCGTAGGGCACCGGCACCGACGGCGCGGCCGTCGCGTCCCACCATGTGAGCACGGGGGCGAGCAGGCTCCATGCTTCCTCGACCTCGTCGCGCCGCGTGAACAGCGTCGCATCGCCGAGCATGCAATCCAGCAGCAACCGCTCGTACTCGGACAGCTCCTCGCCTTCGCCGAACGCCGCGGCGTACGCGAAGCCCATGTCGACGGGGCGCAGCGTCATCGCGGTGCCGGGCGCCTTCGCCACGAACCGGAGCGAGATACCCTCGTCCGGCTGTATGCGGAGCGCCAGGAGATTGGGCTCCCGGCCGCCGGCGCCCCGGAACATCGGCAGCGGCGGCCGCTTGAACTGCACGGCGATCTCCGTCACGCGCTTCGGCAGGCGCTTGCCGGATCGCAGAAAGAACGGGACGCCGGCCCACCGCCAGTTGTCGACGAGCACGCGCATCGCCGCATACGTCGGGGTGCGGGAGTCCGGCGCCACCCCCGGTTCCTGCAGGTACCCCGGGATCTGCTCGTCGCCGATCGTTCCCCGGCTGTATTGCCCGAGGACCACGTGGCGCGCGACGTCGTCGGACGAGAGCCGCCGCGCGGCGCGGAGCACCTTGACCTTCTCCTCGCGCACCTCGTCGGCTTCGAAGGCGACCGGCGCCTCCATCGCCACGAGCGTCAACAGCTGCATCATGTGATTCTGCACGATGTCCCGCACCACGCCCGCAGACTCGTAGTAGCCCGCGCGGCCCTCCACGCCGACCGTTTCCGCGACGGTGATCTGGACGTGGTCGATGAAGTGCTGGTTCCAGAGCGGCTCGAAGATGCCGTTGGCAAAGCGGAACACGAGGATGTTCTGGACCGTCTCCTTGCCGAGGTAATGATCGATGCGGTAGATCTGAGCCTCGCGAAACACGTCGCGCAGCGTCCCGTTCAACGCGTGCGCGCTCGCGAGGTCCCGGCCGAACGGCTTCTCCACGACGACGCGTGCCCACCCGCCCGCGTCGCCGCTCGCGGACCGGACAACGAGCCCGTGCTCGCCGAGGCGCCGGACGATGCCGGCGTAAAATGCCGGGGCGGTCGCCAGGTAGTAGAGGCGGTTGCCGGCGGTGCCGCGCTCGCGGTCCAGCCGATCCAGCGCGTCGCGGAGCCGATCGTACGCGAGCGCGTCCCCGAACTCGGCCTGCACGTAGGAGAGGCCTTGGGCAAATGCCGTCCACGCCGACCTGGCCGATGCCGGCGGAGACGGTCCGAGCACCGCCTCGGCCATCTCCGCGCGGAACGCCTCGTCGGTCTTGGGCCGGCGCGCCACGCCGACGACGGCGCAGGACGCGATGCGGCCCAGGCGCGCCAGCCGGTAGAGCGCCGGCATCAACTTCCGGTGCGCGAGATCCCCCGTGGCCCCGAAGATGACGACGGCGCACGGGTCGGGCGTGCGGCGCGACCGGACGGCGTCGCGCGGCGACGCGGCGGAGACGACGCTCACGGGCCCGGACCGCCCGTCACGTTCCGGTGGCCCGGACGGCGTGCCCCCCGAATTGCTGGCGCAACGCCGCGATCACCTTGTCGCCGAAGTCCTCGTCCTCGCGGGACCTGAGGCGCTGCAGGAGCGACAGCGTGATCACGGGGGCGGGAACGTCGCGCTCGATCGCCTCCTGCACCGTCCACCGGCCTTCGCCGGAGTCCTGGACGTAGCCTCGGATGCCGCGAATCTCGGGATCCGCCGCGAACGCGCGCTCCGCGAGCTCGAGCAGCCACGAGCGCACCACGCTGCCGTGGTTCCACAGGGCGGCGATCGCGCGCAGGTCGAACTTGAACGGCGCGGCGTGCAGCACCCCGAACCCCTCCGCGTACGCTTGGAGCATGCCGTACTCGATGCCGTTGTGGATCATCTTCACGTAGTGACCGGCGCCGCTCGGGCCCACGTGCATGTACCCGCCCTCGGGGGCGAGCGCCCGGCACAGCGGCTCGACCGTGCGCACCGCGTCCGGCTCGCCGCCGACCATCATGCAGTAGCCGACCGCCAGCCCCCAGATCCCGCCGCTCGTCCCCGCGTCGACGTAGTGGAGGCCCCGGCGCTTCACCGCCTCGGCGCGCCGGATCGAATCCTTGTAGAACGAGTTGCCGCCGTCCACGAGCACGTCGCCCGCGGCAAGGCGCGGCGCGAGGTCCGCGATCGTCTGCTCCACCGCGTCGCCGGCCGGCACCATCATCCACACGACGCGCGGGGGCCGGAGCTGCCCGACGAGCTCGGCCAGCGACGCCGCGGGTGCCGCGCCCTTCGCCGCGGCCTCCACGCGCACTTCGGGCCGCCGCGCGTAGACCACCGCCTCGTGGCCGTGCTGGATGAGGCGCGTCACCATGTTGCCGCCCATGCGGCCAAATCCGACGAACCCCACTCTCATCGGATGCGCTCCCTCCGCGCGCCCGGTGACGCGTCCGCGCCCGGGGTCGCCGTCATGAGCGCGCCGCGGCGACGCCCTGCCGCTTCGCCTCGAGGCCGGCAACCAGCTGGTTGAAGGAGTCCGCGAACAGGCGCACCCCCGCGTCGAGCACCGTTCGCGTCACATCGTCGAATGGGATGCCGGCGGCATCGAGCGCCCGCAGCGTCTCCGCGGCCTCGTCGACGCCTTCCATGACGGCCCCGGGCGACACCCGCCCATGATCGCGGAACGCGTCGATGGTCTGCGGCGGCATGGTGTCCACCGTGTCGGGCCCCACCAGCGCCTCCACGTACAGCAGATCCGGGTACGCGGGATTCTTCGTGCTCGTGCTCGCCCATAGCGGGCGCTGCACGCGCGCGCCGTGACGGGCCAGCGCCTGGAACCGCTCCCCGGTGAAGGTCTCGCGGAAGAGCTGATACGCGAGCTTCGCGTTCGCGATCGCGGCCTTGCCGAGGAGTCCGCGCAGCCGGGCGGCGTCCGCGGGCGCCGCTGTGATGCGCGACTGGAGGCGCCGATCCACCTCCGTGTCGATCCGGCTGACGAAGAAGCTCGCGACCGACGCGACCTGGTGGAGCGGGGCGCCGGACGCCGCCCGGCGCTCCAGCCCGCGCAGGTAGGCGTCGATGACGCGACGATACATGTCGAGCGAGAAGATGAGCGTGATGTTGATGTTGCGCCCCTCGGCGATCATCTCCTCGATCGCGGGGATGCCCTCGGCCGTCGCGGGAATCTTGACCATGACGTTGGGCCGGTTGATGAGCGACGCCCAGCGCCGGACCTCCTGCATCGTGCCCTCGGTGTCGTGCGCGAGGAGGGGCGACACCTCGATCGATACGTACCCGTCCGACCCGCGCGTCTCGTCGAACACGGGACGCAGGATGTCCGCGGCCTCGCGGATGTCCTCGACAACGACCGCCTCGTAGATCTCCGGGGTGGTCTTCCCCGCGGCCACGAGTTCCGTGATCTGCGCGTCGTAGTGCGACCCGCCCGTAATCGCTTTGTCGAAGATCGTTGGGTTGCTGGTCACGCCCGATATCCCGTCGTCCGCGACGAGACGCGCCAGGCCGCCCGACCGCAGCAGGCCGCGCTCGATGAAGTCCAGCCACACGCTCTGGCCGACCTCCCGCAGCGTCCGCAGCGGGTTCTGTGCCGGTCCCTGTCCGCTCCGAGCCATCTACGATCCCTCCTCGGCGGCCCGACTGCGTTCCCGCGCGGTTCTGACCGCGGCCACCAGGCGGTCCACCGTGAACCCGAGCTCCTTGAGCACGAGCGCTCCCGGCGCGGAGGCGCCGAAGCGGTCGAGCCCGATGATGACGCCGCGGTCGCCCGCGTACCGCTCCCAGCCGAACGTCGACGCCGCCTCGACCGTGACCCGCGCGCGCACCGCCGCCGGCAATACGCTCTCGCGATACGCGGCCGGCTGCGCTTCGAACAGCTCCCAACAGGGCAACGACACGACCCGGCACCGAATGCCCTCGCCGGCGAGCCGGGCGCGCGCCTCGAGCGCGAGCGCCACCTCGGACCCGGTCGCGATCAATACCGCGTCGGGCTCGCCGCCGTCGGCGTCGGCCAGCACGTAACCGCCGCGCGCCGTCCCCGACGCGGCGCCCAGGTGCGTCCGGTCGAACACCGGCAGCTTCTGCCGGCTCAGCACGAGCGCCACCGGACCCTCCCGGTGCTGGAGCGCGACGCGCCAGGCCTCGACGGTCTCGTTGGCGTCGGCCGGCCGCAGCACGAGCAACTTCGGGATCGCCCGCAGGCTGGCCAGATGCTCGATCGGTTGGTGCGTGGGACCATCCTCGCCGAGGCCGACGCTGTCATGGGTCCACACGTAGATCACGGGCAGTGCCGACAGCGCCGCCAGGCGGACGCTCGGCCGCATATAGTCCGAAAAGACGAGAAAGGTCGCCCCGAACGGCCGGACCCCGCCGTGCGCCGCCATGCCGTTGATCGCGGCCCCCATCGCGTGTTCCCGCACCCCGAAGTGGACGTTGCGGCCGTCGTATCCCCACGTGCCGCCCGCGCGCCCCTGGGCGCTTTGCGCGCCGTCCGCCGACGGGCTCTCGAAGTCTCCCGCGCCCCGGAGCATGGTGTGCGTGGACGGGTCCAGATCCGCCGATCCGCCGATGAGCTCGGGCACCGACCCGGCCACCGCGTTCATGACCTTCCCCGACGCCTCGCGTGTCGCGAGCGGGCCGTCGCCCGGCGCGAACGCCGGCAGCCGCGCCTGCCACCCGTCCTCCATTTCTCCCGCGAACGCTCGGGCAAACGCCTGCGCGTCGCCGGGGAACGCGGCGCGGTACGCGTCCAGGCGCCTGTGCCACGCCGCTTCGAGGTCCGCCCCCCGGGCCACGGCCTCGCGGAACCGCCGGAGCGCCTCGTCCGGCACGTAGAACGCCTTGTCCTCGGGCCATCCCAGCGCGCGCTTGGTCAGCCGCACCTCCTCCTCCCCGAGAGGCTCGCCGTGCGCCTGGAACGTGTCCTGACGGTTGGGACTGCCGTATCCGAGGTGGGTGCGCACGATGATCAGCGATGGGCGATCCTCGGCCGCCCGCGCCGCCGCGATCGCCCGGTCCAGCGTCGCGAGATCGTTCCCGTCAGGGACGTGCTGCACGTGCCAACGGTACCCCTCGAACCGCTTCCCGACGTCCTCGGTGAACGTCACGGACGAGGTGCCCGACAACGTCACGAGATTGGCGTCGTACAGCCAAATCAGACGGCCGAGCCGGAGATGCCCGGCCAGCGAGGCGGCCTCGGCGCCGACGCCTTCCATTATGTCGCCGTCGCTTGCGATCACGTACGTATAGTGGTCGACGATCGGATGTCCCGGGCGGTTGAACCGGGCCGCCAGCCACCGTTCCGCGATCGCCATCCCCACACTGTTGCCGACGCCCTGCCCGAGCGGGCCGGTGCTGACCTCCACGCCGGGCGCGCAGCGCCGCTCCGGGTGCCCGGGCGTCCGGCTCCTCCACTGCCGGAACTGGCGGAGGTCCTCCATCGTCACGTCGAACCCGGTCAGGTACAGCAGGCTGTACAGGAGCATGCTGCCGTGTCCCGCCGAGAGCACGAACCGGTCGCGGTCCGGCCAGTCGGGGTTCTTCGGATTGAATCGGAGATGCCGGGTCCACAGGACGTAGGCCATCGGGGCGGCCCCGAGCGGCATGCCCGGATGCCCCGACTTCGCCTTCTGCACCGCATCGATGGACAACGTGCGGATCGTGTTGACACACAACGTGTCCAGGGTCTCCGTCTCGATCGCCATGGTTCGCCTCCAGACCTACCGGGGACATCCGCGGATCATGCAAGATGCGCTCGAGTGGTGCGGTGACGGCATGGACGGCGATCGTCCGCCGCCGCTCTCATTGTAAGCTCCACGCTATCCGCTGTCACGACCCGCCGTCCGCCGGCGGGCTCGCGCCGGCGACGATCGGGACGAACGGCGCGAGCGCGGCCTCCATGCGCCGTTGCCGAGCCCGCGCCTCGCGGTAGCGCGCGTGGCGGCCCGGGTCCGGCGCGCACGGTCGCCCGCCGGCCGCGGGCGGGCACGCCACGCCGAGGGTCCGCAGCGCCAGCGCGGCGGCGCCCCGGCTGCTCCCTTCCAGCTCGTCCGAGACGAGGATCTCGTGTCCGAGCGCGTCGGCGATGATCTGCATCCAGGCCGCGGACCGCGTCCCGCCGCCGCTGGCCACGATCTCCCGCACGGCCGGGACGGCATCCCGGACCAACTCCCAGACCAATGCAAAGCGGTAGGCAACGGCCTCGATCATCGCCTGCAGCAGATCCACGGGATCGGTGCGCAGCGTCATGCCGACGATCGCCCCGCGCGCCACGAGCGGCCAATCCGGCGACCGCTCCCCCGCAAAGAACGGCAGCACCGCGAGCCCGTGGCCGTCCGGCGGGCGGGTCCGGAGCTCGCGCTCCACCGCGTCGGGCGGACCGAGGGCCGTGCGGTCCTGAATCCAGCGGTGAACGCTCCCGCCGTTGCTGATCGCGCCGCCCACGAGCACGCGGCCGCGGTCGGCGCGGTAGACCCACAGTCCGCGCGGGACGCCGGGCACGCCGGCGCCGGTCAGCACGCGAATCGCGCCCGTCGTCCCGAGCGACAGCGCGGCGCGGCCGGGCCCGACGCAGCCGGTGCCGATATTGGCGAGCGCCCCGTCGCCGGCCGCGGGGAGCCACGGCACCCCGGCGAGCGCGGGCCAACGCCGGGCGAACGGCGCGGTCAGCCCGGAGAACGGCGCGTCGAGGTCCACGAGCGGCGATAGCCTGCCGGCGTCGAGCTCGAGCGCCCGGAGCAGCTCCTCGTCCCAGACGCATCGCCGCTGGTCCAAGAGACCGGTGCCGGACGCCATCGAGATGCTGCACGCCGCGCGGCCGAAGCAGCGCTCCGCCAGGAACTCGCCGATGCTGACCCAGCGCTTCGCGGCGCGGAACCGCGCGGGATCCGCGTCCCGGAGCCAGGCGAGACGCGCGGCGGGATAGCTCGGGTGGAGCGCACATCCGGTCCGCCGCCAAACGGCGTCCGCATCCAGACGGCGCCGCAGGGCCGCCGCCGCCCCCGCGCTCCGCTCGTCCGCCCACGAGTAGACCGGTGTCAGGGCCCGCCCGTCGTCGGCGATCCCGAGAATGTTGTGCCAGAACGTGGAGACCCCGACGGCGCCGACCCGCGCGCCCATGGCGCCGAGGCCCGCAAGCGACCCGTCGATCGCGGTGAACGCGGCGCCGAGGATCAACTCGGGATCGGCCTCGACGCCACCGTCCCGCGTGTACCGCCAATCGTACGCGACGCGTCCTTCGGACCCATCGATCTCGCGGCCCAGCCGGTCGTAGGCGATGGCGCGCACGGACGAGCTTCCGAGATCCAGCGCGAGGACAAGCGGCAATTCCGCGGTATGCGGCGCGACCGAGGGCATGGCGGAGGAAGCTTCCGTCCCGGGCGCCAACCCCCCTGTATGGAGCGCGACGCCGCCGCGCGGGCGCGGCTTGAGATCCTGCTCGGCGTCCCCGCGGATCTGGGCCGGCACTTCGAGACCGAGATGGAAACCGTGCGCCGCCGCATCGAAGCCGTGCACCGCGCCCCGGTCAGCCACGACGTCGAGCCGGCCGGCGCCCCTCGCCTCCGGCGGCCCGATGAGTGAGCCGTACGAGCTGTCGCTCAGCGACGCCGCGGCGGCGGTGAGCGGCCGGCGGCTGTCGCCGGTCGACCTGGTCGAGTCCACGCTCGGCCGGATCGAGCAGGTGGAGCCCCGGGTACGGGCGTGGGCGCGCGTCGTGGCCGGGGACGCGCGCCGGGACGCGGAGCGCCTGGCGGCCGCGGTCCGGGCGGGCGCCGTGGCGGGGCCGCTGCACGGCGTGCCCGTCGGGGCGAAGGACATCTTCTACACCGCCGGGCTCGAGACGTCGTGCGGATCGCCGCTCATGGCCGGCTTCGTCCCCGCGCACGATGCCACGGCGGTCGCGCGCCTGCGCCGCGCCGGCGCGGTCCTCCTCGGCAAGACGCACACGACCGAGTTCGCGTCGTTCGACCCCTCGCCGGCGCGGAATCCGTGGGCGCTCGGCCACACGCCGGGCGGATCGAGCAGCGGCTCGGCCGCCGCGCTCGCCGCGCGGATGTGCCACGGCGCGCTCGGCACGCAGACGTCAGGATCGATCGTGCGGCCAGCCGCGTTCTGCGGGATCGTCGGACTCAAGCCGACCTTCGGCCGCGTGAGCCGGTACGGCGTGCACCCGCTCGCATGGTCGCTCGACCATCCCGGCCCGATGGCGCGCACCGTTCGCGACGTCGCGGTCCTGCTGGAAGCCATCGCGGGACCGGATCCGCACGACGCCTCCACGCTCGGGGCGCCGCCGGTGCCCCGCTATGCCGCCGCATTGGACGCCGAGGGCGCCGCGCCGCGCGTGCGGTCGCGCGTCGGCGTGCCCGACCGGTATTTCCTCGACGGCGTGGACCCGGAGGCGCGCGCCGCGTACCGCGCGGCCCTGGACGCGCTCGCGAATCTCGGCGCCGACGTGCGGGACGTGCGTCTGCCCGGCCTGTTCGAGGCGGGCATGGACGCCCACGAGATCATCCACAACGTCGAGGCCGCCGCGGTCCACCTCGACCGCTACCGCGGCCACGCCGCGCAGTACGGCGAGAAGCTGCGGGCGTGCATCGAGACGGGCCTCATGGTTCCCGCGCCGACATACGTGCGCGCACAGCAACTCCGCACGGCGCTCATCGCGGCGATGGAGGAGATGTTTGGGGACATCGACGTGCTCGCGACGCCGGCGGCGCCGGGCCCGGCGCCCGAAGGCCTGGGGTCGACCGGCTCGCCCGTGATGAACAAACCGTTCAGCTTCGTCGGGTTTCCAAGCCTCACCGTGCCCTGCGGGCGGACGCGGGCGGGGCTCCCGCTGGGCCTGCAGCTCGCGGCGCGCCCGTTTGACGAGCTGACCCTGCTGTCCCTCGCCCACGCCTACGAGGGCGCAACGGCCCCCACGCCGGACGCGCCGCCGCTGTAGTGGAGCACCCGGTCAGGGCGCTCCTCGGCCTCGCCGTCTTTCTCGCCGCGATGGCCCTCGTGATCGGACGGCCCCGGGGGCTCAACGAGGCCTGGCCGGCGGTCGGGGGCGCCGGCGGGCTCGCCGCGCTCGGCCTGCTCACGCCTGCCGACCTGCTCGCCGTCGCGCGCGAGACGGGCGGCGTCTTGCTGTTCCTCCTCGGCATGATGGTCGTCTCCGCCGCGCTGGAGCTCGCTGGCGTGTTCGCGTGGGCGGCGTCGTACGCGGCGCGGGCCAGCGGCCGCAGCCGGCGCCGCCTCCTCGTCAACGTCTTTGTGCTCGGCGCGGCGGTGACCGCCGCGCTGTCGCTCGACGTGACGGTCATCATCGTCACGCCGCTCGTCTACGCGACGGTGACGGCGCTCGGAGTGGATCCCCTGCCCTACTTGTACGCCTGCACGTTCGTGGCCAACACCGGCTCACTGGTGTTCCCGATGAGCAACCTGACGAATTTGCTCGTGACCGACCGCCTCGGCCTACCGTTCTGGCGGTTCACGCTGGCGATGGCGTTGCCCAACGCGGCGGCGGTCGCGATGAACGTCGCCGTCTTCGCGTGGATCTTCCGCGGCCACCTCGCGGGATCTCTCCCGGCGGCGCCCCCGGAGGCTGCGCCGGCCCGCACGCCGTTCTTCCGCGGGGCCGCCGCGGTGCTGGCCCTGGCGTTGCTGGGGCTGTTCGCGGCGGGCCTTGCCGGGCGCCCGCTCTGGCCCGTCGCGCTCGCGGCCGCCGCGGCGACGGCCGGCGTCGCCGCCGCGACCGGGGGCGCCTCGCTCCCCGCGCTCGCCCGGGGCATCTCGTGGTCGCTGTTCCCGTTCGTGTGGGGCATGGGCGCCATCGTGCGGGGCATCGAGCATGCCGGCCTCACGGCGGGGTTCGCGCGGATCGTCCTGAGCGGTCACGCCTCACCGGCCGCGCGTCTCGTAACGGCCGGCGGGATCGCCGCCGCCGGCGCGAATGTGTTCAACAACATTCCGATGACGCTCCTCATGCTCGGCATCCTGCCGCTGGCGCCCCGTGGCGGCGTCATGGCGCTCGCCGCCGCCACGCTGATCGGCGTCAACATCGGTCCCGCGCTCACGACCGCCGGGTCGCTTGCCACGATCCTCTGGCTCGCGGCCGTCCGCCGCCGGGGTGTCGAGGTGCCCGCGCTGGAGTATCTCCGGATCGGCGCCGTCACGGTCCCGCTCGTGCTGGCGGCGGCGCTCGCGGCGCTCGTCCTGGAAGGAGGCCTAAGATGAGACGCGTGCTGGTCGCGGTGAGCGGGGCGGTGGTGGAGCGGTTCCTCGATCGCGTGCTCGCCCGGCTCGCCTGGGGCGACACGGAATTGTGTCTCCTGCACGTCGTGGACACGCGGCCCCTCAAGGAGTACGGGCTCGCGGCCGGCGGCCTAGCCGGGCGCGCCGCCGAGGCCGAGCACCGGCTCCGGCACATGAGCGCGCTCGGCGCAGAGGCCGGTCAGCGTATGCTCGCCGATGCCGAGGCGCTGGCCGCGCCGCGCCTCCCGTCCGGGACCACGATCCGCCGCCTCCAGCGCACCGGCATTCCGGAACACGAGATCATCGCCGCGTCATACGAGGTCCAGGCCGGCTTGGTCGCGCTCGGGGCCGCCGAGGGAGGTCCCCCGCCGCCGCCCAAGCATGGCCCCCCGCCGCCCAAGCATGGCCCGCCGCCCAAGTTTCCGCGGCGGCACCTCAGCCCAACCGTGCGCTTCGTCGTCGACCACGCGCCGTGCGACGTGCTGTTGCTCTACCCCGACGGCTCCGTCGCCGGCTGAGTCCGCGACGGCCGGCTCAACCGAGGAGCGTCTATGGCCCGCGGGTCGAGGCTCATGTCGCGCCGCCCCGCTGACGGTGAGCGTGGTGCGCGCAGGCTCCGGGCCGAAGCTTCATGCGGGGGTCAGGGAGTGCAGGCCGGACTATCGCCTCCCGAGCGCGGTCACCTGGCTCCAGATCCTGAGGAGCACGCCGACCATCACGACGAGATCGGCCAGGCTCAAGACGGGGTTCTCCAGCAGCCTCGCGAGCGTCATGCCGGCCGCGACGACCGCCGCGGACAGCATGATCTTTTGCAGAAACGCCGCGACACGGTCGACCCCGGCGCCGCCGGCCGGCGCGCCCTGCGGGGAACCCCGCGCACGCGCGCGATCGTAGGCGGCGCGGAGATCCGCATCGCCGAGGACGGTGTACGCCTCGTTGATGAGCTTCGCCCGCTCCTCGTCGCCGCCGAGATCGGGGTGCGCGCCCATCTCGCCCATGAGCGTGCGGTACGCCTTTTTGACCATGTCCTGCGAGGCGCGCGGGTGCACCTGCAGGACCTCATAGTAGTCGACCTCCGGCCGAAATCGCATCGCCGCGCCACGATTGTAACACGCGCCGCGCGGCGACCCGCCTACGCTCTCGGTCCCTGCCCGCCCGCCGCCGGATCGTCCTCCAGTCCGACGGAGAACGACCGCTCGAGCAACGACTGCGGGTACGCCCGGAACGCAAGGTGCGTGTTGGTCCGGACGATCCCCGGGATCTCCACCATGGCGCCGGTCACCGTGTCCGCGAGGTCTTGATAGTCCTTGAGGCGCAGCACGGCGATGATGTCCCACTCGCCCGTTACGGAGTAGACCTCGGCCACGCCGGACACCTCGGCGAGACGGCGCGCGACCTCCTGCGTGCGGCGGCGCTCGGTCTGGATCATGACAAAGGCCGTGAACATCGTTGCTCCTCCCCGCCTCCCACGCGCGCCGCGCCCCGCCGGCCCGGCGCGCAGCAACCCAGGCGCGTCATTCGGCGCGCCGGGTGCGCTCCTCCTGTGAAGGCCGCGCCGCAGACGCCGCTTCGCGGGGACCGGCGACGCGCGGAATGCCAGGAACGGCGAGCGACGCCGCGACGGCCGCGTACTCCCGGACCGCCCGATGTTCTGCCTCGGCGGACCATCCCAGCTCTTCCGCCATCAGCCGGGCCACGCGGGGCGCGACCTCCACCCCGTGTCCCGGTAGCACATGCGCGAGGCGCGTGCGCCGGAGCAACACATCGGCCACGGTCAACGCCATCTCGTCCCGCGCCGCGGCGACGACCTCCGCGGCAACGTGCGGCTGACCCGGTGCGAGCGGCTCGGCGAGCACGCGGCGGTCCGCGATCGCCTCGAGGAGCCCGCGACACCGCGTCCCATAGGCTCGGACGAGGTGCACCATCGTGGGCCGCGGCAAGCCCGCCCGCCGCCCCTCGCGCCACACCTCCCGGCCCACCGCGGCGGACGCGGGGGCGCCGTCGAGCGGGAGACCGCGGGTCGGAGAGGCGGTGCCGGCGCGGAGTCCCAACGCTTCGTTCACGGCGTCCTCGGCCATCTTGCGGTAGCTCGTCAACTTGCCGCCTACGATGGTCACAAAACCCGGCCCGGTCCGGACGACCTCGTGGCGGCGCGACAGGCGCGCGCTGGATCGATCCGGGGATGCGCTGACCAGCGGCCGCAGTCCGGCGTACACCCCGAGCACGGCGTCCCGGCGCAGCGGCGCGTCCAAAAACCTGGATGCGTGGTCGAGCAGGTAGTCGACCTCGCCGCCGTCGACGGCGGGCGCGCCCGGCGGACCGTCCCACGCCGTGTCCGTCGTTCCGACCAACACCGCGCCCTGCCAGGGCACAACAAACGCCAGGCGGCCGTCGTCCGTCTCCGGGAGCACGAATGCGGCGCGTCGCACCGGCAGGCGATCCGCGCGAACGACGAGGTGAACGCCCTTGGCCCGGCGCAGGCGGAAGCCGGGGGGCGCGATCAACCCGGCCACGGCATCGGCCCAGACACCCGTTGCGTTGACCACGACGCGCGCCCTGACGATGAGGCGTGCGCCCGTCACGCGGTCGGTCACCTTCGCCCCGGTCACCCGCCCGCCGTCGACGACGAACCCCTCGACCGATGCGTAGTTGCACACCACGGCCCCGCGTGAGACCGCGGTGCGGAGTACGGTGATGGTCAGCCGCGCGTCGTCCGCGACCGCGTCATAGTAGAGGTAGGCGGAGCGTAGCCCCCGGCGGCGCATCGGCGGGACCAGCAGGACCGCCGCGTCCTCGCTGAGCCCGCGGTGACGCGGCAGCCCGCGGGCAGGTCCGGCGGCTGCGAGGCGATCGTACGCCCACAAGCCGCATCGAAGCCCGAGCGGCAGCCACGGCTCAAGCAGGCCGGGGAGCCGAAGCCCAAGCGGCCGCCGGGCTCCCTCGTACAGCGGAAGCACAAACGGCAAGGGGCGAACGAGGTGCGGCGCATTGCGCAGAAGACGCCCCCGCTCCACGAGATCTTCGCGAACCAGGCGGATATCGAGCATGGGAAGATACCGGAGGCCGCCGTGTACGAGCTTGGTCGACCGGCTGCTGGTACCCTCGGCAAAGTCGGACCGCTCGACGAGGGCCACCGACAGCCCCCGCGCGGCGGCATCCAGCGCCACCCCCGCACCGGTGATGCCGCCCCCCACCACGAGCACGTCGAAGGTGCGGGCGCCGAGCGCGGCGAGCCGCTCCGCGCGCGACGCGGGCGCCCGCCCCACGTTATCGCGACCGTCTCGATGCGGACGGCCGGCCGGGAGCCCGTTCGCGCGCCGGTCGAGCCGAACCACGTGAAGCGCGCGAGCGCCGCTTCGGCGGAGCGCCGCCCGTCCCGGGCGCGGGCGCGACGGAGGCCATCTCCAGGAGCGCCTCCCGGACCAGGACCGCTTGGTTGTGCTCGGGATCGCGTGCGCCATAGACCAGCGTGAGCCGCCCGCCGCGCGCGTACGCGCACAGATCCCGAAGCAGCCCCGTCTTGGACGCGAGCTCCAGGCGGTAGCGCCGCCGGAACTCATCCCATCGCGCCGGATCGTGACCGAACCACTTCCGCAGGCCGGGACTCGGTCCGAGATCGGGCAGCCATGCCACGATGCGAAGGCGGTCCTTGCTCACGCCCCGCGGCCACAGCCGGTCAACGAGAACCCGCGGCCCATCGTCGGCGGCCGGCGGATCGTACGCCCGCCGCGCCGTGATCACCAACCGTGTCTGGCGCGATCCTGCCATGGCGATCACACTCCGTACCGCCGGTTCCCCTGGACGGGAGGCGCTCTGTCGTCGCTCCGCTCGGGCTTGCGTGATGCTGTACCCCGCGTTTACCGGGGGAAGAGGGTTCTCCTGCGCGGCCATGGAACCCGGGGAGCGATTCTCGCGCCGGGAGTGCCGGTGCGACCACGCAAGCGAGGGGGAACCGATCATGCGGGAGAGTCTCTCCGAAGCCCGGCACGCGCGCGCGCTCGCGCGGGTGACGCGCCGGCGATTTCTCGCCTGGGCCGGCGCAGCCGGACTTGGGCTCGCGGCCGGATCACGGTTCGGCGATCGCGCCGGCGCCGCGACGCCGGGGGGATCGATGTCCATCGCGGAGCTCACGGCGGCCGCCAAGAAGGAAGGCCTGCAGTTGCACGCCTACGGGATGCCGCCCGACTGGGCGAACTGGGAGGGCATCTTTGCCGGCTTCAAGACGAAGTACGGCGTGACCTCGATCTACAAACCCGAGGGGGACCTCAGCTCCGCCCAGGAACTGCAGAAGTTCGAGGCGGAAAAGGCTCACCCGATCGGTGACATCGGCGATGTCGGATTTCAGTGGGGTCCGGTGGCGGTACAGCGCGGCATCGTACAGGCGTACAAGACCGCGCACTGGAGCGCGATCGGGGACACCCTCAAAGACCCCAACGGGTACTGGGTCGCCGAGTACTCCGGCGTGATGTCGTTTGCGGTCAACACGGCCCGCGTGAAGAAGCCGCCGCAGACCTGGCACGACCTGCTCGATCCCGCCTTCAAGAACATGGTGACGATCGACCAGGATCCGCGTCAGGCGTTCGACGCGTTTGCGGCGGTCGTGTCGGCCGCGTACGCGAACGGCGGAAGCATCACGAACGTCGAGCCGGGCATCGAGTACTTCGCCAAGCTCAAGAAGGCCGGCAACTTCATCCCCGTCAAGGCGGAGCTGGCGTCGATGCAGACCGGCGAAGCGGGCGTCGCGATCCGCTGGACGTTTCTCAACCTCGCCGACCGCGACGCCGTCAAGCAGAAGGGCGGTCCCGCCTACGAGGTGGTGATTCCGTCCGACGGGTCCGTCGCCTCGCCGTACGTCTCCGTGATCAACAAATGGGCGCCGCACCCGAACACGGCCAAGCTCTTCCAGGAGTATTTGTTCAGCGACGAGGGCCAGCTCGGCCTGCTCCAGGGGTATGCCGTGCCGGTGCGGATGAAGCAGCTCACGGTGCCGGCCGATCTTGCGGCGAAGCTGCCGCCGGCCTCGGCATTTTCCAAGGTCGTCTACCTCACCGACCTCAAGGCGCTCGCCGCGGCGCAGGCGGTCGTCAAGGATCAGTGGGGACCGAAGGTCATGGGATAGGTCCCCGGCAAGCGGGGCGGGCCTCACCGCGGCCCGCCCCCGCAACCGCTCTCGCGTTGAGCGCCGTTTGTTTGGACCCGGGCGGCTCCCTGCCGGGCCGGCGATGAACACGGTTGCGATCCGCCGTCCCGGGATGCACGCCGCGCGCCGGGGGCAGGTCATGCGCCTGTTCGGCACGGCGGCGGGACTCGCGCCGTTTGCCGTGTTCGTCACGCTGTTTCTCATCCTCCCCGTCGCTCAGATGGTCGCCGGCGCCTTTGCCTCGCCGGGCGGCGGCGCGGGATTGGACAATTTCCGGCGGGCGCTCGCGCCACAGTATCTCGAGGCGTTTCGCACCAGCGTGGCCCTGTCCGTCGAGACCGCGCTCGTGGGGGCGGTCGCCGGCACGGCGGTCGCCTACGCCGTTGCGCAGGGCGAGCTGCGCCACCGGCGGACCCTGGTCATCACGTTCTGCACGGTGACGAGCAACTTCGCGGGCGTGCCGCTCGCCTTTGCGTTCATCACGACGCTGGGGGTCGTGGGGTGGGTGACCGTCGCGTTCCAGGCGGTCTTTCACGTCAGCCTGTACAACGACCTCGGCTTCACCATCTACTCGTACCTCGGGCTCGTGTTGGTGTACACCTACTTCCAGCTACCGCTCATGGTGTTGCTTGCGGTGCCGGCCTGCGCCGCGCTGCGCCGCGAGTGGCAGGAAGCCGCGCGCAACCTCGGCGCCGGGGCGTGGCGGTTCTGGCGGGACATCGGCGTCCCGGTGCTCGCGCCGCCGCTGATCGGCGCCACAGCCCTGCTGTTCGCCAACGCGTTCGGCGCCTACGCGACCGCGTACAGCCTGAGCAGCGGGGCGATCAACCTCGTGCCGCTCCGCATCGGCACGCTGATCAACGGGGACGTCTCGTTCGACGCCGGGCTCGCCAACGCGCTCGGCGTGGGGATGACCGTGGTCATCGCGGCCGCCATCCTCGTCTACCAGGCCGCAAACCGGCGCGCGCGGCGGTGGATGCGGTGATCCAGCGCCTCGTCGTTGCGCTGTTCTTCCTCTACCTCCTCCTGCCGCTCAGCGGCATCCTCGGGTTCACGCTGCTCGACGGCGGCCGCCTGACGCTCGCGCACTACCGTCAGTCGCTCGGGGATGGCGAGTTTGGCGCCTACATGGCGCATTCGCTCGTCCTCGCCGCCGGCACGGTCGTGCTCGGCGTGTCGCTCATGACGTTCACGACGTTTTGGGTGCACACGCGGGCGCGCGCGCTCAAACCGCTGCTCGAGCTGACGGCGTTCCTCCCCTTCGTCGTGCCGGCCGTGACGCTCGCCCTCGGGCTGATCCAGCTCTACTCGCATCCGCCCCTGGCGCTCACCGGGACGGCCGCGCTGCTCGTGCTCGCCTACACGGTGCTCACGCTGCCGTTCGCGTACCGCGCGGTCGAAAACGGGCTCGCGGCCGTCGACAGCCGCACGTTGAGCGAAGCGGCGCAGAGCCTGGGCGCGGGGTGGTGGCGGCGGTTCCTCACCGTGATCGTCCCCAATCTGTGGCCGGGCATTACGAGCGCCGCGCTCCTCGGGTTTGCGCTCGTCATGGGGGAGTTTACGCTCGCCCTGTTCCTCGTCGGCTCGGCGTATGAGACCTACCCCTTGTACCTCAACCAGGTGTGGCGCACGGACCCCAAGTACGGCGCGGCCTTGGCCGTCCTGTCGTTTCTCATCACCTGGGCGTCGTCCGTCGCCATCCTGTGGGCAAGCCGCCGGGCGCCCGGCCAGATGCAGGGCGCGGCGCTGCGATAGCCATGGCCTTTCTCGAGCTGGAAGGTCTGTGCAAGACGTTCGGGCACGCCGCGGCGCTGTCGGACGTCACGCTCTCCGTCGAGCGCGGCGAGCTCGTGTCGCTGCTCGGGCCGAGCGGATGCGGCAAGACGACCACGCTGCGCATCGTCGCCGGCTTCGAGACGCCCGACCGCGGACGCGTGCTCCTCGACGGCCGCGATCTCACCGGCGTGTCCCCGGAACGCCGCGGCTTCGGGATGGTGTTTCAGCAGTACAGTCTCTTTCCGAACATGACCGCCGCCCAGAACATCGGGTACGGTCTCCGGGTCGCCCGCCGGCCATCGCAGGAAGTGCGGCGCCGCGTCGGCGAGCTGCTGGAGCTCATCGGGCTCCCCGATGCGGGCGGGCGGTATCCGCACCAGCTCTCGGGCGGCATGCAGCAACGGGTCGCCCTGGCCCGAGCGCTCGCGATCGAGCCGCGGATTTTGCTCCTGGACGAACCGCTGTCCGCGCTGGACGCCAAGGTGCGCGTGACCCTGCGGAACGAGATCCGCCGGATCCAAACGCGCCTCGGGATCACGGCGTTGTACGTGACGCATGATCAGGAGGAGGCCCTCTCCCTCTCGGACCGCGTCGTCGTCATGTCCCGCGGCCGCATCGAGCAGGTCGGGCCTCCCGAAGAGGTGTACGGCGAGCCCAAGACCGAATTTACCGCGAGCTTCATCGGCTCGATGAACAGGCTCGCCGGCGTCGTCGGGGCGGACGGGACGCTCGCCTATCGCGGGCGGACCCTGCGCTTGCCGCCCGGCGCGGCGGTCCCGGCGGGCCGGGCCGCGACGCTCGTCGTGCGGCCCGAAGCGATCACGCTGACGGTAGACGGCGGCCCGCCGCCGTGCGGGCGCGCCAACGTGCTCGCGGGCACGCTGGTGACGCGGACGTTTCTCGGCCCCGTCGTCCGTCTCATCGTCGACGTGGAGGGTGAGTACCTCAGCGTGGACGTGTCCGGAGCAGGACGCCGCGCCTATCCGCAAGGGGGGCGCGTGTGGCTGTCGTTCGATCCCGGGGCCGCCATCGTGATGGGCCCCAGCGCCGCAACGGAGGACGGTGGCTCATGACGCGCTCCGCGCCCGGCCGGCTCTCGCTCGACGACCTCCGGCGGGAGGTGGCCCAGGGCGGCATCGATACCGTGATCGCCGCGATGGTCGATATGCAGGGCCGGCTCATGGGAAAGCGGGTCACCGGCGGGTTCTTCGTCGACGAGGTCGCGGGGGACGGCGTGCACGCCTGCAGCTACCTGCTCGGTTGCGACGTGGAGATGGAGCCGCTGCCCGGGTATCGCCTCACGAGCTGGGGCACAGGCTACCACGATTTCCACCTCCGGCCCGATCTCTCCACGCTGCGCCGGATCCCGTGGCTGGAGCGGACCGCGCTCGTCTTGTGCGACGTCTGCGACGACGCCGGCGCGCCCGTCCCCGAATCCCCCCGCCAACTGCTGCAGGCGCAGGTGGCGCGGGCCGAGCAGGCCGGCGTGCTGCCGATGATGGCGTCGGAGCTCGAGTTCTACCTCTTCCGCGACACCTACGAGCGCGCGCGCGAGAAGCACTACCACGACCTGGCGCCGTACGGTCAGTACGCCGAGGACTACCACATCCTGCAGGGGACCAGGGAGGAGTGGCTGATCCGGCAGATCCGCAATCACGCGGTCGCCGCGGACGTACCCGTGGAGTTCAGCAAGGGGGAATGGGGCCCGGGGCAGCACGAGATCAACCTGCGCTACGCGCCGCCCGTGGACATGGCGGACCGCCACACGCTGCTGAAGCAGGCGGTCAAGGAGATCGCCGCTGCGAACGGCGTCGCCGTGACCTTCATGGCGAAGTGGCGCGCGGACGTCGCCGGCTCGTCCTGTCACGTGCACAGCAGCCTGTGGGACCGGGCGGGAACGCGGAACCTCTTTCACCGGGCGGGGGCGGACGGCGCGGACATGCCGGATCTATTCCGCCACTACCTGGGCGGCCAGATCGAAGGCGCCCGGCAGCTCGCGTACTTCTTTGCCCCGTACGTCAACTCGTACAAGCGCTACGTCGCCGGCACCTTTGCGCCGGTGTTCGCGGTCTGGAGCCGCGACAACCGCACCTGCGGCTTCCGGGTGATCGGGGACGGCGGCAGCCTGCGCGTGGAGAATCGGATTCCGGGCGCGGACGTCAACCCATACCTGGCGTTCGCGGCGATGATTGCCGCGGGACTATGGGGCATCGAGCGCCGCGTCGAGCCGCCGCCGAGGGTCGACGGCGACGCCTACCGCGTCGAGGGCCTTCGGCGCGTGCCGGAGACGCTGCGGGAGGCTCTGGACGAGCTCGCGCGCAGCGAGATCGCGCGCGCGGCGTTCGGAGACCGGGTGGTGGAGCACTACCTCCACACGGGACGCCTCGAACAGCAGGCCTACGATCGCGCGGTGACGTGCTGGGAGCTTGCACGCAATTTCGAGCGCATCTAACGCCGCGCCTTCGATGGTCGGCGAGGGGAGACGGGCCGGCCGTGTCGGGGTGCTCCGGCGCCGGTCCCGCCGAGGAGGTCTTGGATGAGGCTGCATGACAAGGTGGCGCTGATCACCGGCGCGGGCGGCAGCATGGGCCGGCTCGCGTCCGTCGTGTTCGCGCGGGAGGGGGCGCGGATCATCGCCGCCGACGTCGCCGAGCCCGCGCTGGACGCCACGGTCGCCGAGATCACGCGGCGCGGCGGGCGCGCGATCGCCGTGCGCGCCGACGTCGCCAACGAAGCGCAGGTGGAGCACGCGGTGCGCCTCGGCGTCCGCGAGTTCGGTCGCCTGGACGTGCTGTACAACAACGCGGGCATCTTTCCCGAGCGCGACGGGTCCGTGGTCGACATCGACGAGGCCGTATGGGATCAGGTCATGGCCGTCAACGTCAAAGGCATCTTCTTCTGCTGCAAGCACGGCATCCCGCAGCTGCTGCGGGCCGGCGGAGGATCGATCATCAACGTGGCGTCGTTCGTCGCGCTCGTCGGGTGCACCGTGCCGCAGGACGCGTACACGGCGAGCAAGGGCGCCGTGATCGCGCTGACCAAGTCGCTCGCCGTCCAGTTCGGCCCGAAGCAGATCCGCACGAACGCGATCGCGCCGGGCCCGATCGAGACGCCGCTGTTGACCTCATGGTTGCTCAACAATCCCGAGGCGAAGCAGCGGCGTCTCGACCGCATTCCGATGGGGCGGTTCGGCCGGCCGGAGGACATCGTCAATCTGGCCCTCTACCTCGCGTCGGACGAAGCCAGCTGGGTCAACGGGAGCGTCCTCGTCGCGGACGGCGGGATCACGTCGAACTACTTCTGACCCGCATTCTCGAGGCGCGGCCGGCGTCATGCCGGACGGGCCGCCCCGCGCTCCCGTCGAGGGATATCGCGGCGTCAGCCGGAGGCGGCCCGCGCCGCCGGAGGGGTCGCGGCGATCGCCCCCGGGCCGCCGGCGGCGCGTACGTTCGACCGCGCGATACCGCGCGTGCTACAATCTTCGTGGGCCGGGACGCCCTCGGAGACACTCCGGGGGCGTCGCGCTGTCCGGCGCACGTGAACCGCCGTGTAGGAGGTGACCGGATGCACGCCCGCTCCGCCACGCCCGCAGATGCGGCCGCCATCGCGGCGATTTACAATCAGGGAATCGAAGACCGGGTGGCCACATTCGAAACGCGGGTACGCACGCCCGAGGACGTGGCGGGCTGGTTCGACGGCCGGCATCCGATTGTCGTCGTCGAGGATGGGGGCGCGGTCGTCGCGTTTGCATCCACGTCCTCCTATCGCGCGCGGGAGTGCTACGCCGGGATCGCCGAGTTCTCGGTGTACGTGGCGCGCCACAGCCGGGGCCGCGGCGCGGGGCGCGCCGCCATGCTGGCGCTGATCGGCGCGGCCGAGCGCGCAGGGCTGTGGAAGCTCGTGTCCCGCGTCTTTCCAGAAAACACGGCGAGCCTCGCCCTGTTGCGCGGCCTCGGGTTCCGGGAGGTGGGCACGTACCACAAGCACGCACGGCTCGACGGCGTGTGGAAGGACGTCGTGATCGTGGAGCGTCTGCTTCCCGCGAACCTCGCGCCGGACGCGCGTTCCGCCTAGGGCCGCGGGCCGGCCTACCTCAATCCGTACGCTGCCACGGTGTGCCCGGCGCCGACGTAGACGTGCCCCGCGGCGATCGCCGGGGTGATGAACTGGTGCGCGCTCCCCAGCAGGTCCGGACCGGATGACGCGTATACGTCCGCGCCCGTGACGGCGTTGAGCGCGTGCAGCACGCCCTCCGCGCTGTCGACCACCCACACGAGCCCGCCGGATGCGCCGGCGCTCGACACGGCGGGCGCGCCCGCGTTGCTCATCGATCCGCTGCACCACGCCACGTCGAATCCCGCGCCCCCGGCGGCCCCGAGCTTGAGCGCGGCAACGCCGCCGGTGCCCCGGCACGGCGCGGGCTGGGGACCGCGGCCCGGGACCACGACGAACCGGCCCGCGGATCCGCCGTCCCAGTACGCCGCGGCGGAAAACACCTCCGGCCGCCCGCCGCGGCAGGAGCCAAAGACGCAGCGGCTGTACACCCCCTCACCCGTCACGCCGTCGCCCTTGGAAAGGCCGCCCATGTCGTCGGCGTTGATCAGGTAGCCGACGCCCTGCTTGCCAGCGATGAAGATGAGGTGCGGCACCGGACCGGGTTGCGGCGGGAGCAGGAGCGGGGCCGCCGAGCCGAGGTCGACGTCGCCCGCATTCAGCGCGACGAAGTTGCTCGGCACGAAGTAGTCCCGCGTCGCGCGCGAGAAGCGCAGCGCCGGCTCCGTCTGGAGCCGGAGCACCGCGTTGCCGAAGTCCACGGCGCCGCCAGACTCGCTGTTGCCGGTCGAGACGTAGAGGTTGCCCGCGGCGTCGATCGAAACGCCCCCGGCCGCCCAGATCGCGCCCATGCGCTGCGTGGGCACGGCGAACGACTGCTGGTGCCCGGGATCGCCCACCGGGACGCCGATCACCCACCCGTGATACTGCCCGCAGTCGCCGAAGTAGCCGCCGAAGGGGACGTAGAGCACGCCGTGGGCCAGCCCGAGCGCGGCGCGCTGCTGCTGCGCGGCCGGCGCAAACTGCCGGCCGTCCGACGCTGGGGGCGCGATCGTCACGGGCCAGCCCGGGCGCATCCGGCCGCTCGCCAGGTCGAGCGCCGCGGCCTTGTACACTTTCGTCCGCCCGCCGTCCGGGGTCGTGAGCCCGACCAGGTACAGCGTGGAGGATGCGCGGTCGATGACCGGCGTGCTCGTGATGCCGACCGGATCGATGTTGCCGCACGGCAACGACGCGCGCGGCACCGGTGAGCCCACGGACACCGGGCCCCACACGACCCGGCCGGTGGCGGCGTCGAGCGCGTAGACGAGATCCCGCTCCGTCACGGTGTAAATCATCGTGCGCGTCGCGCCGCCCGCGGCCACGCCCGAAACGACGAGCGGCTCGGCGTAGATCTCCCCCTCGACCGAGGCCGTCCAGAGCTTCCCAAACCTCCCCGCGCGGACGGTGTCCGGCGTGAGGGTCGGCTCATTGGCGTCCCATCCGGTGCGGGCGAAGTCGCCGTGGAACGTCAGGACGTCCGCGCCCGCGGGTGCGGGCGCCGGCGCCGCGGCGGGGGCAGAAACGCCGGTCGCGGCCAGCAGGAACACGCCCGCGCACATGGTATGCCACAGCGATCCGAGGCTGCGCGCTCGGATGGCCGGCCGCGTCGTCATGGAGCACCTCCGGGTGCGGCGCGGCACGGGACCGGCCGCGGGGAATATTTGACCCAACGATGCTGCGCCATCGGATCGCCAACCCGTACGAGCTCGCGGCTAGGACGCCGCCCCGTCTTCGACGCGCGGCGACGGCGGCCGTCCGCGCGATCGCCGGGTTGTGGTACCACGGCGACCTGTTTTCGGCTGCGGCCATCAGCTTTTACGCGCTGTTCTCGCTCCTGCCGCTCCTGATTCTGTTCGCGGTCTTCATCAACGTCGCGTTCCCGCACGCCCACCCCGACCGGATCATCTCGCGGCTGGTGGGCGGCGCCCAGCATCCCGACATCCTGCTGCGTACCGTGCAGGACGCCTACGGCCATCGGGCGTCGCTCGGGTGGTTCGGCAGCGTGACCCTGATCGTCGCGGCGACCGGCGTGTTCGGGGCCATCCAGGTGGCCCTGGATCGCGTCTTCGAATGCCACGGCCGTCTCCTGCCGGCCCGGTTCGCCGTGGGCGTCCTGATGATGGTCGGCTCGCTGCTGATCTTCATCAGCGTGATGGTCTCCACCGTGCTGACCCTGCGCTTGTTGAGGCAAGCCGGGCTGGCGCCGATCCTCGGGATTCCGCTGGACCCCCGGCACGGCGGCGGACGCATCCTCGCGCTGTTCCCCGTCGTGGCGCAGTTCGGCATCTTTTGGGTCGGCTACCGATTTTTACCCAACGTCTCCGTCCGCTGGAGCGAGGCGTGGCCGGGCGCCGTGATCGCGACCGTGCTCTGGCAGGCCACCAGCTACGTGCTCGGCCTGTACATCGGCCGCGTAGCGGACTACACGGCTCTCTACCAGTCACTCGGCGTGGTCGTGGCGCTGCTGGCATGGATCTATGCCCTGGCCTGCACCTTTTTGTTCGGCGCGGAGTTCGTCGCGGCATACGCGCCGAGGCGGCCCGTCCCCGCGCGCCTGCGAAACGCCGGGATCCCTCTGCCCGGGCAGGGACGCCCGCGTCCCCGGTGAACTACCCCACCGCGGCGGCGGCTCGCGCCCCGCAGGGAGGCGTTCATGCGTATCGCGCTGTGCCAGCAGGTTTCATCGCCCCGGAAGGAAGAGAACCTCGAGACCGCCCGGCTCGCGATTCGGGAGGCGAAACGCCGGGGCGCCGACCTGGCGCTGCTCCCGGAAGTGTTCATGGCGTTCATCGCGCCCGAGAGCCCGGTGGCGGCCGCCCAGGTCGCCGAACCGATCGACGGGCCCTTTGTATCCGCGCTCGCCGCGGAAGCGCGGCGGCATCACCTCTATGTCGGTTGCGGCGTGTACGAGAGCGCTCCGGACGAGCGCACGCGCGCCTACAACACCGCCGTGCTCCTCGGGCCGGACGGCGATCTCGCGCTCGCCTACCGCAAGACGCATCTCTACGACGCCTTTGGATATCGTGAGTCGGACCGGATCGTCCCCGGCGCCGAACCCCCGGGGGTCGTCCGCACCCCGCTCGGGACGCTGGGGCTGCTCGTGTGCTACGAGTTGCGCTTCCCGGAGCTCGCGCGCGCCGTGGCGGTCGCGGGGGGCGACGTGCTGTTGCTGCCGGCTGCGTGGGTGGCGGGACCGCTCAAGGAGCATCACTGGACGACGCTGCTCGCGGCGCGGGCGATCGAAAACACGATCTTCGTCGCCGCGGCGGACCAGGTGGGGACGATCTGCGCCGGCCGCAGCCGGCTCCTCGACCCGATGGGCGTGACGCTGGCCGACGCGGGCGAAGAGGCCTGCGTGGTGACGGCCGAGGTGGATCTCGCGCGGATCGCGCGCGTGCGCGAAAAGCTGCCGTCGCTCCGGCACCGCCGGCAGGAGCTCTACGCGCCGCGGGAGGCCGCGCGGCGATAAGACGTCGGAGGGGCGCCGCGCGGCGCCCCCCAACACAATCGCAACCCGGCAGCCTATCCCCGCGCCGCGGCCTTGACCCCGCCGTAGACCGGCGTCAGCCACCGCCGGTACTGCGCGACCCGTCCCTCGGCCACACCGAAGTACGTTTCCTGCAGCCGGTGAGTCACCGGTCCCGGCTTCCCCGTCCCCACGGGGTAGTGGTCGACCGAATTGATCGGGGTGATCTCCGCGCCGGTGCCGCAGAAGAACGCCTCGTCGGCGATGTACAGCTCCGTGCGATCGATCTCGCGCTCCTGCACCGGCATCTTCAGGACGTCGCGGGCCAGCTCCAGGATGGTCTCGCGGGTAATCGACTCCAGGATGTTGGACGTGATCGGCGGGGTGACGAGGACCCCATCCCGGACCATGGCGAAGCACGCCCCCGGTCCCTCCGAGACCTTGCCGCGCTCGTTCAACAGGATCGGCTGCCCCGTATACCCGTTGAGGCGCGCTTCCACGGAGGCCAGCCGGGCCTGATGGTAGTTCGCGCCGGCTTTGACGCGCGGCGGAACGTTGGTATCCGCGATGCGCGTCCACGTGCTGATGCAGGTGTCCACGCCGGCCGTGACCTCCTCGCCGTGCGGCGAGAGTCGCGGCAGGATGAACCCCCCGATCCGGGCCTCCGCCGGGGGAAACGTACGCCCCTCGCCCTCGCCGACGTACAGGCTCAGGCGAAACCACACGGGCCCCTCGTAACGGTTGGCGCGCAGGACCTCGACCTGGGCGCGCGTCAGCTCCTCCGGCGACCACGGGATCGCCATGCGCATGATCTTCGCGGAGTTGCGAAGACGCCTGAGATGCTCGTCGTTTCGAAAGATGTAGAGCTCGCGCTCGTCGCTGTTCCAGTACGCGCGCACGCCTTCGAACACGTTGGCGCCGCGGAGCACGGTCGCCGTGGACACGTGCACCGTCGCCCGCTCCCAGGGCACGATTTCACCGTCGAACCACACCCACTCCGGATGTCCGGACATCGCTGGCACGCTCCTCCGCGGGAGATGACGGCCCGAGGGCCGCCCGTATCGGTTCCTTCGCCTTGCTCCGAACGATTCCTCGTCCGTGCGCGCGTCGTCGCGACGCCGTCGCAGCCGCCCTTCGTGATGAAGACCCATCCTCGTCCGTGCGCGTGGTCGCGACCGCGCGCCGTGCCGTCGCCGCGGGATCAGCGGCGCCTGGACCGCGCCGTCCCCGGCGCGGCGCCGGCGAGATGCTGGGGCGTCTCGAGAATGCCGGCCCAGAGGTCGCCGACACGCTCCAGACGGTCGAACACCGTGGCCGGCGTCCACGAGAGCGGATCCACGCCGGCCCGCAGCTCGTCCCACGTGACCGGTACGCTGACCGTCGCCTCGGGCACCGGCCGTAGGCTGTACACGCTCGCGAGCGTCTTGCCGCGCACGTTTTGATTGTAGTCGACAAAGACCTTCCCGCGACGTTCCTCCACCGCCCAGGCGGTGGTCAGCTCCTCCGGATGCCCGCGGACCAGCCATTCGGCGAGCGTCTTCGCGAACGCGTGCGTCTGCGCGTACGTGTACTCGCGCGCGAGGGGCACGAAGACGTGAACGCCCGTTTTGCCCGACGTCTTGACGAACGACCGCAGGCCGAGCGACGAGAGCGCCTCCTCCACCCACAGCGCGGCCCGGCGCGCGGCGTCAAAGCCTCGCCGCGTGTAGTCGGGGTCGAGCTCGCCGTGGCGGCGCACGGGCCGCGCGCCCTCCGGATAGATGAACGGGTCGATGTCGAAGACCACGTAATCCGGGTAGTTGAGCACGCTCTGCTCCAGCGTCTCTTCCGACCCCGCAAACACGGCGGCCCCGCGCTCGCCGCCCGCGCCGCGGATGGGCGTGGTGCGCGAGAACCACGCGTGCATCTCGATGCACCCGAGCTGGGCCAGCCACAGCAGCGTGGCCTCGTCCCCCCCGACCACGGTCTCGATATCCCGCCGTCCCTGGTCCGACCAGATGCGCATTCGGCGGGCAAACGGCGGCGCGTCGGGCACGTCCTTTTGAAAGAACGCCTCGCCGTCGATCCCGTCTGGAAACCGCCGGAGCGACAGCGGCCGATCGCGCAGGTGCGGCAGCACGTACGGGGCGACGCGCCGATAGTACTCGACGACGTCACCCTTCGTGATGCCGGCCCCAGGAAAGAACACCTTGTCGAGGTTGGTGAAGGCCAAGCCGGCCGGCGCTTCCGGCGCCGGGGCCGCCCCGAGGCGGCCGGCCCCGCCTCGCGACAGCCGCGGCTGGCGCGCCCCGCGCGCTGGCGCCGGGGGTGCGGCCTCGGGTTCGCTGCCGTGACCCGCAGCCTCCGGCTCCCGTCCCACCTCGTCCCCGGACGCCGCCACCGCCGCGGCGCGGGAGACGAGCACGTCCTGCGCCGGCACGTCGTCCCGCACGCGCACGAATACCGGGAATCGCAGCACGCCGTCGGGAGTCCACCCGCCGTACGCCACCTCCACGACGACCTCGGGGCGCACCCACGTCGGCGGGGCGAGCGGCCGCGGGCGCGGCGTAAACGGCGAGGTCGCCACGACGAGCGGGTCCAGCCGGCGGCGCAGGGCCCGGACGTCCGCGTCGCTCAACCCCCCGCCGACCTGCCCCACCGGGACCAGATGACCGGTCTCGGGGTCGTACTGGCCGAGCACGAGCGCGCCGAAGGACCGGGCGCGCTGGCCCTTTCCGCGCGTGAAGCCGCCGACGACCGCCTCGACGGTGTCGCGCGCCTTCACCTTCTGCCAGTCCGGGCTCCGCACGCCGGGCCGGTACGGGCTCGCGGCCCGCTTGGCGACGATGCCCTCCAGCCCGTGCTCGCGCGCGGCGGCGAACAACGCCAGGCCCCGTTCCGCGACGGTGTCGGTTCTGAGGAGGCCCGCCGGCAACTCGAGCGCGTCCAAGATCCGGCGGCGTTCCGCCAGCGGGGCTTGCCGGAGATCGCGCCCGTCGAGGTACAGGCAGTCGAAGACCGCGTAGACCACGCTGATCCGGCGCGACGCGTCGCCGTCCGGCGCCGAGGGATCCACGTGCAGCCGGCGTTGGAGCCGCGCAAAGCTGGCGCGGCCCTGCTCGTCCGGCGCGATGATCTCGCCGTCGAGCACGGCGCTCCGGACCTCCAGCCGCGATACGGCGTCGACGATCTCGGGGAACTGTGCGTTGAGCCGGCGCCGCGTGCGGCTGAGCAGGCCGACCTCCTGCAGCGCCCCCTGCCGGCGGACGTACGCGAGGGCCCGCACACCGTCCCACTTCACCTCGAAGAGCCAGCCGGTCCGATCGAACGGGGCGTCGACGCTCTGGGCGAGCATCGGCGCGAACGGCGCCGGAAAGGGATCCGCGCCCTCCTCTCCGGCCGCGGCCTTGCGCCGCCCGCGGCCGCGGCCGGTCTTGGCGGCCCGCCCCCGACGCGACGTCGCGGGGCCGGCCGCCTCGGGCGGCACCGCGGGGTGCCACCGCTGCCCGGCGTCGGACGCGATCTCCTCCATGGTCCGGCCGCTCTTCACGGACCGCGTGCCCACCGGCGAATATCCGGTGACAACGAACTGGTCTTTGCCCTTGAAGAGCAGCCAATCGCGGCCCTCGTTGCGCTTCGTCCGCACGAAGTGGAACTCGCCGCGCAGTTTCTCCCCGCGGCAGTCGAGCGTGAGCTTGCCGGCCTTGAACGCCTCGACCGGGTCGCCCTCCCGGCAGGTGTAGGTGCCGCGGTCCCACAGCAGCACGGTCCCCGCGCCGTAGTTCCCGGGCGGGATCACGCCCTCGAAGTCTCCGTACTCCAGCGGATGGTCCTCGACCAGCACCGCGAGCCGTTTGTCTTGCGGGTCAAGCGACGGCCCCTTGGGCACGGCCCAGGAGCGAAACACGCCTTCCATCTCGAGCCGCAGATCCCAGTGGCGTCGCGTGGCGTCGTGCTCCTGCACGACGAAACGGTGGCCGGCGCCGCGCGCGCGCCGGCGGGCGCCCGGTGGGGCGCCGCGAGGCTCGGGCGTGCGGTCGAACCGGCGCTTGCGTTCGTACTCCTTAAGCCCCATCGACGAGCTCCATCAGGCGGCGCGCGTAGCCGACGGCTTCCGGCCCGGTCTCGTGCGTGAAGTAGCAGAACGCGGGGCGCAGGCCGGCCTGCTCGCGCAGGTGCCGCGCCCACGCCTGGAGCCGGTCGTCGTCGTAGCGCAGCCGGTGCAACCGGTAGTAGCCCCATGCCGCCGTGTGCACGAGGGGCTCGCATCCGTTCTCATCCTCGGCGATGCACATGGCAACCCGGTGCGCGCGCAGCAACGCGTACGTCGCCTCGTCGTGCCAGCTGGCGTGGCGAAACTCGATCGCCGCGTACGGCAGCGGGGGCAACGCGACGAGGAATCGCTCCAGCACCCCGAGGTCGCGGCGGAAGGAGGGGGGCAGCTGGAACAGCACCGGCCCGAGCCGATCCCCGAGCTCGCCGGTCCGCTCGGCCAGCCACCGCAGATCGTCGTCCACATCGCGCAGGCGTTTCTGGTGCGTGATGCGCCGGTGCGCCTTGATCGCGAAGCGAAACGCCGGCGGCGTCTGCGCGTGCCACGCCGCGAGCATCGCCGACGTGGGCATGCGGTAGAACGACACGTTGATCTCCACGGTCGGCAGCGCGGCCGCGTAGTGGGACAGCAGGCGATCGTTGGGCAGATCCGGCGGGTAGAAACCGCCCTTCCACTCCGCAAACGCGAACCCCGAGGTCCCGGCGAGGACGCGGCCGCCGCTCCCATCCCCCGGGGCCGCCCGGGCGTGGCTCGTGTCGGCGTGCTGCGCGTCCGGCATCATGCGCCTCCGACGGTCCACCCGCGCGGCATGCCGGCGCCTACCCCTCCGTCCGCAGCAGCAGGCCCAACTCGCGCGCGGTGGCCATCACCCGCGCGAACACCGCCACGGCGATCGCGAGCAGCGCGACGTTCGTCGCGGCCGCCCACCCGACGTGGCCCCAGGGAAGCGGGCCGCCGGCGAGGACGGTCCGCATCCCCTCGAAGGCGTGCGTGGTGGGCAGCATCCAGGCGATGCGCTGGATCGCCCGGGGCAGCACGGCCACCGGATAGAACACCGCGGAGAGCGGTTGAAACAGAAACGGAATGGCCCAGGCCAGCGCTTCGGCGCCGTGGCCGTAGCGCAGGATCAGCGCCGTGGTGATGATACCCATGCTCCAGGCGGCGACGATGAGGTTGAGCACGAGCGGCAGGAGCGCGACGCTGTAGTGGAAGATGTTGAAGGCGTACAACGCGAGCGCGAGGACGGCCAGCAGCGTGCCAATGATCGCGATCTTCATCACGCCGAGCAACATCGTGGCGGAGAGAAACTCGACCGTGCTGATCGGCGTCACGAAGACGTTCACGAGGTTGCGCGACCAGACGTCCTCGAGAAACGACACCGAGATCGCCTGCTGGACCCGGAAGAAGATGTCCCACAGGATCATGCCGCCGAGCAGGAACGCCACGGCGGCGCCGGCGCCGCCGCGGAGCTGGCGCACGTAGACGCTGAGAAAGCCCCAGACGAGCAGATCCATCACCGGCCAGTACACGATCTCCAGCGATCGGATGAGGCTCCGCCGGTACAAATAGAGCTGACGCTGGAGCAGGGCGAGGATCCGGCCCGCGCTCACGCCGGGGACATCCCTCGTCCCGGCCCGGCGCGGCGCGCCGATCGTGCCTACGCGCCCCACGCGGCCGGCGCCTCCTCGCGCGCGACGTCGAGAAACATGTGCTCGAGCGTGTCGCGCTCGAACCGGCGCAGGACATCGCCCGGCGCGCCGTCGGCAAGCAGGCGGCCGCGGTGCAGAAACAGGATCCGGTCGCTGAGCCGCTCCACTTCCTGCATGTTGTGCGAGGTGTAGAAGAGCGTCATGCCGCGCTCGTCGCGAATCTCCTTGAGCGCCTGCCTGACCCGTTCCGCGCCGTCGGGGTCCAGGCTGGCGGTCGGCTCGTCCAGGAACAGCACCTCGGGATCGTTGAGGAGCGCCTTGACCAGCCCGAGCCGCGTCCCTTCCCCGGAGGACAGACGTCCCGCCGCGCGGTTGCGCAGGTGCGCGAGGCCGAACCGCTGGAGCAGCGCGTCGATGCGCTCCCCGGGACGCGTGACGCCGTAGAGGCGGGCGAACACCGCGAGATTTTCGCCGACCGTCAGGTTGCCCGGCAGCGAGACGTACGGCGAGGTGAAATTGACGCGCGCCAGGATGCGCCGGCGGGCCTCCGGCATCGGCAGGCCCAGGATCTCCACGCGCCCGCGCGTCGGCTTGAGCAGCCCGAGCAGCATCCCGAGCGTGGTGGTCTTGCCCGCCCCGTTGGGTCCCAGGAATCCCACGATCTCGCCGCGTTCCACGGCAAACGACAGATCCTCCACGACGGCCGGCGCGCCGTAGTGCTTCGTCAGGCGCTGGGCGAGGATCGCGGGACCGATCGGCAGGGTCACGGCAGCATTATACACTGTCCATGCGGGCCGCCCGTCGACCTTCCGCGCGCCCGCATTTGCCCGTATAATGGGGAAATCGTACGCTAGGGGCGACGTTATGCACATTGCCGGCGACGGGCAGCCAGCGCCGGCACGGCCAGCAGCTTACCACGGCGTAGACTGGAGCGCCCCGCCCATGATCGGCCTGGACGGCGTGGCCATGATCGCGTTTCGCAATGTCTCCAAACGGTACGCGCACGGGGCGCGGGCGGCCGTCGACGGCGTGTCGTTCGACGTGCGGGCGGGCAGCCTGTGCATGATCGTCGGGACGTCCGGGTCGGGCAAGACGACCCTGCTTCGCATCGTCAACCGCCTGATCGAGCCCACCGGCGGCGAGCTGCTCATCAACGGACGCAACGTCCTGCGGGAAGACCCGATCGCCCTGCGCCGCCGCATCGGGTACGTGATCCAGCAGGTGGGGCTGTTTCCCCACATGACGGTGGCGGAGAACGTGCGCGTGACCGCGGAGATCGCAGGATGGACGCGCCGCCGGCTCGAGGGCCGTGCGGACGAGCTGTTGACGCTCGTGGGGCTCGCCCCCGCCGAGTACCGGCACCGGTATCCGCGACAGCTGTCCGGCGGAGAGCAGCAACGGGTCGGCATCGCGCGGGCGCTGGCGGCCGATCCTGAGATCTTGCTGATGGATGAGCCGTTCGGGGCCCTCGACGCCATCACGCGCGACCGCATGCAGCAGGAACTCCTCCGGATCCAGCGGAGCCTGCGCAAGACGATCCTGTTCGTGACGCACGACGTGGAAGAGGCGCTGCGGCTCGGCGACCAGATCGTTGTGCTCTCGGGCGGCCGGCTCGTGCAAACCGGCAGCCCGGTCGAGCTGCTCGCCCATCCCGCCGACGACTTCGTCCGCCAGCTCGTCGGCGCCGACAGCGCCGTGCGCCAACTGGAGCACCTGCCGGTGTCGGCCGCGCTCGACCCGCACGTGACCTGGGCGGCCGCGCCGGGGGACGGCCTGCGCGTGCTCCCGGACAGCACCCTGCTCGACGCCATGCTGCGGCTGCTCGACACCGGCGCGCGCGCCCTCGCCGTCCAGCCGCCGGCCTCGTCCGCGCCGGTCGGCTACGTGACGCCGGCCAGCATCATCCGCCTGATCGCGCCCGGGCGCGGCGGGCCCGCGGCGCGCGCGGGACACCGGTGAGCCGGCGTGCACTTCCTGCTTGACCCCGCCAACTACGCGCTCACCGATCCGTCGAGCGTGCCGAACCTCTTGCTGCAGCACCTCGCCATCGTCGGCACCAGCATGGCGATCGCGATCCCGGTCGCCGTGCCCGTGGGCGTCGCGATCGCGCGCTACCGGCGGTTCTACCTGCCCGTGATTACCGCGGCGGGGCTCCTGTACACGATCCCCGGCCTGGCGCTGCTCGCGCTGCTGGTGCCGGTGACCGGGCTCGATGCAACGACGGCGATCATCCCGCTCGTCCTCTACGCGCAACTGGTGCTGATCCGCAACACCGCCGCGGCGATCGACGCCGTGGACCCGGTCCTCGTCGAGACGGGATACGCGATGGGGATGACGCGCGCGCAGGTGCTGCGCCGGGTGGTGGCGCCGCTGGCGCTGCCGCTCGTGGTTGCGGGCCTGCGGGTGGCGACGGTCACCACGATCGGCATCGCCTCCCTCGCGTCGCTCGTCGGCGCCGGCGGCCTCGGCGATCTCATCTTCTCCAGCCTGCAGAACACCAACTACGACGAGGTGCTCGGCGGGGCCATCACGATCGCGGCGCTGGCCGTGACCGTCGATCTCCTGCTGCTCGCCGTGCAGCGGGCGCTCAACCGGGGCCGCCTGCCGGTGACCGTGTCATGAGAAAGCACCGGGGGACGGCGCAGGCGGCGGAGGGCGGGAGGGGTTGATGCTGGCGCGCCTCGCGGCGTTCGTCGCCGATCCGGCGAACACGTTTCCGGCGCACACGGCGGAGTACGTAGCCCTCTCTGCGGCCGCCGGGACGCTCGCCGTGCTCGCCGGGACCGTGCTGGGCGTGGTGGTGGCGCGGCGTCCGGTCCTCGCGTTCGTCGCCATCAACGGGAGCGGGCTCATGCGGGCGATCCCCGTGATCGCGTTCCTGGCGTTCGCGATCCCCTACCTCGGCTTGGGCTTCCTGCCGTCCTTGATCGCGCTCGCCGTGCTCGGCGTGCCGCCCGTGCTGCTCAACACGTGCACCGGCATCCGGGGCATCGATCCCGCGACGATCGACGCCGCGCGCGGCTGCGGCATGACGCGGTGGCAGATCGCCCGCCGCGTGCAGCTCCCGCTCGTCCTGCCGGTCGTCGCGGCGGGCGCCCGCACGGCGGTGGTGCAGATTGTGGCGACGGCGACGCTCGCCGCGTTCATCGGCGCGGGCGGCTACGGCGACTACATCCTCTCGGGGCTGTACCAGGTCGACGTCACGCAGATCCTGGCGGGAGCGATCCCCGTCACGTTGTTGGCCATCGTCGCGGAGATCGCGCTCGGCCGCCTGCAGCACGTCCTGACGCCTGCGGGGCTACGGACGCGGGGAGGTGAAACGCGCCCATAACGCCTCGCCACCCGCGACCGATCGCTGCACGCGAACCGACGCCTGCGTATCTGAAGGAGGGGAGATCGATGGAACGACACGGATGGGGGCGCCGCTGCCTCGCGGCGTGCGCCGTCATTGGGCTGGCCCTGGTCCTCGCCGCCGCCGGGCCGCGCGCCGCGGCGGACGCCGCGGCGATGACGCATCTCGTAGTCGGCGGGAAGCTGGACACGGAGGCGCAGCTGCTCACCAAGATGTATGTGCTCCTGCTGCGCCACGCCGGCTTCGACGTCACCGAGAAGGCGAAGCTCGGCACGAACGACATCGTCTTCAACGCGATCACGAGCGGGCAGATCGATCTCTACCCGGAGTTTACGGCGACGGGGCTCGCCCGCCTGGGCCTCAAGAGCACGCATAACGACCGGCAGGACTACGCCGCCGTCAAGTCCGGCTTCGAACGACGATACCGCATCACCTGGCTCGACATGGCGCCGCTCAACGATACCTACGGCATCTGCTCCACGCAGGCGCGGGCGGGCCAGCTCCACGCCACGAAGGTCTCGGACCTCGCGCCGGCGGCGCCGTCGCTCACGGTCGCCACCCCGCCGGACGGCAAGACGGATCCCAACGTGCTGCCCGGGCTCAAGGGCGCGTACGGCTTCACGTTCGGCAAGGTCACCGTCCTCGATGAGGCGCTGACCTTCGCGGCGGTGCAGCAGGGCCGGGCCGACGTCAACGTGTGCTACACCACCCAGGCCTTGATCCCCAAGAACCGCTTCGTGCTGCTCGACGACGATCACCATCTGTTCCCCATCTACCATCCGGCCCCGATCGTCCGCGACGCCTCGCTGCAAAAGGCGCCGGGGATTGCCACCGCGCTGAACCCCCTCGCCCCCAAGTTGACCACCACCGTCAGCCAGCAGCTCCAGCTGCAGGTCGTCAACGGCAAGTCCGTCACGCAGGCCGCGACGGATTGGTTGAAGAGCGTGGGGCTCCTGTAACCCGCGCGTGCCGTCCAGCCGGGCCCGGGCCTCACGCGTCGCTCGGGCCCGGCTCAAACGATCGAAGGAGGCCGTCTGCCCCTCACCGAAGCCGCGAGGTACCGCAGCATCGAATCGCGGGAGGCGTCGCATGACGGACGACATTACGCTGCACATTCCCGGGCCGATTCCCGTGGAGCCGGACGTGCTCGCGGCCATGGCGCAACAGGTCCGGCAGCACTACGGCGGCGACTGGGTGGGGTACTACCAGGCCTTCACCGAGCGGCTCCGCCGCATCTTTGCCACGGGCGGCGCCGTGTATCCGCTCCCCGCGTCGGGAAGCGGCGGCGTGGAAGCGATGATGAGCACCCTCATCGGCAACGGCGGGCGCGTGGGCGTGATCGCCAACGGGTTTTTCGGCGACCGGGTGCTCCAGATCGCCCGCGCCCATTCCGCGCAGGCCGAGGCGCTCGAGCTGCCCTGGAACCGTCCGGCCGACCCGGGCGAGGTCCGGACCTGGCTGCGCCGCACCCGCGTGTCGGTGCTCGGCGTCGTGCACAGCGATACGTCAACGGGGGTGATCAACCCCGTGGCGGAGATCGCCGCGGCCGCGCGCGAGGAGGGCGTCGCCGTGGCGGTGGACGCGGTCTCGTCGCTGGCAGGGATGCCCGTCGAGACCGACGCGTGGGGATTGGCAGCGGTCTCGACCGCGTCGCAAAAGTGCCTCGAAGCGCCGCCGGGCCTGGCGCCGGTCGCCGTGACCGCGGCCGGATGGGAGCTGATCGACCGGCAGCCCGAACCGGCGCGGGGATGGTATCTCAATCTCCGCACGTGGCGCGAGTACGAGCATGCCTGGCCGCACCATCCGTATCCGGTGACCCTCGCAACCAACAACATCTTCGCGCTCGATCGGGCGCTGGAGCGGATCCTGGCCGAGGGCTTGGAGGCGAGGTTCGCGCGGCACCGCGCGGCGCAACAGGTGTTGCGCCGCGGCCTGGAGCGCCTGGGGTTCACGGTCCTGGCCGATGCCCGCTGGGCGTCCCCGACCATCACCGTGGCGTACCCGCCCTCGGGCACCAGTCCCGATCAGATCGTGCAGGGACTGCGGTCGCGCCACGGCATCGCCATCGCCGGCGGCCTCACGCAGCTCGCCGGCAAGGTGATCCGGGTCGGCCACCTCGGCACGCAGGCGTACCCTGAGAAGATGCAGCGGGTGGTGGACGCGCTGGAGGCCTGCCTCAAGGAGCTGAGCGCCGCTCGAGCGTAGCGCGTCATTGCCGAATTCCGGCGAGGAGTCGAGCCGGCCGGACCTGCCTTCCGCTCCTGGGCCCGCGGCGTGAGCCGGAACGCGACCGACGCCTCCCCGATGCCGGGTCATCGCTTCGTCCGCCGTGCAATCGAACCTGCAGAGGCATGCGTGCAGCACCGCGGGCGTACGCCGCGCCACCCGGCGGCGCCGGCGTAGGCCATCCCCGCGCCAACCGCGCCCGGCATCGTCACCCCGCCCGGACCCCGTCCATTTGACGGGCGCGCGCTCGTTGGGCTACCATTAGCGTAGCGTATGGTTAGTGCCACGAATCATTCGCGCCACAAATCGAACGGCGGCGGGGGCTCCCGCGCGAGAGGCCTCGGCCGCCCCGAGCGCGCGTCCCCGGACGCGCGGACGTGCGCCGCCCGTCTCGTCGAGGTGGCGCCGCTCGTCGTGCGCTTCATCCGCGCGCAAATGCGCGCACAGATGCCCGGGCTGACCATGGCGCAGTTCCGCGCCATGTCGTACCTGTACCGCCGCCCCGGGTGCTCGCTGCGCGCGCTGGCGGGGCATCTCGGCGTCACACCGCCGACCGGGTCCGCGCTCGTCGAACGGCTCGTGGCGCGGGGCGTCGCCACCCGGACACCCAACGCGGCCAACCGGCGCGAGGTGGCGCTCGAGCTCACCGCCGCGGGGCGGGCGCGGTACGAGGCGGCGACCGAGGCGGCGCGCCGGCGGACGACGAGGGTGCTGGCGGCCCTCCCGGACCCCGTGGTCCGCCGGCTGACCCTGGATCTGCTCGAGCTTGGCGCGGCGTTTGCGGCCGCGGAGGCGGCTCCCGAGCGATGACCGCGAGACACGACGGAGCGGCGGCGGGCGGTGCGGGCGCCACCGCCGGGATCGCCCGGGCCGCGGCGATCCGCACCGAAGGACTCACGCGGCGTTTCCGCGAGCTGGTGGCCGTGGACCGCGTCTCGTTCGAAGTCCGCGCGGGCGAGATCTTCGGGCTCCTCGGTCCGAACGGCGCCGGCAAGAGCACGATGATCAAGATGCTGACCACCCTGCTGCCGCCGACGGGCGGCCGCGCCCGCGTCGCCGGGTTCGACGTCGCGCGCGAGCCCACCCAGGTGCGCCGCCATATCGGCTACGTCCCGCAGGCGTTGTCCGCCGACGGCGCCCTCTCCGGCTACGAGAACCTGCTCGTCTCCTCCAAGCTCTACGGGCTGGCGCGCCGGGAGCGCCGGCGGCGTATCACGGACGCGCTGGAACTCGTCGGCCTGGCCGGCGCGGCGCACCAGCTCGTCCGGCACTACTCCGGGGGCATGATCCGCAGGCTGGAAGTCGCGCAGGCGATGCTGCACCGGCCGGCCGTCCTGTTCATGGACGAGCCCACGGTCGGCCTCGATCCGGTGGCCCGCCGCGCCGTCTGGGAACATGTCCGGCGTCTGCGCGAGATGTGGGGCACCACCATCCTCCTCACCACGCACTACATGGACGAGGCCGACGATCTGGCCGATCGCGTCGCCGTGATGCACCAGGGCCGTGTGGCCGCGGTGGACGCGCCGGCCGAACTCAAGAGGGCGGCGGGGCAAGGCGCCACGCTGGACGATGTCTTCGCGCACTTCACCGGCGCCGCCATCGAAACCGGAGGGACCTATCGTGACGTCCTACGCGCCCGCCGCACCGCGCGGCGTCTCTCGTAGCCCCCGCGGCGCCGCGGTCTTCCTCGGCCAGGTGGCCGCCGTGGCCGACGCCGAAATCCGCAAGCTGCGGCACGACCCGCTCGAGCTCGTGATGCGGGCGGTCCAGCCCACGCTGTGGCTGGTCGTGTTCGGTCAGGTCATGTCGCGGCTGCGCGGCGTGCCCACCGGGCATCTCCGGTACCTCGACTTCATGGCGCCCGGGATCCTGGCGCAGAGCGTGCTCTTCATCGCCATCTTCTACGGCGTCTCGGCGATCCGCGAGCGCGACCTCGGCGTGCTGAACAAGTACCTGGTGAGCCCGATCTCGCGCACGGCGCTGGTGCTCGGCAAGGCGCTGTCCGCCGGCGCGCGGGCGCTCTCGCAGGCTGTCGTCGTCTATGGGCTCGCCCTGTTGCTTGGGATCCGCGCCGTGTGGCACCCGTGGAACGTGGCGGGCGTTCTGGTGCTGATCCTCATGGGGTCCGCGGTGTTCTCGACGCTGTCACTCGCCATCGCGTGTCTCGTCAAGACCCACGAGCGCGTGATGGGCATGGGGCAGGTCATGACGATGCCGTTGTTCTTTGCGAGCAACGCGATCTACCCGGTGGTCCTGATGCCGGCGTGGCTCCGCGCAATCGCCTCGCTCAACCCGCTGACGTACGAGGTCGACGCCCTGCGCGCGCTGATGGTGCAGGGCGGCACGAGCACCATCGGCCTCGGGGTCGACTTCGCGGTGCTCCTCGGGTTCGTGACGGCGCTCGTCACGATCGTGACGCGCCTGTATCCGCGGCTCGTGGTCTGAGGCCGAGACCGTCTACCTCGCGACCGCCTCGTCGCCGAGCGCGCGTCGCACGGCCTCACGGTCATCGGGAACGTCGATCACCGGGCGCGCCGGCGCGAGGTACCGCGGCGCCTTGAGGCCGGATCCGGTCACGAGCACGACGACCCGGTCGCTCGATCGGACCAACCCGGCGACCCGGGCGGGCCGGAGTCCGGCGAACGCGGCGGCCCCTGCGGGCTCCGCCAGCACGCCACCCCTGGTCGCGAGCGTGCGCACCGCGTCCGTGATCTCCGCGTCCGACACGGCCACGAACCCGCCCCCAGAGCGGCGGACGTCGCGCACCGCCGTGGCCGCGCACACGGGCGCCTCCACGGCGATGCCGTCCGCGAACGTGGACGCGCGCGCGGCCGTCACGGGGAGCCGCGTCTCCCAGGCCCGCTTCACGGGCTGGCATCCTTCGGCCTGCACGCCGACGAGCCGCGGCATCCGCGTGGCCGCGCCGCACGCAACGAGCTCCCGAAACCCCTTCGCCATCGCGCTCAGCGTCACGCCGTCCCCGACCGGAACCACCACCACGTCCGGCACGGCGCGTCCGAGCTGCTCCCAGATCTCGAGCGCCACCGTCTTCTTCGCCTCCGCGGCATACGGGTTCACGCCGGTGTTGCGGCTGCACCACCCGAACGCCGCGGCGGCCCACTCCGACAACCGGAACGCCTCGCGGTATCCGCCGCGCACCTTGAGGACCGTCGCGCCCGCGGCGAGCATGAAGCCCAGCTTCGCCTCCGCCACGCCTGCGGGGACGAAGACGACGGCGCGCTTCCCGGCCGCGGCCGCGCCCACGGCGAGCGACACGGCCACGTTGCCCGTCGACGCGCAGCTCACGGTTGCGATGCCGCGATTGAGCGCGTCCTGGAGCACGAGCGCGGTCGCCCGGTCCTTGTTGGATCCGGTGGGGCCGCGGGTCTCGTCCTTGAGCCACAGGCTCGCGATCCCGGCGGCGGCGCGCAGCGCGGGCAGCCCGAGCAGCGGAGTGTCCCCCACGGGAAGCGGGTAGCGCACGACCCCGGGATCCAGCGGGAGCAGCCCGCGGTACCGCCAGAGCCCGCGCCGCGGGTCGGCGGGTTCGGGTACGGCGTCGGGGGCGTACGCGTACTCGAGCTCGACGCAGCCGCCGTCCGCGGCGCGCATCGCCGCGTCGACGTCCGTGAACCGGCGCGTGGTGCCGTCGGCGTAGACGACGCTTGCCGCGATCGCGCGCCCCATCGGCCCTACCGGGGACCCGGTCCCCCGAGGAGGCGGGCGGCGATCGCGGCGTAGGCCCGGGCGGCCGACGCCAGCTCCGCCACCTCCACGTACTCGTCGGTGCGGTGCGCGGCATCCTCGCGGCCGGGTCCAAAGCCGATCGTGGGGATCCCGAGCCGTCCGGCCGTCGCGCTGCCGTTGGTGCAGAACGCGTACTGCGTGAGCTCGGGCCGCAGGCCCGCCTGCGCGATCCCCGCGCACGCCGCCTGCACGATGTCTGCCGCGTCGTCGAAGAACCACGCCGCCGCGAAGTTCGGCGCCGTGACACGCTGTCCGGCGTACGTCGTAAAGTCGTCCGTCGCGATGACGGCCCGGCCCGCAGCACCACTGCCGGCGAGCGCCCGGGTCATGGCGTGCCGCACCGGCCCGAGCACATCGTCCTCCGTCTCTCCGGGGAGCGTCCGCCGGTCGTACGTCGCCGCACAGCGGTCCGGGACGACCGAAAGCGCCGGATACGGCTCCGACTTCACGTCCGTGAGCACCAAGATGCCGTCGCCGAGCGCAGGATGCCGCGGCGGCGCGATCACGCGGAGCGCCCGCGCGACGTCCACCATCGCCTCCGCCGCGTTGATCCCCAGATCGGGACGGGAGGAGTGGGTCGCCCGGCCCGTCACATCGATCCGGATCTCCGCCCGGCCACGCTGGCCGCGGGCCAGCCGGAGGGAAGTCGGCTCGCAGATGATGACGTGGGTGGGACGGACCTGCTCGGCGACGTGCGCGAGCGCGGGGCCTTCCACGAGCTCCTCCGCCACGCTGGCGCACACGATCACGCGGCCGCGCTGGAGCGCCCCTCGAAGCGCCGACACGCCGTAGACGGCGGCCGCCAGCGGCCCTTTCATATCGGCGGCCCCGCGTCCGTAGAGCCGCCCGCCGACCCGCGCCCCCCGGGGATCGTGCGTCCACGCCGCAGGGTCGCTCACGCCGACGGTATCCATGTGCGCGTCCAGCAGCACGCACGGTCCGGGACCGGCGTCGATGGTGCCGGTCACGTTGCCCCAGTCATCGACCTTGACGTCGAAGCCGAGCCGCGCCATCTCGCAGCGCACGATGCGCGCCACGTCGCCCTCGTGGCCCGAAGGGCTCGGGGCGCGCACCAGCCGGAGCGCAAACGCCGCCACGGCGTCCGCCGCGGGGGACGGGGCGGCCGTCATGCGCCTCCTCCGGTCGGGCGCGCTTCGCGCGCAACGCCGCCCGGCAGCGATCCGGTCGGCGCGTTCCGCCGCCAGACCGGCTGTCCGGCCACCCACACCCCGATCACGCCCGCGGGCGGCCGCGCGGGATCCTCGTAGGTGGCGAGGTCGACGTACGCGGCCGGGTCGAGCACGACGAGATCGGCGCGCAGACCCGGACGGATCCGTCCGCGATCGCTGAGTCCGATCCGGTCGGCGGCGCGGGCCGTCAGGCGCGCAACGGCTTCGTCGGCCGGGATGAGCCGCTCGCGGAGCGCGTAGCGGCCGAGCACGCGCGCGGCCGTGCCGTACAGACGCGGGTGCGGGCGGCCGCCGAAGATGCCGTCAGACCCGACGAGGTGCAGCGGATGACGCACGATGGCGCGCACGGTCTCCTCCGACGCATAGTGGTCGATCATCGTCGCGTCCAAGCCGGTGTCGCTCAAGAGCTCGATCACCGCGTCCCACGGATCGCGCCCGCGGCACTCTGCGATGGCCGCCAGCGAGAGGCCGATGTCCGCCGTCCGAGGGGCGGCGGCGTGCGACACGATGATCGCTGCCGGGCCGCACGCCCCGTAGATGTTCTCCCATCCCGGCAGACCGCGCGCCACGTCGCGGGCGATCGCCGCGCGCGACCCCGGATCGCGAAGGCGGGCCAGCGTCGCCCGGGGGCCGCCTTCCTGCGCCCACGGCGGCAGCAGGGCCGCGAGCAGCGTGCTCCCCGCGCCGTACGGATATTGATCGAACGTGACGTCGATCTCCAGGCGCGCGCGGTCGAGCGAGGCCAGCAGCGGCTCGACCAGGTCCGGGCGGCCGATCACCTTGAGGTGCGACAGGTGCAGCGCGGCGCCCGACCGGCGCGCGACGTCGATCATCTCTCCGACCGCCTCCAAGACCCCGACCCCTTCGTTGCGGACGTGCGGGACGATGGGGACGCCGTAGCGCGCCGCTTCTTCCGCGAGCGCCGCCAGCTCGTCCGTCGCCGCAAACGCCCCCGGCATGTAGATGAGGCCGAATGATACGGCCCGCGCGCCGCTCTCGAGCCCGATGCGGACCTGCCGCCGCATCTCGGCGAGTTCCGGAGGCGTCGGCGGTCTCCGCGAGGGGCCCATCACGAAGTCGCGGACGGCGTTGTGCCCGACCGACGGGACGAGCATCGTCGCCGCTCCCGCGGCCTGGAGCGCGTCCAGGTATTCCGGGATCGACGACCACGGCCACTCCGGCGGACCGGCGCCCTCCAGGGCCTGCAGGTACGCGCGCCGGTCCCTCCATCGAGCCCGGTCGACGGGCGCCGGGGCGAGGCCGTCCGGATTGATGAGCTCCGTCGTGAACCCCTGCGCGACTTTCGGCGCGAGGCGCGGGTCGCGAAACGGCTCGAGCGCGGAGTGCGCGTGAAGATCGACGAATCCCGGGCATACCATCAGGTTCCGCGCGTCGACCGTCTCCCGGGCGGCGGGCGCACCCAGCGAGGGCTCGACTGCGGCGATCCGCCCGCCCCGCACGCCGACATCGGCGACGACCGGCGCGGCGTCGCCGGGGTACACGCGGCCGCCGCCGATCACCAGGTCGAACGCCGCGGCGGCGCCCTCGGCGGCGTTACGGCAGCGCATCCGCCCGCACCCCCTTCCGCGGGATCCGGCGGCCGTACCCGCGGGGGGCGCGCACGTCCGCGCCGTCGTACGCGACCTCGCCGCGAAGCACCGTGGCCGCGACCCGGCCGTGGACCTCCATCCCGTCGAACGGCGAATACCCCGCCGCGCTCCGCACACGTCCGTCCTCGATTCTCGCGCGGGCCGACGGGTCGTACACGACCAGATCGGCGTCGCCGCCCTCGACGATCGTTCCCTTGCGCGGAAACAGCCCGAAGGCGCGCGCCGGATTTTCGGCGCAGATCCGCGCGACGTCGGCGGGGCCGAGGCGACCGGCGCCCACGCCGTACGTGTACACGAGCGGCAACAGCGTCTCGGTCCCGGGGATGCCGGGCGCGACGCGGGTGAAGTCTCCATAGTCGGTACGCTGGCGCAGCGTGTAGCCGCAGTGGTCGCTCGCCACGGTCTGGAGATGCCGCGCCTCGAGCGCCTCCCACAGCGCACGCCGGTCCTCCCCCGACCGGAGCGGCGGCGTGTGGATGAATCGCACCGCCCGCTCGGTGTCGTAGACGGAGGCGTCCGCTACGAGGAAGTGCGGGCAGGTCTCCCCGACGGCCGGGACCCCTTCCGCCCGCGCGCGCGCGACGAGGCGCGCGGATTCGGCGACGGACAGGTGCACGAGGTAGACCGGGCACCGCGTCGTCCGCGCAAACAACAGCATTCGTTGCACGGCCTCCAACTCCGCAAGCGCCGGCCGCGCCCGCCCGTGATACGCGAACCCCACGTGCCCCAAGCGGGCGAACCGCGCTCGGCTCCCCTCGACCAGCGCATCGTTCTCGCAGTGGACCATCACGATCCATCCGGCCGTCCTGGCAGCCTCCATGAGCGACACGATCGTATCGTCATCGCAGTAAAATCCGGACGGACGATACGTGGTGTAGACCTTGGCGCTCGTAAAGCCCCGCTCCGTGAGGGCCGCCAATTCCGCGAGCTGACCGCCGGCGACATCCGTCACGATGACGTGGAGCGAATAGTCGGCGCGGCTCCGCGCCGCCTCGTCCAGCCGGGCATCGACCGCGGCCGACAGCCGTTCCCCGGCGTGTTGGTGCGCAAAGTCGATGAACGTGGTCACGCCCCCCGACAGCGCGGCCGCGCTCCCCGTGTCGAAGTCGTCCGCGGTGCGATGCGGCGCCGAGACGAGCGCAAAGTGGAGGTGCGGGTCGATGACGCCGGGAAACACGAGCGCCCCGTCCGCGTCAAGCACCGGCTCGCCCTGCGATGCGAGATCCGGACCCAGTTCGACGATGCGCCCGTCCCGGCAACGGATATGAGCCCGCCGCGCGCCCGCGGCCGTGACGACCGTCCCGCCGCGAACCAGGAGCGCGCCGGCCGGTCCCTCAGACATCGCCCGCCTCCTGCGGCGGATGCGCGGCGCCGGCTTCGAGCCTGCCGGCGGGGGGCCCATCCCGCGCGGCGAGCGCCGCGCGCATCGCATCGACGAGCTCGTCCACCGTGAGCGCATCTCCGCGGACGCCGTTCCTCGCCCACGCGTGCGCCAGGCGGGTCGCCTGCGGCGGTTTCACAAACGTCTCAGCGAGCACGTCGGGGCGCGAAAACACCTCGCGCGCGGCGCCGTCCATCAAGATCCGGCCGCCGCGCAGGGCGACGACGCGTTCCGCGTACGCGGCGACGATCGGCATCTCGTGCGTGACGATGACGATCGTGTGGCCGCGCTCCACGCGCAGGCGGACGAGGAAATCCATCACGTCGATCGACTGGCGGTAGTCCTGCCCCGTCGTCGGCTCGTCCACGACGATGACCTGCGGTCTCACGGCGAGCGTCGCGGCGATCGCCACGCGCTGCCGGAGACCCTTCGAGAGAAAGAACGGATGCTCTCCGAAGAGGTCGGGGTGGAGGCCGGTCACGGCGGCGACCTCGCGGATGATCGCGTCTCGTTCCGCCTCCGGCACGCCGAGGTTCTTGGGCCCGTAGCCGATCTCGTCGTATACGCGCGCGTTGAAGAGTTGATGGTCGGGGTTCTGGAACACGTAGCCGATCCGCCGGACCAGATCCTTCATCACGCCCTTGGACGCCGTGTCGATCCCGTCGACGACGACGCGCCCGCGCGTGGGGCGGAGCAGCCCCGCGAGGCACTTCGAGAGCGTGGTCTTGCCCGATCCGTTCTGACCGATGAGCGCGACGAACTCGCCGCGGGTGATCTCGAGCGTCACCCCGTCCAGGGCTCGCGTGCCGTCGGGATAGGAAAACGTCGCGTCCTCCACGCGCACCAGGGTCATGCTCCGGCACCTCGAAGCAGGGCGTCGCCGGCGCGGATACCCTCCTCGTCCGTGAGGGGAAGCGGGCCGCGGTACAGGCCGTGCGCCCGCAGCCGGGCAAAGACCTGGGTCACCTGCGGCGGGTAGACGCCCGAGCGCTCGAGGAACTCCGGGTCCTCCAGGAACTCCCGCGGCGCGGCGGCCCGCTCGATCCGGCCGCCTCGGATGAGGACGATGCGGTCGGCCAGCGCGGCGAACGCCTCGAGGTTGTGCTCGATCACGATGAGCGTCAACCGCCGCCGCCGCCGCAGCTCGGCGCAGATCTCGACGATGAGATCCTTGCCCAGCGGGTCGACCATGGAGGTCGGCTCGTCGAGGATCAGAATCTCCGGGTCCATCGCGAGCACCGACGCGATGGCGACCCGCTGCTTTTGGCCGCCCGAGATGTCATACGGCGGCTTGTCCAGGAGGTCCGAGATCATCGTGAGTTCACTGGCCCGCCGAATACGGTGCTCGATCTCGGATTCCGGGACGCCGATGTTTTCCAGCCCGAACAGGATCTCCTCTTCGACCGTCAGCGACGTAAACTGGGCCTCCGGATCGCTGAAGACATAGCCGACCTGCTTGGCGAGGAGCGCCGCCTCCTTTCGCTGCACCTCCTCGCCGAACACGCGGACCACGCCCGCCCGCCGTCCCGGGAACGAGTGGGGAATGAGGCCCTTGATGGCCATCGCCAGCGTCGTCTTGCCCGCCTCGTTGGGACCGGCAATCAACGTGAACTCGCCGGCGGGGATCGTCAGGCTGATGTCGCACACGGCGGGGCGCGCCGCAAGATGATAGGTCCACGAGAGGCGATCGACCTCGACGGCCGGATTCATCGCAACCCGATCGTCCGGAGCGCGGCCCCGTGCAGCGGCGAGAGTTGGTCGGAGAACACCCCCATGACCTTCCCCAGCACGACGGCAACCACGAACGCGGCGGCGAGGCCGGCGCTGAGCGCCCGGTCCCGGCGCTCCACGGGGTACCGGCGCCGAAGGTAGTCCGTCCGCGGCCCGCCCCCGGCCGGGCGCCCGGACAGCGTGTACCCTCGAGCGAACAGCGCGTTGGAGATCTCGTCCGCGCGCCTCAGCGCCACGGCGAACAGCGGCACGGTGTACATCGTATAGAGCTTCGCCTTTTCGCCCACCGACATCGACTCCAGATCGAGCCCGCGGGCCTGCTCCGCTTCCCGGATCGTCCGGAAGTCCTCCATGAACATCCCGGCGCTGCGCAGCGAGAGCGCCGCCACGTAGCTGACGGCAAACGGGATCCGGAGCGAGCGCAGCGCGACGAGGGTGTCGCGCTCGCGGTTCGTGGAGAAGTAGAGGATCGCGCCGAAGAGCATCGCGACGAGCCGGCAGTAGCTGACGAACGCCCACCACATCGGCTGGAAATAGAACGTGAGCCCCGCGAGCCGGAACGCCGCGAGGTGCGCTCGATCGCCGGGCGCCAGGAAGGCCACCCCGAACATGAACAGCGCCACGGTGGCGAGAAGCGGCAGGTAGCGCCGGATCTGCTGCATCCGGACCCGGCCCCACCGCAGGAGGACGAGCGCCGCGAGGATCAGGCCGAGGTTGATTTCGGGCATGTCGACGAACAGCGGCGTCACCGAGAGAAAGACGAGCAGCACGAGGCGGGTCACGGGATGGTACCGGTAGAACGGCGAATCCACCGGCACCATCCCCAGCAGGGTCTTCTTCGCGATCTGGGCCTCGGTCAGATCATCCCACCCCCGTCCAAGGCGCGGGCCGGCGCGCCGGTCACGGTTGGGTCAGGCCCACCACCCCTTGGTGAAGGCCTTGCTGCGCAGCACCATCGGAGAGACGTACTTCAACAGGATGGATCCGAAGATCAGCGACGGGATCGAGTTGCCGAAAAACCAGCCCAGCAGCGCGGTGACCCGCGCCGACTGCGTGATCATCCCGAACCACGCGAGCACGTACGTGCCCCAAAACGCGCCGAGGAAGTTCGCCAGCAGGACGCCGACGACGATCCAGATCACCCAGTCGCGCGTGCTCTGCAGCCGGGGGTCGGCCTTGAGCCAGCGAAACGCGGCGCCCGCCAGAAACGCCTGCAGGAAGTTGGCCGGGAGGTACGCCGCCGACACCGGGATCGGGGCCGATCCGCTCAGCGCGTTGGAGATGAACGGAAAGAACATGCCGGCGAGCACGCCCCACCACCCAAACCACACGCCGCCGACGGCCTGCACCGCCTGACCGGGCCAGAAGGCGGACACGAAACCGATCGGGATCGCAAGGCTGCCGAGCGTGCCGACCACGATCCCGATGCCGATGAACAACGCCAGCATCACCACGTGCACGATCCCGGGTTGCCTGTGCTCCCCGGATTCCACGGTCCAGACGGCCGCGGCAGAACTGCTGACAGGCACGGTTCTCGATGCGGACATCGGCGCTCCCTCCCTGGCGGCGGCTCGGCGGCCGGCCCGCGGTCCCGGTGGCCGCGGCCGCTCCCGGCGCCTTGCTGGCCCCCCGCCGGATTTGTAGTATGTAGTATATCACATCTTGAGGACCATTCGATGCCGCTGCCGGCGCAGGTCGCCCGGATCGAACGACGGCTCGTCCGCGAACGCGTCTACGTGACCGTACGCGAGTGGATCGTCAGCGGCACGCTGCGCCCCAACGAGAAGATGCGGGACGTCGAGCTGGCGGCGCGGCTCGGCGTCAGCCGCACCCCCGTCCGCGAGGCGCTGCAGCGGCTCGAGGACGAGGGGTTCGTGCAGACCGCGCCGAACCGCTGGACGCGCGTGTCGCCGCTCGACATCGGCGAAGCCTGGCGGCTCTATCCGATCATCTGGTCGCTTGAGGCCCTGGCCGTCCGCTCTGGCGGACACCGGCTGACGGCGGCGGACCTGCGGGAAATGACCCGGACGAACGAACGGCTGGCGCGTGCGCTGCGCCAGCGGTCGGCCGCGGAGGCCTCGGCGGCCGACCGCGACTTCCATGCCGTCGTGCTGAGGCGCTCCGACAACCCCGAGCTCATCAGGATCGTGCGCGATCTCAAAGTCAAGCTGCAGCGCCTCGAGAGCGGCTACTTCGGCGGGAGCGTGGTGGCGGAGCGCTCGGTGGCCGAGCACCGGCGCATTCTCGCCGCGCTCGAGATGCGGCGTTTCGAGGGCGCCGCCAAGGCGCTCGAGGCGAACTGGCGCAACAGCCTCGACCGCCTGTCGCAGTATCTCGACGGCAGGCGCGGCGCGGGGCGCTAAGCGGGGATCAGGAGGAGCTTGCCGGTCGTGGCGCGGCTCGCGAGCGCGCGATGCGCCTCCGCCGCCTCCGCCAGCGGGAACGTGCGGTCGATGCGTACCTTGAGGCGGCCGGAGGCCGCCCACCCGAGCACCGCGCCGGCCCGCTCCAGCAACGCCTCGCGCGTCGCCACGTACGACCCCATCGTGGGCCGCGTGACGAAGAGCGACCCCTTTTGGGCCAGGATCTGCAGGTCCAACGGCGGCACCGGTCCGCTGGCCTGCCCGTACAGCACGAGATACCCCCGCGGCGCGAGGCAGTCGAGGCTGCGGTCGAACGTGGCGCGGCCGACCGAATCGTACACCACCTGCACCCCCCGGCCTCCGGTCAGCCGTTTCGCTTCGGCCTCGAAATCCTCGGTTTCGTACAGCACCACCTCGTCGGCCCCCGCCTCGCGCGCGAGCGTCGCCTTGGCCGCCGTGGAGACGGTGCCGATCACGCGCGCGCCCCGCATCTTCGCCATCTGCACGAGGAGGAGTCCGACGCCGCCCGCCGCCGCGTGGACCAACGCCGTATCGTCCGCCCGGAGCGGGTACGTGGCGTGCGAAAGGTAGTGCGCGGTCATCCCCTGGAGCATGACGGCCGCACCCTGCCGGGCGTCCACGCCGGCCGGCAGGGGCACGAGCCGCTGGGCCGGGACGACCGCGTGCGTGGCGTATGCGCCGGGCACGCCGGCGTATGCCACGCGATCCCCCTGCCGCACGCCGCCCGCCCCGGCGCCGACCGCCTCCACCACACCCGCGCCCTCGGACCCCGGCACAAACGGCAGCGGCACCTTGTAGTGGCCGAGCCGCTGGTAGATGTCGACAAAGTTGACGCCGATCGCCTCCAGGCGCACGAGCGCTTCGCCCGGCCCCGGGGCCGGCGTCGGCACCTCCTCGTAGCGCAGCACCTCGGGCCCGCCGTACGCGGGCACACGGACCGCCTTCACGGCCGCTACGAGAGATGCAGCACGATCATCTTGAGCTCGGACATCTCCTGGACGGCGTACTTGGGGCCTTCTTTCCCGAACCCGCTCTCCTTGAGGCCGCCGTACGGCATCAGGTCCGCACGCCACTGCGGGCCCCAGTTGATGTGGATGTTACCGGCCTCGACCTCCCGGGCGAACCGCATCGCCGTGTTGATGTTCTCGGTGAATACCCCCGCGGACAACCCGTAGTTCGTGTCGTTCGCCATCGCGATCGCCTCGTCGACCGTCGGCGCCGGCGTGACCGCCACCGCCGGGCCGAACAACTCGCTCTGCGCCACCCGCATCTGCGGCGTCACGTCGGCCAGGACCGTCGGGCTGTGGATGGCGCCCCGCCGGTCGCCGCCCACCACGAGCCTCGCGCCTGCGCTCACGGCCTCCTTGATCCAGGCTTCCACGCGCTTCGCGTCGGCCTCGCGGACCATCGGCCCCACCTTGGTGCGCTCGTCGAGCGGGTCGCCGGTCGTGAGCGCGGCGACCTTCGGCCGGAGCGCCGCGAGGAAGTCCTGGTAGATCGGCGCGAGCGGAATGACGCGCTGGGCGCTGATGCACACCTGGCCCGCGTTGCTGTAGCCGGTCGCCGCGACCGCCGTGGCGACCTTCTCCAGGTCGGCGTCCGGCATGATGATGAGCGGCGAATTGCTGCCGAGCTCCATCGTGACCTTCTTGAGCCCCGCGACCCGGCAGATCTGCTCGCCCACGTCCCGGCTGCCGGTGAACGTGATCTTGCGCACGCGGGCGTCTCTGCACAGCGCCTCCCCCACCTCCTTGCCGCTGCCGGTGATGCACTGGATGCCGTCCGCGGGCACGCCGCACTCGAGCAAGAGCGCGGTCAGCTTCAGCGCGCTGAGCGGCGTGTCGGTCGCGGGCTTGAGGACGACGCTGTTGCCGGCCGCGAGCGCGGGCCCGACCTTGTGCGCGACCAGGTGCAGGGGAAAGTTGAACGGGCTGATGCCGACGACGACGCCGCACGGCACGCGCAACGTAAACCCCATCTGCGTCTTCACGCCGGGGGCGCCGTCGAGCGGGATCACCTCGCCGTACAGACGCTTGGCCTCCTCCGCCGAAAGGGCCAGGATCTCCGCCGCGCGCGTGACCTCGAACCGGGCCTCGCCGATGATCTTGCCTTCCTCGAGCGTGATCGTGCGCGCGAAGTCGTCGGCGCGGGCCAGGAGCAGGTCCGAGGCCTTACGCAGGATTTGGAACCGCTCGTATCCGGTCAGGCGGCGCATCGCGGCGGCGCCGCGCGTGGCCGTCGCGAGCGCCCGCTCCACGTCGTCGGCGTCGGCCTTGGGGATCGTGTCGATCTCGGAGCCGTCGTACGGGTTCAGCACCGGGATCGTCTGCCGCTTGTCCACCCACTCGTTTCCCACGTACATCTTCATGATCCCTCTCCCTCCTCGCGGGCCGGCGGCCTCGGCGCGCGCCGCCCGGGCCCCTCACGGAAGATCTTCCCGACCCTGATCCACGTGCGCCCGGTAGAACTCCAGCACCTTGGCCCGGTCCAGTTCGTCGAGCCACAGCCGCCACTGCCAGGAGAGCACGGCGTACCGGTGCGGCATGTCCTCGTACGGCGCGGCCACGAACTTGACGTTGCCGAACTTGCTCGGCGGGAAGTCGCGCAGCATCTCCCGCAGCTGCAGCTCGAGCCCCGGCGCCGCCGGCGGCTTGAAGAGCACGACGACGTAGCCATGCTCGAGGTTGTGCACCCAAAACCCCGGGGCGAGCCCCTGCATGTACACGCCCGCCGGCGCGGGCATCGGATAGTGGGGACCGGAGGCCGGCGGATGCGCGTGGTACGGGATCGCGCTGCCGACCGGCACGTGCTCGTATCCCTCGTCGGGCACGCGCTCGCCGATCTTCGGGGCCGCGGGGAGCGCGTGCGGCCTGAGCAGCCACCACCCGCCGCCGCCGGCCACGACCAGCACCACGAGCCCCGCGATCCACGCCCACGAGCGTCCGCCGCGCAGGCGCGGCGCCGGCGCGGTACCGCGCCGCCTCGCGTGCCGTGCGCGGCTTCGTTCCTGCGACATGCTCTCTCCCACCCCACTTGACGACGCGCCGATCGAGCCGCCGATAGTCGGTTCCCGGTCCCCTCCGTGGCCCCCTGCAACGAAAGATCGGCACGGGTTCGCGTCGAACCACGCGCCATGAAGATCCTCGCCTGCGCAGACCTCCACGGCCGCCCGGAACGCATCGCGCGCGTGCGCGCCCTCGTCGCGGAGCACGCGCCGGCCGTGGTCCTGCTCCCCGGCGACCTGACCCACGCGGGCTACGGAGAGGAAGCGCTCGATCTCCTCGGCGCCCTGCCGGTGCCGGTCTTTGCGGTCGCCGGCAACATGGACGGCCCGCGGGCGCTCGCGGAGATCGCAGGCCGCGGCTCGCTGGCGGGAACGACGCCGGTGGAGATCGGCGGCGTGTTGTTCGGCGGTCCGCACGTGGCGTCGCCGTGCGACGTGCTGGTCACCCATGAGCCGCCGGCGGGCACCCTCGATGTCGCACGCTCCGGCCGCCACATCGGCACGCGCGCCGTGCTGGACCTGGTCCGGCAGGTCCGCCCGCGGGTGCTCGCGTGCGGCCACGTCCACGAGGCCGGCGGTGTGGCTCGCCTCGATGACACGCTCGTCGTGAACTGCACCATGGGCGACGGGACGACGGGCGGCGCCCTGATCGAGCTCACCGCCGACGGCGCCACGGCGCAGCTCCTCTGACGGCCGCGGCGATCGCACGATGACCGCGATCCCGGCGGAAGCCGCGGCGGGCCGGTTGATGCGCCGCGAGATCGAGGAGCAGCCCGAGGTCGTCGCGCGGCTCTGCGACCGCGAGGGCCCGGCCATCGCCGCCCTGGGGCGGCGGCTCCGGCGCCGGGCGCCCGAGACGATCGTCCTGGCGGCGCGCGGCACGTCCGACAACGCCGCGCTCTACGGCCGGTACCTCATCGAGACGTTGCTCGGGATCCCCGTCTCCCTCGCGGCCCCGTCGGTGCTCACCGTCTACCGGGCCCGGCTTCGCCTCCGCCGGTCGCTGGTCATCGGGCTGTCGCAGTCCGGCGCGTCACCCGACATCGTCGAGTTCGTCGAGACCGCCAGGCGGTACGGCGCCCGGACCATCGCCGTGACCAACGACGCGGGCTCGGCGCTCTCGCGCGCGGCGCACGACACGGCGCTGCTGCTCACGGGGCGCGAGCGGAGCGTCGCGGCGACGAAGACCTACACGGCGCAGCTGACGGTGCTGAGCCTGTTCGTCGCGGCGGCGTCCGGCCGCCGCCGGCTCACGGACGCGCACGCCGACCTGCCGGGCTGCATGGCGCGCACGTTCGAGGCGGACGGCCGCATCCGCGACATCGCGCACCACTGGCGGCGAATCGACGAGTGCCTCGTGACGTCGCGGGGCTACGACTACGCCACCGCGCGCGAAGCCGCGCTCAAGCTCAAGGAAACGTGTTACCTCGTGGCGGAGCCGGTCTCCGCGGCCGACCTGCTGCACGGGCCGATCGCGGTGGTGGACGAGGGCTTTCCGGTGCTACTCATCGCGCCGCCGGGGGCCGTGCTGCCGCACCTCGCGGCGCTCGCGTCGCGGCTGCGCCGCCGGCGTGCGGGCACGCTGATCGTGTCCTCCGACGCGGCCATCCTCCGGCAGGCGGACATCCCGCTTGCGATGCCGGCCGTCCCGGACGAGCGCCTCAGCCCGCATGTCTACGTGCTGCCGCTGCAGCTCCTGGCGTACCATTTGTCGCGGATCCGGGGACACGACCCCGACCACCCGCGCGGGCTGCACAAGATCACGCGGGCGCGTTAGCCGCCGCGCGCCGCGGATTCCTCGGCCGCGGCATCCATGCGCACGAACACCGCGCGCTCCGCCGCAAGCGCATCGATCAGCCGCTGCAGGACGAGCATGCGGTGTCCGCGGCCCATCACCTGAGGATGGAAGGTGTACGTCAGCACCCCCCAGTCCACCGTCGCGGCCATGTAGCGAAAGTCGTCCACCCAGTTGTCGAGCACGTCCCCGCCGCGGCGAAGCCCGGGCAGAATCCCGGCGGGGGACCGTGCGTACTCGAAGTGCGGGTAGTCGTCGAGGGACCAGCTCACCGGCATTTCGATGAGGCGGGTCGCCGCGCCCCAGCGCACGGGCCGGTCCGGCGCCAGGTCGTCGCCCTGCCGCGCCCGGTACGGCAAGCAGTCGTGCGCCATCATGCTGCTGTCGTAGAGAAACCCGTGCTCGAGCAAGAGGGACACCGTGTGGGGGCTGAGGTCCCACGCCGGCGACCGGTAGCCCCGCGGGGCGCTGCCGCAGATCCGATGAATCGCCTCGCTGCCCCGGCGGAGTACCGCCGCCTCGTCCTCGGCGGAGAGCGTCGCCGGGGGTTCGTGCAGGTACCCGTGATTCCCGATTTCGTGCCCCTCCGCATGCACGCGGCGGCACATCTCGGGATACGTGTCGATGGTGTGGCCGGGGATGAACCATGTGGAGGCGATACCGCGCCGGGCGAGCAGATCGAGAATGCGTCCCGCGCCGACCACGCCGAATTCGCCGCGGGAAATCGCGGTGGGTGTCACGGCGCCGCGCGCGATCCAATTGGAGATCGCGTCGAAGTCGAACGTCAAGCACACCAGATGCCTCGCCATACCCTGTCCTCCCACCCTGGCATTCACGCCCGAAGCCACTTATGCGCGGGCCGCGCGCGGCCCTGTCCCCCGGGCGGGCAGGATTCCCGCGCCGCCTCCAATATGACGTTCATGAAGCCCCGGCTCCAAGACCGGCGGGCTTCAAGGAGGGGAGATCGGTGGCCGATACCATCCGGATCGTGGACTACTATTACATCGAGGCCCCGAACAAGCCGGGGGAGGGCGCGCGGATGCTGCGCCACCTTGGCGATGCCGGCGTGAATCTGGCGCTGCTGCACGCGTTCCCGAGCGGCCGGCGCACCCAGGTGGACTTCGTGTCGACGGACGCCGCGGCGCTCAAGCGCGCCGCGAGGCCGGCGAAGTGGAAGCTCGTCGGGCCCAAAAAGGCGATCCTCGTCAACGGCGACGATCGGGTCGGCGCGTTGACCGGCTACTTCGAGACGCTCGGCGAGGCGGGCGTGAACGTGACCGCGGTGAGCGCCATCGCGGCCGGCGCCGGCCGGTTCGGGGCGGTCATCTGGGTCGACCCGCGCAACGTCCGGCGCGCGGCGCAACTGCTCGGCGCTTCGTCGTAGCGCCGGCACGCAGGGCCGGCCCGGCCATCGCGTGCGCGTCGCGCGCCGCCGCGGCAGGGCAGCGCTGCGGCCGCCTGCCGGTGCTTGACGCGACGAGGGTCGCTGGGCCGGCCGGCCCAGCGACCCTCGTCAAACATCAACGACGCCGCGCTAATCGTAGTATGCTGGCGCCTTGCGCAGCGTCGCCCACTGTGCCGGATCGTGCCCGTACACGAGCATCGCGCGCTCCGCGCGGGCCAGCTCGACGAGGCGCCGGGCACTCGCGCGGGCGCGGTCCTGATCCATGTACACACCCCAGTTGTCGGTCTCGACGTTCTCCGCCGTGTAGATGGCGTCGATGGCCAGGATGACCGGGCCTGTGCGCGGCAGGCGCACCTGGACCGACTGGTGGCCGGGCACGTGCCCTGAGGTTTCGAGGAGCCGCACGCCGGGAGCGATCTCCGTATCGCCCTCGACCATCTCGTAGCGGAGGTGCGGCAGGTCGAACAGATCCCGCGGAAATCGGTCGGACCCGCGCGCGGCCTCGTAGCACTCGCGCTGGACGAGAATCCGGGCGCGGCCGAAGTCGGCGTGATTCCCGCAGTGGTCGAAGTGAAAGTGCGTGCTCACCAGCACGTCGATGTCCTCGGCGCGGAGGCCGATCTCGCCGAGCCGGCGCTCGATGTCGTCTTCCGGCCGCATCTTGACGGTGAGCAGCTTCGCGAACGGCTTGCCGCGGTGGGTCGCGAGCGGGTCCGCGATGTGCTTGCGGTGGATGCCGGTGTCCACGAGCAGGTTGCGGCCGTCGTCCGTCTGGATCAGGTACCCGACGATCGGAATGTCGATCCGCGTGCCGTCGCCGGACCCGGGCGTCAGCACGGCGCCTTTGTCCACGTCGCACCGTCCCAGGTCGAGGATATACAATCGCACGATCGGCCTCCTTCGCGTCGCGGTCAGGCGTCGGCGGGGTGGGGACCGGACGCTCGCGTCCCCTCGCCATGCATCGGCGCCGCGCTAGCGCGTCATTGACGAACGCCGGAACGCGTTCGAGCCGGCCGGACCGTCACACATCAAAGACGCTCCACTACGGCCGGCGCAGCGCGGGGTCCAGCGCTTCGGTCACGCCGTCCCCCACGAAGTTGATGGCGAGGATGACGAGCACGATGGCGGTGCCCGGCGCCGTGCTCATCCACCACGCGGCGTTCAGGTACTCCCGGCCGGTGTTGAGATCCGCGCCCCACTCCGGGGTGGGCGGATGGACGCCGAAGCCGAGAAAGTTCAGCGTCGAGCCCGCGATGATCGCCCAGCCCAGGGCGGTGGTGGACAGGACCGCGACCTGGGCCCAGACGTTCGGCAGGATGTGCCGGCCGAGGATCCGCACGGAGCCGCAGCCGATCGCCCGGGCCGACACGACGAACTCGCGCTGCCGGAGCGACAGCATGGCGCCGCGCACGAGCCGCGTAAACGCGGGGATCAGCGACACGCCGACGGCGATCATCACGTTGAGGAGGCCGGTGCCCAGGATCGTCACGACGACGAGCGCGAGCAGGATGCCCGGAAACGCCAGCATGATGTCCATGGCGCGCATCACCGCGCCGTCCACCGCGCCGCCCGCGTACCCCGCCGCGGCACCGAGTACCACCCCCGCTCCCGCGGCGATGCCGATGGCCATCACCGCCGCGAGGCACGTCGGCCGGGCGCCGGCGACGACGCGGCTGAGCACGTCGCGGCCGAATTGGTCGGTCCCGAGCCAGTGCGCCGCGCCGGGCGGGCGCAGCCGATCGACGATGTCGACCCGCTCCGGATTGTACGGCGCCACCACGGGCCCCGCCGCCGCGAGCGCAAACACCACGAGCAACAGCGCGGCGCCGGCGGCAGCGAAGCGGTGGCGGGCGAACCGCCGCCACACCCAGGACGGCCGCCCCGTGGCCGGCCTGGCCGGCGCGGGCGGCGCCGCGGAGGAGGCCTGAACGTCCACTCAGCCGTACCGCACGCGCGGGTCCAGCGCCGCGTACGCGACGTCCACGGCGAGGTTGACGAGCAGGTACACGAGCGCGACGACGAGCACGACCCCCTGGATCGTGGGGAAGTCCTTGGCCTGGATCGCCCGCACCGCGAGCGATCCGAGGCCCTGGCGCCCGAAGATGGTCTCCACGACCACGGCCCCGCTCAACAGATTCCCCACCTGGAGCCCGAGCAGCGTGACAACGGGGATCAAGGCGTTTTTGAGCGCGTGCCGCACCACCACGGCGCCGGCCCGCAGGCCCTTCGCGTACGCCGTCGAGACGTACGGCTGCGCCAGCGCCTCCAGCAGGTTGGCGCGGCACAGCCGCGTGATGATCGCGGAAAAGCCCCAGCCGAGGCTCACCGACGGCAGGATGAGCCCGCGGACGCCGCCCTCGCTGAGGGCGGGAAGCCACCCCAGGCGCACCGCGAACACGAGGATGAGCAGCACCGAGAGCCAGAAGTTGGGCACGGCGACGCCCAGCACCGAGAAGCCGGTCCCGGCGACGTCCATCCAGCTCCCGCGGTACATCGCGCCGATGACGCCCGCGCCGAGCCCCACGGTGGCGGCGACGACCATCGTGGCCAGCGCCAGGGTGGCCGTGGCGGGAAAGACCAGCCCGATCTCCTCCGCCACCCGCCGTTGCGAGATGAACGAGACGCCCAGATCGCCGTGCACGAGCCGCCACACAAAGTCGCCGTATTGCACGGCCAGCGGCCGATCGAGCCCGAGGGACCGCCGCAGGCCGGCGATCTGATCCGGGGTGGCGTTGGTGCCGAACAACATGATCTGCGCCGGATCGCCCGGAATGAGGTGCAGGATCAGGAACACGAGCGCCGTGACGCCAAACACGATCGGCAGGCTCGCGAGGAGCCGCCGCCCGATGAATGCGCCCACCGCTCCGCCTCCGCGCGAGCCCCCGCCCGCCTACGCGCGCAGCGTGGCGTCGTAGTAGATGGGGAAGCCGTTGACGGTGAAGCGGAGCGCCTGCACGCGGTCGCTGGCGTCGAACACCGCCCGCTGCTGATAGATCGGAATGACGACCGCCGCCTCCATGACGCGCCGGGCGGCCTCGCGGAACGGCGCGATCCGCTTTGACGGATCGGCCGTGGCGTTGCCCTTGGCGACCAGGGCGTCCACCTGCGGGTCGCAGTAGTGCATCCAATTGAAGCCATGTGTGATCTGATCGCAGGCGTAGAGCGCCCGCATCAGGAACGGGTCGACGGAATAATAGAAGAAGTCGGCCAGGTTATGATCGCCGCGGTTGTACGTTTCGGCCACGGTCGGAAAGGACTGGGCAGAGATGTCCGTCTGGATCCCCACGTCCTGCCACTGCGCCTGGAGCAACTGCGAGATCTGGTCGAAGCCGAAGTTGGCGATGTTGATGAACACCAAGCGGAGCGGCTGGCCGTCCTTCTGACGGACGCCGCCGGCCCCCGCCTTCCATCCGGCTTCTTCCAGGAGGCTCTTGGCCCGGCCGGCATCATACCGGTACATCTTGTCGAGGGTGGGGTCGTAGGACAGCGTCCCGGGGAGGAAGATGTTGTGCGCCGGCTCGTAGATGCCCTTGTACAGGGCTTCGATGATCGCCTCCTGGTTCGTGGCGAACTGCAGCGCCTGCCGGACCCGCACGTCGTCGGTCGGCGGGCGCTTGGCGTTCACCATGATGGAGTACGGCATGCCGGTCACGGGCGCGGCGAACACGGTGTAGCCTTTGGCGCGCTGCAGCCCCTGGACGTCGGTCGGCGCCAGGTTTTCCGCGATCAGCACCTCGCCCGTGCGGAGCGCGTTGAACCGCGTCGACGCGTCCGGGATGATGCGGAATGTGATCTCGGCGAGATGGGGCGGCCCCTGGTGATGGGCCACCGGCGGCGCCCAGTTGTAGTCGGGGTTGGCCACGATCGTCACGTGGTTGCCGAGGACCCACTCCTGGAACTTGAACGGACCCGTGCCGACGGGATGCTGGCTCACCCCTTGGTGGCCGTATCGCCTGAGCGCCGCGGGCGAGATCGGCGAAAGGCCCGACGTCGCGACGTTGTTGAGAAACGCGCCGTTCGGTTCCTTGAAGACGATCGTCACGACGTCGTCGCCGGTCACCTCCGTGTGGGAGTACGGTCCGAGCGCCGTGATCGCGGAGCGCGACTTGGTCTCGGGATTCACGATGTGCTCCAGCGTGGCCTTGACGGCCTCGGCGGTGAACGGCGTGCCGTCGTGGAACTTGACGTCGCGCCGTAGATGGAACGTAAAGCGCCTCGCGTCGCCCGACACCTCCCACCGCAGCGCGAGCCCGGGGAAGTACTCCTGTCCCCGGCGCATCCCCGGGAGGTGCCAGATCAGCGGGTCGAAGACGTTGATGCTGATGTACCCGCTGGAGATGAGCCCCGACGTCCCGGGATCGAGCGACTCCGGGCTCTGCCACATCCCGAACACGAGCCGGCCCTGCGGCGCCGGCGCCGAGGCGGCGGCGCGGGGCCGCGCCGCGCCGAGGAGCGCCGCGCTCCCCGTGCCGAGCGCCCCGGCGAGCAGAGTCCGGCGCGTCACTGGGGCTCCGGCCGCACTCGGTGCCGGGCGCGGCCTGCGTTGCGTCGTCACGGCTCATCCCTCCCCCATGTCCCTCAGGTTCCACGCCCCGCTCGCCAACTCCCCTGAGGCGCCCCCGGGTGCGGGCGCGCGGGAGGAAGCGGCGGGATGCGGGTCTAATGAGGCGGGCGATCCCGACGCAGCCCACCACCAAGGAGACGCAGCGGACCGTGCCACCCTCCGGCAGGCGCGGCCTTATCCTTCGTCAGGGCGTCACGGTCGCGCTCGTGGCGGCTGCGTACGTCGTCACCGCCAAGCTCGGGCTGGAGCTGGCATCCGTGCACCCGAGCGCGACGCCGGTCTGGGCGCCGACGGGCATCGCGCTGGCGTCGGTGCTCCTCCTCGGGTACCGCGCATGGCCCATCACGTTCGCCGCCGCCTTTTACGTCAATATCACCACGGCCGGCAACCTCTGGACCGCGCTCGGGATCGCCGCGGGGAACACGGGCGAGGCGCTCATCGGCGCGTACCTGATCAACCGCTACGCGCACGGACGCGACGCGTTCTACAGCTCCCGCACCACCCTTACCTTCATGCTCCTGGGCGCCGGGGTGGCGCCGATGGTGAGCGCGACCGCCGGCGTGACCAGCCTCGCGCTCGGCGGGTACGCGTCCTGGCACGCCTATCCGGCGATCTGGATGACGTGGTGGCTCGGGGACATGGCCGGGGCAGTGATCGTCGCTCCGCTGTTGATCCTGTGGAGCCGGCCGGCGCGCTGGGAGTTGAGCGGCCGCGAGATCGGCGAGCGCGGGCTGTTCCTCGCGATCCTCGCGGCGGACGTCTGGGTCGTGTTCGGCGGCGTCTTCCCGTTCGTCTACCTCACGGTGCCGCTCACCATGTGGGCCGCCTTCCGCCTCAGCCTCCGCGAAACTTCCACCGTCATCGTGCTGCTCGCCGGCATTGCGGCGGTGGCCACGATTCGCGGGACGGGCCCGTTCCACATCGTCGGCCCCAACGCGTCGCTCCTCTACCTCGTCGCCTTTATGGGCATCCTGTCGCTCGCGGGGCTTCCGGTTGCGAGCGTCGTAGCGGAGCGCGCGGGAGTCTCACGGGCGCTCGCCGACCGCATGCGGACGGAGCAGGCGGCGCACGCGGCGGCGGAACGAACCGCGCACCGGCTGGCGCAGCTGTACGCGGTGAGCGAGGCGCTGTCGCCGATGATGACGTCCGGGGAGGTGGCGGACGTCATCATCGGCGAGGGCAGCCGGATCCTCGGCGCATCGGCGGCGGCGGTGTACCGCCTCTCCGAGGACGGCGCCGCCCTGGAGCTGCTGCGAACCCGCGGATACCCGGACGACATGGTCGAACGCTGGCGGCACCTCCCGACGTCAAGGGGGTCGCTCGTCGTAGAAGCGGCGAGGACCGGACAGCCGCACTATGTGCCGTCGCGAGACGCGATGCTCTCGCAGTACCCCGGGGCCGACGGGACGGCTCTGCCCCACGCCGGCGCCCGGGCCGTCGCACCGCTGCTCGTGGGGCCCCGGACCACGGGCGCCCTGGTCTTTGTATTCGACGGTCCGAAGGAGTTCAACGAGGAGGAGCGCGGCCTCATCGCCGCGCTCGCGCATCAGTGCGCGCAAGCGCTGGAACGCTCCCGGCTCTACGAGCGGGAACGCAAGGTCGCCGAGATGCTGCAGGGCGCGTTCCTCCCGGCCGGGCTTCCCCAGGTGCCCGGCATCCGCGTGCGCGCCGCGTACGTCCCCGCGACCGCGACGCCGTCGGTCGGCGGCGACTGGTACGACGTGTTCCGCCTGCCCGATGGGCGGATCGCGCTGTCCGTCGGGGACGTCGTGGGACACGGCGTCCAGGCCGCCGCGGTGATGGGGCAGGTGCGACAGTCGATTCGCGCCGCGGCGCTGGACGATGCGGAGCCCGCGCGCGTGCTCGCGCGCGCGGACCGCGTGCTCACCCTCACCTACGAATTCGAGGCGATGGCAACGGCGATCTTCGCGCGGTTCGATCCCATCGCGCTGACGTTGGAATACGCCACGGCGGGCCATCCGTCGCCCGTCGTCGCCCACGCGGACGGATCGGTGCGCATCCTGCCGGGCGGCGGGCTCCCGCTCGGCTACGCGGGCGACCGCGTCTTTCCCTCGCGGACCGTACAGCTCGCCCCGAGCAGCCTGCTGGTGATGTATACGGACGGGGTCACCGAGCTGACGCGCAATCCCGCGGCCGGCCGCGAGCGGCTGCTCGCCGCCGTCGCGCACGCGCACGAGACCGGGGCCGAGGATCCCGCCCGCAGCATTCTGGAGCAAATCCTCGGCGGCGCTTCCGCGCCGGATGACATGGCCATTGTCTCGGTGGCCGTCGACGCGGCCGCAGTGGCCGAGCTCGACCTCACCCTGCCCGCGCAACCGTCCAGCGTGCGGCTGGTGCGGCAGGCCGTCCGAAAGCTGGCAACCGGACTCGCCCTCGACGAGGACCGGTCCTTCACGCTGAGCGTCGCTGTGGGCGAGGCTGTCAACAATGTCATCGAGCACGCGTACGGCGTCGCGCCCGGCAAGGTCTACGTGCGGGCGCGCCGTGACGGCGCGTCGCTCCGGGTCGAGGTGGAAGACCGGGGGCAGTGGCGGCCGGCGGGCCCGCGGGGAACGGGCGGGCGCGGGCTCGCGCTGATCGGCGGGCTCACGGAGCACCTGGAATTGATCGCGAGACCCACGGGCACGATCATCCGGTTTACCGTTCCACTCGAGCGGCCGCTCGAACACCCGCAGGCCGATGGCCCCGGCACCCCGCGGCCGGCAGTGTCACGCTCACCGCAGCCGCGCGCGGAGGCCGCCACCGCACCGCCGGCGCGCCCACCCGACGCGGCGCGCGACGGGCGGTTCGAGGTCCGGCCTCGCGACGGCGTCGCCGTGGTCGACGCGGCCGGCGACATCGACCTGGACAACCTCGGGCGGTTTATGGCCGCGCTGGACCGGGCCGCCGCCCAGGGAGAGCGTGCCGTCATCCTCAACCTCGAGGCCGCCACGTACATCGACAGCCGGGGCGTGCACGCCTTGTTTCAAGCCGGGCAGCGGTTCAAGACGCGCCGGCGGGACCTCCTCCTGGTGATCCCCGAAGCGTCCCCCCTGCGTACGATCCTCGCCGTGACCAAGCTGGGCTCGATGCTCGAGGTGTTTCACACGCTCGACGAGGCCCTCGCGAGCCCGTTCGGCGGGAACCCCGCAGGATGACGGCGCCCGGCTACTGATCGAACAGGTTGTTGAGCGATTCGGCCAGGGTGGGATGGGCAAAGGTGGCGTCGCGCAGCGCCGCGTACGGCAGGCGCCCCATCATGGCCAGTTGCACCATCGACATCAGCTCGCCCCCGGCCACGCCGAGGATGGCGCACCCGAGAATCTCTCCGGAGGCCTCGTTCGTCACGACCTTCATCAGCCCGCGCGGCTCGTCCATCTCCCGCGCGCGGGCCACGGAGCTCATCGGCATCGTGAACGCCCGGACGGCCAGCCCTCGCGCGCGCGCCTCGGTCTCGCTCAACCCGACGCGTCCCAGCTCCGGGTCGATGAAGACGGTGTACGGCACCGCGCGGTGATGCGTCGTCGCGTTGCCGCCCTGCAGCAGGTTCGTGCGCAGAATACGAAAGTCGTCGTAGGAAATGTGGGTAAAGGCCGGGCCGCCTTTGACATCGCCCAACGCGTAGATGCCGGGCGCGGACGTCTCCAAGCGCTCGTTCACCCGGACGAACCCGCGCTCGTCGGTCTCGACCCCGGCCTCCCGCAGATTGAGGCTCGCGGTGTTGGGCGCGCGCCCCGTCGCCACGAGCAGGTGAGACCCCTGAAGCGTGCGGGCGGTCCGGCTGCCGGCGCGCCGCACCGTGAGGCGCACGCCGCCCGCCGGTCCCGCGCTGGCGCGGACCGTCTCCGTGCCGAGGAGCACGGTGATGCCGTCCTCCCGCAGGATCTTCTCCACCTCACCCGCGACGTCCGGATCCTCGCGGTCGAGCAGGTGCTCGTGCCGCTGCACGATCGTCACGGCGCTGCCGAACCGCCGGAACATCTGACCGAACTCCAGCCCGACGTAGCCGCCGCCGACCACCAGCAGATGGCGGGGCAGCGTGGCCAACTCCATGATCGACGTGGAGTCGAGCGCGGAGACGCCGTCGAGCCCCGGAATGGGCGGCCGCACCGGGCGCGCGCCCGTATTGATGAAGATCTGATCGGCAACCAGCGTGCGGGCTCGGCCGCGCGCCGGCGTTACGGCGACGGCGTGCGGTCCCGCGAAATGCGCCTCGCCGCGCACCAGGTCCAGTCCGGCGGCGCGCCGGAGCCCCCGCTCGCTGCCCGTGCGCCAGGCCTCCACCATGCGCTGCTTACGCTGCCGGACGCGCGCCATGTCGACCGTGACGCGCCCGGCACGCACACCGTACGCGCTCGCGCGCCGCGCGAGGTACGCCACCCTCGCGCTCGCCACCATCGTCTTCGTGGGCGTGCACCCGACGTTGACGCAGGTGCCACCGACCTGCCCGCTCTCGATGATCGCGGTCGTCCGACCGGCGGCGGCGAGCGCCCTCGCAAGCGGCGCCCCGCCCTGCCCGGTCCCGATCACGATCGCGTCGTACCGCTCCGCCCCCGCCGCCATACGCCACCTCCGCGCGCGCCGCCACACAGCGCTTGCCCGAGCGGAAGCGGGAATCCTCTTCCGATGTGCCCGATGTGCCCGCGCGCGCTTGTGTGGCGGGGCGACCGGGGCTACACTCGCAGGGGGGCGGGATATCCACTGACGGCGTCCATCCCGTCGACTCGAACGTCCGCCCGGCCGGGGTTCCACGCGTGGGAGGGACACGATGAACAAGGATGATCTGTGCTGGGCGTCCGCGCAGGACCTCGCGCGGATGATTCGGACCAAAGCCGTGTCGCCGGTCGAGGTGGTCGACGCGGTGCTGGAACGGATCGACCGGGTCAATCCGACCGTCAACGCCTACGTCACCATCACCGCGGATCAGGCGCGCGCGGCCGCCGCGGCGGCCGAGGCCGCGGTCACCCGTGGCGATGCGCTCGGCCCGCTTCACGGCGTGCCGTACTCGCTCAAGGATCTCACCGCGACCCGCGGCATCCGCACGACGATGGGCTCCAAGATCTTCGAGCACAATGTGCCGGACGAGGACGCGCTTCTCGTGCAGCGCCTGCGCGCCGCGGGCGCGATCCTCGTCGGCAAGACCAACACGCCCGAATTCGGGTGCAAGCCGTTTACGGACAACCGCGTATTCGGCGCCACGCGGAACCCGTGGGCCCTGGATCGGTCGGCCGGAGGATCCAGCGGAGGCGCCGCGGCCGCGGTGGCATGCGGCCTGGCCCCGCTCGCCGAGGGCAGCGACCTCGCAGGATCGATTCGCCATCCGGCGGCGTGGTGTGGCGTCGTGGGCTTCAAGCCGGCGCAGGGCCGGATTGCGCGATACCCCAACGTGGCCGGGTGGAACGCGATGTCGTCGAACGGCCCGATCACGCGCACGGTCGGGGACGCGGCGCTCATGTTTTCGGTCATGGCCGGTCCGGACGATCGCGACCCGCTGAGCTTGCCGCACACGGGCGAGCGCTGGGCCACCCTCGCCGACGCGCCGAGCGTTCGCGGTTGGCGCGTCGCGTGGACGGCGGATCTCGGCGGCGCGGCGGCGGTCGACGGTGAGATCGCATCCGTGTGCGCGGCCGCGGCCCGTACCTTTGCCGAGCTCGGCTGCACGGTCGAAGCGGCCGCACCCGACGTGGGGGACATCATGGAGCCGTTCCTGGCGCTCAACGTAGCCGTGCGCGTGGCCACGGTCGGCCGGCACCTCGCGCAGTGGCGCGAGCAGATGGATCCGATCCTCGTTGAGCGCCTCGACCTCAGCCGCGATCTTACGCCGGAGCAGATCGGTCAGGCCGAGGTCGCACGCACGGCGTACCACCACCGCCTGCTGCGCTTCTTCGAGCAGTACGATCTCCTGCTGCTCCCGGCGACGGCGACGGCGGCCACGCCGCTCCGCGCGCCGATCCCGGCGGAGATCGCCGGCCGGCCGATCCGGCAGCACCTCGACATGCTGATCCCGACGTTTGCCTTCAACCTGAGCGCGTTTCCGGCGATCTCGGTCCCGTGCGGCTGGACGACCACCGGCCTGCCGGTGGGGTTGCAGATCGTCGCGGGGTGGCGGCAGGACGCACGGGCGCTTGTGGCGGCGGCCTGTCTCGAGGCCCGGCACCCCTGGTCCAACCGGCGACCCCCGCTCCAGTAGCGGGGCGTATCGGGGAAATACGTCGCGGTTGGCGTCCCCGATCCCGGCGGGGTGTTGACGCGCGGCCGTTGCCGGCGCCGCCGCCGGCTTCTACGCGGAACCCGGCGGGCCAAGCGGTTACGGTGACAGCGCGGGCCGGCGCGTCAGCGGCGCCCGGCGAGCGCCGTCACGGGGAAGATGTCCCGATACGTTCCTCGGGCAAAGACAAACACCGTCGATACGCGGTCGCCCTTGCCCGCCGCGTGATCGATCAAGAATGCAACGCCTGCGCGGTCATAGACGAGCATGATGGCACCGTCCCCGTAATCGACGGTTTCCGCGCGGCCGTACGCCGAGCGGATCGCGTTCGGGCTGCTGCCGACGCCGAGCCCGCCCGCCGTACGGTATCCGGCGTCATCGGAGCCGGAGAGCGCCACGATCTTCCGGGTGACGACATCAACCAGGGCGCCCAAGTGGCGGAGGGGCCAGTGATAGCTCAGCACCGCTTGCGGCAGCAGCGCAGGGGGGAGCGGCGGGCCGAGCATCTCCGACACGATCTCCACCGAATCCCCCAGGTGAAAGAGACCGATGGATCGGCCGGGCACGACGGGATTGCTTTGAGCGTGAGCCGGCAGCGCCGCGAGCACCAGCCCCGCGGAGATGATGAGCGCCACGGTCCGCGCCCGCGGGACACGCAACCTCCGAACCGGCACGGTCAAGGCACCTGCCTATCGCCCGGCGTTCACCGCGACCTCGCCATTCGCCGCGCCCGGCACCCGCGCGAGCCCCGGCACGCGCGTCCCCGACGCCAGCGCTTCCATCCATAATATCATCATCACCAATATCATCATCACCGCCGGGCCATGCCGCCGTGCCGCGACGCGCTGCCCGTCCCGTCGCGGGGGCGCGGTGCAGCCCACGCGGGCGGCTCCGAGGCGGCCGGCGGCTTACAATGGGAAGGAAGCGGGCCGTACGCCGGTCGGGCGGCGAATGTCCGAACCTCGCGGAGATTTGGGCATTCGAAGTCGTGCGCGGGCCCGCGCAGTGGAGGCGCTGCCTATGTCCCAGAATCTCTTCAGGCAGACGATCGTCGCCGTCATCTGGGATTTCGACAAGACGTTGATCCCGGGATACATGCAGGCGCCGCTGTTCCGCCACTACGGCGTCAACGAGGAGAAATTCTGGAGGGAGGTTGGAGGGCTGCCGGAGTTTTACAAGAAGCGCGGCCTGGAGCTGGTCTCCCGCGATACGCTCTACCTGACCCACATCCTCACCTATGTGCGAAGCGGCCGCTTCAAGGGGCTCAGCAACAAGCTGCTCCGGGACCTCGGCGCAGCGCTCGAGTTCTACCCCGGACTGCCCGAGTTCTTCGCCGCCGTCAAAGAGCATGTCACCCGGCAGCCGGAGTACCGTCAAGCCGAGATCCGCGTGGAGCACTATATCGTCAGCATCGGGCTCCGGCAGATGATCCTCGGGAGCAAGATCGCGCCGTACGTCGACGGCGTGTGGGGCTGCGAGTTCGTGGAGACGGTGGCCCCTCCGGACTACCTCGACGCCGGGCGCCAACAGCTTCTGCTGCACACCGACCCCAGCGCGTCGGAGATCGTCGAGCTGGGGTACGTGATCGACAACACAACGAAGACCCGGGCGATCTTTGAAATCAACAAGGGCACGAACAAAGAGCCGACGATCGACGTGAACGCCAAGATCGAGCCCGCAGACCGCCGGGTGCCCATCGAGAGCATGATTTACGTGGCCGACGGACCGAGCGACATCCCGGTCTTCTCCATCATCAAGCAGTACGGAGGGCAGGCATACGCGGTCTACGGCCAGGGTGCGGACAAAGAGTTCGAGCAGGTTCGCACCCTGCAGGCCCAGCAGCGCATCGATGCCTTCGGCCCGGCGGACTACCGGGAGGGGTCACACACCGCGCTGCTCATTCTCGACGCCGTGGATCGCGCCGCGCGCCGCATCGTGGAAACCCGCCGCCGCATGGTCGGGGATCGCGTGGGCGCGCCGCCCCGGCACATCGCGAGCGACGCCGACGGGGCCCCGTCCGTGCGGGCGCCCCGCCAGCTCGAGCTCGGCAGAGGGTAGGGGCGCGGCTCGCCGCGCATCGCCGCCGGGCCGCGCACCGCGTCACGGCGTCGGCAGGCCCGGGACCTCCAGGATCGGCCGGATCTCAACGGTGCCCAACCGCGCCCCTGGAAGCCGGCCCGCGATCTCGATCGCTTCGTCGAGGTCTCGGACATCGACCAGGAAGTAGCCGCCGAGCTGCTCGCGCGTCTCCGCGAACGGACCGTCGGTGACGAGACGCGCGCCCTGGCGCACCCGCACGCTCGTCGCCGTCGACACGGGCTGCAGCGGAGAGGCGGCAACATACTGCCCGGCCGCCTTGATCTGGTGCGCGATCTGCGCGGATTCCCGGTAGCATTGCTCCTTTTCGGCTTCGTCCGAGGCACCCTCGGCGCCGTACACGAGCAGCATGTATTTCATCGCCCGCCCTCCTTCCCGCGCGTCGCGGGCGGCCGCTGCACGTCCGGCAGCGTTGCCGCCGCTCGCTGAACCTCAGGCGGGAAGTCCGACAACTCCTGCACCTGGCGCAGCTCGATCACGTACTCGTCCTGTTCCGACGCCGGGCACCTGAGCGCCCAGTCGATCGCCTCCTGCTTCGACCCCACCCGGATCATCCAGTAACCGCCGAGCGTCTCCTTGGTCTCCACAAACGGCCCGTCCGTCACGGTACGTGCGCCCTTCGAGACGGAGACGCGCGCGCCCATCGACGGCGGGGGAAGGCCGTCCAGGGCGAGCAGGACGCCCGCCTGCTGGAGAGCCTTATTGTACTCCATCATCGCCTCGACGGCCGTGGCGTCGGGCATGGCGTCCGCGGCCGCCTTTTCATACCCCTTCGGGATCATCAGCATCATGAACCGCATCGTCTCCCTCCGTGTCGGCGTAGCCATCCTGGTCTGCATCTACCCCCGGCGGACGTGCGCGGCGGCGCCATCACTGCGCGACGTAGACCATCCACGCTACGCCAAACCGATCGGCGACCATGCCGAAGCGCGATGAAAAGAACGTCTTGGTCAACGGCATTCGCACCTGACCGCCGTCGGCGAGGGCGCCAAACAGCCGCTCCGCATCGTCGTCGTTCGCGACCGCGAGCGACAGGGCGAACCCCTGGAAGTTCGGGTGTCCCAGGCACCGTCCGTCCGACGCCAGCACCGTGGTGTTGCCGATCCGCAGGCTCGCGTGCATGACCTTGTCCTGGGACCCCGGTGGGATCTGACTCTGATCCGGGCTCTCCTTGAAACGCATGAGCATCGCCACTTCCGCGCCGAGGCTCTTGCGGTAGAATGCGATCGCTTCGTCACACCGGCCATCGAAGAACAGGTACGCGTTCACGTCCATCGTTGCACCTCCGGTGCGCGGTGCAGGACCGGTCTGGCCCGCCCACGCTCGGTTTGCGTTTCGCATCATAGTCGAACGGGTCGATTCGCAATCGACATCGCCCGCTGGCGGCCGGCGCCTCCCGTTCGATATGCTGTGAACCGGCCGGCAGAGAAGACTCGCGACCCAGGTACGCCGGGAGCCTGCGAATGAGCCAGGATGCAACCCAGGTAGCGCAAGCGGTCGACGCGATCTACCGGTCGGAGTCGCGCCGGGTCCTGGCCACCTTGATCCGCGTCCTCGGAGACTTCGACCTCGCCGAGGAAGCCCTCCACGATGCCTTTGCGGCGGCCGTGACACAGTGGCCGAGGGACGGGGTGCCCGCCAACCCGCGGGCGTGGCTGGTCTCCACCGGCCGCTTCAAGGCCATCGACGCCATGCGGCGCCGCGCGCGGTTCGACGCGTCGCTGGCCGAGCTTGCGAGGGAGCTGGACAGCGGCACGACCGCGTGGCGGGACGAGGAGCTCGAGGACGACCGGCTCCGGCTCATCTTCACCTGCTGCCACCCGGCCCTGCCGCGGGATGCTCAGGTGGCGCTGACGTTGCGGGAGGTGTGCGGCCTCACCACGGAGCAGATCGCGCACGCTTTCCTCACGGCCGCGCCCACACTCGCGCAGCGCATCGTGCGTGCCAAGCGAAAGATCCGCGACGCCCGCATTCCATATCGCGTACCGTCTCGGGCGGACCTTCCCGATCGGCTGGACGCCGTGCTCCGCGTCGTCTACCTCGTGTTCAACGAGGGCTACTCGGCGTCCTCCGGCGCCGCGCTCACGAGGCCTGACCTCTCCGCGGAGGCCATCCGGCTCGGCCGGCTCCTCCTCGATTTGCTCCCGGAGCCGGAGGTCGCGGGATTGCTCGCGTTGATGCTGCTGCACGAGTCGCGCCGCGCGGCGAGGACGTCGGCCGAGGGGGAGTTGATCCTGCTCGACGAGCAAGATCGATCGCGGTGGAATCGGGAGCAGATCCGGGAGGGGCTGGACCTTGTGACGCGGGCGGTCGCATCACCGGGCGCCGGCCCCTACACGATCCAGGCGGCGATTGCGGCCGTCCACGCCACCGCGCCCACGCCCGGCGCCACGGACTGGAACCGCATCGTCGCGCTGTACGACACTTTGCTGCGCGCGGATCCGTCGCCCGTCGTCGAGTTGAACCGCGCGGTGGCGGTCGCGATGCGGGACGGACCGGGCGCCGGCCTCGCTCTCATCGACGCCCTCCTCGAGCGCGGAGATCTCGCCGAATACCACCTGGCGCACGCCGCCCGGGCCGACCTGCACCGCCGGTTGGGGCAGGTCGAGGCCGCCCGCGCTTCCTATGAACGCGCCCTCGCCCTGGCGGAGCAGGAGCCGGAACGGCGGTTTCTCGAGCGGCGCCTGCGAGAGCTCCGGGGCTGAGGGGGGCATCACTGCCGTTCTCGCACAAGCACCCCAGCGAGCCGGCGCCGCCTGTCGCCGGCCCGGTCCAGACCGCCCGTCCGCGGCGGGGTGGAGGTCTCCGGTCACCCATGACGCTCGCCTCGCTCGGTGCAAGCGCGGTCGACACATCGTGCCGGTCAGCACGTCGCGGACACGGTGCGACGGTGACCCTGAGGAGTCCGGACGCGATACGCTGAAGATCCCTGCGTGACCGGTTCGCGTGAGCGCCCGCGCGGCGCGTGCGCGACGAACCGCGATCGGGAAAGGAGACCCGCGGTGCGACGGATTGCGTTTGCGGCGGTGGGCATGGTCGTCGCGGCCTGCATCGGCCTCGGCCTCGGAGGAGAGCGCGTGGCCGGACCGGACGGCCCCAATGGCGTGACGGCGAACAACTGGACGCTGACGCCGGCCGGCGTGCAGGTCGCCGTCGGAGACCGGCCGTTCGGCGCGGCGTTGAGCCCCGACGGACGCTATCTTGCGGTGAGCGACGACGGGGACGGCGTGCAGTCGCTCGCGCTCCTGGACACGTCGGCGAGGCTCGTCGTCCAGTCGATCCCCTATCACAAGCCGGAAGCGCTGTACGTCGGCGTGGCGTGGGCGCCGGACGGGCGCCGCTTGTATGCCTCGGCCGGCGGCGACAATCTGGTGCGCACGTACGACTTCGAGGACGGGCGCCTGCGGGAAGGATCGCCGATTCCCCTGGGAGAGCGCGCGGCGCAGATCTACCCGGCCGGCCTAGCGGTATCCGCCGACGGCCAGCGCCTCTACGTCGCGGAAAATCTGGCCAACCGGGTCGTCGCCGTCGACGCGGCGACGGGGAAACCCGTCGCCGTCGCCGGCACCGGACCCCTACCGTACGCCGTGGCCGTTGCCGCGCGCCGCGGCAAGATCTACGTCAGTGACTGGGGCGCCAATACCGTGACGGTCCTGCGGGCGGATGGACTCGCGCCGCTCGGCACCGTAACCGTCGGGCTTCATCCCGCCGCGCTGGCGCTGGACCCATCGGGTGGGCGCCTCTACGTGGCCAACACCGACGGCGACAGCGTGTCGGTGGTGGACACGGGGACGGATCGCGTGGTGGCGACGGTGTCGCTCGCGCCGTATCCGGGCGCGCCGGAGGGCAGCATCCCGGACGGCCTCGCCGTGAGCGGCGACGGGCGGACGCTGTACGTCGCGAACGCCGGCAACAACGATGTGGCGGTGGTGGACCTCTCCGGCGCCTCGCCGGCGGTCGCGGGGTTGATCCCGACCGCCTGGTACCCGACGACCGTGACCATGTCGCACGACGGACGCGTGCTGTTCATCACGAACGCCAAGGGGCTCGGGGCCGGGCCCAACCCCCACGGCCCCAACCCCACCCAGGCCGACACGGGCAACGAGCAATATATCGGCAGCATGATCGTGGGCACCGTCTCGATCGTAGATGTCCCGGATGCCCGGGAGCTCGCGGCGATGTCGGCGCGCGTCGTCCAGAACAACGGCTTCGATGAGGGCGCCGGGAGGCTGATACGCTCCGCCGCCGCGGTACCGGCCCGGGTCGTGCCCCGGCGGGTCGGCGACCCATCGCTGATCAAGCACGTCGTCTACATCGTCAAGGAGAACCGAACCTACGACCAGGTACTGGGCGACCTGCGGGAAGGGAACGGCGACCCGTCGCTCGTCTTGTTCGGGCGGGCCGTCACGCCCAATCATCACACGCTGGCACAGCAGTTCGTCCTGCTCGACAACTTCTACGCGAACGCGGAGGTCAGCGCCGACGGCCACAACTGGTCGATGGCGGCGATGGCCAACGACTACGTGCAGAAGAATTGGCCGGCCAACTACTCCGGCCGGGGCCGCGCCTACGACTTCGAGGGCGGACAGCCGGCCGCGTACCCGCGCAGCGGGTTCCTCTGGGACGCGGCGGCGCGGGCCAAGGTGTCGTACCGGATCTACGGCGAGTTCACCGAGTTCGGCGTGACTCCCTCGCGGGGCACGATGGCCTCGATGGAGCAGCACGTCGACCCCGCCTATCACGGCTGGGACCTCAAGGTGACGGACCAGACCCGGGTCGACGAGTGGCTGCGCGAGTTCAGGACGTTTGAGCAGTCCGGGGAGATGCCGCAGCTCATGATCCTCCGGCTGCCCCAGGACCACACCGCCGGCACTCGACCCGGCTATCCCACGCCGCTCGCGATGATGGCGGACAACGATCTCGCGCTCGGCCGTCTCGTCGACGCCGTGAGTCACTCCCGTTTCTGGAAGGACACGCTGATCGTCGCGCTGGAAGACGACGCGCAGGACGGCCCGGACCATGTGGACGCGCACCGCACCGTCGCCCTCCTCGCCGGCGCCTACGTCCGGCGCGGGGCCGTAGACCACACGTTCTACAGCACCGTCTCCGCCTTGCGGACGATCGAGCTCATCCTCGGCATTCCGCCGCTTACGCAGTACGACGCCGCCGCGCAGCCGCTCCTGAACGCCTTCACGAGCGACGCGCGATTGGACCCGTACACGGCGATCGTGCCGCGCCAGTCCCTGACCGCCCTGAACACGCGGACATCGCCGGGCGCGGCGGAGTCGGCGCGCCTCGATTTCGGCGAGGCGGACGAGGTGGGCCCCGGGGTGCTGAGCCGGATCCTCTGGCGGACCGTCAAAGGAAACACTCCGCTCCCGACGAGCCCGAGGGAAATCCGCTAGGACCGCAGGCGCCGTGGCGGCCGGGGCGCGCCACGTTCCGCAAGGCGGGCCCGGCGAGCCGCGACGCGATCAACGCGGCCGGCACGCCGATCGCGACGGTTGCCGCCGCGGCCAGGCCCACGATCGCGAGCACGGCCTTTGCCACCGCAACCGCCACGAGCGCGATGAGCTGCACAAATCCCGTGATCATCATGGCGTCACCGCCTATCCCCCGGCGAAGCATGTTTCCCCGGGGCGGGGGAAGCCTAACGTGCCCTTCTACCTTCCCGGCGCATACGCGTCAGTGCGTCATTAGCCGAACTCCGGCAAGGAGTCGAGCCGGCGCGATCCGCACCTCGGCGACGGGCACCCCGAAAGAGGACTTGCCGAGCGGAGTTGCCTAATCCTTAGCGCCGGGCGTCCCTACATGTGACAACTGATGCGCTTCGCTCGGCTCTCGGGGGGAGTTGGCACGGGGTGAATGTGACACGCCTCGGCCGGATTGCGAAAGCCGCTGTCCCGCCTGCCATGCGCCCCGCGATTCGGCTGGGACTGCAGATCGGCAAGGCGCTGCCCCGAGGGGCGCGTAGGGTGGTGCTCCGGCGCGAACTCCGGTTTCAGAACCGGGAGCGCATCAGCAACTTCGACTTCACGCTGAGCGATCGCCACAGACCCCCAGGCGTCAGCGCCATGGTACGGGTGAAGAACGAAGAAGCAAAGTTATCGTATGTACTCGGCTCGATCGTCGACGTCTTCGATGAGATCCTGGTGGTCGACAATGCGAGCGTGGACCGAACGCTGGAGGTCGCGCTCGCGATCAAATCGCAGAGGGATCGGCGAGACAAGATCCGGTTGTACAGTTATCCGTTCCGGGTCGCCCGTGTCGGTCAGGAGCATCTTGCAACGCCGGAAGATTCAGTGCACAGCCTTACGTACTACTATAATTGGTGCTTGTCGCTGTGCTCGTATCGCTACGTGTGCAAATGGGACGGCGACATGGTGCTGCGGCGGGGAGCGAAACCAGCGGTCGCGCGCCTGTTTCGCATGGTGCAATGGGATGAAGTGTTGTGGGTCCTCCCCGGCCAGCAGGTCTATCGAGACCCGGCTCACCGATACTACCTGGCCAAGGGCGAGATCTTCCAGGAACCCGTGCTCTTCCCGAACGGAATCAATCCGCGATTCTACAAAGCCGATCAATTCGAGGATCTCGTGGCCCGGCCACCGCTGCCCGTGAAGACGTTCGTTGGGCCGGCCTTTTACGAATTGCAGTTCACCGACCAGGACGAATTCGCGCACTGGACCACCCCGGTATTTCCGCCGGGGAGTAAGAAGCAACGGCAGTGGGATAGTTTTCACATGATCAAGCAAGGAAAGACTGATGAGGGCAGATTCGACCTCCTTCCCGCCGATTTTCTCGACGCGGAGGTCGACAGCGCGCCGGCAGGACCCGGCATGCGGCAGCCTTAGGGTGAAGGACCTCGCCCTCGAGCGCCGCGGGTCGCTCGATCGTGCCAGGAACCTCCTTTCGCCACGCAAACTCGTCCGGGGTCGTCACGACGATGTCCTTGGAGTAACAAGTGCTCCATCCTTCCCGCGATCCGTTGCCAACGCGGGACAACTAGCTCCCGCGCTGTTCGACTGGGGATCGCCGAGCTGGAACCGTTATGGCAGCATTGCTTGATGAACAACGTATCTCAATCTGTTGCCGACGTGACGTAAGTCAATCTAACCGCGGAAGCGACTCTCATTGTGCCATGCTAGGAAGTCACGATTTGGTAGGTATTCGCTTCTTTCCGGCAGACGAATGGCGCGGCCATGCCACTCTAAGTAGTCCTGGCCGTTATCGAAATCCGCCCGAAGGCGCCGACTGACCAAAAGATTGTATTCCAGCGTAACCGTAATATAGCCACGGTCAAATAGAGCATGAAAGTCGCTCCTGAGTAACAGACCGTTGTCCACCCTATGTTCTCCTCCGTCCGCAAATGGGCGGATGTGTGCAGCCGTGAGCACCGGAAGAACTCTTTCACTCGTCACCGCACACCGGCGACCGTACGCATCGGTCACGATGACTCGGAACGTTCCCTGGCCTAATCGAGGACGGACAACAAGTGGATCACCGTAGCGCTGGGGAGCCTCCGCAACATGGTCTCCCACCTTCTCATGATCAGCGCCTCTCACCTTCAAACGATCTTCGATGTCTCGCCACAGAGTCCGCCCTGGCTCGGTTGTGAGGTCGTATCCTCGACCACGGACGATATTGGAGTGCCAGCCGGGTACGCGTAACCAATCGCGACGCCGAAGGAAGAAAGGAGCCGCGAGCAAGATACAGCCGATTTCGTAGTCCTCAAGCGGATTCGACCTGGTCCGTCGATAACGCTCGATGCGTTCGCGCATCTCGACGAGGCTGGACGCCCCATTCTTATTCCCGAATGTATCCCACGCGAGGCCGACCGGAAGTCTTGTCCAGTACGAGAAAAACCCTCCGCCCACTATGTAATCATCCGGGCTGTGGAGCTTAAAGAGGAAGGGTTCCCCGACCGCGAGGGCGCGAAAGCCACCGCCCGCACTCGGCTGCCAGAAATTCACCTCGTCGAGAGACCCGAGGCGTCTGAGCGAGTCGAACCAGTCGGTGTCGGTAACAGCGACGAATGCGTTCACGTCATGATCACGTCGGACTCCCGAGTCTATGACCGGACGAGGCGACCTCCCAGCCGCCTGACACTGAGCCCCTGTTCTCCTTACCTGCCCTCACCCGTTATCCTTCAGCCCCTTAGTTGCCCTCTTTCGTACCCATCTGGCCAAGACAGCCTTGCGTGCGGCCTCTGGACGCTCCTCGGGCGTCCGCTTCGATGCTGTGGCCTCACCCTACGCACATCTGATCGAGCGGAGAAGGAGGCTCGACAGGACGAGACGCTGCACCAGCTTTGTTAGCCGCGAAGGCCGAGCGTGTCACCTCCGGCTGTGGACTCTCGCCCACTCTACACCAGAGGTGCTGAAACTTAGTGTAAGGTACAGTTTTGGACCGTTGACAACAGACGCAGCGTCTGGACCGCCAATGGGCTGCCGTCGCGTTCACGCGCACCCGGCACGACCTGCTCGTCGTGCTCAGCGCAGAGGGGGCGGTGCAGGCAGACCAAGCGCGCCCACGTGGGAACGTGCGCACTGGCCTGCCGAGCCGCCGCACCAGGGCCAACAGCAACTCCCGCTGCTCGATCGCGACGCCGCGGCTGCGGTGTTGACGCAGACCGAGCGGCTTCTTGCGCGAGATCGTCCCGGTTCGACAACGTTGGGCTACTCCTCCGAAGAAACGCGCGCCGAGGACGCGTACCGGCGGCGCGGCCTCGAACACGGTGATCCGGGCGGCTACGCCAATGCGCGCTCCTATCAAACATTCCCAGTGAACTACGGCATCAGCGAGCAAAGAGAGGAGCGGTGGGTAGCGATGCAAAGTCGAAATGCTTCAAGTGAAACATTTTCTGCTTCACGAGTGGTGAAAATGCTTCCGGATACGATTGGAGCATTTCTGTGCGCTTCATTTCCGGTCGCGCTTCTCGCCCGCCCCCCGGCGGGCAGGTACGATATGAGCCCCTCGGCCCTTCCCCGCGATTTGAACATCGCCCGCGGCTTCGAGCTGTTTTATGAGCCGGTAGACTTGGATGCGGCTGAATCCCGAGATCCGCCGAATGTCAGCGTTCGAGAGCCTGCCGCGCTCCCTAAGAAGGGCCAAGATCCGAAGCCGGACATGCTCCTGTGGTCCGAGGGGCGCGCCAATTCACGCCAGCAACTTCTATCGACGGGATCACTTGCCAAGACTCGCGCGGCTCGGTTTGCCACATTTTCGCATTCACGATTTCCGGCACTTCCACGCGACCTACCTGACGGCTGCGGGCGTGGACCCCAGGACCGCGGCCGATCGTCTCGGGCACACAGATCCCGGACTTTTCACCCGCACCTGTTCCCATGCCGTGGCGACGGCCCAAGAACGGGCCGCAGCGATTGCCAATGAATTGCCGACGAAAACCGGGCATTCTGGATGGCGAGTAGTAGTTGTTCAGAAAAATTGATAAATATGGAGCCGGCGAGCGGATTTGAACCGCTGACCTGCGCATTACGAGTGCGCTGCTCTGCCGCTGAGCTACGCCGGCCCGCCTCGCATCGCAAGTATACACAAGGCCAATAGCGGCGACAACCGAGCCGCACGAACCGTGAAAGCATCGAAGGGTTAACCGCGGCGCGCCGTCAGGGGCGGCCCCCGCCCACCGCTGAACGGACGCTGCCGGCGGTCGCGATCTTCGCCGCGAAGCGGCGTCCCGGCGGACTGTTGCGTCGCTACCGGCGCCAGGTCTGCACGATGAGCAGCACCCCGGCGACCAGCGCCAACAGCGGCGCCAACTGGGCGAGCCCGAAGAAGTATCCGAACCGGTCGAGACCGACGATGACCAGGTAGATCCCGAGCACGAAGAGTCCCCAATCGGTCACGCGCATCGCGGCGTCCCCCCCAGTCCGTCCGGGCGTCTACCAGCCCATCGCGTACCCGTTCCGGCGTGGATCGGCGCCGCCACGCAACCAGCCGTCCTCGCCGACGACGATGCCCTGGGCGCCGCCGACGCGGACCGACCAGTCCTCGAGCACCTCGAGCTGGTAGCCGCGCGACGCGAGCGCGCGGCGCACGTCCGCCGCGAACCGTCCCTCCAGCAGCAGCGTCTCCGGCGGCAGTGGATCGCCGACATCGTCCTTCCACCGGAAGCGCGGCGCGGCGATCGCGTCCTGGATGTTGCGCCCGTAGTCGACGAGCCCCACGATCACCTGCGCGGTCGTCTGGGGGATGCTGTAGGATCCCGGCGTCCCGATCAAAAACGCGATGCGGCCGCCTCGCGCGGCGTGGGCCGGCCCCAGCGGATCGATCCCGAAGGAGTGTGTGGGCGCCACCGGCACGCCGTGCAAGGAGAAACCGTGGACGGGCGACGACGGCGATTCGCGGCGCTTGTCGGGCGCGATGACCTTGGCGTCGCCCGGAACGAGCGTACACCAGTGGTGGCCGTTGTTCATCGTGATCCCGGTATCGCCGATGACGACCCCGGACCCGTAGCCGCTGCCGATCGTCTGGGTGATGTTGACGGCAAGGCCGCTCGCGTCGGCCGCGGCGAGGTGCGTCGTGGAACGCTCCGGGGCCTTCCGGGCGCGCCGCGCCGGCGCCCGCCGCCGCGAGGCGCGGCCGCGCGCCGCGTCGAGCCGCCGGTGCACCTCGGCGCGCAACTCGTCGATCCGCTCGTCCGACAGCATCCACGAGATCGGCACGTCGACGAACGCGGGGTCCGCGACGTGGGCGGCCGCGTCCATCCGTGCCAGCCGGATGGCCTCGGCCGTCGCCGCCAGGTTGTCGGCCCCGAGTGGATCCCCGTCGCCGAGCGCGAACGCCTCGAGAATGCGCAGCGTCTGCAGCACCTGCACGGCGCTGCTCGGCGGCGGGGTGGTGCGAATCTGATAGCCGCGGTACGATGCGACGATCGGATCCTCCCAGCGGATGCTATCGGGGTAGGACCGCAAATCCTCGGCCGTGATGAGTCCGCCGTGCTCGCGGAAGTACGCGGCGATCGTCTCCCCGACGCGGCCGTGGTAGAAGCTCATCCAGCCCTCGGACGCGAGGGTGCGCAGGGTCGCGGCCAGCCCGGGCTGCCGGAGTATCTCACCCGGCTCATAGGGCCGCCCGTCCTTGAGAAAGGTGCGCGCCGCGTCCGGGCGCGGGGTGAGCCGGGCCACGGTTTGCGCCGTGCGCACGTGGTCGAAGTAGGTGACGGGCGAGCCCTGCTCGGCGAGCTCGATCGCCGGCTCGAGCACCTCGGCCAGCGGGAGGTGTCCATATTCGCCGTGGAGGCGCGCCCAGCCGGCGACGTTCCCGGGCACCATCGGCGCGAGGATCCCGAGGTCTTGCGTCCGCTCGTCGAACAAATCGGGGCGGGCGGTGCGCGGGCTCCGCCCCATGAAATTGAGCGTGCGCGTCTCCCCGCCCGGGAGCGACAACACCGCGATGCCGATCCCGCCCGCGGAGGAGAAATACGGCTCGACGACCGTGACCGCCACGGCGGTCGCGATCGCCGCATCCACTGCGTTGCCGCCCGCGGCGAACATCCGGAGGCCGGCCTGCGTGGCCAGGGGATTGGCCGATGCCACCATGCCCCGGCGCCCCATCGCGACAGGTCGAGGCCCGAACTCAGATGCGCCGCCGGCGTGTGCCACGCTGCACCTCCATGAAGTTCTGCGCCGAGCGCCGCGAGAGCTGCGCCCGGCCCCGTGCGAGGTTCTACGCTGCGCGGAGGTTTCCCTCGGCGCCGCGCGGGGGGAGTTGCGCGCTGCCGTGCGGAAGATACGTCGACGAACAGTCGGTGACCGTTTGACACCCTGTGGCATTCCGGAGATAATGGAGCGGTTACGCACACCCATTCCCGACGCAACCGCACATCGGATCCCATGAAGGAGTGATGGGATGCCGGCGACTTTGATCGTCGCGAACCTCCGGTCCGGCGGCGGACGCGCGAGGGACGCGCTCCCGCTTGTCACGAGCGCGCTCCGGCGCGCCGGCCGCGTCTATGATCTCGTGGTGGCCCCCACCGCGGAGGCGACGGCGCAACTCCTGTCCGCCTCGCTGCGGCGGGACGGGACAAGATTCGACCGGGTCGTCGTGCTCGGCGGCGACGGCACGATCAACGGTGCGGTCAACGGCATCTTGAACAGCGGTTCGACCCTACCGCTTGGCATCGTCCCCTGCGGCACCGGCAACGAGGTGGTCCGCTCGCTCGGCATTCCCAAAGATCCGGACAAGGCCGTGCGAATCCTGTCGCAGGGCCGCGAATGCGCGATCGACGTCGGCGTGGTGAACGGCCGTCACTTTCTCCACATCTTCGGGCTTGGCGCCGACGTACAGGTCGTCAAGATGGTAAACACCCTCCGCGCCCGGTACCGGCTGGCCCGGAATCGCTCGGTGTACTATGTGGCGGCGCTGCTCCTGCTCTCCTCGGGCTTCGACCCCTTCGCCGCGGAGATCGAAGTCGGCGACGAGGTCTTCCGCGGCAAGACGCTCATGATCGCCGCGGCCAACGGGCGGATGTACGGCGAGCGGCTGCAGGCGCTGCCCGCGCCGAGCCTCTCCGACGGGTTGCTGGACCTCTACCTGCTGCAAGATCTCGGCGGGCGGCGGCTGCGCAAGACCGCGCGGCTGCTGCGCCGTCTGCCCGTCCCCGAGCTCAGCGTGCAGCGCTGTCCCGAGGTGACGATTCGCCTGGATCAACGGCGCGAGGCGCAGGTCGACGGGAGCCTGCTCGGCCCCACCTACACGTTTCACCTGTCGCTCCTGCCGCGCCGCATCCGGGTCATCCACCCCGCGCCCCCGGCGCTGGCGGGCACGGCGCGCCACCGGGGGGAACCCGTCCGAGCCGGAGAGAGCAGCCCGCGCTGGTGACCCGGATGCGTCTCTCGATCCTGTCCTGCAACTACGGCGGCGGGCACAAGCGCGTCGGCGAGGCGATCGCCGCGGAATGGGAGGCCCATACCGGCGGCCGGGCGGAGATCGTGGATTACTTCGCGCGCTTCGTCCACCCGGTGTTCGACGCCGTGACGAAGTTCTCGTACATTCAGAGCGTGCGCCGGGCGCCGATGATGTACGGCATGTTCTACAAGGTGACCGGCGACATTCGCCCCGACTCCCTGGTGCAGCGCGCCATCAACCGCATGGGGATGGAACGCCTGGACCGATACCTCGGGGACGAGCGCCCCGACGTCGTCTGCTGCGTGCACTGCACGCCCGCGGGGACGATGTCGGATCTCAAAATCGCGGGCCGCACGGCGGTTCCCTGTCTCACGGTGATCACAGACTACGTCACCCACAGCCAGTGGATCCACCCGCGCGTCGAGCGCTACTGCGTACCCAACGCGCTCGTGCGGGACGGATTGATCGAGCGCGGCATCGCGCCGGAATCGATCGCCGTCACGGGATTGCCGATCGAGCGCAAGTTTACGCGGCCGCTGGACCGCCGGGCGCTCATGGCGAAGTTCGGGCTCGTCCCGGACGTGCCCGTGATGCTCGTCATGGCCGGCGCCTACGCCATGCTCGGCGGGGTCGGCGACGTGGTCCGGGTCCTGGCGCGCTTCCCGCGGCCGCTGCAAGGGCTCGTGGTGTGCGGGTACGATCGCCGCCTCGAGGAGCAGGTGCGGGCGCGAACGGCCCGATCGCCCCACCCGTTTCAGGTCTTCGGCTACGTGGACAACGTGGAAGAGCTGATGACGGTCAGCGACCTGCTCATCACGAAGGCCGGCGGCGTCACGGTCAGCGAGGCGCTCGAGAAGCGGCTGCCGATGCTGATCTACCGGCCCATCCCCGGCCAGGAGGAAGGCAACACCCGCTTCTTGCTCGACCGCGGGGCCGCGCTCGCGGCGAAGGGGCCGGCCGACCTCCATGCCGCCCTGGAGGGCCTCCTGCGCCTGCCGGAGCGCCTCGCCGCGATGAAGCGCGCCGCGGCGCACCTCGCCCGCCCGGACGCCGCGTCCGCGGTCGTACGGCACCTCGTCGCGCTCACCGGCCGCCGGGCGGAGGCGATCGGCGAACCCGTCCCCGTGGTCCCGTCCATCACGCCCTGATGCTGCGCAGCGAGACCGGGCTCCTGGCGGTCTCCATCGCGCTCGTGGAATTCGTTCACGGGGCGTTGCTGTTCGTGCTTCTTCCCACGATCCTGACGCAGCGGTTCGGCTGGGCCATGGGCACCACGGGAGCCGCCGTGTCCACGTACTTCTTTGCCGAAGTGGCGTTGAAGCTCGTCGCCGGGTGGATGGTCGACCGCATGGGGACACGGAAGATGCTGCTCTACGGGTTTTGGCTGTACTTCGCGTCGTTCGTGGCGCTCCTCACGTCCCGCAGCACGTGGCAGGTGTTCATTGCGCTGGCCGTGATGGGGGCCGCGGCCTCGCCGTTGTGGCCGGCGGCCCTGACGCGGGTGACCAAGGGCGCCGGTTCCGCGATGGGCGGGGTCCTCGGCCGGGTCTTCTCCGTGTGGTTTCTGGGCGGCGGGGCCGGGATCGGCCTGGCCACGCTCATCAGCCGCGCGGCGCACCCGATCTCCCTCGGCGTGTTCGTGGTCCCACTGCTCGCCGCCGCGCTGCTCGGCCTCCGCCTGCCGAGGGTGGAAACCGAGACGCCGCTGGCCCGGGTGTCGCCGGGCCAACTCGTTCCCTCGGTCGTGCGGGCGCTCGCCGCGCTCGCCACCAGCCTCGTACCGCAGATCATCGCCGCCGGCGTGCTCATCCCCATCATCGTTCCCTACCTCGAGTTCGTGCGCGGGCTCGACGAACGGGAGCTGTTTTTGCTACTGATTCTCGGCCCCGGCAGCGCGCTCGTGCTGATGGAGCGGGCCGGTCACATCGGGGACCGCTTCGGCCGGCAGCGGACGTACAGCCTCGGCCTCGGGAGTGTCGCGTTGTTGCTGTTGCTGCTGCCGTTCTGCCGCGAGCTGTGGCAGTTGGTCCTGGACTTCATCGGCATCGGCGTCGCCTACGCGTTCGTCCTCCCGGCCTGGAACAGCATCATGCTCCGCCTGCTGCCGGACGAGGTCCGCGGCGCCGGGCTCGGCGTGGCGATGACGATCGAGGGGATGGGCGGGGTGATCGGGCCGCTCGTCGGCGGCGCCCTGTGGCAATGGGCGAACCCCTCCTCGCCGTTCTACGTGAGCGGCGGGCTTCTGCTCATCGCCGCCGGCACGTCCGCGCGGTGGCGCTCCGATCTGGTCGAGGGCTGATCACGGCGCCCCCCCGCGGACGCACAGGAGGATCTTCTACATGATCAACGCAGCCGCCTTCGCCCGCGGCCGGGTCCACTACGGCTGGATCGTGGTGGCCGTCACGTTTCTCGTGCTGCTCGTGGCCGCGGGGATCCGATCCACGCCGGGCGTCCTCATTGTTCCGCTGGAGCGCGAGTTCGGGTGGAGCCGCGCGGCGATCTCCCTGGCCGTCTCGATCAACCTGCTGCTCTACGGGCTGCTGGGACCCTTTGCCGCGGCGCTCATGGACCGGTTCGGGGCCCGCCGCATCACCCTCGCCGCGCTCAGCGTGCTCGCGGTCGGCGTGGGCCTGACGACGTTCATGCGCACGCCGTGGCAGCTCGATCTGCTGTGGGGCCTCGTCGTCGGCGTGGGCTCGGGGTCGACGGCCACGGTGCTGGGCGCGTGGATCAGCAATCGCTGGTTCGACCGGCAGCGCGGCCTGGTCATGGGGGTGCTGACGGCGAGCACGGCGACCGGTCAGCTCGTGTTTCTCCCCATCCTGGCGCGCATCGTGGTCACGTCCGGGTGGAGAGCCGCGGCGCTCGTGATCGCTGCCGCGGCGGTGTGCGCCGTGCCGCTCGTGGCCGTCTTCATGCGGAACGATCCACGCGAGGTGGCCCTCCGGCCGTTCGGCGCGCCGAGCGGCGGGCCGGAGCCGCCGCGGCCGCCGGCCCGCGCCGCGGGCGCCGCGATTCAGGGACTGGCGGCCGGCTTACGGTCCCGGGATTTCTGGCTGCTCGCCGGCACCTTTTACATCTGCGGGGCCAGCACCAACGGGTTGATCGGCACGCATTTCATCCCGGCGTGCACGGAGTTCGGAATTCCCGAGGTCACGGCGGCCGGCTTGCTGGCGTCCATGGGCGTCTTCGACCTCCTGGGGACGACGGTCTCCGGCTGGCTCTCGGACCGGTGGAACAACCGCTATCTCTTGTGCTGGTACTACGGCCTTCGCGGCCTGTCGCTGATCTTCTTGCCGGTCGCGTTCGGTGCGCAACTCCTCTTCCTGCCCGCCGCCGCGCCGTCCTTCGGGCCGAGGTTCGCCGGGCTGGTGGTGTTTGCGGTATTCTACGGTCTCGACTGGGTTGCCACGGTACCGCCGACCGTGCGACTCACCGCTGATCTGTTCGGCAAGGAAAACGCGGCCCTGATGTTCGGATGGATCTTCGCGGCCCACCAGCTGGGGGCGGCGACCGCCGCGTTCGGTGCGGGCCTGGTGCATATGTGGCTGGGCAGTTACCCGGTAGCCTTCGTCACATCGGGCGCGCTGTGCTTGTGCGCGGCCGGGCTCGTGCTCCGCATCGGCTATCCGGGCGCCCGACCGGCCGCGCCGCTCCGGCCGGTCCAGGCCGGCGCCACTGCGTGAAGCCAACGCCAACGGGCCGCACCCCGTGGGACCGCCGCAGGCTGCACGCCGGGGGAGGCCCGCGGCCGTCCCCGGCGTCCGAGCAGCGGTAGCGATGCCGCGGTCGCTCGCCGCGCGTCAGCTCCCGGGCCGCCGCACGAAGATCGTCGCGACGATCGGCCCGGCCACGGAGAGTACGGCGATGCTGCGGCGGATGATCGCCGCCGGGATGGATGTCGCCCGGATCAACTTCTCGCACGGCACCCGCGCCGGGCACCGCGGCGTCATCGAGCGGCTGCGGCGCCTGGCGCGCGAGGCCGGCGCGCCGCTGGCGATCCTCCAGGACCTCCAGGGCCCAAAGATCCGCGTCGGGCGGCTCCCGCATCCCGTGCACCTGGCGCAGGGTGCGGAGGTGACGCTGACCCCGACCGCGACCGCCGGCGACGCGCGGCGCATCCCGGTGGCGCTGCCGGGCCTTGCCCGCATCGCACGGCGGGGCCAGCGGATCCTGCTGCGCGACGGGACGATCGAGCTCGTGGTGGTGCGCCGCCGTGGGAACGACGTACACTGCCGCGTCGTGCGCGGCGGCACGCTCGGCGAGCACCAGGGCGTGAACCTCCCGGGAGTGCGCCTGCGCGGAGCCGCGCTGACGTCGAAAGACATCGCCGACCTGCGAGCCGGACTGCGCTACGGGGTGGATTATGTGGCGCTCAGCTTCGTGCGCGGCCCCGCGGACCTCCGGCACGCGCGGCGCCTCCTGCGCCGGTGGGGCCGGTCTGTGCCGATCGTCGCCAAGTTGGAGCGTCCCGAAGCGATCGAGCACCTCGAGGAGATCGTGGCGGCGTCGGACGCCGTGATGGTGGCGCGCGGCGATCTCGGCGTGGAACTGCCGCCCGAGGAAGTCCCGCTGCTCCAGAAGCGCATTATCCGCGTCGCGAATGCGCACGGCGTGCCGGTCATCACCGCGACCCAGATGCTCGAATCCATGGTCCACCAACAACGGCCGACGCGCGCCGAGACCTCCGACGTGGCGAACGCGATCTTGGACGGCACCGACGCGGTCATGCTCTCGGCGGAGACGGCGGTGGGGCGCTTTCCGATCGAAGCCGTGCAGGTGATGGATCGGATCGCGCGCGCGACGGAGGCGGCGGGGCGTGCCGGCCGGGACGGCGCGCCCCCTCGCACCGTCCTGCAGGCGATCGGCAGCGCGACCCAGGGCCTGGCGGACCAACTCGGCGTCCGCCTGATCGTCGCGGTGACGTCCAGCGGACGCACGGCATGCGCCCTCGCCCAGCTGCGTCCCGCGGCGCCGGTGCTGGCCTGCACCGAGGACGAGCGCGTGGCGACGCGGCTCACGCTGTACCGGGGCGTCTGGCCGATCGTGCTCCCATTTGAGCGAACGGCCGACGCGATGGTCCGCGCGCTGGACCGCGAGCTGGTGCGCCGGCACCTGGCCCGTCCCGCCGATCCGGTGGTGCTCGTCGGCTCCGTGCCCCTCGTCGCACGGGGACGGACGAACTTCGTGCAATACCACCGGGTCCTGGGTCCCCGCGGCGGCGGCATGGAGTAATCTGCCCGCGGCGGCTCCGCCCCGTGGCACCGGCGCTCCCCCGGACCGGCGAGGCGGCCGTCACCGGGACGCCGGGAAGAAGGGGAACGGCTCCGGCGTTGCAAAGGACGGCGGATCCTGTGCGCGCCGGGAGGTAACGGCATGGCCGAAACACGCAAGGTCATCATCCTAGGATCGGGGTCGGCGGGCCTCACCGCCGCCATCTACGCGGCCCGGGCGCAGCTCCGTCCGCTGGTCGTGGCCGGGAGCCAGCGCGGCGGCCAGCTCACGCTGACCACGGATGTGGAGAACTTCCCCGGGTTCCCCAACGGCGTCCAGGGACCGGAGCTCATGGATCTGCTCCGGCAGCAGGCGGAGCGGTTCGAGGTCGAGTTCGTGGACGACGACGCGACCGCGGTCGACTTCGCCAGGCGGCCGTTTCGGGTGACGGTCCCGGGCCGCACGCTCGACGCGGAGGCCGTGATCATCGCGACGGGCGCCGGGACGAACTGGCTGAACCTTCCGAACGAGCAGCGGTTGATCGGCCACGGCGTGTCGTCGTGCGCGCCGTGCGACGCGTTCTTCTTCCGGGGCAAGGAGGTCGCCGTCGTCGGCGGGGGCGACTCCGCGATGGAGGAGGCCCTGGTGCTCACCAAGTTTGCCACGCGCGTGACGATCATTCACCGCCGCGACAAGTTCCGGGCGAGCAAGATCATGGCCGACCGCGCCCTTCATCACGACAAGGTGGGGGTGCGATGGAACACCGTGGTGGAGGACGTGCTCGGGGACGAGACGGTGACCGGGTTGCGCCTCTACGACCGCGAGCGCCGCGCCCGCGAAGAGTTTCGCGTCGATGGCCTGTTCGTGGCCATCGGCCATCATCCGAACACCGAGCTGTTCCGCGGGCAGGTCGACCTCGACGAGCAGGGATACGTGCGGTTGCACCGGCACACCATGACCAGCGTCGCGGGCGTGTTTGCTGCGGGCGACGTGCACGATCACCGTTACCGCCAGGCCGTGACCGCCGCCGGATGGGGCTGCATGGCGGCCATGGACGTGGAGCGCTACCTCGAGGGCCATTAGCGAGGGGCGTGGAGCAGCGCGGCAGGCGGCGCCCCGCGTGACGGAGGATGCGGCCGAACCCGTAGCGCGCCTGGACCTGGCGCCTCCTCTGCTCGGCTTTCTCGATGCCCTGCTTCGCCGCGAGTGGCTGGTCACGAACGGCCGGGGCGGGTACGCGTCGGGTACGGTGGCCGGAGCGAACACGCGCCGCTACCACGGGCTGCTGGTCGCGGCGCTCCAGCCGCCGGTCCGTCGTACGGTCCTCCTGGCGAAGATCGACGAGACCGTGGAGCTCGGCGGGCGCGCGTTCGAGCTCGGGACGAACGAATACCATGACGGCACGATCGCCCCGGAGGGGTACCGGCACCTTGCCGGCTTCCGGTTGGAGGGCACGCTCCCGGTCTGGACGTACGCGCTTCACGGCGCGCAGGTAGAGAAACAGGTGTGGATGCCGCGGGGGTGCGACGCGGTCTGTGTCCGGTATCGCATCCTCGGCGCCGCCGGCCCGCTGCGGCTCCGGCTTCGCCCGTTTGTGACGGAGCGCGACTACCACGCGCACACCCGCGGCGATCCCGGCTGGCGCTTTGGCGTGGAGGAGATCCCGGGAGGCGTGCGCGTCGTCCCGTGGCAGGGCGCCACGCCCTACACGCTCACCGTCAAGGGTGCGGCGTTTGCCCCGGCGCCGGACTGGTACTGGCGGTTCCTTCACCGTGTCGAGCGTGCGCGCGGGCTCGACGACGTGGAAGACCTGTACGTGCCGGGCACCTTCGAGGCCATGCTCGATGCGGGGCAGGCGCTCACGTTCGTCGCGGCGGCCGGCGACGGCCCGCCGCCGGCCGGGTGCGGGTCCCTCGCGGCCGAAGCGCGGCGGCAGCGGCGGCTGCTGGAGGTCGGCGACCGGCTGGCCCGCGACAGCGTCCCGCTTCCCGGACCCGGCGGGCTCCCGCCGCGGCTCCTGCTCGCGGCGGACCAGTTTCTCGTCCGCGGCGCGGCGCGGCGGTCGGTCATCGCGGGCTACCACTGGTTTACCGACTGGGGCCGGGACACGATGATCGCGCTGCCGGGGTTGACGCTCGCCACGGGCCGGCTCGAGGAGGCACGCGACATTCTCCTTTCGTACGCGGACCACGTGAGCGAGGGTATGCTGCCGAACCGCTTCCCCGACGACGGCGGCGCGCCCGAGTACACAAGCGCGGACGCCGCGCTGTGGTACGTGCACGCGGTGGGACGGTACCTGTCGCGCGCGGGAGACGGGGATCTGCTCGCACGCGTGTTCCCGGCGATTCGCGAGATCGTGGACCGGTACCGGGCCGGCACGCGGCACGGCATTCGCGTCGACCCCGCGGACGGTCTGCTGGAGACGGGCGCCCCGGAGCTCGCGCTCACGTGGATGGACGCCCGTCGCGAGGGACGCCCGGTCACGCCCCGCACGGGTAAGCCCGTGGACCTCAACGCCCTGTGGCATGAGGCCCTCTGGCTTGCGGCCGCGTGGGCGAATGCGCTGGGGCAGGATGGATCCACGGACGCCGCCGCCGCCGCCGCCCTGCGCCGGTCCTTCACGCCGCGCTTCTTCGACGACACGGGCGGATACTTGTACGATGTGATCCGTCCGGACGGGACTCCGGACACGTCGCTGAGACCCAACCAGCTGCTTGCGCTGTCCCTGCCGCACCCGCTCGTCGAGGGCCCCACGGCCCGCACCGTGTTCGACACCGTGACGGCCCGCCTGCTCACCCCATTCGGCCTGCGCACGCTTGCGTCCGACGCGCCCGACTACCGCGGGCGGTACGAGGGGGATGTCCCGGCCCGCGACGGCGCGTACCATCAAGGCACGGTCTGGACGTGGTGGCTCGCGCCCTACGCCGCGGCGCTCGTGCGCCTGACGGGCGACCGCCGGGCGGCGCGCCGGCTGCTCGAGCCGTTCCGGGCGCACCTGCTCGAGGCCGGGCTGGGGACCGTCTCCGAGCTCTTCGACGGCGACTCGCCCCACGACGCCCGCGGGTGCATCGCCCAAGCATGGAGCGTCGCCGCCCTCCTGGACGTGTGGCACCTGGCCGGGGAGGCACCGTGAGCGCACGCCTGCGGGACCTGTACGAAACCGTGTGCCAGGACGAGGGGCGCCCCCTCGGCGAGTTCATCGACCGCCTCCTCGGCGGCGAGTGGGGCGGGTTTCCCAAGGACGACGTCCTCGAGCTCCTCCGCGAGCTCGAGGCCCGAGTCCTCTCGAACATTCAGATCAAGGCAACCGAGGGGCCCTGGTACGCGCAGGCGGCCGACGCCGTCGCGGAACGCACGCAGGAGGAGTTTGCGGAGCTGGCGGCGCGCGTCGAACGCGCGTCCGGCGGCGGATGATCCGGGCGGCGGCCTCGTCCCGCGGCGCGGCCGCGCCTAGGTCAGGAAGCGACCGCCTCGATAGACGACCTCGCCGTCGGCGTAGACTTCCGCGCCGCTGTCGCGCAGATCCAGGATCATGTCCCAGTGGAGCCCCGAGGTGTTTTTGCCTCCGGTCTCGGGGTACGCGGCGCCAAATGCCATGTGCAATGTACCCCCGATCTTTTCGTCGAAGAGGATGTTGCGGGTGAACTGCTGGATGTTGTAGTTCAGGCCGAACGCGAACTCGCCGAGGACCCGCGCCCCCGCGTCGACGTCGAGCATCGCCCGGAGAAACTCCTCCCCCTTGGCGGCCGCCGCCGAGACGACTCGCCCGCCCTCGAACGAGACATGGACGTCGCTCACCTCACGGCCGCCGTAGATCGCCGGGAACGTGAACCGCACCGTGCCCTGGGTCGCATCCTCGACCGGACCGGTAAAGACTTCGCCGTCGGGGAAGTTGTGGGTACCCGCGGCGCTGATCCAGCGCCGGCCTTCCACCGATACCGTGAGATCCGTATCGGGCGCCACGATGCGGAGCGTCCGCACCCGCCCAAGCCGGTCGCAGATCCCGTCTTGCTCGCGCGCGACCCGCTGCCAGGCCGCGACGGGATCGTCCTCGTCGAGGCGCCCGGCGCGGTAGACGAAATCCTCGTACTCGCCGAGCGACATCTCGGCTTCCTGAGCGTCTGCCTGCGTCGGCGCCTGCGTCAGGCACCACCGAAGGGCGCCGCTGGCCGCGCGCTCCATGAATCGCCGACTCAGATCGCTCGTGGCCTCCCGCCGGAGGCGCATTCGCCGCGGGTCCACACGGGTAAGCGCCCGCGTGTTGTAGGCGCCGAGGAGCGACACCTCCGCGTCGACCGTCTCCATCTCGTGCCGGTCCAAGGGGGAAACGTAGCGGAGCTGATCGTCGCTCGCGATCCGGTAATACAGCTCCTCGATGCCGTCGATGCCGGCGCGAACGACGGGGTGGGCGCCGGCCTCCAGCGCCGTCCGGTAGAGCGCGAGGATCTGCGGCGCCGCCAGCGCCGATCCCCTGATGCGCACCAGCTGGCCACGCTGCAGCTCGAGGGAGTAGTGCACCAAAACGCTGGCGAGCTTCTCGACACGGGGGTCCGTCATGCCAACCGGTTCGCCCGGAGACGCCAGCTTCCCTCGCCGCGCCGCGCAGACACGCCGGGTCCCGGCACGCGTGTACGACGGCCGATCCCTGTGTACGACGGCCGATCCCTTTCGAAGACGAAGGGCGCCGCTCTCTGAGCAGCGCCCCTACACGAGCAACAGGCAGAAACGCGAGTTAGCGCTTCTTGCCCTTCTTGGCTGCCTTCTTCTTGGTCGCCATGGACTGGGCCCTCCTTTCGATTTGTGGTGTCCAGGGGGGACCTGTTCTTGCCCCTCAATAACCCCTCATACGACACTATCCCATTTTTTCCTCCTGGAAGACCGCGAAATCAGAAAAGATTTTGAGAGAACGCAAGGGTCCGGAGCCACGATCCGGAATTCGCCGGGAATCCCAGGAAGTCACCGGGCAGCGCTCGGTTGCAAGATGCGTTCGCAAACCCTTACAGAATGCGCGTTCCCGTTCGATTCGCCATCGTCATCGATAACCAAATCTCACCCGATCACGCTCCGGGGCGGGCGTTCGTTGAGAGCCATTCTCACACCCGTCTTTGGCCGCACGGGCGGCCGCGAAGATGGCGAATGCCGCGCCGAGATCACGCCGGCCCGGCGTCGTGCCGCCGCGGGCAGCACGGCGGCGTCGAGACCGAGATGCCGGGTGCGGGTGCGAAGAGCGCCGGGCAGTCCGAAAACGGAGGACGCGCGTGCCGGGGCCGGCGCGCGCTGTCGCGTCGCCCCGGCCCCCGCGGTCAAACGATGTCCGCTACCGCCCTGGACGCGGCGCGTCGTACAGGTTCAGCGGGTGCCGCCGCAGCGCCTGACCGATGGCGCGCCGCAGGTGGTCGAACGCCTCCAGGTCGTATTGGCTCACGAAGGTGATCGCCGTCCCGGAACGGCCCGCGCGCGCGGTCCGTCCAATGCGGTGGATGTACGTGTCGACGTCCTCGGGGATGTCGTAGTTGACGACGTGGGAGACATCGGCGAGGTCCAGCCCGCGTGCCGCCACGTTCGTGGCGATCAGCAGGCGGACGCGCCTGGCTTCAAAATCGCGGAGGGCGCGCAGTCGGGCGCCCTCGCGCATTCCGCCGTGGATGATGGCCGCCTGGCGGCTCTTCGCAAAGGCTCGCCCGAGGCGGTCGGCGCGGTGCCGGGTCCGCCGGAACACCAGGCCCGACTGGATCGGCTCGTCCCGCAGCAGCCGCCGCAGCGCCGCGACCTTGTCCTCTTCGGCCACCTCGACGTAGAACTGGTCGACGGTTTCCACGGTCGGCGCCGCCGTCTCGATAGCGACCCACAGCGGCGCACGCATGTGCTGGCCGGCGATGGCGCGGATCTCGGCCGGTATCGTGGCCGAAAATAACGCCGTCTGGCGCCCGCGGGGCGTGCGCTTCAGGATGCTCGAGACATCGGGAAGAAAGCCCATGTCGAGCATACGATCCGCCTCGTCCAGCACGACCGTGTCCACGCGCCCGATCGCCGCGGTCCCGCGCTGCAGGTGGTCGAGGAGCCGGCCGGGGGTGGCGACGGCGATGTTCGGCCGCCGCGCGAGCTCGGCGAGTTGGCGCTCGATCGGCTGGCCGCCGTAGAGCGCCACGATCTTGTGGCCGCGTTCGCGCCCGAGCGCCCGCAGGTCGTCCGCGACCTGCAGGGCCAGTTCGCGTGTCGGCGTGAGCACGAGGCCCTGGAGGGTGGCCGCTTGCGGATTCAGCCGCTCGACGAGGGGAATCCCGTACGCCCCGGTCTTGCCGGAACCGGTCTGCGCCTGACCGACGATGTCGCCACCCGCGACCATGATCGGGATGACCTTGGCTTGGATCGGGGTCGGACGCGCCCACCCCAGCGCGCCGATCGCTCGGATCGTCTCCGGGTGGAGGGAGAATTCGTCGAACGAAATTGGAGAACCGGCAGGGCCGGCATCGACCCGTGGACTCTCCGGCAGCGTGATGCTGATACAAATCGCCTCCTCGTGTAACCCGGCGGGTGCCGGGCCGCGGCTCTCGCCGCTCAAGCTGGTGCCGGCATCAGCGCGTGTCTCGCCGGGACCAACTCGTCACGAGCAAGCCTGCGACACACCGCGGGGGATGCCGCCGGCATCCCCCGCCGAACGCATGTATGACGACAGAAGAAGTGTAACAAGCGCCGCAGCCGCCGTCAAATCGAGGAGCCTGGTACCCTCCGGTATCTGCGGTCGCCGCCGGTGCCGCCATCCACCCGCCGAGCCTAGACGGCCCGCCGCCCTACGAGACGCTCGAAGTCTTCGAAGAGCACGTCGGGATCGAGGCGCTCCTGGATCAGGCCCTGGGCAAATTGTTCCTCGCAAAATGCCGCCACCATCGCATGGTTCTCCCGGTACCCGTAGGGCCGGAACGCCGGCCCCATCAACGCGTCCTGCTCCTCCAGGTCGGCGAGCACCCACGGGCTCGACTCGTGCAAGACACGGTGGTTCGCCTCGGACAGTTCCCTGGCCCGCACAAATGCGTCAAACAACCCGGCCACGAGCCGCGGATGCCGCTCCGCCACGGGGCGTCGCAGGACGATCACATGATGCCCTGGGAAGATGCCTGTACGGCGGTAGTAGTCGCGCTCGGCGGCCCGGTAGTCGACGTAGAGCCGCCGGATCGGCGATCGTCGTTCGTGGAAGGCGCGCGGCGGCCAGGGCGACATCACGGCGTCGATCTCGCCCGCGACCAGCAGATCCCCAAGAGACCGGCCGGGCGGCGCCGCATGAACGCCGTCCGGAAGCGCGTCCCGGGCCGAGGAGCCGCCGGGGTCGACGGAATCCACCGGACCCACCCACCACTCGATGCTGTCCAGGGAGACGCCCTGCTCGCGCACGAGCGCGCGGCTCCACGTATTGCCGCTCGCGCCCCATGAGTCGGTCGCGACGCGCCGGGCGCGGAACTGGCGTACCTCCACGAGATCGCTGTCGCGGCGCACGAAGAAGCAGCGGTGGCGAAACTCCCGCATGATGAATACGGGGAGCCCGACGAGCGACCGATCGCCGGAGGCGACGCGGCGCAGGTACTGGCTGAACGAAGCCTCCGCACCATCGATGGCCGTGTCCCGGCGAAACCGGTCGAGAGCGTCGAACGCGCGAATGAGGGTGAGCTCGGCCCCGTCGACCTTGACGTCGCCGAGAGCCAACGGCGCCACGTAATCGTAGTCGCGGGTCGCGATCGTCACCGCGACGGGAGCGGGCGTCATGCGATCTCCTCCTTGGTGCGCCGGTCGGCGCGTCTTGATCGCCGTCACCTTGCGCGCGTCCTACACCCTTCGCGATGGCGGGAGCGGTTCATGCTGCGACCTGGGCCTGCGCACAAGGATGATGTCGCGGCGGGCCGGGAAGATTCCACCGGATCGGACGCGAAGGGGTACGAGCGATGTTTGAAAAACCCGTCTATCTCAGGCTCGTGGAACTGGGACTCGATACCCCCGGCAAGGCGGCGTTCCCAAGACGCCTCGAGCCGATGCTTCCCGTGTTGGGGCGCGAGCCGTTTACGGATCCCAATTGGCTCATGGAAGCCAAGTGGGACGGGATCCGCACGCTCGCCTTCGTCCACGATGGCGTGGCCACGCTGCGCGGGCGCGGCGGACGCGATCTCACGGGCCGCTTCTATCCCGTGGCCAACCGTCTGAGCGTGTTTCCGACCTCCCTCGTGGTCGACGGCGAGATGGTCGTCCTGGACGAGCACGGGCGCCCCAGCCTGGAGGCCGTCAGCGCGTGGAGGGGCCGGCGCGGGGTCCTGAGCTACAAAGTGTTCGACTGTCTGTACCTCCACGGCCACGCCCTGCTGGCGCGACCGTTGGACGAACGCCGGCGCGTGCTCGAAGCCGTGCAGCAAGCGCTCAACGGCCCGGCGGTGCAGGTCACCCCGGTCCTCGAAGGGGCCGACGGCAGGGTCGCGTTTCAAACCGCCATCAAGCTCGGCCTGGAAGGACTCATCGCCAAGCGGCGCTCCAGCCCGTATCGCCCCGGCGCCCGTTCGGACGACTGGGTGAAGTTGCCGGCCCGTCCTCGCGACGAGTTTCTCGTCGCCGGATTCTTCCTTCGCCAGAGAAGGCTCGCGCGCCTCATCGTCGCCGAGCAAGGCGCTGGCGGGAAACCGGTGTACGCGGGAACCGTGGACTGCAGCCTGCCGGACGAACTCCGGAGCGAACTGCTCACCCGCCTGCGCGGGCTCGAGCGCAAGCGGCCTCCCTTCGGGCGGGTGCCGGCCGTCGACGACACCCCGGCGAACCAGGCGGCGGACCGCGATCCACACTGGGTCAAACCGGAAGTCGTTGTGGAGATCGAAACGGGCCGGCGCGACGCCACCGGCCTCGCCGGCGCCGTTCTCAAGGGCCTTCGGGATGACAAGACGGCGACGAGGTAAACCGCGGCTCGCGGGCGCCGTGCCGGCGGCCGGCGCCGGGCCGGTTAGCGCTGGCAATGCCGGCAGTAGTAGGTCGTGCGTCCGCCGATCGTGGCCGTGCGGAGCGCGCGGCGGCATCGCGGACACGTACCACCGCGCTTTCGAACCTCTACTAAATCGCCGATGGTCCGGCCGCGTCCCGACAACGCGGCGATCCCGCGCCGGAGCGACGTCACGATGGCGCGATGGAGCCGCCGCAACTCCGCGGGCCGCAACGAGGCACCCGTCCGGTCCGGGCTCAGCCTTGCTTGGAACAGGATCTCGTCCGCATAGATATTGCCGATCCCGGCGACGAGGTCCTGACGGAGCAGCAGCGCCTTGACCGCGCCGCGACGGGTCCGTAGGAGCGCGTGCAGGCGCTCCTCCGTGAAGTCCGGACCGAGGGGCTCGGTCCCCAGCGCGCGCATGCCTTCCAGCTCCGCTGCCCGGTCCGTGGCCACGAGGTCGAGGTGGCCGAAGCGACGCTGATCGATGAATCGGACATCGGCGGCGTCGAAGCCGAGGACCAGGCGTGTGTGGGGGTGAATTGGCGCACGCTTCGGCACCACGACGAAGTCGCCCGTCATCCGAAGATGTCCGACGACCGTGAGGTTGCCGTCCATCGACAGCATCAGATACTTGCCCCGGCGGGACACGTGCCGGACGGTGCGCCCGCGCAAGCGCCGCGCAAAGGCTGCCGCGGACGGAGACCGCACGACCGCGTGATCGAGGACGCGAACGCGGTCGATCCGGCGGCCCACAAGTCGACGCCTCAATAGATCGGCGACCGCTTCGACGTCGGGCAGTTCGGGCATGGACCACGCCACCTCCTCGGGTGACCCGGCCCACGAGGCCGTGTCCGGCTCTAAATTTGCAAGTTAGTCAACGCAATACCTCTGCGTATCGCTTTTCGAGAACAACACCTCTTCGAGCTTAGTCCCTCCGGCCGATTTGCCCCCGCCGGCGTTTTGGCCCTCAGGGCCACGGGCAATGGACACCGTGGCGATTCGTGCGCGCTGTCTCGTTCTCGCTGGCTCCGGGGGTTGGGGCCGTTTCACGCGGCGGGGAGCCGTGTGCCGCCCGTCGAAGCCACGCGCGGTGCGGTCTGGTCCCGCGGAGGTGAGGGCATGTCGCGGTTTGCGATCGTGGATTCGGACAAGATCGGCCGGGATGTCACGTACGAGCCGCCGCTCGTCATCGCGTTCGGCGTGGACAAGCACAGCGTCGGCGCGCGGACCGTCACGATGGGACGCACACGGATCCCGCCCGCGGGGCGCAATCAGGCACACTACCATTCCTGCGAGGCGTCCTTCTTCATCCGCAAGGGCACCCTGAAGTTGTTCATCGGCGAAGCGCGGACCGAGCACATCGTCCACGAGAATCAGTTCGTGTTCATCCCGCCCGGTGCCATCCACGGCCTGCAGAACATGAGCGAGACCGAGGAGGCCGAGCTGATCTTCACCTACGGCAACTGCCCCAGCAAAGACGATGCGGGCACCGTGTTTGTCGAGCGGCCCTGGACGACGCCGGCCGACGCCGCCCGGTGAGGCTCCGGGGACCCCGGGCGGGTGGCGCGCGGGCCGGGATCAGCGGAACCGGTCAGGTCGCGCGGTCGGCGCTGCCCCCGAGCGGCCGCGACGCCGCCGATGCATTTACGGTGCTAGCCGCTGCTGATCGCGCGGGAACAGCGTCACCTCCCGCACATTCGCCGCGCCGACGAGCCCCGCGACCCACCGCTCGAGTCCGATCGCGAACCCGCCGTGGGGCGGCATGCCGTGCCGAAACGCCTCGAGATACCCGGCCAGCGGCGCCGGCGAGAGATTGCGGCGGCCCAGCGCGGACATGTAGTCCTCGTAGAGATGCAACCGCTGGCCGCCGGTGACCAACTCCGTGCCTCGGAAGAGCAGATCGAAGCTGTTGGAGTAGCCCGGCCGCCGGGGGTCGGGATGTGTGTAGAATGGCCGCTTGCTCATCGGAAAACCGACGACGAACAGGAAGTCGGAACCATGCGTCTCTCGCGCCCACTCGCCAAGCCCCCGTTCGTGCTGCGGCGTCAGGTCGGACATCTCTGCCCCACTTTGACCCGCGCGAGGCTCCGCGATCTCCAGCGCGCGGGTGAAATGAATCGCGGGAATCGAAGGCGGGACCGCGGGGAGGCGCACGCCGAGACGCGCCACCGCGTCCGGCGCCTCCGTGGCCACCGCGGTGACCATGCCGCGCACCACCTCGGCCAGAAGCGCCATCACGGTCGTATGGTCATCGATAAACCCAAACTCCGCGTCCATGGAGACGTACTCGTTCAGGTGGCGCGGGGTGTCGTGGGGCTCGGCCCGAAACACGGGCCCGACTTCGAAGACCCGCTCGAAGACCCCCACCATAATCTGCTTGTAGAACTGCGGGCTCTGCGCGAGAAACGCGGGCCGGCCAAAATAGTCCACCGAAAAGACGCTCGCACCGCTCTCCGTCGCCGTGCCGACGACCTTCGGCGTTTGGATCTCGACGAAGCCCCTGGCCCTGAGCGCGGCGCGAAACCCCGCCATCGACGCCGACGCGATCTCGAACGGCGCCCGCCGCCTGGGATGCCGTAGCGCGACCGGGGCGTGATCGAGGACCAGCGCGGGCGCCGCAGCGAGATGGGGACGGCTGAGGTCCAGCGGCGGGACGGCCGGGGGCGCGACAAGGATCTCGATGGTGGGAGCATGGAGCTCGACGCCTCCCGGAGCCCGCGCGCTCAGGTGCACCTCGCCGCGGACCCGAAGCACCGATTCCCGCTTGAGTCCGTCGATGCGGGCGCAGACCTCCGGGTCCTCGACGACCACCTGAGCGAGCCCGCGCCCGTCGCGCAGAATCAAGAAGCCGATCTGCCCGAGACGACGCCAGTGGTGCAGCCAGCCGGCCAGAGCCACATCACGACCCGCATACTCTCGAAGCTCGGTCGACCACGCGCGCACGACAAAGGCACCTCCGCAGTCCCCCAGTGTATCCGGACGGGGGATCCCGTGGTGCCACCGCACTTCGCTGCGGCCCGAAGCGGAGCCGCAGCCTCACGCCCTGGTCACGGCGGGCCGCCGGCGGGGCTTACTGGCCTGGCGTCGCGTTCTACCCCGCGGCTCGTGAAGTGTCGTTCGCGTGGTCCGGAGACCGCTGTTCCACCACCCCGCGGCTCTCTCTGCCCCGGGACCGCACGCTACTGCTCTCCGTCATTGCCTTGATTGCACACTACCAGGGGCACGGACGAACCGTCAATGCCCCGAAGCGCCCGGTGCGCGGGCGCGGCCCGGGTGCGCGGCATTCAGGGTTCGCGGCCGCAGGCGGCGGATAGGAGACGCGCCGGATCGGCAGAATGATCGGGGCCAGGAATGTCACCACTGGACACGGAGCCCACCAACATCGTGGCCGGAGCCCGCCGGCTGACGGCGCTCTGGACACATGCGCCTGTGCCCGTCGCGGTGTGCGCCCTGGCGCACGGAGCGGGCGCGGGGATGACCCATCCGTTCCTGCAGGGCGTGGCCGACGGGCTCGCATCCTCCGGCATCTCGGTGCTCCGATTCAACTTCCCTTATATGGAAGCGAAGCGGCGAGTTCCGGACAGCACGGCCGTGATCCTCGAAGCGTGGGGCGCCGCGCTCAGCCACGTCGTGCTTCGGGCGCGCGGGCTTCCGGTGGTCGCGGCGGGCAAGTCCTTCGGCGGCCGCATGGCCTCCGTCCTAGCCGCTCGGCAGGGCGACGAGTTCCCGGGGAGGGGCCTCGTCTTCTTTGGCTATCCTCTGCACCCTCCGGGCAAGGTCGGACATCTGCGCGATGCGCATTTGCCCGAGGTCCAAAGACCGATGTTGTTCATTCAAGGGACCCGGGACGCGCTGGCCAGGCGGGATCTCATGGAAGCCACAGTGCGCCAGCTCGGCCCGCAGGCCCATCTGCACTTCGTGGATGGAGCGGACCACTCGTTCCACGTGGCGGGAGTGAAGCGCAATGACCGCGACGCCGGGCGCGACGTCGCGCTCGTCGCGGCCTCGTTCGTTCGAGGTTCACTGCTCGCGTGATCGGCGCGCTACCAACGCCGCCGTCATCCCGCCTCGCTGCCGTTTTTCCGAGCACGCACCTTGTGGGATGGTCTCGGCTCATTCAACTCCCGCCAGCCAGCGCCGCAACGCATTCTCGAGCCAGGACTTCCGATGTGATGATGGAGCGGAAGCTGTGGAGATACATCGAACGCCTTGATCTGTGCGCGTTGTCCCCCGTCGTGCGGTTCTACCATAGACGGGGGACAGCGGAGCAACGGATCAGGAAAGAGAAGCGGGCGGACGGGAAAGCCAGGCGGGTACCTTTGAGGGAGGAGTGCAGGCGTCAAAATGGAAGTGCCGGCTCAGGGAAGCCGTACCCTTTGCCAAGGCACAGGTGCTGCGGGTGCTCGGACGTCGGTCGGAGCCGCCTGATGGGGAGACTGTCCAAGGTAGCCGTCGCCGCCCTTCATGTCAGCTCGCGGCGTCGCGGGCCGCGCAGGCGGGACCGACCGGCGCGACACGCAAGGGGAGGGGGGACAGTCCATGCCTGACCGGAACCATCCCGACCTGGGCGCGGTATTCGATGCGCACGTCCGGCACGAGTTCGAAGACCGGGACGTGGACGCGACCATGCGGACGATGACGGCGGATCCCTATGTGTACCATGTTCCGACCATGACCGGCGGGGTGGGCGCGGACGGGGTGCGCGCGTTCTACGCGGCGCATTTCATCGGCAAATGGCCCAAAGACACCGCCATGACACGGGTGTCGCGAACCGTCGGCGCAGACCAGGTCGTGGACGAGCTCGTTGTGACGTTCACGCACGATGTCGTGATGGACATCTTCCTGCCGGGCATTCCGCCGACCGGGCGGCGCGTGGTCCTGCCGCACGTGGTTGTGATGAAGTTCCAGGATGGCAAGGTCGCGCACGAGCACATCTATTGGGATCAGGCCTCGCTGCTCGCGCAGGTCGGGCTGCTGAATCCCGCAAGCCTGCCGGTCGTCGGGGCAGAGCAGGCCGAGGGGGTTGTGGACAGGGTTTCCTCCCTGAACGCGCTCATCGATCGGGCAGGCCGCGCCAGCTTCGGCCGCTGAGCGCCCAGACGAATGACAGACGTTTTGCAGGGACGGCACGCAATCGTAACCGGAGGGGCGCGCGGCATCGGCCTAGCCATCGCGAAGCGCCTCGCTGCCTGCGGCGCGGCCGTGACCATCTGGGACATTGACGGCGACGAGGCGGGCCGCGCTGCCGAGCGGCTTGCGGCCGAGGGCCGCGCGGAGGCCATCGTGGTGGACACGTCCGTCGCGGCGTCGGTCGAAGCGGCCGCGGCGGACACGCTCGCCCGGCAGCGGCACGTCGACATCCTCGTCAACAACGCGGGGATCGCCGGCCCAAACGCCAAGACCTGGGAGTACCCCCTCGAGGCGTGGCAGCGTGTCCTCGACGTGGACCTCACGGGCGTCTTCCTGTGCTGCCGGGCGCTCGTGCCCGCGATGCTCGCGCGCAACTACGGCCGCATCGTCAACGTCGCCTCGATCGCAGGCAAGGAGGGCAACCCAAACGCCTCCGCGTACAGCGCGGCGAAGGCCGGGGTCATCGCGCTCACCAAGTCGCTCGGCAAGGAACTGGCCGGCACGGGCGTGATCGTGAACTGCGTGACGCCGGCCGCGGTCGAAACGGATATCTTCAGTCAAATGACGCGCGAGCACATCGAGTTCATGCGATCCAAGATTCCGATGGGCCGTTTCGGCACCGCCGACGAGGTCGCGGCGCTCGTCGCCTGGCTCGCCTCGGCCGAATGCTCGTTCTCCACCGGCGCAGTCTTTGACATCTCGGGCGGCCGAGCGACATATTGATGGCATCTACGTTCGCCGGTCGAGCAAGCGCTGCCGGTGGCGGCGCGCAGGAGTGACCGCCCACCGCCGCCGCTCTCGCGCGCCGCTCGAACGTGCGCCGCTCAGCGGATCCGCGGGTCCAGCCGATCGCGCACGGCGTCGCCGACGAGATTGGCCCCGAGCACGGTCAGCATGATGGCGAGGCCTGGAAACGTCGCGAGCCACCACGCCGTGGCGAGGTAGTTGCGTCCATCGGCGAGCATGCTGCCCCAGCTCGGCACCGGGGGCTGCACGCCGAGTCCGAGGAACGACAGCGCAGCCTCGAAGACGATCATGAGCCCGATTTCGAGCGTCGCCACGACGACGGCCGATGGGAGCACGTCGGGCAGCACGTGCCGCCGCAACAGCCGGCCGTCGCCGCTGCCGAGCGCCCGGGCCGCTTCCACAAACTCTCGCGTGCGAGTCGCGAGCGTTTGGCCGAACGCCACGCGCGCGTAACGGGGCCACCGCGTGAGGCCGAGGACGAGGACGGTGTTCAGCAGACTGGGGCCGAGCACCGCAACGACGGCGATCGCCAGCAGCAGGAACGGGATCGACAGGACCGTATCGACGAACCGCATCAACACGGCGCCGATCCGGCCCCGGTAGTAGCCGGCAACCATCCCCACCGCCGTCCCCGACGCACCGGAGACCGCGACGGCAAGCCCGGCCACGATGAGCGACGCGCGGGCGCCGAAGACGAGCCGGCTGAGGACGTCGCGGCCGAGCCCGTCGGTGCCGAGCCAGTACGTGCCGCCTGGCCCGTGCGTGGCGGGCGGCCGGAGGCGCATGACGAGGGTCTGCGCGAAGGGGCTCTGCGGCGCCAGATACGGCGCACCGAGGGCGGCGATCAGCGCCGATGCGAGGATCGCCGCCCCGAGCGCGCCACTTGGAATGCGCGGCCGCGCCCCGCGGCGCACGGACGGCAGGGGACCGGCCGTCGCACCCACCGCTACGCGGATACGTCGCCGAGCTCGATACGCGGGTCGATGACGCCGTAGAGCACGTCCGTCACCACGCTGGCCAGCACGAACACCGCCGTGCCGACGAGCACGACGGCCTGCACGACCGTGTAGTCGCGCGACTGGATCGCTTCCAACGCCAGCCGGCCGATGCCCGGCCAGGCGAAGATGCTCTCGGTGATCACCACACCTCCCAACAGGTTCGCGATGTCGAGCGTCGCGACGGTGACGATCGGGAGCGCGGCGTTGCGAAGCACGTGGCGCAGAATCACCCGGCGCGGCGCGACCCCCTTCGCCCGGGCCGTCCGGACGTAGTCTTTGTCCAACTCCTCCAACACCGCCGCACGGCTCATCCGGGCGATGGTGGCGAGCGACAGCCAGGCGAGTGTCACCGCCGGGAGAATCAACGTCGCGAGGCTCCCGGACCCGGACGACGGCAGCAGGCGCCAGTCGACGCTCACGACGAGGATCAAGAGGAGACCGGTCCAGAACGACGGCATCGCCTGGCCGATCAGCATGAACGGAAGGGCGGCGCGGTCGACCCAGCCGCCGCGGCCGATGCCGGCCGCGACCCCGAGCGGGACGCCGGCGGCCAGGGCCAACCCGAACGCCGCGACCCCGAGCTCCGCCGTGTACGGCAGCCGCTGCAGGACGAGCCGGAGCGCGGGCGCGTCCTGCACGTACGAGGTCCCCAGATCGCCCCGCAGGAGACCCCAAAGAAACCGGCCGTACTGCTCGTACACGGGAAGGTCGAGTCCCAGCGTATGCCGCATCCGGGCCATGACGTCAGGCGGTGTGCCCTGCGGCACCATCAGCGCGACGGGATCACCCGACAGGCGCGAGATCGCGAAGACGAGCGTCGACACGCCCCAGAGGACGATGACGGCCTGCAGCAACCGGACGGCGATGAACCGCGTCACGCCGGCCGTGCGATCCTCAGTCCGCCGCGCAATCGCCGCAGCCCATCAGGCCGGCGGGCGGCGGGGGCGGGCGTGTGCCGGATCACCCGCCGAGCGTCATGTCGAACACGAACAACTGCTCGTCCGGGGTCGGCCGCCAGCGAAGGCCGCGGTCGGCCCCGTATAGCGCGATCACCTGCCACAGCGGCAACCCGGGGATGTCCTTCTGCAGCACCTGTAGCGCCGCCGCGTAGTTCTGCGACCGCGCCGCGGCGTCGAGCGTGGACCGCGCGGCGTCGACGGCACGGTCGAAGGCCGGATCGCTGAAGCTCGACCAAATGCTGCCGGTGTGGAACAAGGGATAGATCACGCCGTCCGCGTCCAGGCACGCGCAGGACCATTGGCCGAACCGGAGATCGCCCCAATCGTGCTGCGGCGACTGGATCTTCTGCAGATACGTGCCGAAATCGTAGGACTGGATCTTCACGTTGATCCCGGCCTGGGCGAGCTGGCCCTGGAGGGCCTGCACGATCCGCTGATCGTACGTCGGCGAGGTGGTGAACACGAGCGTGAGCCCGCCGGCGTGGCCGGCCTCCGCGAGCAGCCGTTTGGACGCTGCCGGATCATACTTGTACCCGGCGATCGCTTTGTCGTAGCCGACGTGCGCCGACGTGAGAAACTCCCGGACCGGCTGCGCGTAGCCGCCGAGGAGGCTCTGCGCGAGCGCGCGCGTGTCGATCGCGTCCACGACCGCCTCGCGGACGCGCGCGTCGCGCAGGGGACTGTCGCCGAGCGTGTTGAACGCGAGGTAGGCGACGCGCTCGGTCGGGCCGCTCAGCAGCTGGAGCTTGGGGTTGGCCTTGATCGTCGCCGCGTCGTCGGAGGTCAGGCCGAGCGCGAGCTGTGCGCGGCCGGACTGAAGGTCCGCCACGCGCGTTGCGTCCTCGGGAACGGCACGGAACGTGACCTCGTCGATCCGCGGACGGCCGCGCCAGAACCGAGGGTTGGCGGCGAGCGTCACGTGATCGCCCCGCAGCCACGTGACCAGGCGGTAGGCGCCGCTTCCCATCGGATGCGCGGCCACATCCGGCTCGTCGTGCGCTTGCACGTACTTGGCGGAAACGATGCTGAGGTTCACGAGTTGGGCGAGCAACACCGGGTACGGGCGCGCCGTCTCGATGGTCAGCGTCTGCGGGTCCGTCGCGGTCGCGCTCGTGATGGTGTTGAAGTTCCCGTACTGAGGGCTGTTGAATTGCCGGTCGAGAATCCGCGTGATGCTCCAGGCCGCATCGGCGGCGGTCAGCGGGGTACCGTCCTGGAACGTCAGCCCCTTGCGAATCGTGAAGCGCCAGACCGTCGGGCTCACGGCCTTCCACGCCGTCGCGACCTCACCCTCGATGGCGCTGGTGGCCGGGTTGCGCCGGAGCAGGTTGTCGTAAATATTCCGGTAGACGTCGTAGCTGTTGGTGTCGTACTGTTTGCCGGGGTCGAGCGTTGCCGGATCGCCCTGCAGGTCGATGGTGAGCGCGGCCGCCGTGAGCGCGGGCACGGCGCGCACGCCCGCGAGCGCGAGCCAGACACACACGAGCAGGAGCGCGATACGCTTCACGAGCATCCTCCCCTGGCAGCGATTGATCTTTCGCGCTGTTCGGTGCGAATCGTGAGCGCTCCTATCCACGCGCCCACTGGATCCGGCGCGCCGCGCCGCCGGTGCCGGATCAGGCCGTCTGCTCGAGCACGGCCAGCATCGCCCCGTACTGCGCCTGCACGAGCGTCCGGATCGGGGTCGCCTCGTAGCGGACGTGGGCCTCGACATCGGTGAGCCACGTGTCGAGCCACCGCGTAAGCCGCGCCTGCGCGCGCGCGACTGCCGGCGAGTGCTGGCCGCTGATCGAGGCCCCGAGCGCCCGGCCGAGCATGCTCGCCATCAGCACTCGATAGAAGGTCCTGATGTACCATGCATCGACCCGTTCAGCCACAGTGGCGGGGCGCCCCATGCCGTCCGCTTCGTGGACCCACCGGCACGTGCTGTCCAACGTGTTGACTTGGTGTCGGATGAACGACGAGAAGGCGCGCATGAGCCGGGTGTCGGGCGCCACCGCGCCCGACACGTCCGCGAGGATCCCCGACAGGACGTCGAGCATCGCCCGCGCCCGCTCGATGCCGCAGAGAATCACCTCCCGCTTGCTTTCCGCTACCGGCGTGCGGTCCGAGATCTCCGGGCTCTGAAAGTACGGCAATTCCGCGATCAACATCATGGGGGCGCCACCGGCGCCGCGGATCGACAGGAGATAGTCCAGGCTCGATCCGCCGCCCGCGATCCGTGCCGCGGGCGCGTCCGGCGCGTATCGTGCATGGTAGTCGTACGCATCCCGCACGCTCGGATACCGGTACACGGCCGGAGCCCATTCCACGGCCCACGGCATCTCCGGCTCCCCGAGCGACAGCACCAACCCGAGCGCCCGCGGAAGGCGGTGCAGGGCCTCGTATCCGGCCGCAAGCGGCTTCGACAGATAGTAGTAGACCCCGCCGAACCCGCTGTTGTGAAGCGAGTACACGAAGTCCGGACGGGTCTCCTCAAAGGCGCGCATCAGCGCGCGCGTCTCCGGAAGCGGCGCGGTCCACGCAAACTGCTCGTAACGGACCGGGAACGTCCACTCCACCTGCTCTTCGGACCACGGCCGGTAGAAGTGGCGCGCATAGTTCCGCAGCGTGAACGGGCCGCGGAACCAGCCCTCGTTGAGACGCGTTCCGTCCGGGTCGACGCAGGGAATCAGGTGCCACGTCCAGCCGCGCCGCAGCTCGGGCCGCTCGAGGAGCGCGTCGGTAAGAAAGCGCACCAGCATCGCGCCGATCGGCTCGTTGGGGTGCGGGCAACCGACGAGCAGGGCCGCGCGCGGGCCGCCGTCGATCGTGAGCATCGGGATGGGCTCCCCGTCGCTGGAGCGGCCGACATCCCGCAGCCGCGCGAGTTCGGGATGCCGCGCCGCGGCGCCTCGGACCGCCGCCAGGAGCTCGTCGACGCCGAGAAAGCGTTCGTAGCGCGGTACTCGCCCGAGCTCGGCCAGGATGCGATCGCTCACCGCCGCCTCACACCCGCTGCGCCCGCGGGTCCAGCGCGTCGCGCATGCCGTCCCCGAGAAAGTTGAAGCTCAACACGACGATCGCGATGCACACGCCCGGCCACGTGATGAGCCACGGGTCCTGAAAGATGAACTCCCTCCCCGTACTCACCATGGCGCCCCACTCGGGCGCCGGCGGTTGCGCCCCGAGACCCAGGAAGCCGAGCGCCGCGAGCGCCAGGATGGCCTGCGGGACCCCAAACGTCGAGGCCACGATCACCGGCGTCAGGCTGTTCGGCAGGATGTGCCTGAGCATGATCCGCGCATCGCGCGCCCCCAACGCGCGCGCCACCTCGACGTACTCGCGCCTGCGCAGCGCGAGCACGTGGCTTCTCACCAGCCGCGCGTAGAACGGCCAGTTGACCAGGCCCAGTACCCAGACCACGTTGACGATATTGGGACCCAACACCGCGATGATGGCGATCACGAGGACCAAAAACGGGAACGCGAAGCAGATCTCCACGACGCGCATCACGGCGAGGTCGAGCCAGCCGCCGAGATACCCGGCGAGCAGGCCGAGGGCGGTCCCCACCGACCCCGCGAACGCGACAACCACCACGCCCACCAGCAGGGAGATCCGCGAGCCGTAGATCAGGCGTGACAGCACGTCCCGGCCGAAATTGTCCGTCCCAAGCAGATGCCGCCAGGACGGCGCCTGGAACGCGTGGGCGAGATCGAGCCGGTACGGATCGTACGGCGCGAGATGCGGCGCGAACAGCGCCGACCCGAGACAGGCAAGGAGCGCCGCGCCGCCGGCCACGCCGAGGCGGTTCCGCAGAAACGCGCGGGCCACGCGGCTCCGTTGGGGCCGCCCCGCCACGGCACTCGCGCCGCCCCGCGCCGGAGCCGCACGCTCCACGGTCCGGTTCACGCCGTCCGGCCGCCCCGCGGTGCGCGGTCCCGATCCTGCCCGCCTCCCTTCCGGCGGCTCACCACACGGGCTCAATCCGCATCGCCTCCCACCGGGATCATGACTGCCACGACTGCGCACACCCGTCTCGCCAATATGCGGCGCCGCCACGCTCGCACAACCGTACCGGCTTGACCAGCGGCATCATTGATAGTGAACACGGGGATCGATCGCAACGTACGCAAGATCCGTGAGGAGGACGACCAGCACGAAGCAGATCGCGAACACCAGAACGGCGCCCTGAACGACCGGCAGGTCGCGCTGCTGAATGGCGTTGACCGTCAACAGGCCCATGCCGGGCCAGGAGTAGATCGTCTCGACGATCACAGCCCCGCCGAGCAGCGCCCCAAACTGCACGCCCACGGTCGTGACCACCGGCAGCAGCGCGTTTTTGAGGGCGTGCCGGGACACGACACGAAATCCCGCGAGGCCTTTCGCGCGGGCCGTGCGAATGTAGTCCTCCGACAGCACGTCGAGAAGGGTATTTCGGATGAGGCGGGTCAGGAGCGCGGCGAGTTCCGCCCCCAGCGTCACGGCGGGCAGGATTAGATGGCTCAGGAATTCCCATCCTCCTCGCCCGCCGGCCGCTCCACCCCCACCGATCGGGAGCCAATGCAGCCCGAGCCCGAACGCCAGCAGCAGCATGAGCCCCAGCCAGAAGCTCGGCACCGACACGCCGCCGACGGCGACGATCATCGCGGCGTAGTCCAGCAGGGTGTTCCGTTTGATCGCGGAGACGGTGCCGGCCGCAACCGCGACGGACAGGGCAAAGACCGTTGCCGCGACGGTCAGGATCACGGTGTTAGGGAACGCCTGCGCGATTTGCTGCGCCACCGGCTGGTCGAACACGATCGACCGCCCCAAGTTCCCGTGGGCCAGCGCCGCGAGGTAGTGCACGTACCGGATGATCCACGGCTGGTTCACCCCGAGCTCGTCGCGGACCCGTGCGATCGCATCCGGGTTGACGACCCCCGAGCTCAGCATCAGGCTGACGAAGCTGCCGGGCGCGAACGCAAGCAGCGCGAACACGATGAACGTGATCCCGAGCAACACCGGGATCATCAAGAGGAAGCGCCGGGCGAGGTAGCGGAGCACGACGTCAGGCCCTTCGCAGACCGCGGGCGGCCTGCGAGGCGAGAGATCGCTAGCTCGTCAGGTACACATTGTTTTCGGGAGACTCGAGCCGGAGCGGCGCCCAGGGGACGACCCAGTCGACGACGCGCTTGTTCATCGCGGAGTACTGCCGTTCGAAGTAGAGCGGGATCACCACCCGGTCCTCCATGATGAGCCGCTGGGCCTGCTTCCACAGGCTGCTGCGCCGCGCAGCGTCCGGCTCGACGAGCGCCGCCGTAAACAGCGCGTCCACCTTGGGATTGGCGTAGAAGTGCGTGTTGGACTTGCCGATGTTGGCGCTGCCGAACAGCTCGTACAGTCCCGTGGTGCCCGCGTAGCTGAAGTCGAAGAACACACCCGTCTCGTTGCCTTTGATGAGATCGGACGCCCAGACGGCGACGTCCTGCTGCTGGATCTGCGCGTCGATGCCCATCTGCCGCAGCTGTGTCACCAGGATCGTCAGCACCCGCACCTGCGCCCCGGCGATGACCTTGATCTTGAAGCTCAGCGGCGTGCCGTTGCGCTCGAGGATGCCGTCGCGGTTCTTCTCCGTGAACCCCGCCTTGGCCAGCTCGTCCAGCGCCGCGTGCGGGTCGTACCGCCACAGCGCCTTGAGGCTGGGATCGTAGCCGAACGGGACCCAGGGCGGGACCTGACCGTACGCGCGCTCGCCGTACGGCGCGATCACGGAGCGCACGGCGCTGTCGATATCCATCGCCTTGGCCAGCGCGTCCCGCACCGGGAGCTCGTTGAATGGCGGCGTCTTGACGTTGAATCCCAGGCCGCGAAACGACCCGCCGCGGCTCGCGAGCCGGAGGTTGGGGTCCCCCGACAGCTGCCGCACGGCGTCCACGTTCGCGACATAGGGCAGCACGTCGATGCGTCCGCCCTGCAGCGCGATCGTGGCCACCGTGGGATCGGGGATGTACGTGAACTCCACGTGATCGGGATAGACGGGCATCCAGTAGGACGGGTTGCGGTCGAACACCACCGTCTGGTTCGCGGTGAACGAGCGGAGCTTGAACGGACCCGAGCCGACGGGCTGCCGCGCGAACCCATCCTCGCCGAGCTTCTCGATGGCCTCGTGCGGCACGATCATGACACGCGCCATGCGGTTCGGATCGCTCAACAGAAACGGATCCGGCGACGGCTTCTTGAGCTCCACCGTGTACCGGTCGACGGCGCGCACGCTGTCGACCGTCCCCAGCGTGAACGCGTTGCTCACCTTGAGGAACCGGTTCACGGAGTAGACGACGTCCTCGGCCGTGACCTCGCGCGCGCTGCCCTTCGGAAAGACCGGGTTGTCGTCCTGGAACATCACGTTCCGGCGCAGGCGAAAGACCCAGGTCGTGCTGTTCGGCGTCTCCCAACGTTCCGCGAGCAGCGGCCTGGGCTCGAAATTCCTGCCGAGATAGACGAGCGCGTCGAACACGAGCGACGAGGCATTGTCCTCGCTGTTGTTCCCGGAGGTCTTATACGGGTCCAACTGCCGGATGGCGGAGAACTGGATGCGAAGCGTGCCGCCCCGCCGCGGCGTCTGCGCGAACGCGCGCGTCGCCACGAGCGCGCCGGCGACGGCCGGGACCATCCGCAGCAGCGCCCGCCGACCGATCCTCCCGCGGCCGGGTGCCTGGGCTCCCGCCGGCCGGTGCTGCCACGCGGATCTGGCTGTCATCGTGTGGCACCTCCTGTGGGTGGGTGGTGATATTCTCTTCGCCCGACGGCGGTCCTGTTTGCGGCCAGACGCGCCGCGTGCCGTCGTGCCGGTGCGCCCGCGCTCGGCGCGGCGGCTCAGTTGCGGCCGGCCTCCGCGACATCCGCCCGCCACACGATGCGCCCGTCCTGGACGACGAGGCGCACGTCATGGAGCGCGCGGATGTCCCGGGTGGGATCGCCCCGCGCGGCGACGAGATCCGCCGTCCGGCCGCGCGCGATCACGCCCCCGCCGTGGTCCGGTCCAAGCGCCTCCGCGCCGTGGCGCGTCGCCGCCACGAGCGCGTCCGCGGGCCGCATGCCGCAGGCGACCATGTACTCCAGTTCGTCCGGCAGGCACTCGAACGGCGCGAGACCGAAAAACACGTCGGTGCCCGCCGCCATCGTGACGCGCGCGGCGAGCGCCGCCTGAAAGCTCTCGACGTGGCGCCGCGCGCGGACCGGAATGGACCGCATCATGGGCACGGCCTTGAACTCGTCCCAGCGGTCCATGATCAGCTTCGAGACGAGCAGCGTGGGGACGAGGACAACGCCCTGCTCCGCCATCCGGCGCGCCGTCGCCTCGTCGAGGTCGCATCCGTGCTCGATCGTGTCCACCCGGGCGTCGAGCGCCATCACGGTGGACGCCAGGATCGACGCGTGGCAGGCGACGCGCCGGCCGAGCCGGTGGGCCTCGTCCACGAGCGCATCCAGCTCGCCCTGCGTGAACTCGACGACGTTCAGCGGCCCGTTCGTGGTGACCTTGATGCAATCCGCGCCGGCGCGCACCTGTTCCCGCACCGCCCGGCGGCAGTCGTCGGGACCGTCGGCCTCGCGCGCCATGCCGGGGGGCGCCGGCGGCTCGGAGCCGTGGCCGCCCGTCATGCAGATGATCTGCCCGCACGGGACGACCCGTGAGCCGGGGATGTCGCCGCGGCGGACCGCGTCGCGCACCGCCATCCCGACCCCGCCCTGCGTGCCCACGTCGCGCACGGTGGTGATGCCGGCCGCCTGCGCGGCCCGCACGTTCCGCGCCGCACCGAGGGCCACGGTGGCGAGCGTCGGCGCAAAGCTCCGCGGTCCCCAGCCGAGGTGCACGTGCATGTCGATCAGCCCGGGAAGCAGCGTGCAGCCTGGAAGATCCACCACCCGCTCCGCCCCGACGTTCGCGGCGCGCAGGACGTCCGCGATCCGGTGGCCCTCGACGACGACCGCCGCCCGTTCGAGCGGCGCGGCACCGGTGCCGTCGAACACGCGGTCCGCCCGCAGAATCACCCGTTCCATGCCTCACCTCGGTCGCGCATTGAGTCGCCTCGGCCGGGCCGGCCGCGCGGTCACACCACGAGCCTCGGGTCGAACGCGTCGCGCAGGCCGTCGCCGACGAGGTTGAACGCCATCACCGCCAGGAAGATGCACAGGCCGGGAAAGCATGAGACCCACCACGCGATCCCGAGATACGCCCGCCCGTCCGCGATGATGTTGCCCCAGCTCGGTGCCGGCGGCTGCACGCCGAGGCCGAGGAAGCTCAACCCGGCCTCCGTCAGAATCGCCAGCCCGACGCGCAGCGTGGCGGAGATCGCGATCACCGCCACCACGTTCGGGAGGAGGTGGCGCACGATGATCCGGCCGCCGGACGCCCCGACGGCGGTCGCCGCCGACACGAAATCGCGGTGGCGGAGCGCGAGCACCTCCGCCCGCACCAGCCGCGCCGTCGGCGGCCACGCGGTCAGCCCGATGATGCAGATGAGCCCCGGGATGCTGGGACCAAAGAGCGCGAGAAACGCCACGGTGAGGAAAAACACCGGCACCGCCAGCACGACGTCGGTCAGGCGCATCAGCGCCGCGTCGACCTGTCCCCCGGCGTAGCCCGCCAGCGCGCCGATCAGGATCCCGGCGACGAGCGACACCAGCATGGACAGAATCCCGATCGCCAGCGTGACGCGCGAGGCGGCGAGGACGCGGCTCAGAATGTCGCGCCCCAGATTGTCGGTGCCGAGGAGGTAGGCGCGGTCGGGCGGGTGCAGCGTCGCAAGCAGGTGCGGGGCATCGGCGGGGTACGGCGCAAGCCGGGGGGCGGCCAGCGCGACCCCGAAGAACGCGGCCAGGAGCGCGGCGCCCGCGAGCGCGCGAGGGTTTCGCGCAAACCGGTGCCAGGGCCCGCGCCGGCCGGTGCGCGGCTGCCGCTCGGGCGTGGACGGCGCGCGGCTATCCATCACGAATCCGCGGATCGAGGTAGAAATACCCGATGTCGGCGGCGAGATTGCCCGCCACGACCAGGACCCCGGCGATCGCCGTGGTGGTCAGCACGATTGGATAGTCGCGGGCCAGCGCGGCGTTGACCGCGAGCTGGCCGAGCCCCGGCAGCGCGAAGGTCGTCTCCACCACGACGGACCCGCTGAGGAGAAACGGGACCAGGAGCGCCGTGACCGTGACGACCGGCACGAGCGCGTTGCGCGCGATGTGCCTGCGGAGGATCGTCCGCTCGCGGAGGCCCTTGCTGCGCGCGACGCGGACGTACTCCTGCGCGAGCTGGTCGAGCAGCGACGACCGGGCGTACCGGACCATCACGGGCAGGATGCTCAGCGCCTGCACGATCGTGGGCATGAGCAGGTACGGCGCGATCACGAGCGGGTTGTAGCCGGTGGCCCCCGTCGGGCGGATCCCCGTCGCGGGGAGCCACGCGAGTTGCTCCGTAAACACATAGATCAGGCCGAGCCCGAACCAGAAGCTCGGCAGGGAGATGCCGAGCAGCGAGAACAGGGTGGCGCCGTGATCGACCAGGCTGTACGGTCGCAGCGCCGCCACGAGCGCGATGGGGATCGCGAGTGCCAGAGTGAGCGCCATCGAGGCCGCCGTCAGGATGAGCGTCACCGGCAGCGCCTCCCCAACGCGCGCCAGGGTCGGCCGGCGGTCGCCGAAGCTCCGAAGACGCCCCGTCACCAGGTCCCGCATCATCGAGACGTACTGGACCGGCAGCGGCCGGTCCAGCCCGAGCTCATGGCGCATCGCCGCGAGATCGGCCGCGCCCCGCTGCTCCGGCGGGATCAGGAACGTGACCGGGTCGCCGGGGGCCAGCACGAGGAGCGCAAACGTGATGGCCGTCACGCCGAACACCAGCGGCACGAGCGCCGCCAGTCGCCGGAGCGCGTACGCCGCCACGCCGCCCGCGCCCTAGCGCACCTGCCACCTCGGCAGCGACGCGAAGAAGTCGCGGAGCGAGCCGATCCCCGCCGGCAGCGCCACGGTCTTGCGGACGCCCCAGATCACGTCCGGACGGACGGTCATGATCCGCGGGACGTCCTGGATGACGAGCTGCTGGACCTGCGCGTAGATCGCGCGCTGCCGGGCGCTGTCGCGCGTCGAGATGGCCTCGTCGAGGAGCCGGTCCATGTCCGGATTGTGGTACCCGAACACCTGCGCAAACGCGCCCGTGCTCTTGAAGTTGGATTCGAGCTCGCTCTGGACCGGGAACAGGAGGTTGAACCAGGCCACCCCGGCGAGCTCGATCGGGCCGCCCTGCACGAGATACCGGCTGAAGAAGTCGCCGCGCTCGATCGCCTGCAGCTTGATGTCGATCCCCACGGCGCGGAGGTACTGCTGGATGAGCAGGGCCTGATCCTGATAATCCTTGCCTGCCAGGAACCCGTACGTGACGCGGAACGGCTGGCCGGCCTTCTGCAGCACGCCGTCCGGACCCGGCGTCCACCCGGCCTCGGCCAGGAGCTGCTTGGCCTTGGCCGGATTGTACGTGTATCCTGCGACGCTCTTGTCGTACTGCCACAGGCTCGGATGCACGGGACTCTGCGCGGCCGTGCCCAGCCCGCGGTACAGCGCCTTGAGCATCTCGTCCCGGTTGACCGCGTACGCCATCGCCTGGCGGACGTGGACGTCCTGGAAGATCGGCAGCTTGAGGTTCGGCGCGAACCAGTAGTAGGTGTCGCCCGGCACGCGCAGCACGGTCACGCGCGGATCGTGGAGGAACGCGTCGTACGCCTCGGGGATGATCCGCCCGGCGTCGATGTTACCCGCCCGCAGCTCCGCCATGACCGTGGCGTCCTCCGGGATGAGCTTGAGCACCACCCGGCCGAGCGCCGGCGCGCCGCCCCAGTAGCCGCCAAAGGCATCGAAGGTGATGCTCTCCTTTTCTCGCCAGTCGCTCAAGCGGTACGGTCCCGCGCCGATCGGCTGGCGTGCGAACGCGGCTTCCTGCAGGCGGGCGACGTCGATCGCGGCGAGCGCGTGCTGCGGGAGGATCGGCTGGGTCGCGATCTGCTCGTAGAAGAACGGGTACGGCCGGTCGAGGATGAAACGCACCGTGCGGGGATTGACGACGGTGATCCCCGTCACGGACGGCGCCTTCCCGGCCTTGTACTCCTTGGCGCCCGCGATCTCGAGCAGCGCCGGCGCCGTCGTCGGATACTTGGGATGCAGGTACAGCTCGTACGAGGCCTTGACGTCGGCCGCCGTCACGGGCGTCCCGTCCTGGAACTTTGCGGCGCGGAGCGTGACGAGGTACGTCTTGCCGTCCGGCGAGACCGGATAGCGCTCCGCGAGCCGCCCCTGCACGTTCCCCCGCGCGTCCACCGCGACCAGCCCGTCGTTGATGAGCAGGCTGACGTAACTGGTCACCGCCTCGCCGCTCCCCAACACGCGTACCGGCAAGCCCCAGATCGCGACGACGGCCTGGGCGGGCTTCTGGCTCTCGGCCGGCGGCGCCGCCAGCGATCCGAACAGGCACCCGATCAGAAGCGCGCTCACCCACCACCTCATGCGCCTTCCCTCCTCGATCAACCTGGCCGTCGCACGGGCCGCCTACTGCCCCACGGCATTCCTAGGCCACGATCGGAGCCGGCGCGCACGGCCGCGGCGACGGGTCGCGGGCTGCGCAGGCGCCGCATCCGGGCGCACGGTCATGTCTTGAACACCCCGCGCCCGATCGCGATGAGGCGGCCCTCGCCGTCCGTGACGTCGACATCCGCCACGGCGACGGAGCGGCCTGCCCTTCGCGCCCGCGCCGTCGCCGTGAGCTCGCCGGTGGCCGGACGCAGGTAGTCCACGCGGAGATCGATCGTCGGCACGTCGTAGCCGACGGCGGCGATCACGGCGAAGTCGCCCGCGCAGTCGATCAAGGACGCGATCGCCCCGCCGTGGACGTACCGCCCGGCCGCGTCGTCGCCCGCGAGAAGGTCCTCGCGGAACGGCATGCGCACCGCCACCTCGCCGGTCCCGGCCTTGATCATCTCGAGACCCAAGAGACGGTGATACGGGGAGCGCCGGAGAAATCCGGGCAGGTCGTTCAAATCCACCGCCACGCCGATCCTCCTTCTACGCCGGCGGCCGACCTCGCCCGCTCACGATCCCGCGCCTGCCGGCCGGTACGCGTGGTGGTCGCCGCGGTCCTTGGGCGTCTGCAGCAGGATGTAGCAAAATTCGTCCCCGGCGCAGGCGACCTCGTGAGGCGTCTCCGGCTCGACCAGAACCATCGTGCCGGCCTCGACCGGGTGCTCGTGCGGGACACCGCGTGCGTCCCACGTGCGAATGCGGCCTCTGCCCCGCAGGCCGAAGAACACGTCGTCGATCGCGGCGTGGGTGTGGGCGGGAATGAGCTGACCCGGACGAAGCCGGAACAGCGCCGCCTCGCAGCGCGGCGTGTCAAACAGGGACGAGCACGCGATCTGCTGCCCGGCGACGTTCACGCAGGACCCTTCGCGTACCAGCCGCTCGATCTCGCCGACAACCTCAACCACCGTCGCCATCTCGCCGCACCCCCCTTGCCTCCGGCTTCGAGGCGGTCTCCCGCCCGCCGGATGCCACGCCGTTTGGCAGCAGCTCGCGCGCGCGCTGCTTGAGCGCGCCCCGATCCAGCTTGTTCGTGCTCGACATGGGCAACTGCTCTACGAAGAAGATCCTGCGCGGGTGCGCGTAGGCCGGGCCCCGCGCGAGAAAGTAGGCTTTGAGCTCGTCCTCCGTCACCTCGGCCCCCGGCCGCCGCACGACGAAGGCCACGGGGGCCTCGCCCTTGACCGCGTGCGGGACCGGGACGACGCCGACGTTGGCGACGGCGGGGTGGGTCAGCACGATGGTCTCGACCTCCTTGGGGTACACATTCTCGCCGCCCACGCTGATCATGTCGTCGGCACGCCCGCAGAAGTAGCAGTACCCTTGGTCGTCGCGGCGCATGAGGTCCCCGGTCCGCATCCACCCGTCGCGGGTGAAGCGCTCCGCCGTCAGTGCGGAATCCTTGAGGTACCCGAGCGCATTGGCCGGCGAGCGCGACCACAGCTCGCCGACCTCGCCCGCCGCGCAGTCGCGCGCGGAATCGTCGAGCGAGACGATCCGGATCTGGACATCCGGGACGGGCAGCCCCGTGCTGCCCAGCTTCTTAACGCCCCACCGCGGGGTGAGGATGTTTGCGCCGGCCTCGGTCAACCCGTAGGTCTCCACGACCTCGCAGGGAAACGCGGCTTTGACCCGCGCCATCAGCTCCTCGGGAACGGGCGCCGACCCGCACTCCAGCAGCGCGATCGACGAGAGGTCGAAGCGCGCGATCTCGGGGTCGCCCAGCAACAGCGCGTACATGGAGGGCGTGCCCGACGTGAACGTCGCGCGGTGGTCGTGGATGGCCCGAAGCGCCCCGCGCGGATCGAAGTCCGGGAGCACGACAACGGACCCGCCCGTAAACAGCATGGGCAGCAGGATTCCCCACAGCGCGTTCGCATGGTACAACGGGCCCATCACAAGACCCCGGTCGGCGCGGTCCAGGAGCATGGTCCGCGCGGTCGAGCGCGCCTGCCACCAGGTGTTGCTGTGGCTCAACATGCACCCCTTCGGCCGGCCCGTCGAGCCCGACGTGTACATCAGGAGCGCGAGGTCGTCCGGACCCACCGGCTCCGCCCGCGCGATCGGAGACGCGGCCGCGAGCGAGCGCTCGTACTGGTCCTGGGCCGCGTCCGGATCGGTCACGAGCACCGTGCTCCCCCGCGGGAGCGCGTCGCTCATGGCCGCGAGCCTCGGTCCGAGCCGTCCATCGGCGACGAGCGTGCGCGCCTCGCTGTGGCGCACGATGTAGGCGAGCGCATCCGGCCCCAGCTTGACGTTCACCAGGAGCGCCGCGGCCCCGGCGCGGAGCGTCCCCAACATGGTCTCGACGAAGCGCCAGTCGTTGCCGAGCGCGAGCGCCACCGGTTCACCGCGGCGGATCCCCGCCCCGCGCACGAGGCCGGCGACGCGGGCGGCGCGCTCGGCGAGTTCCCCGTAGCGCACCGAGCGGCCGCCGGCGATGAGCGCCACGCGGCCGGGATCGAGCGCGACCGTCTCGGCGATGAGGTCGCCGACGTTCGGCGCGAGCATCCAGGGGCGCCCAGCGGTCACGGCTCCACCTCGAGCCCGCGATCGCTACGGGTCAGGAGCTCGCAGCCGGTCGCGGTGATCAGCAGGTCGTCCTCGAGCTTCATGTTGCCGATGCCCGGAGCGTAGACACCGGGCTCGATGCAAAGCGTCATGCCCGGCTCGAGCGGCGCCGGCTCTACGTCGAGGCTCGGCCACTCGAACGACGTCGCGAGGCCGATGCCGTGGCCGGTCCGATGCGCGACCTCGAACCCCGCATCCCGGATGACGCGGCCTGCGGCGCGGTGGAGCTCCCGGCACGCCACGCCCGGCCTGGCCAGCTCGAGCGCCGCATCGTAGGCTCGGCGCACGACGTCCCACGCCCGGCGCTGCGCGGGGCTCGGGTCGCCCACCACAAACGTGCGGGTCGCATCCGCCTGATAGCCGTCCACCTCCGCGCCCAGGTCGACCATGACGCTGTCGCCGGCCGTGATGACGCGCCCCGTGGGACGCCTGATCGGCGCGGGATGATGGAGGCCCGACACGACCGCCGTCTCGAACGCGCAGCGGGCGCCACGCCGCCACGGGATGATGGAGACCTCCGCGGCCACCTCGGCCTCCGTGCCGCCCTTCCCGGCGAGCCGGCGGGCGGCATCGAGCATGGCGTCCGTGATGCCCGCCGCCTCCCGGAGGCGCGCGACCTCCAGCGCGGACTTCCTGCGCCGCAGCGCCGCGAAAGCCGCGCCGAGATCGACGAACTCCGCGTCCGGCAGTCCTTCGACGAGGGCGCGATGCGCCGGCGCCGGCATGCGGTCGTGGCCGGCGAGCCCGATGCGCCGGGGTCGCCCCGCGCGCAGGGCGGCCAGAACGAGCGGAATGGGGTCAAAGGCTCCCTCCCACCGCTCGATGCCGGAGAGCGCCCGTGCCTCCTCGATCTGCCACTGGAACGTGAGCACGCAGCGCGTCTCCGCGCCCAGCAGCAGCCAGCTGTCGCCCAGCACCGGCGCGAAGTTGGTCAGGTACCGAAACGCCTCGGCGTGGGCATCGCAGCCAAAGACCACCGCGAGGTCGCATCCCGCTTGTTCCACAAGCCCGCGCACGCGCGCCCGGCGTTGCTCCAGCTCCGCCGGCCATCCCCCCGCGCCCGCCATTCACACGCCTCCCTGCCGCCGGCCGAGATAGAGCTCGACCACGGTCTCGTTCTCCAAGAGCGCCGGCCCGGTCCCTTCGAACCGCTTCCGGCCGAGCTCGAGCACGTAGCCCCGATCGGAGAGCGCCAGCGCGCGGCGGGCGTTTTGTTCCACCACCAGCACGCTCACACCCGTCCGGCGAATCTCCACGATCTTCTGAAACACCAGCTCCACGTACTCCGGGCTGAGCCCGGCGGAGGGCTCGTCCAGGAGCAGCACCTCGGGCCGCGGCACGAGCGCGCGGGCCATCGCGACCATCTGGCGCTCGCCGCCCGATAGCAGGCCCGCCGGGCGCCGCCGCGCGGGGGCGATGGCGGGAAACAACGCCAGCAGCTCGTCGATCCGGCGGCGCGCCTCGTCGCGCGGCGTCCGCGCCGCGGACATCTCCAGGTTCTCCTGGACGGTCAGCGACGGAAAGACGTTCTCGAGCTGCGGGACGTAGCCGACGCCCCGCGACACAATCTCGTGCGGGGCCAGCCGGTCGAGCCGCCGGCCCCGCAGCCGGACGCTGCCGGCGCGCGGCCGCAGCAGGCCGACGATGACCTTGAGCAGGGTGGACTTCCCCGCGCCGTTCGGGCCGACCACGGTGACGAGTTCGCCGCGGTCGACGGAGATGTCGACGCCCGCGAGCACGTCGGCATCGGAGACGTAGCCCGCAACGACGCCCGCCACCTCGAGCATCGCGGTTCCGGCGGCCGTGGCGGGCGCCGTCATGCCGTGTCCTCCGCGTGGGCGCCGAGGTACGCGTCGATCACCGCGGCATCGCGCCGGACGTCGCGCGGGCGGCCGCGGGCGATGACCCGCCCCTGCGCCATCACGATCACCACGTCGGCGTTGTTCATGACCGCTTCCATGTCGTGCTCGATGAAGAGGAACGTCATCCCGCGCTCTCGCCGCAGCGCGTGCATGTGAGCCAGGATCTCGCGGCCCAGCACGGGGTTCACGCCGGCGAGCGGTTCGTCGAGCAGGACGAGCCGCGGGGCGGCCATGAGAAGCCGCGCCAGTTCCAGCAGCTTGCGCTGGCCGCCGGAGAGCGTCCCGGCGTACGCGCGCGCCTGCGCGGCCAGCCGGAACCGCTCCAGGATCCCAAGCGCCCGCGTCCGGTTCGCCGCCTCGCGGCGGCGCCAGCTTGCCGGGCCGGCGAGCAGGCCCGCGAGGTGCTCCGCGGGCTGATCCTGCGCCGCAAGCAGCATGTTGTCGAGCACGGTCATCGCGCCGAGAGCCTTGGTGAGCTGAAACGTCCGCATCATGCCCAACCGCGCGATCACGTGCGCGGGCCGGCCCGTCACCGGCCGGCCGGCGAACACGACGTCGCCCGCATCCGGGCGCAAAAAGCCGGTCACGAGATTGAAGAGGGTGGTCTTGCCCGCCCCGTTCGGTCCGATGAGCGCCGTGATGGACCCCTGCTCCACCGCGAGGCTCGCCCGATCGACGGCGCGGACTCCGCCGAACGCGCGGCGGAGATCCCGCACCTCGAGGATCGGCGCGGGGCCGGGGGCGCCGGGACGGCTAGCCACGGAGCACCATCTCCTCGCGCTTGCCCCGCAGCCCCTCGGGGCGCCATACCATGACGGCGATCAGGACCAGTCCTACGATGAGCATCTGGACCGCCGCGACCTTGTCGGCGGCGAGCGGCAGCCGGACGAAACTCGCCGCCTCCAGCACGCTCCACAGCAGCACGGAGCCCAACGCCACCCCCGCGAAGCTGCCGAGCCCGCCGAGCACGAGCACGGCGAAGCCGATGAACGTGACGTCCGCGGAAAACGACTGCGGGTAGATGAGCGTGATGTTGAGCGCCAGCAGGTCTCCCGCGAGCGCGGCGAGTCCGGCGGCGATGGCCAGCGACTGCAGTTTGTAGGCAAAGACGTTCTTGCCGAGCGCCGCCGCGGCGGCCTCGTCCTCGCGGATCGCTCTCAGCACCCGTCCCCACGGCGTCCCGCGGAGCCCGGTGAGCAGCGCCAGGGCAAGCCCGAAGATCGCCCAGGTCACGATGAAGAGGGGGAGCTGGCTCTGGTCGCCGAGCCCGACGGCGCTCAGCCGGGCCAGCATCCACCGCGCCAGCGTCGTCCACGCCGCGTCGTACCCCAGGAGTCCCTGGTTGCCGCCGGTGAGCGGCGCGGCGTTTTGCGCGACGCCGCTCACGAGCTGCGCGGCCGCGATCGTGGCCATCGCCAGGTAGTCGCCGCTCAGCCGCAGCGACGCGGCTCCGATGACGACACCTGCCAGCATCGCGATCGCCGCGGACGCCGCGAGCGCCACCGGCGCGGGCCAGTGAAACCGGAGGATCAAGATCGCCATCGCGTACGCGCCGACCGCCATGAACCCGGCCTGCCCGAAGTTCAGGATGCCGGTGAGCCCGACGTTCAGTTGCAGCCCGAGGCTGAAGATGCTGTAGATACCGGCGACGATGCCGACGCCGATCCAGAAATCCGGCGCCGCGAGCGCCGTCAGGTCGATCGTCACTTGAGCGCCGGCCTGCCGAGCAGGCCGTTCGGCCGGACGAGCAGCGTGAGGATCAGGATCACGAACCCGACGGCGAGCTTCCAGCGGGCGTCCACGAACAGCGCCGACCACTCCTCGGCGAACCCGAGGAGGAGCCCCCCGGCGAGCGCCCCGTAGGCGTTGCCGATCCCGCCGAGGATCGTGGCCGCGAACAGGCTCAGCAGGAGCTGAAACCCGAAGTTTGGGGTCAGGATGCCGGCGGCCGCGCTCGACAGCACGCCGGCGAGCCCGGCCAACGCGCCGGCAAAGAGCCACGTCGCCAGGATGACGCGCCGCGTGTCGATGCCCGCCACCTCGGCGAGGCTGAGATTGTCGGCCAGCGCGCGCATCTCCTTGCCGAGCCGGCCGTACCGGAGCAGCGTGGCGACCGCGAGCAGCGCGCCGAGCCCCGCGACCACCACCCAGAGCTCGACGGTGCCGATGCGGAGGCCCCCGGGCAGGGCGACCGCGCTGGTGACATCGAGCCGGAGCTGCAGCGGGTCCGCGCCCGCCGCGAGCTGGATGCAGTTTCGGATGACGAACGCGAGGCCCACCGTGATCAGCAGCATCTGAAATCCGCCCGCCCGCCGCGCCCGCATCGGCCGCCAAATGGCGAGCTCGGACGCCGCAGCCAACGCCGCCGTCGCGAGCACGCCGCCGAGCGTCGCCGGGACGATCGGCCAGCCGGACCCCGCGTTGAGGAACAGCGCGACGTACGCCCCGAACGTCAGCATGTCGCCGTGGGCGAAGTTGACGAGCCGCAGGACGCCGAAGACGAGCGAGAGCCCGACCGCGCCGAGCGCGAAGTACGTCCCCGTCACGAGCCCGTTGATCGTCGCCTGCGCGGCCGTTTCCGCGCCGCGCGACGCGAGGAGCGCCGCGAGCGCCGCGATGCACGCCGCCGCGACCCAGCGCCGCCCCGCCCCCGTGGCCGCCGCGCGCGCGTCCGCGGGAGGCGGCGTCCCGGATCGCGCGGCGTTCAGCACGGCGGCGGCCCGGTCCCCCGGCCGTCCGTCCGCGCCGGCGGCCCGGCGCGTCGGGGTGGCCGCGGAGCGGGGGTCACTCCTTGGCGTTGATCTGTCGCACCAGGACGAGGGCACCGTTCTTCCACGTCGACAGATCATACGTTCCGGCGCTCGTATCCCCCTGGGCGTTGAACTCGATCGGGCCGGACACGCCCACGTAGTGGATCCGCGTGCCCGCACGAAGCGCCCGCATCGCCGCCGCCAGTTGCAGGTACGTAAACGGAGAGCCCGCGGGCCCGGAGAGCTTCGGCAGTTGCGTCGCGATCAGGGACGGGGTGTTCGCGCCGGCCGCGACCGCGGCGAGCCCGCACAGGATACCGCTGTCGAAGTTGTTGGCGTCGAGGGCGGACCGCTTCGGCCCGGGGGCGCTCAGATACAGCGTGTTGAACGCCTGGGCCTGCGGCGTGCCGGTCGGGCTCCCCGCGTTGACGGCGTGCGCGCCGTTGAGCGCGGCCGCGGGGATCGTCGCCGGGATCGGGGACACGGCCAGCGCGTCGGACACGAACAGCTTCGCGGCGGAGAACTTCCCGGTCCGGAGCAGCGCGGCCGAGACCTTGCCGAACGTGTCGGGGAAGTCGGCGAACACGAAGGCGTCCGGGCTGCCCGCGACGATCTTCGCCGCTTCCGTGTCGTAGCTCGGCTGGTTGGGGTCGTAGCCGAACGGCCCTTGGATCCGGCCGCCCATGGCCGTCCACGATTGCTTGAACGTGTTGGCCAGCCCTTCGCCGTACGGCGAGTTCTGGTAGCCGATGGCCACCGTCTTGCCCTGCGCGCCGCCGAGCTGCTGCTTGACGGCCAGCACGAGCGCACGCGCTTGGAGATTGTCCGGCGGCACCGTCCGGAAGATCGTGTGGCCGTCGTCCACGGTGCGCAGCCGCGTGCTCGACGCCGAGGGCAGCATGGGGATGCGCCGCGCCTTGGTGATGGAGTTCAAGATCGCGAGCGACTCCGGCGTGCTGGCCGGGCCGGTCAGGCACGTGGCGCCTTGATCGATGAGCTGCCGGGCCGCCGAGAGCGCCGCCTGAGGATCCGATCGCGTGTCGGCGGTCACCATCTTGAAGGTCACGGCGAGACCGGCCTGCTTCGCCGCCTGGTTGAGCTGCGCCGTGGCGAGTTTCACCGCCTTATCGGCGGGCGCCCCGAGCGGACCCAGGTCGCCGGTGTACGGCTCGAGATCGCCGATCGTCATCGTGAAGCTCGGTGCCGCGATAACACCGCTCGTCATCATCGCCCCGCCCGCGGCGATCCCGAGGATCAGGGCGATCGACGTGATCAACGCCGTTGCATGCCTCGCTCGCGTCATGGACTCCCCTCCCGTTTGCGATCTCGTGCTCCTATGGTCGCGACCCCGTGCCGTGTGCCCGGTTACCGCTCGGTGTGGCCGCCCGGCCGCGGCGCCGGCGGCGCGCCCGAGGCCCCGAAGCGCGCGAGCTGCGCGTCGGGCACCACGAGCACCTTGCCGAACGCCCGGCGCTCCTCGAGCTCCGCAACGGCCTCGCGCGCGCGCGAGAGCGGGAGGACGGCATGGATTACCGGATGGAGCTCATTGGTCTCGACGAGACGGGTCAACGTGCGCAGATCGTCCTCCGCCCAGCCGTCGGAGCCTCGAATGTCGATCTCGCGGACCCAGAGATAGCGGAGGTCCGTCACCGCGTCGTAGCCCGACGTCGCGCCGCAGCACACCAACCGTCCGCCGCGCCGCACCGCCCGCAGCGATTGCGGCCACGTTGCCTTGCCCGAGTAGTCGACGACCACGTCGGCCCCGCGCTTGCCGGTCAGCTCCCACACCGCCCGGCCGAACTGCCCGTCCGCCGCGGCGACCGTCTCGTCCGCCCCCACTGCCCTGAGCCGCCGCGCCTTCTCGTCGCTGCTGGTGCATGCGATCACACGCGCGCCGGCGCGCTTCCCCAATTGGACGCACGCGACGCCCACGCCGCCGCTCGCGCCCACGACGACCAGCAGCTCGCCCTGCCGGAGGCCCGCGCGCGTGAAGAGCATCCGGTGGGCCGTCCCGTACGCCACGGGCAGGCACGCGAATTCGAGGAGCCGCGATTCATCGCCAATCGGCAACAATCCGGCGGCGGGCGCCGCCACGTACTCCGCGAGCCCGCCGTGCAGCGTCTCGCCGAGCATCCCGCGTTCGGAGTTCGGGTTGACCACAACCGCGGTCCCGGGCTCGATGCCGCTCACGCCCGGCCCGAGCGCCTCCACCCATCCGGCGATGTCGCCGCCGCTGATATGGGGCAACGTCACCGGGAGCCCGGGCATGCCGCGCCGGACGAAGATGTCGAGGTGATTGAGCGCGCACGCCCCGACCTTCACCAGCACCTCGCCCGGCGCGGGCGACGGGCGCGGAACCTCCTCGACGACGAGCTGGTCGGGGCCGCCGTGCGCGCGAATGACCGCCGCCTGCATGGATGCCACCATGGATGCTGCTTCGCGGTGTGCGCCCCACCCCTGCCGACGGAGCGGGCGGCACGGAACGCGGTGCTACTGAACATACTACTGGTATGATCAATTTCCTGCCGTCGGCGTATACTGTAGGAAGCACCCGTGCGACGACCGGCCGCCTCCGGCTGCCGGCCGGGAGGAGGTCGATCGTGAGCCGCAGCGCGCTGTCGGTGCGCCATCGAACCCGGGCAATGAGCACGCACACCCTTGCCGACGGCCTCTACGAATCGCTCAAGCGGCAGATCGTGGAGAACAAGATCGAACCCGGCACCATCCTGACAGAACACGGGATCGCGGCGCTCCATTCGGTGAGCCGGGCCCCGGCGCGCGAGGCGCTCAAGCGCCTCGTCGCCAGCGGCTTTGCCAGCGCCCGCCGCCGCGTCGGCTACATCGTGCCCCATGTCAGCGTCGCCGACGTCGACGAGGTGTACGCCCTCCGGTTACTGCTCGAACCGGCGGCGACGGCGCTCGCGGTCCCGCGGCTCACCGAGGCCGACATGGCCGTGCTCGATGATCTCGCCGCCGGCATCCTCCGCGTTGCCGCCGCGCCGGTCGAGGAACACGGGGCGCTCTACTCCCGGCTGAACGCCGAGTTTCACCGCGAGATCGCGCGCGTGTCCGGCAACGGGCGCCTCGAGCGCACGATCACGAGCCTGATCGACGAGTTGGAGCGCGTGATGCACATGCTGGCCTACAGCGCGACCATGGCGAGCGTGCTGGAGGAACACGCTGCGTTGATGCGTGTGATGCGCTCGGGAGACGCGGCCCGAGCGGCCGCGCTGATGCGGCAGCAACTCGAGCACGACTACGGCGTCACGCGCGCCCTCGTCACCGGGCGCGGGCAGCGTTGATGATGGAGGAGATCCCGCGCGCCGGCGCGGTCCTCGAGCATCTGACGTGGCCCGAGGCCGAGCCCCTGCTTCGAGCGGACCCCGTCGGCGTGAACGCGGGACACAGGCGACCGCATCGCGGCCGCGCTGATCGAGGCGCTCGCGGCGGCCGCCGCTGCGCTCCAGGCTCAGGGGCTGGCCCGATGGCCGACGTCACGCGCGCCACTCGGGCCGGCGACGCTCACACGGTTGCCTCGGTCCCGGTCGCCTCCTGCCACGCACGGATGAACGCCACCATGGCGCGAACGTAGGCGTCGAAGAGCTCCTTGCCGCGCGCGGCGCTCGCCCTGTGGGGATCCCCGTACGTGATGCACCCGTTCGAGGATATCTCGTGCACGGGCGGGAGCCCGAGGGTGATGTAGCGCAGCAGCGACGGATCGTCGCGGACCCGCGCGAGTAGCGCCTCCCGCCAGCGGTCGAGCGTCATGGTCGGCTGCTCGATGCGGTCCGAACGGACCAGCTGGGGCTGCTGGTAGAGCATGCTCGACGTCTCCCCGATGCCCGCGTGGATGTCGAGCTTGTCGATCTCCGCCGTGAGGTAGATCTTGCGCAGCTCGGCGATGCCGAAGACGAGCGCGCGGCCCCGGGTCTCGCGGCTGATCCGGTGGGCCAGGTACGTGAGCGTCGCTTCATTGCCGCCGTGCCCGTTCGCGAGCAGGATGCGCCGAAACCCGTGCTGGATCAGGGACCCTGCCGCGTCCATCACCACGCGGCAGAACGTGTCCTCGCTCAGCGTGATCGTACCCGGAAAGTGCATATGGTGGGCCGACAGCGCCGGAAACAGGATCGGCGCGCACAGCACCTGCGCCTCCCGGGCCGCGGCCCGCGCGACCGCGATCATCCCGAGCGTGTCCGTGCCCATCGGCAGCGCCGGCCCGTGCTGCTCGATCGCGCCGAACGGCAGCACCGCCGTGTCCGTCCGCCGGCGCAGCGCGTCGACTTCGGGCCAGGTCAGATGCGGCAGATAGTACGCGTCCTTGGTCTCATTACGGTCGCACATCGCTCACGCTCCTTCGTACGTCCGGGTCCCCGACCGACGGGTTCATGGTGCGGGGTCGAGCGCGACGAACAGCCCTTGCACATCGACCGGCCGGCGGCAGCGTCCCCGAGACCCGGCCTCACCGCCCGGCTCACGCGCCGCCGCGGCGATACCGCGGGTCCAGGAGCGCGCCGAGCGCCTCTCCGACCAAATTGAAGGAGATCACGGTCAGCGACAGCGCCGCCGCCGGGATCACGAGGAGCGCCGGGTGGCTCCGCAGGTACTGAAAGCTCTCGTAGATCATCTGTCCCCAGCTGGGCCGGGGCGGCTGCACGCCGATCCCGATGAACGACAGCGTGGCCTCCGCGAGCACGAGGAAGCTCACGTCGAGCGTGGCCCGCACGATCAAGAGGTGCGCCACGTTCGGCACAACGTGCCGCCACAGGATGCGCGGGACAGACGCGCCCGCGGCGCGCGCGCCGTCGACGTATTCGCGCTGGCGGATGGAGACGACCTCGCTGCGGATCGTCCGCGCCGTCGCGGGCCACGCGGTCAGCACCAGCGCGAATACGATGTTCGCCAGGCTGGGGCCGAAGATGCCCGTGACGAGGATCGCGAGCAGGATCGTCGGGAACCCGATCAGCAGGTCCACGATCCGCATGAGCGCCTGGTCGACGGCGCCGCCGTAGAACCCGGCCACCGTGCCCCACGCCAGCCCGACGAGCGACTCCCCGACCACCGCGGCGCCGCCGACCGACAGCGAGATGCGCGCCCCGTAGAGCACGCGCGTGAGCAGGTCGCGCCCGAACTGATCCGTCCCGAGCCAGTGCGCGGCGCTGGGCGGCTGAAACAGCGCGTCGAGATCCTCGCGATCGTACGTGGACCGGGTGACGGCGGGTCCGACGAGCGCCAGCAGGGTCACGAGGACGAGGAACGCAGCCGCGGCGGCGGCCGGCCGGTCGCGGCGGGCCCAATGCGCCAGCGCCTCGGGCCGGCTCCTCGGGCGCGGCGCACCAGCGGGCGCGCGGTCAGTATCGGATACGCGGATTGAGGTATGCATAGGAGACGTCGACCATCAGGTTGACGATCGAAAACAGCGCCGTGTAGACGAGCACGGTGGCCTGCAGCACCGTGTAGTCCCGCTGGAGGATGGCGTTGATCGCCACGCGCGCGATCCCCGGGATGTTGAACAGCACCTCGACGACGAACGCTCCCACGATCGCGTTGCCGAAGGCCAGGCCGATCGTGGTGACGACCGGCAGCGCCGCGTTCCGGAGGACGTGCCGGAACAGGACGCGCCGCGCGCGGAGCCCCTTGCTCCGCGCGGTGCGCACGTAGTCCTCGAGCAGCGCCTGCCCGACGCTCGCGCGGGCGATCCGCGCGATGAACGCCACCGGCGAGATCGCCAGCACGGCCACGGGCAGGACGTAGTTGGCGGGCGCCCCCCATCCCGCAACCGGCAGCAGCGGCCAGCGCAGCGCGAAGAGATACACGAGCACGGCCGCGGTAACGAAGCTCGGCAGCGACAGCCCCACCACGACCCCGACCTGAATGAGGGAATCCAGGATCGCGCGGCGGGCGGTCGCCGCGCCCACCCCGAGCAGGACGCCGGTCACCGTCGCGAGCGCCACCGCGAGCCCGGCAAGCCGGAGGCTGATCGGCAGCGCGTGGCCGACGAGGTCGGCCACGCGGAGACCGGGGTTGACGTAGGACGTCCCGAGGTTGAGGCGCGCGAGATCGCCGAGATACCGTGCGAACTGGACCGGCAACGGGCGGTCCAGACCGAGCTGATGGCGCAGCACGGCCCCGGCCGCGGGGGTGTAGTGATCGCCGAGGACGGTCTGCACCGGATCCCCCGGCGCCAGATGCCCGGCCACGAAGATGAGCAGGGCGGCCCCCAAAAACAGCGGGACCGCCATGCCGACGCGGTAAGCGATGTATCGCGCCATCCGGGTGATGCGCGCGGCGCTACTTCACGATGCGCACCCCGCTGAACGGCAGCCACCCGTTGACCGCGGGCGTGGTCTGCAGCCCCTGCACATACGGCTTCTTGAGATACGCGAACTGGCTGAACAGGATGGGGACCATCGGCGCGTCGGTCACCGCGAGCGCCTCGGCCTTGTGGTAGATCGCGATGCGCTGCGCCTCGTTCGGCGCGGCGTTCGCCTGATCCACGAGCTTGTCGAAGTCCGCGCTCTCGTAGCTCTGGCGGTTGAGCGGCGACGTGCTGTAGAGCAGAAAGTCAAGGTAGTCGCTGTAGTCCAGGTAGTCGGCCGACCACCCGGTCATGAACGACTGGTACACGGTCCGTTTGTTCTCGTTGGCGATGAAGTTCGAGAATTCGGTCTTTTGCAGCTGCACGTCCACGCCGAGGTTCTGCTTCAGCATGGCCGCGACCGGCTCCGCCATCATCTGCGACACCGGCGAAAACGGGTTCATCGCGATCGAGAGCGGCGGCAGCTTGCCTGACACCCCGGCTTCGTCGAGCAGCTTCCGGGCCCCGGCGGGATCGTACGGCAGCCCCTTGTACCCCGCGTAGAAGCCGGGGATCCCCGGCGGCACGATCGAGTTGGCGGGGGTGAAGAAACCGAAGAACACCGTCTTGGAGATCTTGGCCTTGTCGATCGCCATCGCGAACGCGCGGCGGACCCGGAGGTCCTTGAACGCCGTGTACACGCGGGGGTTCAGGCCCAGAAAGAGCACTTGCGCCCGCGGATACGTCAGGAGCTGCTTCCCGAGCGTGGGGTCCGCGCGGATGCGCTGATAGTCCCCCAGCGGCACCTGAATGAAATCCAGCTGGTTGGCCAGATACTCGGAGAGTTGCGTCTGGCTCTCGGTCACGATCGGCACGCTCACGCCGGCGATCCGGGGCGCGCCGGCGTAGTAGCGGGGGAAGCTCGCGAGCGTCAGGTGGTCGTTATGCGCCCACTCCTTGAACACGAACGGTCCCGAGCCGGCGTCCTGCGTCGCGAACCACCCGTTGCCGCCACGCTGCACGACGTCCTTGTCCACCACGACGGCGGCATAATAGGCGAGGCGATTGAGAAAGCCGCCGCGGCGGGCCGGGTTGAGCGTGATCTGTAGCGTGGTCGGGTTTGGCGCGGTGATGCCGGCGATGCCCGCGGCACCGTTCTGGTACGCATCGTACCCCTGAATCCCGGCGACCACGACCGACCCGACCGTGGACTTGAGCGCCGGGCTCCCCATCCGCTCGAACGACCACTTCCAATCGGCGGCCGTGACCTTTCGCCCGCCGTGGAAATACATGTCGTCCCGGAGATGGAACGTGTAGATGAGCCCGTTGGGCGAGATGTCCCAGCTCCTGGCGGCCTGCGGCAGCAGCCGGCCGGTACTGTCGAGCGAGACGAGCGTGTTGTACATGAGGAAGACGATCGGGGCGGACGCCGAATCCACCGCGAAGTACGGGTCGAGCGTCGGCGGCTCCCCGTTGAGCGGCGTCCGGAACATCGGAGGCGCCTGGCCGCCGGCCGGTCCGAGCGCCGGTCCCGCCGCGACTGCGGCGACAAGCAGCATCGCTCCCACTGCCACTGCGCGCAAAAACATCCGATCCCCCCTCCCCGTGATCAGAGCGCCTTCGGACCGCCGCCCGGCGCTTCCTGCCCTAGTGCATCATCGCCGAACTCCGGCAAGGGTTCGAGCCGGCCGGATCTGCCCTTCGCTCCTGGGCCTACGGCGTGAGCCAGAACGCGACCGACGCCTACCGATTCAGGGTTGTCGCTTTGTCCGCCGCGCAAGCGAAGATGCAGAGGCACACGTGCGCACCGCGGGCGTCGAACGCCCGCTGCCTACGGCGTGAGCCAGTACGTCCGAGCAGATCCGGCCGACCCATCTACCCTCGTCAAACATCAAAGACGCTGCCCTAGCCCGCACCGAAGCGGGTTACGCCCGCGTGGCGCCGCCGTAGCGGATTCGCCGGCGCGGCACACAGCCAAGTCGCCCCGGGTCCGGTTTCGAAGTGCGCGAGGGAGCGCGCACCGAGGCAACGCAGTCGCACTCGCCCCGGCCGGCCGGCGCCGCGTCTTGGCCCTGCGTCACGCCGTGACCTCGCCGAGGATCTCCGCGAAGTAGACGCAGTACTCGCCGGGCAGGCCGACGTAGGGGTTGGTGCGCATGCCGATGGTCTCGCCGTCATGGGGAGCCTTGACCTCCTCGACGACGTCCCCGTAGAGGTCGTGAATCCGCGCGAGGACGGTGCCGGCCGCCACCGGCTTGCGGAAGCCGAAGGCAGGATCGGGAAGCCAAAACCCGCCGGCATTGTTTTGCACGAGCCACTCGCGCCCAAGTTTCCACCGCCCGTTGCGCTCGACCCGCCCCGGCAGCATCTTGAGGTGGCGCATCAGGTTGAGGCAGCCGTCGGCAAGGTGGCGGGCGTTCTCGCGGAGCCGTGGCGGCGCGCTCTCGCACAGGCCGCCGAGCTCGATCACCAACGCCGGCTTGCCGCGCGCTCCCGCGACCGCCTCGATCGTCCCCGTCGCGGGACGCCGGTCCGGGGAGTAGGCGGGTTCGACGATCAGGTCCCAGCCCGGACCGAACGCCTTCGCGAGGTCCAGGGACGCCGGAACGTCGTTATGGTAGATGACCCGCGACATGTACCCCACGGTCCCGCCGGAATGGAGGCTCAGCACGATATCGGCGTGGGCGGAGAGCTGCTCGTGATACGCCCAGGCCAACCGCTCTGTCCCGCGGCCGTTGGGTTTGCCGGGGTAGATTCGGTTCAAATCATGGTTGACACGGTCCAGGGGGTCGCCCCGCGCGGAATGCTTGGCGGCCGCCACGTTCAAGAGCGGCGCCAGCACCAGCGATCCCGAGAGGCGCTCCGCATCGACCTCCTGCCCGAGCATCCAACAGGCCACCGTGCCCTCCGGCTCGTCGCCGTGCGTCGCGCCGTCGATCCACAGCGTCGGGCCCTCGTGCGCGCCGCGCACCACGACCACCGGAACCTCCACGGGCCCGTCAAAGCCGCGTCCGGCCGCGATGACGCCCCGCGCCTTCGCCCCGGGGGCCGCGTCCGCGCTTCCGATTCTGAGCGACTGCATGTCCCGTCACCTCGCTCCGAGCTGCCAAAGGCAGCCGTTCTCACTTGTGCGCCAGCGAGAGCCGGCCCTCGATCCAGCCCACCGCGCCTTGCAGCATGATCACGAGCACGACATAGTACACTCCGGCGAGGCTGTACGCCATCAAGTTCTGAAACGTGGCGGCCGCGACGAGCTGCGCATCGCGCATGAGCTCCGTCACGCCGATCACCGACGCGAGCGACGTGCCCTTGAGCACGGCGATGAACTCGTTGCCGAGCGGGGGAAACGCGACCCGCGCGGACTGCGGCACGATGATGCGCCGCATGGCCAGCCAGTAGGACATGCCGAGCGATTGGGCGGCCTCCATCTGCTCGTGCGGGATCGACGCGATCGCGGAGCGGATGATCTCCGTGGAGTAGGCGCCGCTGTTCACGCCAAAGGCGATCACCGCGGAGAGCACCCGGTTGTTCAGCGGCGCGAGGAATGCGGCGAGCGGCCGGATCCCCATCTGCTCCGCCCAACTCGGCAGGCCGAAGTACACGACGTAGAGCAGCACCAGCGGCGGGATGCCGCGAAAGAACGCCACGTAGGCGCTGACGATCGACCGCGCGGCGCGGCTCCCGGATAGGCGACCGAGCGCGGCCGCGAGGCCGATCGCAACAGAGAGCAGCATCGACAGCGCCGTCACGGCGATCGCGACGAGGGTCCCCTGGAAGTACAGGGGGAGATAGTCTCGGGCAAATTGGAGCATGCCGCCCGGCTATCCGGGCCGACCGGGCACGGCGAACCGGCTGAGGAACGCTTCGATCCGCGGGGTCGCGGGCTTCATGAAAAAGTCGACCGCCGGCTGGTCGGCCACGATCCGTCCGGCCTCCATAAACACCACGCGGTCGGCAACGTCGCGGGCAAACGCCATCTCGTGGGTGACGATCACCATCGTCATGCCCTGCTGCGCGAGCCGCCGAATGACGGCCAGCACCTCACCGACGAGCTCCGGGTCGAGCGCGGAGGTAACCTCGTCGAACAGCATCAACTCGGGCTCCATGCACAGGGCGCGGGCGATCGCCACCCGTTGCTGCTGCCCGCCCGACAGCTGACCGGGATACGCGTCGATCTTGTCCGTGAGCCCGACGAGCTCGAGCGCCGCCTTGGCCCGCTGGACGGCCTGCGTCCGCGGCACCTTGAGCACGTAGAGCGGCCCCTCGAGCAGGTTCCCCAGGACCGTGCGGTGGGGAAAGAGATTGAACCGTTGAAAGACCATGCCGATGCGCTTCCGGATCTCGTTCACCCGCGGCTCGGTGTCCGGCACCAGGCGGCCCTGGCGCTCCCGATAGCCGACCAGGCGCCCGTTGACGAGGACGCGGCCCGAGTCGTAGGGCACCAGGAAATTGATGCAGCGCAGGAGCGTGGTCTTCCCGGAGCCGCTCGGGCCCACCACCGCGACGGATTCCCCCCGGTTGACGATGAGGCTCACGTCCGACAGCGCCGCGATCGGGGGATGCCGGCCAAAGGTTTTGCCCACGCCGTTGAGCTCCAGCACGGGGCGCTCCGGGCGGGAGCCCCGGTCCCCGCGGTCCGGAGCCGGGAGGGGATCCCGGGGAGCGCCGGCTGCCTCCCGGCTCGCGGACACGAACCCGACCGTGCGATCCATCCGCTACTGCGCGGGGATCATCTTCACGTTGCCGTACCATTTCCGATTGATCCGCTCGAGCGACCCGTCTTTCATCATCGCGCCGATCGCCGCGTTGATCGCCTCCCGGAGTGGGGCGTCGTCCTTGCGCAGCGCCACGGCGGTGTACGAGGGTTGTCCGGTGAGGTCCTGATTGGTGACGCGCAGCTTGCCGGGGAACACCGTCTTCGTCGTGTAGCCCGCGTTGACGCTCTCGATCGCCACGACGTCGAGCCGGCCCAAGATCAGGTCGTTGTACTCATCGGCGACCGTATTGTAGCTCACCGGCCGGACGCCGGGCATCGCGGCGACCGCCTGCGCAGCGGCGGTGCTCACCATCACGCCGACTTTGAGCTTTGCCAGGTCCGCTCGCCCGGGGTTGAACGTCGCCGGGCTGTTAGCCCGCACCACGGTCGTGATCGTCTGGAACGCGTACGGGCGGGAAAACGCCACCACTTCCTTGCGCTTGTCGGTGATCACCATGGCCGTGATCGCGTCGATCTTGTGGGCGAGCAGCGCCGGGATGATGCCGTCCCACGCGACGCCCTCGTAGTGCAGCGGTACGCCGAGGTGCGACGCCAGCGAGGTCGCAAAATCGACGTCCGAGCCGACCATCTTTCCCGACTTTTCGGTCCAGGACGTCGGCCGGTAGTCCGGATCCGCCCCGACGCGCAGCACCGACAGCGGCGCCGTCGCCGCGCCCGGGAGTGCCGAACCGGCCACCAGCAAGAGGCCGAGACACACCGCAAGAGCCGCCGAAACTCGCCTGGTCACCCCCACATCCACACCTCCCTTGATGTCGTCGGCGCGCCGCGGCGCCAAACAAAACGGAGCCGCCGGTGTCGCGGTGGCTCCCTCGCTGCTTCCGTCTCTAAGCCGCAACTCCGCCCGTGGTTCGATGGCGCGGGCGGACGATCCTGCGGCGACCCGGGTCCCCGGGCGAGGTCAGCATCGTGAATAAGGGCGTTCATCGCTCCCCGGGCGCCGCCACCTTCCACCCGGCGTGGCCCATCTCGCCGAGGACGCGATCGAACAATCGCGCGAGGTCGGCTTCGCGCACGGCACGGCCCGACGCGGCGTCCTCGTCGACCAGCGCGCAGACGCGCTCGCGCAGCAGCGTGCGCATCCGCGGCGGGTAGGGCTCGAGCCTGCGATTCAGCGCGGTGACCAGCGCGTCGGACCAGAGGCGCTCGTGCGCCTCGCGCTCAGGCCCGAAGTCGAAGTCGAGGAGCGGGCGCCGCTCGCCCCGGAGCGCCGCCCGCCGCGCGTCCGTCGCCGCCGCGTCCACGCGCAGATCCTCCGTGATCACGACGCCGTAGTCGCGCGCGGCGCTTGCGCGGCTGACGACGCCGCGCCGGACATCCCCGAGGACCGCTGCCGTATCGCGCGCGAGCGGATCGCCGTACCCGCCGCCGCCCGGCGTCCCGATCCGCAGCACGTCGCCGAACGCCAGATGCAAGACGTCGATCTTGCCCACGTCGCGCTCGCGCCGTGTGCCGGGGTTGAGCAGGGTGTAACCGAGCGCGCCCGGCCGCCCGCCGAGCCGCCCCCACGGCCGGAAGCGGTACCGGTCCATCGCGCGCGACGTCGCGGTGGCCTCGGGCGCGAGGACCTCCATCTCGATCTCCAGGCCCGCACCGCCGCGATACCGTCCCGCGCCGCCCGAATCGGGGCGCAGCCGGTAGCGCCGGATGCGGACGGGCATGTCGGCCTCGATGGCTTCGACGGGAATGTTACGGAGAAATCCGATGGAGAAATCGATGCCGTCGATGCCGTCCTTGGTGGGGCGGCCGCCCGAGCCGCCGCAGAGCGGTTGGATCACGCTAACCCTGCTTTGCCCCGTCTCGAAGTCCGGGACCCGCAGCAGAAAGATGGAGCCCTGGCCCGCGCCCGCGGCGGGCACGATCGCGGGACAGGCCTGCGCGAGCGCGCCCATGACCACGTCCACGAGGCGGATCTGCGTGGCCGACCGGTTGCCGACCGCGACGCCCGGTTCCGGATTGAGCACGCTGCCGCGCGGGACCTCGACCGCAACCGGCCGGGCCAGCCCCGAATTGTAGGCGATACCGGCGCGGACCGAGCGCAGAAACCCGACCAGCGAGAAAACGAACTGCCAGTGTCCGCGACGCGAATGGGACGGCAGGTTGTAGGACTGGCGGGTCTGCGGATCGGTGTCCGCAAAATCCAGCGTCACACCGCCGCGCTCCACCGTCATGGCGACCTTGAGGCGGATCGCGCGGCCGCCGCCGGAGTCGCCCTCCAGATAATCCCAAAAGACGTACGTGCCGTCGGGCACCCGGGCAAACTCCTCCCGCGCCTGCTCCTCCGCGTAGTCGAGCACGTCCGCGATGCCCGAGCGGACCGTCTCGACCCCGTACCGGCCGATGAGCGCGGCGACGCGTTGCTCGGCGCGGGACAGCCCCGACACCATCGCTTTGATATCGCCCCAGTTTTGCTCGGGAATGCGGCAGTTCGCCCTGATGATCGCGAGCAGCTCGTCGTTGAGCGCGCCGCGGCGGAAGAGCTTGGAGACCGGGATGCGCAGCCCCTCCTGATAGATCTCGTGGCTTGACGGCGCGATGCTCCCCGGCACGACGCCGCCGACGTCCGACGAGTGGACGAAGGCCCAGGTGTAGCAGACCACGCGGCCCTCGTGGAAGACGGGCTTCCACACGTAGATGTCGGGCAGGTGCGTCGCCATCCCGCCTGTGTTCCACACGTCGTTGGAGATGAACACGTCGCCCTCGTCCATGCCGAGCGCGAGCGACCGCCGGATGGCGACGTCGCACGGTACGCCGACCATGAGGGCGACGCCGGTGTTCATCGGCGCGCACACCACCTCGCCGTCCGTGGACACGAGCGCCGCGCCGAAGTCCGATGTTTCCTTGACAAAGACGGTGTGGCCGGCGCGCAGCACGAGCGACGCCATCTCATCTGCGATCGCCTGGAACCGATTGCGGAGCACCTCGAGCATGATCGGGCTCGTCCGGCGCGAGGTCATCGGGGAATCGCCTCGAGGATCACGTTCCACCGCGGATCGACGCGCGCGCCGAAGCCCGCGGGCACGATCGTCGTGGTGTCGTCCTGCTCGATGACGGCCGGTCCGGCCAGGCGATCGCCGGGACGCAGCGCGGCGCGCCGGTACACCGCCGCCTCGACCGTGCCGCCGCCCCAATAGAGGCGGCGCCGCCCCGTGGGACCGGCCGGCGCCGCCCTGCGGTCGTCCGCGCTCGCGGCCGCGACGTGCGGCTTGGGCGTCACGCCCACGGCCTGCAGCCTGAGGTCCACCATCTCGACGGGCGCGTCGCGGTCGACGTAGCCGTAGACGTCGTGATAGACGCGGTAAAAGGCCTCGAGAACGGGCGTGAGCGTGTCGCCGCAGCGGGCCGGCAACGGGGTCGTGAGCTCGAAGGACTGGCCGACGTACCGCATGTCCGCAGATCGCTCGAACCGGTGGGCCGCGACCGCCAGGCCTTCGCGGTGAAGCCATGCCGCGGCCTCCGCCTCCAGGTCGAGGAACGCCCGCTCGAGCGCGGCCGGCTCCAGCCGATCGCACCGCGCGCCCAGGACGCGCACAAAGTCCGCCCTGAGGTCCGCAACAAGGCACCCCAGCGCGCAGAGCGCGCCGGGGACGCGCGGGACGATCACGCGCGGCAGCCCAAGCTCGCGCGCGAGCAGGCACGCGTGCGTGGGCCCGGCGCCGCCGTAGGCGACGATCGCGTACTCCTCGGCGTTGACGCCGCGGCTCGTGAGAAACGGCGTGAACCGCGCGTACATGTTGGCGGTCGCGACCTCGGTGATCGCCCAGGCCGCTTCCTCGACGCCCATGCCGAGCCGGTCGCCGAGGCGCGCGAGCGCGTCGCGGGCCAGTGCCGGCGCGATCGACACGCCGCCTCCGGCGAACCGCTCCGGGTTGAGCCAGCCCAGCGCGACGTACGCGTCCGTCACGGTCGGCTCGGCGCCGCCGCGCGCGTAGCATGCCGGCCCAGGCTCGGACCCCGCGCTGTGGGGACCGACCTTGAGGATGCCCGCCCGATCGACCCATGCCACCGACCCGCCGCCCGCGCCGACCGACTTGATGTCGATCGAGGGCATGAGAATCGGAAAGTCGCCCGCCTGCGCCTCCGTGGAGTAGATCGGGCGGTCCGTGACGACGGAGACATCCGCGCTGGTCCCGCCCATGTCGAACGTGATGACGTTGGGGTAGCCAGCCTGCGAGGCAACCCAATGGGCGCCGATGACCCCGGACGCGGGCCCGGAGAACAGCGTCTCCACGGGGCGCTCGCCCGCGGTGCGGGCGGTCATGACGCCGCCGTTCGACTTGGTGGAGAGGATCGCCGAGGGGACGCCGAGGCGTCGTACGTCGCGCTCCAAGGCGTGGAAATACCCGCGCATCCGTTCCCCCACGTGGGCATTGATCACCGTCAACAGCGCCCGCTCGTACTCTCGCCGCTGCGGCCACACCTCGCTCGACGAGCACACGAACAGACCGGGGAACCGCTCGGCGAGCCGCTGCTTCGATGCGGCTTCGTGCACGTCGCTTGCGTACGCGTGGAGAAAGCAGACGGCGAGCGCGCGGCAGCCGGCGGCCGCGAGCTCTCCTGCCCGTGTCTCCACCTGGGCCAGGTCCAGCGGGCGCTCGACGGCGCCGGTCGGTCCGAGGCGCTCGTCGATGCCGCGCACCGCTTCGCGCGGCACGAGCGGCGCAGGCGGCTCCGTAAAGAAGTTCTGCGGATCGGGCAGCCGCAGGCGCCGGATCTCCAGGATGTCTTCCATGCCGCTCGTCACGAGCAGGCCGACGGCGCTCCCCGAGCGCTCGATGAGCGTGTTGACGGCGAGGGTGGTCCCGTGGACGAAGTAGCGGATGGCGGCCGGGTCGATCGCGAGGCGCGCCGCCAGTGTCCGGAGGCCCTGGGTGACGGCCGCGGCCGGCGCGCGCGGCGTCGTCGGCACCTTGAGCACCTCGACGCCTCCTGATCCTTCATCGAGCAGGACAACGTCCGTGAACGTGCCGCCGATGTCCACCCCGAGACGGAAGCGCGGCTCCATCGTCGCGCTACGCCGTCTCAGGCCGGCTCCCGAGGCGGATGGGCGGCACCCCCAGTTCTCGAAGCCCGTCGCTGAACGTCGTGCAGTCGCGGCGCTTCACGTCCGCCAGGCGCCGAAGCTGGGCGTCGGCCCGCGCCGCGAGCTCGGCGAACAGCTCGCGCGCCTGCCGGGTGGGCGCCGCGTCCGCCATGTTGCCCAGGTCGGCGAGGGTGGCGAGTTCGTTGTTCAGGCGAACCGCGAAGTGAAAGGTATCTTCGTACGCTTCCGCCCGCCATTGAATGAGCTCATCCTCGATGCCGTCGAGCTGTGTGTAGAGCTCTCTCGCCGCTCCCGCAAGCGTGGCGCCGGCCGCGAGCCCTTCGGCCCGCGACACCCACGCCTGCACCTGCGCCCGAATGTCGCGTACGTCCAGCACGGCGTCATGCACCTCGCTCAGCTTGTCCCGGACACCGAGCAGGAAGTCGAACTGCTCCTGGAGATGCGCGTCCGGCGTCGCGAGCCGCGGATCCTTGCGGATCTCGAACGGCCGGCTCAGCACGGTGGTGCCGACCGTAAGACGCACGCTGTACGTTCCGGGCAGCGCGCGCGGGCCGCCGAGAAACCCAAACCACATCGCCGCCCCCGGCACCTCCGTTGCGCCGGGGAGCCGCATGTTCCAGACGAATCGATTGGCGCCGCGCTCCGCGGGAACGCGGCGCGCCTGGTCCGTCGCCGTGAGCGAGTAGCTGTGCCCCGGCGCTACCGGCTCCTCGCCGGCGCTCGAAAATTCCGCGAGCACCCGCCCGCGGGCGTCCAGAAACGCGAGCTTGACCTCTTCGTCGGGCCGGTCGTGAAAGTGGTAATGCACCACGACGCCGTCCGGCGGGTTCTGCCCCGCATCCCGCAGCGCCACCCGGCCGTCCGCCGTCACATCCGCGACGAAGCCGAACCCGCCGGCCCGGCCATATGTGCGCGCGCCGCGCCGCGGGAACGAGAGCGTGTGCGTGGTGAGCCGCACCGCGGCGCGCGGCGTGAACAAGTGGATCTTCGCCCGCACAATATCATCGCTGAGCTGCCGCAACGGTGACAGGTCGTCGAGCACCCAAAACGACCGCCCGTGGGTCGCGACGACGAGCTCGGTCTCTTTGATCACGAGGTCGTGGACGGCGACCGTCGGCAGACCGCCCCGGAGCTGTTGCCACCGGGAGCCGCCGTCCAGGCTGAAGAAGACGCCGGTCTCCGTCCCGGCATAGAGCAGGCCCCGCCGCGCAGGATCCTCTCGAATCGCGCGGGTAATCAGGCGGTCCGGCAGGCCCCCGGTGATACGGGTCCACGTGCGGCCGTAGTCCGTGGTCTTGAACAGGTACGGGCGCACGTCGCCCAGCTTGTACCGGGTCGCGGCGACATACGCGGCCGCGGGATCGTGGGGCGACGCCTCGATGATGCTGATGAGCGCCCACTCGGGCAGATCCGGCGGCGTTACGTTGCTCCACGTCTTGCCGTGGTCCCTCGACAGGTGCACCAGGCCGTCGTCGGACCCGGCCCACAGGACCCCGGCGGTGACGGGGGATTCGCAGAACGCGAAGATCGTGCAGTAGTACTCGGTCCCGACGTTGTCCCGCGTGATGGGCCCGCCGGACGCGGCGAGCTTGGTGCGGTCGTTGCGGGTCAGGTCGGGGCTGACGACGTCCCAGCTCGCGCCCTCGTTTGTCGAACGAAAGACGTGATTACCGGCGACGTACAGCACGGCGGGATCGTGCGGCGAGATCACGATCGGGAAGGTCCACTGAAACCGGTACCTCAGGCGGTCGGCGCCCCAGCCTGCCAGATTTTGCGGCCAGACCGTGATGTCCCGCACCTCGCCGGTGCGGTGATCATACCGCGTCAGCATGCCCTGAAAGATCCCGGCAAAGACGACGTTCGGGTCGTCGGGGCGCACCGCGATGTAGCCCGACTCACTCCCGCCCACCGCGTAATAGGTATGGGGGAGGATCGCGCCGAGCGGGGACCAGCTCGGCAGTGAAATGGTGGAATTGTCCTGCTGCGCGCCGTAGATGCGGTAGGGCACCTGGTCGTCCGTCGTCACATGATACATCTCGGCCGTCGGCTGATTGTACTGGGTCGACCACGATTCGCCCCCGTTCAAGGACACGGTGGCGCCGCCGTCGTTGCCGCTGATCATCCGCTGAGGGTTGCGCGGGTCGATCCAGAGATCGTGATGGTCGGGGTGCGGCAACGATTTCTTGGTAAACGTGCGGCCGCCGTCGACCGACTTCCAGAGGTCGATGTTCGCCACGTACAGGGTATCGGGATCCGCGGGATCGGCGAAGATGTGCATGTAGTAGAACGGCCGCTGCCTGGGCTCCCGGTCGCTGTTGAGGCGTTCCCACGTTGCGCCGCCGTCGTCGGAGCGGAAGATCCCGCCCGCTTCCGCCTCGACGATGGCCCAGACCCGGTCGGGCCGCGCGGGGCAGACCGCGACCCCGATGCGGCCCTTGATCCCGCCGGGCAGCCCCGGACGGTCGGTCAGTTCCACCCAGGTGTCGCCGCCGTCGGTCGTCTTGAACAACCCGCTTCCCGGACCGCCGCTCGACAGCGCCCACGGCGTCCGATGGGCCTCCCACAGTGCCGCGTACAAAAGGCGCGGATTCGTCGGGTCCATGCTGAGGTCGCACGCGCCCGTGCGCTCGTTCCGGAACAGCACACGGTGCCACGTCCGCCCGCCGTCGCTGGACCGGAACACGCCCCGCTCGGCGTTGGGATCGTAGACATGGCCGAATGCGGCCGCGTACAGGAGGTCGGGATCCCGCGGGTGCACGCGGACGCGGGCAATGTGCCGGGTCTCGGTCAGGCCGGCGTGCACCCATGTCCTCCCGCGATCGCTGGACCGGTAGACGCCGTCCCCGTCGGCCACGTTGCCACGGATGCACGACTCTCCCATACCCGCGTAGAGCACGTTCGGGTCCGCCTCCGCGACGGCCAGCGCCCCGACCGACGACGTACGAAAGAACCCGTCGGAAATGTTCCGCCAGGTCCACCCGGCGTCGTCCGTCGTCCACACGCCGCCGCCCGTCGATCCGAAGTAGAAACGCTGGGGCTGCTCCGGATCGCCCGCGACCGCCACGACCCGTCCGCCTCGAAACGGACCCACCAATCTCCACCGCAGCGAGCTCAGCACGCCGGCATCACGGTTCCCGTCATCCACCGTCACCGACCATCCTCCTCCCCGCCGCCCCGCGCCGAGCCGCACGCTCGGGCGCCGCGCGGCGTTACGTCACCGGCCGTCTATCGAAGCCGCGGGTCAAGGTAATCACGGAGCCAGTCGCCGACCAGATTGACGCCCAGCACCGTGACGAGAATTCCGAGACCCGGGAACGTCGTCAACCACCACGCCTCCGTCATGTATTCGCGCGCGTCGGCCAGCATGGCCCCCCACGTCGGCGTCCCCGTGCCGACCCCCAGGCCCAGAAAGCTCAAACCGGCCTCCGCCAGAATGGTGCTGGCCACGGAGAACGTCGCCACGACGATGGCCGTCCCGACCACGTTCGGCAGGGCGTGGACCAACAAGATGCGGGCCGCCGAGGCGCCCATGGCGCGCGCCGACTGGACGTATTCACGCTCGCGGACGGACAGCACCTCCGAGCGCACAACGCGCGCATAGGTCACCCAGCTCGTGAGGCCGAGGACCCCGATGATATTGCCGAGCCCCGGACCGAGCACCGCCATCACCGCCAAGGCCAGGAGGACGAACGGGAACGCGAGCTGCATGTCACCGAAGCGCATCATCACGCGGTCGACGGCGCTTCCGTAGTAGCCGCTGATCAGGCCGACGGCGGTTCCCACGATGCCGCCGATGGCGACGGCGGTGAGCCCGACAAACAACGAGATACGCGCGCCCACGAGCAGGCGGCTCAACACATCCCGCCCGAGGGCATCCGTCCCAAGCCAATGCCGCGTCCCGTCGTGCACGGTCAGCGGGGCGAGCAGCCGGTCCTGCACGCGAACGAGGGCGGGCGGCTGCGGCGCGAGCCACGGCGCCGCGACCGCAGCGCCGCCGACGGCGGCCAGCAGGCACGCGCCCACGACGGCCCCCGGAGAACGGCGCAGGTGGCGCAGCGCGCGGGCGTCCACGAGGTCAGTCGTACCTCACGCGGGGATCGAGATATCCGTATGCCACATCCACGCACAGGTTCAAGAACACGAACACCGTCGCGATCAGGATGACCGCGGTCTCGACGATCGGAAAGTCCTTCTCGTAGATGGCGTTGACGACCAACCGGCCGATCCCGGGCCAGCCGAACACCGTTTCCGTGATCACGGCGCCGCCGAGCAGCACACCGAAGTCGAGGCCGATGAGGGTCACGATCGGCATCAGGGCGTTACGCAGCGCATGGCGGTAGACGACCGCCGCGCCGGAGAGGCCTTTCGCGCGGGCGGTCCGGATGAAATCGTGGCCGAGCGCGTCGAGCATGGATGCGCGGACGACCCGCGCCGTGCGTCCCATCGAGTACGTCGCGAGCGTGACGCCCGGGAGCACCAAATGCGCGATGCCGCCGCGGCCCGACACCGGCAGCCACCGCAGGTCGACGCCAAAGAACAAGATCAGCAGCAGGCCCAACCAAAATCCGGGCGTTGATTGTCCGACCAATCCCCCAACCATGCTGCCCGCGTCGATCAGGGTTCCCCGGCGCGTCGCGGCCACCACGCCGAGCGGCAGCGCCACCGCGAGCGACAGGCCCATCGCGGTGAGCGCCAGTTCCAGCGTCGCCGGCATCCGTTCCAACACGAGCGGCAACGCCGGGATGCGGCTCCGCAGCGAGACCCCGAAATCGCCCCGCACGGCATGCCCGAGAAAGTCGCCGTACTGGACGTACCAGGGGCGGTCGAAGCCCATCTGATGCCGGAATTCGGCGATCTGGGAGCGCGTGTAGTTTTCGGGGATCATGAGGTAGGTCGGGTCACCCGAAAGGAACAAGATCGCGAACGCGATGAAGCTGACGCCGACGAGCGCCGTCAGCGAATCGAGGAATCGACGGACGACAAACCGCGCCACAGCGCTTCCCGGGCATCATCCCGCGGCCGCATCGGCACGCCTGCGCCCGATGCCGCACGCGACCCCGGCGGAACTTCGTCCGACGGCCGGGCTGCGGCGATCACCCCCGTGCTCCCGGTGCCGGCCTACCGCGTGACCGAGGCGTGTTCCAGAATGATGAGCTCGTCGGCCCGCGGCGCCCATACGAGGCGCTTGCTCACGCCGTAGTAGTCGGTCTGCTTGTAGAGAAAGATGAGCGGCGCGTCGTCGTGTACGATCTCCTGCAATCGGTACAAGATGCGCGTCCGCTGGCCTTGATCGACCGTATGATTGAGCAGGTCGTACTGCTTCTCGAACTCGGCGTTGTTCCAAAACGTCGGATTGTAGCCAAAGTCCTTCTCCACATAGCGAATCTCGTCCTGGCCATCGAACGACGACCCGAGGCCCAGGAGGTACATGTCCGCGGGGTTGACGTCCTCGAACATCTTCTTGGAATATACCGGCCACGCCAGCGGGTTCACCTTGACCTGGACACCGATCGCTTGGAGGTACGAGGCCGCGGCCTCGGCGATCTCCTTGTCGCTGATGTACCGTCCCACCGGCGTATCGAGCGTCACGCTGAACGGTTGTCCGTCTTTCGTGAGCGCGCCGTTCTGGATCTTCCACCCCGCCTCAGCCAGGAGCGCCTTGGCCTTCCCGGGATCGTAGGGGTACGGCTTGACCGACGGGTCGGCATACGCGTTGACCAACGTCGCCATCCGGCGGCCCTTGCCGCTGAGGATCGATTTCAAGATGGCGTCGACGTCCACGGCGTAGTTCATGGCCTGGCGCACGCGAACGTCGTTGAACGGCGGACGGTCCGTGCGCATCCCGATGAAGATGTCGCGGCCGCCCTCCACCGTCTTGACGCCGGCGATCGCGCTCGCGTTGATGCGGCTGATCTGGTCCGGGGGCACGTTGGTGATGATGTCGGCCGCGCCGGACAAGAGATCCGCAACACGCGTCCCTGCCTCCGGCACGGGCCGGAACACGATCGTCTGGATCGCCGGCTTCGGCCCCCAGTACTTCGGGTTGGCCGACACCGTGACGTGATCGTCATGCACCCACTCTTTGAAGATATACGGCCCGGTGCCCACCGGGTGGAGCGCGGCCTGCGCCTCGGGCGTGCCGCTGTAATACTTCGGCGCCATCATGTAGAAGTAGACGAGCCACTCCAGCATGAGCGGCGACGGCTCCTTCGTCACGATGTTCACCGTATAGTCGTCGACGATGTCCACGTGATCGTACTTGACAAATCCCTTGAGAAAGCTCGGGGCCTTGAGCGCGGGATCGTACAGCCGGTTGATGGTGTAGCGCACGGCGTCTGCCGTGAACGGCTCCCCGTTATGAAACCGCACGCCCTTTCGCAACTTGAACTGCCACACGGTGGGACTCACGGCGTGCCAGCTCACGGCGAGCCGCGGCTGATAATGCATCCGGCTGTCGCGCGTGACCAGCGTCTCGAACATCGTGAGCATCACGTTGTCGCTGAACCGCGCTTGCGTGAACATGGGGTCTAGGCTCTCCACATCGGTCCCCTGGTCGACGACGACCTGCGACCGTGCCTGGCCCATAGCCGATGGGCCGCCGGGGATGCTGAGGCAGAGTGCCGCTGCCAGCCAAAGTGCCAGGCCGTGCCGCATGATCGCGTTCCCCCTTTTGCTCGCGTCGTCCGCTCGAGGCGCGCCCGGTCAGGCGCGGCGGCCCCGGCCGCCTTCGCGCGCCTCTCGGCAACGGATCACGCTTCCCGAGGCGCGGCGTCGGCCGGCCCCAGGAGTTCCAGGAGCCTCGCGTCGACGCGGTCAGCGTTGGCTTCGAGATATCGGCGCAGTTCCGCCCAGCCCGCGTGTTCGATCAGGTCCACGATCGTCGCGTGGTGCTCGACGACGGCGGACAGGGACGCATAGGTGCGAGGCGCGTACTCCCTGACGAGGAGATAGCACTGCGCCTTCAGTCCCTGCCAGAGCCGGGCGAGGCGCCGGTGGCCCGCGAACGCATACAGCGCGTCGTTGAACGCCAGATCGGCATGCGCTACCCCGGGGGCGTCCCCGCGCTCGGCGGCGGCTCGCATTTCACGCACGGCTTCCTTGAACGTGCCGAGCATCGCGCCGGACAAATGCTCCTTGACGAGCCGCAAGGCCAGCCGCTCGGTAAAGGTGAGAATGCTGTAGATCTCGTAGGCGTCGCGCTCCGTGACGAGGGGCACCGTCGCTCCGCGATGCGGGGCCAGCACGAGGAGACCCTGTTCTGCCAACTCGCGAAACGCCTCGCGCACGGGGCCTCGGCTCACCCCCAGTTCGCGCGAGAGGGTGGCCTCGATGACCCTGTCGCCCGGCGCCAGCCGTCCGGTTATGACCGCCTCGATGATGGCGTCGCGCACTCCGTCGACGAGGGAGCGCCTGGACAATTTGCGTCCTGTTTGGGTGGCGATAGACGCGCTCATAATGGTGACGGGCACCCGCTTGGACTATTCCATTTCATAACATCGCATTGTATGATTGTCAACAATTGGCAATCATACGTCAGAGTCCCCGCCGGTCGGAAGTGCAGACACCTGCGGGCGGAGGTGCGCCCATGTGGAAGCGTCGGCTCTCGCTACTGCTCATCGCCGTCGTCGCGATGCCCATCGCCGCGGGAATTCCCGTGTTTGGGGCTGGCGCCGCCGCGGTGACCGTAGCGCAAGGAACAGAACCGGCCAGCCTCGACGCGTTTCAGGAAATCTCGCGCTCAGGGTACAACGTGACCCTGCATATCTACGACCCGCTCTTCATGCGAAGCGAGAGCGGCGCGATCATGCCGATGCTGGCGACCGGGTACACGATTGTCAATGCGACGACATGGCAGTTCTCTCTGCGCAAGGGTGTCCGGTTCCATAACGGCGAGCCGTTCGACGCTTCCGCGGTCAAGTTCACGTTCGACCACGACTTGCTCAAGGAGTCGGCGCAGAACTATCTGCTGAATGGCGTCAAGGACGTCCGCATTGTCGACCCATATACGGTCCAGGTCACCACGGCCAGCCCGATGCCGCTGCTGCTCTTCAACCTCACGCTCGTCGGGATCATGCCGCCGCACTACTATGAGACCCGGGGCGCGAGCTTCGTCGCCACCCATCCGGTTGGTACGGGGCCCTACCGGTTCCAGTCGTGGGTCAAGGACGACCGCGTAACGCTGACCGCGAACGCCGGGTACTGGGGAGGCGCGCCGCGTATTGCCACGCTGGTATTCCGCCTCATCCCGGACCCAGCGGCGCGCGTGGCCGCCCTGCGAACCGGCGAAGCCGATATCATCACCGACTTCCCGCCGGACCTGGCGAGCAGCCTTCAAGGGAACCCGCAGATCCAGGTGGAGACTACCAAGGGAACACGGTCCATCAATATCATGCTCGATACTGGAGCGGGGCCGCTTCGCGACAAGCGCGTCCGCCAAGCGCTGAACTATGCGGTCGACAAGGACACGATCGTCAAGAAGCTGCTCGGCGGATTCGGCACGGTGGAAGCGACGCTCGTGCCCGCCACGTACCTTGGCGTCAACCCGCTTCTCACGCCGTACCCGTACGACCCTGCAAAGGCCAAGAACCTCCTGGCGGAGGCCGGCTACCCCAACGGGTTCTCGACCATCTTCCAATCGCCCCGTGGGCGCTACCTTGCCGACGCGGAAGTCTCGCAGGCTACCGTCGGGTATCTCAAGGCCGCCGGGGTCAACGCGGAGTTGCGGTACTTTGAATGGGGCAACTACGTCAACATGTACTTCAAGCACCAACTCGGTCCCATCTTTCTTATCGGTTCGGCATCCGCCGCCTTGGATGCCGGCGATGCGCTCGAAAACGTATCGTGCGGCGTGTGGGATTCGTGGTATTGCAATCCCGCGATTCAGGCACGGTACGTGAAGGCGCGGTCGACCCTGGATCCCGCGCGCCGCGCGGCGCTGTACCGTGAGATCCAGCCGCTCGTCTTCGATGAGGCGCCGATCATCTTCATGTACACGCAACAGGGCATCTACGGCGTCAACAAACGGCTCGACTGGACGCCTCGGGCCGACGAGACGCTGTGGCTGGCGAAAGCGACCGTGAAGTAACGGCGGGGCAGCAGGACAAGACCCTGTGCAGCGCTACCTCGCGCGGCGGTTCGCCCAGGCAGCCGTTGTGCTCGTCGGTATCTCGGTCCTGGTGTTCATGTTGACGCACGTCATCGGTGACCCGGCTGCGCTGCTCCTCCCGTTTCAGGCGAGTCAGGAACAGCTGGTCGCCGTCCGGCACGCGCTGGGCTTAGACCGGCCCCTCTGGTTTCAATACGCGGCGTTCGTCCGAGGAGCCCTGCACGGAGACCTCGGGCTCTCCGTACGCCAGCATGTGCCCGCGCTCACTCTGGTGTTGGAGCGTGTCCCTGCCACCGCGGAACTGGCCCTGGCCGCGCTGAGCCTGGCGGTGGGCCTGTCCGTCCCGCTCGGGGTCCTCGCCGCGCTACACCGGCGCACGGCCGTCGACCGGGCGGCGTTGCTATTTTCGATCGTCGGGCAGTCGATGCCGACCTTTTGGCTGGGGCTCCTCGCGATTTTGGTGTTTGGCGTGATCCTCAGATGGCTGCCCACGGGCGGAATGGGCGGATGGGCGCATCTGATCCTGCCGGCGACCGTCCTCGGTGTGTTTTCAGCCGCCGGCATCACACGCCTCACGCGCGCGTCCGTGCTCGACGTGGTCGCTGAGGACTACCTGCGTACCGCCCGGTCGAAAGGACTGCGCGAGACCGCCGTCATCGGGCGGCACATGCTCCGCAATGCCGCCCTCCCCGTGGTCACCTGGATCGGGCTGGAACTCGGAACACTCCTCGGTGGAGCGGCGGTTGCGGAGACCGTGTTCTCGTGGCCGGGGATGGGCCGCCTCGCCGTGCAGGCGATCTTCGCGCGAGACTTCCCGGTGGTGCAGGCGACCGTGCTGTTCGCCGCCGCCGTCTTCGTTTTGGCAACCCTGCTGACGGACCTGCTGTACGCATGGCTCGATCCTCGAATTCGTTACGGTTGACGGAGGTCCGTCGCCCCGATGGATCAGCCGCACTCGCGGCGTCCCGGCGCCGCGCCGGATCGTGGCTGCGGCGCGCTCCCGGCGCCGGCGCGGGAGCCGTGGTGCTGGGGCTCGCCTGCGCGTCCGCGCTCCTCGCCCCGCATGTGGCTCCGGCGGACCCGGGTATCCAGGACATCATGAATCGCCTCGCGCCGCCGCTGTCGAGGAACGCAGGGCACGTCTATTGGCTCGGGACGGACCAGCTCGGACGGGACCTCCTCAGCCGCGTCGTCTACGGAGCCCGCGTGTCGCTCGCGGTGGGACTGAGCGCGGTGGCGCTGTCCGCCACCATCGGCACGCTGATCGGCGTTCTCAGCGGCTACTACGGCCGCCTCTGGGATGATCTGTTGATGCGCATCACGGATGTTCAGCTGGCCTTTCCGTCCATTCTTCTGAGCCTGGCAATTGTGGCGGTGCTCGGGGCCGGCGTGCGGAACCTCATCGCGGTTCTCGCGTTCTCGGGATGGGTCGGGTATGCGCGCGTGGGCAGAAGCCGTGTCCTGGGCCTGCGCCACCGCGAGTTCGTCGAGGCGGCCCGGGCGCTGGGAGCCTCCCACGCCCGGATTCTGCGGCGCCATATCTTGCCGGGCGTGCTGCCGTCCATGCTGACGATCGCGAGCTTTTCCGTGGGCGGGATGATTACCGCCGAAGCCGCTCTGACCTTTCTCGGCCTCGGCGTGCCCGCGTCGCTCCCGAGCTGGGGCGGGATGCTGACCGACGGCGCTCAGTACATGGCCGTCGCCTGGTGGCTTGCAACCTTCCCCGGGGCCGCCATCATGCTCACGGTCCTGGCGACCAATCTCATCGGCGACGGACTCCGCGATGCGTTCGATCCGCGTTCCGCCGGGACATGACGCGCTCGAGGAGGACACGATGCTCACGATCAACGGCTGCCGCATCGTCTCCATGGACGGCCCGGTGATCGAACAGGGTTCCATCGAGATCGACGGCACGCTGATCCGCGCCGTCCGCGGACGCGCTGCGGCCCGGCCAAGCGGCGAGGTCCTGGACGCCGGCGGGCTGACGGCGATCCCCGGGATGGGACAGATGCACGGGCACATCACCGCGTATATGCATACGATGGATACCGCGCCCGTGAACGCGCAACCCGCGGCGCTGAAGGCGATTCAGGCCACCGCATTCGCGAGGAACGCGCTGGGGGCAGGGATCACCATGTGGCGCGACATCGGGGGGCACGCCCATATCGACATCCATCTCAAGAGAGCCATCAACCATGGGCTGGTTCCCGGCCCGCGCATGCTCGTGTGCGGCCGCTGGCTCGGCCGGAGCGGCGGGCACGGGAGCGGCCTGAGCGAGCCAGCGGACGGCGCAGAGGCGCTCCGCCGCGCGGTGCGCGAGCAGATCGCGGCCGGCGCAGACGGGATCAAGCTCATCGCGAGCGGCGGTGTGATGGAAGCATCCGAAGATCCGTTCGCGATGGAATACACGGAGGAGGAGCTCGCCGCCGCGGTGGACGAAGCGCGCCGGGCGGGACGCTGGGTGACCGTCCACTCCCACCCCGCCTCGGCCACGCGTGCGGCAATCCGGGCAGGAGCGCGTTCGATCGAGCACGCGACGGAACTGCCGGACGACGTCATCGATCTCCTGATCAGCCGCGGCGTGTATATCGTACCCACCTTTGCGGCGTACTGGAAGCTGTCGCGTGAAGGAACGGAGATTGGGCTCGACCCGGAGCTCGTCAGGATCGCCTCACGCGTTTGGGACCGGAAGATCGAGTACTTCATGAAGGCCGCGCGTGCGGGCGTGAAATACGCCACGGGCACAGACACCGGCGCACCGCGCGTCTTCCATCACGAGATCGCGCTCGAGCTCGAGCTCATGGTGCGGGTGGGGGTGGCGCCCGAGCAGGCGTTGCGGGCGGCCACGGTCAACTGCGCAGAGCTGATGGGATGGACGGATACGCTCGGCACCCTGAGCCCGGGCAAGGACGCTGATATCGTGCTGGTGGATGGCCACCCGCTCGAGGACATCTCCGCCACGCGACAGGTGCGTCATGTCTTCAAGGCGGGCCGGTATTACGCGCCGGAGCCCCCGGTGCCGCCGCTCCCGTGACCGCGGCGCACGAAGGGTTCGGCGGCCCCCGGCGAATTCTACAGTAGCCCTAAATCCTGCGCGGACCGGTGGTCCGGCCAGACATCGAGGGGTGACGGCATGAGAGAGTGGTGGGCGGCAAAACGCTACCGGATGGTCGCAGCGATTGCGGCGGCGACGGCGTTCTTGTTCGCCATCCTGCCTCAGGATTGGATCGAGCAGCGGTTCGGTATCGATCCGGACGCGGGGAATGGTTCGCTCGAGCGGTTCTTCGTTGCGCTCGCCCTCGCGGTTGCCGTGACCTTCGCCGCGGCCGGGATCATGCGCCTCCGGCAGCGAGTGCCGGCCCGCCGCCGTTAGAACGGCGCCGAGCGGCGCCGATGGCAACGCGTCACGGCCCCGCGGGCGCCGGCAAGCCCGGCAGGAGCCAGCGCGGCGGTCACACGCGGCAACTGCTCCGTGCGTGCCCGTTGGTGACGCACGGGCGCGCCGCGGCCCTCACAGGGGGATCTCGAACGGGCGCATCGTGACCGTCGCGCGGCGGCTGTCGGCGATCAACTCGCAGAGGTTGTTCACCTGCGCCTCAAAGATGAGCCGGCCCTTCTCCGGGCTCGCCAGCGTCGGGTCGCCGCTCGCACCGGTTGGTCTCGACCGCGCGAGGAACTCTTGCGGGGTCGCCGGCGCCCACGCGAAGTTGACGCCGGCGACCGCCGGATCAACCGTGGCGAACCCCGCCAGGCTGAAGCGGCCGTTCGGCGGGTGCACCGCCCGTTGCGCCTCGCGCATGTTCACGAGGTGCCCGTAGCTGTGAAGCATCTGCGACGTCTCGTCTTCGCAGGCGTGGCCGACGGCGCCCGGGCGTCCGGACGTGATGGCGCCGATCTCGACGCGCGCGCTCAGCGCAAGGTCGAACAGCATCACGTATCCGCCGGTGCGGTTTCGGACTTTCACCGCGGCGATCTCGATCGGCGGGAGGTTCGCCAGCCGGTGTCCGTTGACGATGAAAATTCGCCGAAACCCATGGTAGAAGAGGCTCTGGCACACGTCTTCGATGACGGCGGTGAGGGTCTCGGCGCGCAGCGTGATCGTGCCGGGATAGGCCATGTGGTGCGGCGTCCAACCGTACCACACGGGCGGGGCGACGAGGACGCCGGCCTTTCGCCCTGCCCCGAGCGCGACCGCGATCGCCTCCGCGGCGTCCGTCATGACCGGGAGGTGGCGGGCGTGCTGCTCCGTCGAGCCGACGGGCAGGAGCGCCACGTCGTCGCGCGCGAGGTACGCCTGAATCTCCGGCCACGAACGCTCATGCAACCAGGGAGTTTGGTCCGCCATGTCGGCCATCCCGGCGCCTCCTCGGAACATTTGCCGCACCTCCGGCGCCCGCCGCGCCCTGGGGCCCGCGTCGCACGCAGGGCGAGGCCCTCCGGCTCCGAGACGGGGCGGTCGGTCTCGTGTGGGTTCGGCGGTGCGTGACGTGGTCCCTAGTGCCGATCCAACTTGATTGACAGGGTGCGATATGATGGGGGCGACTGGTCATGGCAGCATTCATCGTCGCAGCGGAGGCACCCATGCATCCTCTCACCCTTCGGCGCATACGACCCAACGAAC